>Ga0209212_1008691_pt1 | contig 10836 bp, 10 predicted proteins | sample RifGroC2_FD_183996 | JGI IMG/M metagenome (GOLD analysis project Ga0209212, IMG submission 183996) | Groundwater microbial communities from Rifle, Colorado, USA - Groundwater C2 (SPAdes) (version 2) | ecosystem: Environmental > Aquatic > Deep subsurface > Groundwater | place: Rifle, Colorado... | reverse complement strand
AAGGAAAGATTTACATGGATACCCCAGCAACAGCACAGGGGCGTCACACAAGCCTATAAAAACGGAACTTGAAATTACTACACGAAATGTAACCGACATTACAAAAGAAGGAGTTCGATTTGTAGGATTGATTGATTTTCACAAATCAAAAGTTGCACGAATTTGGTTTGAATACGGATTTACACCTAATAACCTCGTCTACAAAACTGATTCAGAAGTACTCAAAACAAAAACAGGAGCTTCTCCCTTTGATAGAAAAGTGTTATACCTGCTTCCAAGGACTACGTACTACTATCGAGCAGTTGGCTTAAACGAACACGGTACATACGATTACGGAGAAGTGAAAAGCTTTACAACAGGAGTTGATAGTTCGCTTGATACCGCACTCATACGTGTTCGTACGGGATCAGCAACTGCTGTCGACAACAATAGAGCTACACTGCGAGGCACTATTGATTTTCGTAAAGCCGAGTATTCATACGTATGGTTTGAATACGGCGAAGAGGAAAGTGACCTCTACCGTCAAACACCAAAGACACTCGTCTACAAACTACAAGGGCGCAACTACGAATATCCTGTTATGAAGCTAGGTGATGAGACTCCCTACTATTATCGTACAGTAGGTCAAGACAGTGCAGGTGACTTGAGCTACGGTAAAACTATGCGATTCATGACACAACGATATGTTTCCAATGAGAAACCAAAAGTAGTTACCAATGCAACAAAAAACGTTCAGGCACACAGTGCAACAGTAAGTGGTAACGTCGACATGAATACCAGTCGTAACGGTGTAGCGTTCATGGTTTATGGCGAAGATCAAACAGCTATTTCTACCATTGCACGAACAAACACTCGCTATAAAGACATACGGCCTCGTGGTGACGTATTACAAAAGGTGCTACTTGACGCTGACCTCGATACGTACCAGATGTTTACTCGTACTATTCAGTACCTTGACCTTAACACCAAGCACTACTTTGCTCTCGGTGTAGAGTATGAAGATGCAGAGGGCGACGATGTGCTCCTCATGGGGAAAACGCAATCATTCACTACAAAAAAACAATAAAGTAGCAAGTAAGGCTAGTTACCGAGTAGCGATTTAAAAAACACTTTCGCCTTAAGCGAAAGTGTTTTTTAATTGTATACAGAACTTAACTCGAAATTTTGTCATTGCGAGCGAAGCGCGGCAATCCAAGCTTCGTAACTCAGTACTCGTCACTCATTTAACTTTTAACTTCTAATTCTCTCTCTTTTCAAAGTTTTCTTTTTTCTTCTCTTCAATTCGACGCACTATAAAATACAGTAGAGCTAAAACAATTGCAGCTATAATTAGTATATCTATATTCATATTTTTTGTAATTATATAGGACTTACACAAATGGATGCAGTTCTAGGAAAACGAACAAAATAGAGTGAGCTGTACACGTCGTACTGTGAACGATATTTTGTGAAGTTTGACAACGAAATGCAACCTAATTTTTAACGACCGTAGGGAGTATAAGAATGGGAATGCCCTTGTGGTACGCCGTTTGGGTACGTCCTGTTATGCGAGCTTTACTGCTGTACCATAGACAGATATCTCAGCACAACCTGCGGCAATCATGGAAGTGGTCATACGCATACTCACCACTGCATCTGCTCCCATTTTTTCTGCATCCTCTGTCATACGCTGTAGTGCCTGCTCACGTGAATCAGCCTGAAGTTTGGTGTATTCCACCACTTCACCTCCAACAATATTTCTGAAGACCGCGGTAATATCCTTCCCAATGTGCCGTGCACGTACCGTGCTTCCTCGAGCTATTCCGAGGACTTCTGTTATATCTCTATGGGGAATGTATTCAGTTGTTGTGATTAGTATATTCATACATTCATAGTATACCAAGGGTATTGGTATATAGTTAGTGGCATGACGTACTTTGTGTACATTGTTGAATGTAGCAACAAAAGCCTGTATACAGGGATAACGACCGATATCAATCGTCGATTGCTCCAACATAACGGTGAACTACAAGGCGGTTCCCTATACACCAGGTCTTATCGACCTGTAAAACTGAAGTACATAGAAGAGTACGAAACGAAGAGCGAAGCTCTGAAAAGGGAAATGACAATAAAAAAACTTCCGAGAGATATAAAGTTATTATTAATTGATTGAAAACATTCCTCTTTCGTTACACTATTGACATATGAATGCATTAATGATATAAACATATATAGTAAATTAACTGCAAAGGTCATTTAACAGAAAGGAGGCATCATTATGATAAGTAGCGGACGATATTCCTATTACCTTCAGGATATAGCTGAGTTGGAATCACTTCCAAAACCGCTTCATCCAGCAAAACAGATGTTGTTAGACGAAATGAAAAAAGCGGTGGCTGAGTATGAAGCAGCGCACCCAGATGTAAAAAACGACAAAAAATAGCAGGTCAGACGGTCTGTCTCGAAAAAGGTAACGCGTAATGGCGGCCTTTTTTTTCTTATTCATGGGCAAACCCATACGCATTAAAATGCGTATGGGTTTGCTTTGACTCCAAACTTTAATATCGTGGTCTATCACTTTCAGGTACAAACGTCAGGGCCTTGCCACGTTTGCTTCCACGACCGGTGCGTCCTATACGGTGTACGTAGTCATCGAAGGTGTTTGGCAAATCGTAGTTAATCACGTGCGATATATCGTCTACGTGTATACCTCGTGCCGCGACGTCGGTAGCTACCAGTACACGGGCCACACCGGTCTTAAATTTCGTGAGTGCTCGCTGTCGTTGTCCATGACTCTTGTTGCCATGGATAGACTCAGCCTTGACCCTACTATCACAGAGTTGGTTCGCAAGCTTCTCCACACTGTGCTTCATAGAACCGAACACGATTACTCGCTTGTACTCTGGTTTCTCAAGCTCTGCCAAAAGTGTTTCAAATTTACTGGTATGCGAGTAGGATATAACGTTCTGTTCGATACTGTTCGTTACATCCTTCTTCTTGACCGACACCATCACGGGGTCGCGTAGGAAGTTTTGCATAAGATCCTCAGCAGCCCTTGAAATAGTCGCAGAGAAAAGTAATGTCTCTCGACTCTTTGGCGTAGCGGTAAGGATGGTTTTAATGTCATTGATGAATCCCATATCAAGCATACGGTCTGCCTCATCAAGCACGACGGTCGTGACCATGGCAGGTTTGAAATGTCGTCGTTGCATAAGGTCGAGTATTCGCCCCGGTGTACCAATCACGAAGTGATTGAACTGTCTCAATGCTTGTATTTGTGGACGAATGTTCGTGCCACCGACACAGGTAACTGAGTAAATGCGGAATCCGGCCGCGAGGTCGTGCAATTCTTTTTCAATCTGAATAGCAAGCTCACGCGTAGGCGCAAGAATTAACGTCTGACGCTTAGGCTCATCAAGTGTGTTTTCAATCAACGGGAGGAGAAAGGCAGCAGTCTTGCCAGTACCTGTTTCTGCAAGTCCGATAACATCTCGCTTTTCACGAATATGTGAAATAATTTGGTCTTGGATAGGGGAAGGGGTCACAATACCCATCTTCGTAAGAGTCTGTTGCAGTTGTGTACGTATGCCAAGTGACTTAAAGCTATGTTTTGCAACATACGCTTCTTCGACAGTATCGACAGGATGTGTATTAATAAACTGGGATGGGTCGAAGGTAGGCATTTTTCGTGGCTTACGACTAAATCCACCTCCGCCACGGTTGCCTCCATAGCCACCGCCAGAATTGCTTCGTCCACGTGAATTTCCACCTCCGTAACCACCTCTGTTACCGCCAGAACTCCTAGCGGAACTCTGTTGTCGTGAATGACCACCACCGTTCGAACTTCCTTGGCGTGATGGACTGTTTGTAAACCTTCTTTTTTGACTCATATCTGAGCCAGACCGACTACCTTGTCGGCTTTGTGTTGATGTATGCATCATTTTGTATTTTATCGAAACGTAGAACGTTTCGGGGCTGTGCAGGATAGTAACCAGACACTTGAAACATTCCAAGTTCTGTAGCAATGAGCCCTACACGAGAATCAATAGCTTGATGCTATAATAGTATATTCTATATTTTTCGGGTCAGGTAAATAAAGTTAAAAGTTGAATGTTAAAAGTTAAAAGTTTGCCGCGCTGTGTCAGGGTAAAGCGAATCGGGGAATTGAAAGTCATGATATTGAGACAGTTACGATACCCGAGTATTGCCTGCACTCGTTACATTACTTCATTGCAAATTAAATCATTGTGTCATTCACTAAAAATTATAAATTAAAATAGGGGGATTCATCCCGTTAGAGACAGCTCCGCTTTAGCGGAGCGTAAGTTAGATTGTTCTCTTGTCAGTATTATTATATTCTATATTTCAAAATCAATTGAAACATCACCGTTCTGGTCTCTAATGGGATTCATTACAAATTAAAAATTGTAAGTTAAAAATTAATATTGGGTATCAACAGAAAATACTCAAAAAAAAATTTGATACATGATACAGTGGTTATATGAAAAATATTGTCACCATTACACTCACTGTTCTCACATTACTGCTTGTAGGATTTATTATTACTACATATCTACAGGGTCAAAAGACGAGTTTTGTCGCTTTTCTCCCACAAACATTTACAACTTCTCGGGAACTCACCTTGTTTCAACAAGACATCTTGCCCGAGCCACGCACAGTAACTCTAGGACTTGAAGAAGAGTTCAACTTCAATGTCAACTCGACACAAGGACAATATATAGATGACAAACAAAAATTAGCACTCTCTGTGTGGATTGAAGAAGTATCTGAGGATGATTACGAACTTTATAAACAAAAAGCTTGGGAGCGATACCAGTCTCCAGCCAGAGAAGGTATTTCAGAGCAACACACAATACGTGACCGCACGGTCTATCTCTCCTTTAGAGACATCAAAGAAGATACCGACACGCGTACGATGGTGACTATGGGAGGAGGCTATGTATTCTTTCCAGAAAAAAACGTCATAGTGACATATTCATTCTTTAACCCAAGACTCTATGCATGTACAGAAGTCCAAAAACCCGACACCTGCTTATACGATGCTGAAAGATCTCTTCCTACTATGGAAGATAGCAAGAATGTCGCTGAACAACTCATCATTAGTATAGACGAACATGATTCACAGTAAAATAAGCACATACTAATGACATACATGGAAACTGTGGTATTATTCTTATATTCATTAATAAACTCATAATTAACCATGAAAAATATTCGAAACACACTCATTCCAACGCTTTCCATAGTGTTGACACCGCTTGTCTCCATGGCACAAACAGGTCCAAACCTAGGTTATGTCAATAACGCTGTGAATTCTGTGGGAACCTTGGTAGGTCAACTTATCCCTATTGTCATCGCTATCGGCCTTCTTTTCTTTATTTGGGGTCTCGTGCAATTTATCCTTGCTTCTGGAGATGAAGCCGCTAAAGATATCGGAAAACGCCGAATGATATGGGGTGTCATAACACTTTTTGTTATTGTGGCAGTATGGGGAATCGTAGGACTTCTTGGAGAACTTTCTGGCGTAGAGTTGGGAGGTACTGTTGATACACCTACTGTTAACCTAAACTAACACAAAGAGCATATCGCATACGTTTCTGTTTGTTTAATTAACGAAAATAATTCAAAATAATAAAAAATACTGTTTACCAAGAGGTAAGCAGTATTTTTTGAAAATTTGGTGTACCATACACATATACTCACAACGAGGCGTGTGCCTAACAACCCATGAGTGACCAAACACAACAAATAAAAGAAAGAATAAACATAATTGATGTTATCGGACAGTACGTAAAGCTCTCTAAAGCAGGAAAAAATTTTAAAGGACTTTCACCTTTTGGTAATGAAAAAACACCAAGCTTTTTTGTAAGTCCTGACAAAGGCATGTACTACGATTTCTCTTCAGGACAAGGGGGTGATGTCTTTTCTTTTGTGCAAAAAATGGAAGGTGTGGACTTTAAGGGAGCATTGCAAATTCTTGCAGAAAAGGCAGGCATAGAGCTTCACACAGAGAGTAGGCAATCTCGTGACACGCGAGATACGCTATACGCTATCCTAGAAGCCGCAACACAGTTCTTTGAAACGAAACTCAGTGAGCAAACGCAAGCTCGGGAGTACTTACAGAAACGCGGACTTGAAGAGGCAACTATGCGAAGCTTCAGACTGGGATTTGCATCAGAGGATTGGCAAACACTTCTTACCCACCTTACCAAGCTCGGTTACCACGAGAGGGAGATAGAGCAAGCTGGACTCATCAAGAAAGGTGAGCGAGGAGGATACTATGACCGCTTTCGTTCCCGTATCATTTTTCCCATCATGGATGCTGCGGGCAGAGTGGTAGCCTTTAGTGGGCGTATTTTTGGCGAAGCGGCAAAGGATGACAAAAACGCAAAGTACCTCAATTCACCCGAAACTCCTCTTTTTGATAAAAGCAGAATTCTCTTTGGCTATAACAAAGCGAAACAATTTATCCGCAAATACGATTTTTCCATACTCGTCGAAGGTCAGATGGATTTAGTTATGAGTCATCAGTCAGGGTACGCCAATACGGTAGCTTCCTCAGGGACCAGCCTCACCATAGACCATTTGATGCTTCTCGACCGACTATCGAAAAAACTCGTTATGGCATACGATGCAGATCCTGCGGGAGTTGCTTCGAGTGGTCGTGGTGCATCGCTTGCCCTTACACGAGGTATGGATGTAAAAGTTGCGCGAGTACCCATAGGGAAAGATCCTGCAGACTGCATCTTAGAGGATGCGAATTTGTGGAAAGAGGCTGTGCGTAACTCGAAGCATGTAGTTGATTTTTATCTTGATACAGCACTACGTGAAGCACAAGAAAAAAAATGGGACCAACGTCAACTTGTCCTCTACGCACGTGATACCGTATTACCCTACATACAACAGGTGCGAAGCGCCACCGACAAGGCCCAATTTGTACACAACTATGCAAACGTACTCGGTATCAGCGAAGATGCAGTATGGGACGAACTACGTCAGCTCGACAGAACGGCACCTGCAAGTGAAGCCCCTCGCGCTGTATACAACCCTGCACAACAAGCAAAACAAAAAAACAAAGAACCGTTTTCGAGAAAAACAGATCTTGAGGAAACATTAGCAGGTATTATATTTTGGCAAGAAACATGCGAACCACGGTTGCTAGACGAAAAGGTGCTGGCGAAAATGCGAGACGATTTCAACATACCACTTGATAAGATACTGGCCATGTACTCAGAACAGAAAGATCTGCTTGTAATGAAAGCTGAAGTAACCTATGAGAGCGTAACTACTCTACCAGTAGAGGTACGCTCACTCATGAATGATTTGGCAAAAATATATACAACGGAAGAACTATATGTTCTCACCCTTGCACAACGAGCAGCAGAACGAGACGGCGATACAAAAAAGAAAGAGGAACTTGATATCCAAGCACATGAGCTGACTAAGTTTAAAAGCACCCTTGAGTAATTTGTAAAGTAGGGTATAGTTGACAATAACCATACCACATGGCTTCTAAATCAATACATAAGAAGAAAATGTCCATGCCTGCAAAGGCAGGAAAAAAAGTGGTCGCCAAAAAAACGACTGCTCCTAAACGCACACCCAAAAAGGTGACGAAAAATAAAGTGACAGTTAAGACCACAAGGCCTGTCGCAAAAAAGAAGACAAATGCAATAAAAAAAATTGCATCAACAAAAGAGAGATTGTCAGGAAAGAAGCTTAAAGCTGTAGTAAAAGCAAATGCTAAATCTGCAAAAAAAGTTTCTAAAAGTAAAACTCCTGTACAGAAGGTGGCAAAAAAAGCATCACCGAAGAAAACAGCGGTGAAGCTTAGCCCAAAACAAGTCGACCAGAGAAAGAGAACAAATATGCTTTTGCAAAAAGGGCGTGAACGTGGCTATGTCATATATGACGAAATTCTTCGGGAATTTCCAGCCATAGAAGAAGACATTCCTTTCCTTGAAGAACTCTACGAGAAGTTTGCTGCTGCGAGCATAGACATGATTGAGGGAGGTAACATACTTAGTGATGAGAAAATGCTTAGCCCTTCAGAAAAAAACACCTACCAGCGTGGACGCAACTCAGCACACGATTCGATTCAAATGTACCTGCGAGAGATAGGGCAGTACCATCTCCTATCGATATCCGAAGAACGCACACTAGCAAAGCGGGTCATGGACGGGGAAGAAGAAGCACGCAATCTTCTCGCTCGTTCAAACTTGCGACTCGTCGTATCTATTGCCAAACGCTATATAGGACGAAGTCCAGATTTGACGCTACTCGACCTTATACAGGAGGGAAACATTGGTCTATTTAAAGCTGTCGATAAATTTGACTATACCAAGGGTTACAAGTTTTCGACATACGCCACGTGGTGGATACGACAGGCTATTACGCGCGCACTTGCAGACCAGTCTCGCACCATCCGTATACCGGTACACATGGTAGAAACGATTACCAAGTACAAACAAGTATTTCGACGTCTTTCCCAAGACCTTGGACGTGACCCTTCGCAAGAAGAGGTGGCACTTGAAATGGGTATTGAGGTAGAAAAAATTTACCTTATTGAAAAGATTAGTCAGGATACTATTTCACTTGAGAGTCCAGTGGGTGACGCCGACGACGACCGTTCCGTGCTTCGTGATTTCATCAAAGATGACACTATGGAAAGTCCAGATCAAGACACGTCACACAATATCCTCACAGAACAACTGCACACAATACTTGATTTCCTTTCTCCAAAGGAGCGAAAGATTCTCGTCTTGCGACATGGACTTGAGGACGGTATTTACCACACACTTGAAGAAGTGGGACGTGAGTTTGGTGTAACACGAGAACGTATTCGACAAATCGAAGCTAAGGCTATTGAAAAAATCCGTCACCACGACATGGCACGTTATCTGAAGAATTACTAAAAAGAGTAGCGAGTAATTAGCCTTGAGCCCTGAGTAAAAAACAAGTCCGCGCAAGCGGGCTTGTGTGTTCAATATAAATACTAGTATTCCCACTAGTATTTTTATGTTACTTTCTACTGTTTTACCCCTCCTCCTGGACTTGACAATAATGGATATTGATGTACATTATTTCACAGTCTCGGCAATAAAGCCGTTTTATTTTGAACCTTTACATAGGAGAAATAACTACAAAAACATAAACTGAAAGGTTTTGTGCACTCAGGTAACAAAGTACGGACATCTTGTCCAAAGATTGTGGATGTAATAATCCAAAAAAACTAGGAGGTATCTTATGACTTTGGTAATAGTATTCTTTCTTGCTACCGTGGCAATGATTGGCTTTAATGTTGTATATCGGCATGCAACATATAAGTATAACAAACAAGGAGGAGGTCAGCAGAAGCCGAAAATCCTTCAGGTTCCATCAATGATAGTAAATGCTGTTCTCGCCTTAATTGCTATTTTATCCCTTGTTTTCACCTCCGTGGTGACACCAAGTGGTGGTCAAATCGCACTTATGGATCGAGTGTACGCGTGTTCGCCTATCGAAGACGGGCGCAACGTTGCTCTGGAGGGTGAGTGTGGAAGGCAGGCAGAAATCATTATGCCAGGTTTTCATTTTTCACCCTTTATCCGGGTCGTGAACCACATTTCGTTTGAGGACATGGTTGAAATTGAGGATGGGACGTATGCAACCCTAACGGCACGTGATGGTATCAAGCTCGAGGAAGGTCAGGTAGCTGCTCGTCCATGGTTGATCGGCGGACAAACCTTTAAGAATGAGAATGGGGAAGAAGTTACCGGCGACATGCTGGACGCCTCCTTCTTTTTGACAAAAGGTATGGGTCGCAAAGGACCACAGACAACAGTACTTACCCCTGGACGATATCCGGTCAATACGTATCTCTGGGAGGTAGACTACTCCAATTCTTCTAATCACCGCACCTCAGTTCCGCCAGGATTTGTCGGCGTCGTTAAATCAGCTATCGATGATGCAGTTGTTCCTGCATTCATGCAAAATGCCGGCAAAAAAATCACGTGCGGAGAGGATGTTGCCATAGAGAAAGATCTTGGACAATTGCGGGCAGTAATTGTTCCCGTAGGTTGTCGTGGGGTATGGAACAAACCACTCGGCGCTGGTGAGTATTTCCTTAATACCAAAGTGTATACCGTTACACAGGTTGATACCCGTGTCCAAAACTGGACGTACAAAGGTGGATATACTCGCAAGACGATTGACTTGAAAGCTGAAGAAGATGGAAGTATCAAGCAGGAAGCATCTCAAGAAGTAGTGGATATGGACAAAGACTCTGCTGGCGATGCAATCATTGTCAAAGTGGAAGGGTGGACTGTTTACCAGGAATTACGAATTCAAGCACGTGTACAACCCACAGACGCACCTCTCATGGTTGCTGCTGTAGGAAACCTGCACGAAGTTGAAGATCGTATTATCACACCTCAGGTTCGGTCCGTACTTCGAAACGTCGGTGGTTCCCGAATTTCAGTGAAGAACCGTGCCGCATATGACGAAGCTGAATCAGTGGTGAACGCTCTTAAGGCAAGATTGGAACTCCTAAAGGACCCTGACAACGAGCAAATGAAGTTGCTTCACTTGAGAAGAATATCAGCAGTTACGTAATGCCCGACCCAAACAAGGAAGTAACACGACCTACACAAGTGCTCGACTTTCAAAACGAGCGGGAAGCAATTGAAACTCTTGTGGCAAAAAATGTTGGCATAATAGGTCAAGAGGCCGGCATTGATATTGTCTCAGTCACACTTGGCAACACCGACCTTCCACCTGAACTCTTGGTTGCAAGAAAAGTAGAGCAGTTGAGTGGTCAATTGCGCAATGCATATGTTCAAAAGCGCACAGCACAGG
>Ga0209212_1008688_pt1 | contig 10840 bp, 13 predicted proteins | sample RifGroC2_FD_183996 | JGI IMG/M metagenome (GOLD analysis project Ga0209212, IMG submission 183996) | Groundwater microbial communities from Rifle, Colorado, USA - Groundwater C2 (SPAdes) (version 2) | ecosystem: Environmental > Aquatic > Deep subsurface > Groundwater | place: Rifle, Colorado... | reverse complement strand
CCGATGTGCTTATAACTGTCGGAGTGGTTTTGTATTTATGGACATCATCCTCACGAGTGAGGGATGATGGTTCCGGAAGGGAGTGATCCCACCACTCCCTCCGTCATCGCGAATGTACTCATGTGGCGATCCAGAATAGCCTGGATTGCTTCGTCGAAGTACCTCCTCGCAATGACGGTGGGGTGGGCTATACTTGGTGTTAATGGAAATTCCGGTTCTCTATGAGGATAAGGATACTCTGGTAATAAATAAACCGGTTGGTTTAGTCGTAAATAGAGCGGAGTCAATTAAGGGAGAAACGGTACAGGATTGGGCGGATAAGAGACTGAAGGTCTCAGGATCTCAGATAGGCGATAAATTATTTCTGCAGAGGAGTGGAATTTGCCACAGACTCGATAAAGAAACCAGTGGCTGTTTGATAATAGCAAAGTCACCGGAGCCTTTACACTATTATCTGCGACTTTTTAAGGATAGAAAGATAGCAAAATCGTACACTGCCTTGGTACATGGTAGGGTTGAGCCTGACCATGGAGAGGTGAGACTACCCCTAAAACGTAGCTTGTTCGATAGAGAAAGGTGGCAAGTGCATTATGAAGGCAAGAGGGCAATTACCGAGTGGCAGGTTTTAAATAGATTTGTTTTCTCTGGCCACGAACATTGGGGGGATGCGTTGACCTTATTAAGTATAAATTTAAAAACCGGGAGGACCCACCAGATCAGAGTCCATATGTCATTTTTGGGTTGGCCAATTTTCGCAGATGATAAGTATTTAAACAAAAAATTTTCTGGTGAGGACCGAAAGTATTTGTCTCATCATTTTTTACATGCCGAAATGATTCAGTTTTCCTCTTTTGAAGGAGAAGAAGTCCTAGTGAAGGCTCCTTTACCCGAGGACTGTGAGAAGTTTCTCGGTTCTCTGTCTCAAGTATAAGAATCAGCCACCGTCTGACAGGTGCTAGAATGAATTAATGGATATTTTCATAGTTGAATTGATGGTTGTTTTTGTGGCAGCAGTCGTGTTAGGAATGGTTTTTAGATTTTTTAAATTGCCTTCACTGGTTGGTCAGGTGGTGGCAGGTTTTATCATTGGTGCTACGGGTATCATAGGTCATCAGAGCGTGGATGCGTTAAAAATATTTTCGACTCTGGGGGTAACTTTGCTGTTGTTTTTGATTGGTTTGGAAATGAATTGGCAAGAAGTCAAACATTCAGCCAAGACGGTTTTTAAGCTTTTTGTAATTCAGACAATATTATTATCTGTAATATTTGGGGCTTTTTCTTTTTTTATTCTTAGACTAAATATGATTTCTTCAGCGATGCTTTCTATTGCCTTAACCTTTAGCAGTACGATTGTGGTCGTAAAAAGTTTATCGGAGGGAAAAGATCTGAGTAGTTTTGTGGGGAGATTGAGCTTAGGAATATTATTACTCCAAGATTTACTGGCGATTGTTTTACTGGCCTTGATTCCTGGTTTTAAAGATGGTCTAAGCGTTTCTTCTTTGGAGATACTTGTCGCAAAAATTCTATTAATACTATTTGTTGTAAATCTTGTCGGTCACTACGTGATTTCTTGGTTGATGAAGTACTTTGTTAAATCTACGGAAGACTTAGTTTTGTTTAGTTTGGTTTGGTTCTTTTTGTCTGTATATTTTTCTACCAATGTGTTGAAGTTAACCCCAGAGATTGGTGGAATTCTGGCCGGCATCTCCTTGTCGAGTAGTTGGGGACATTTCCAGATAGTAAGTAAAGTAAAGACGTTGCGTGACATTTTTCTTACAATATTTTTTGTATTATTAGGCTTGGAAGTGGGAGTAGAGCCAGTTAACTGGTTGTTGGTGCTCTATATAGTAGCCATGATATTATCGGTGAAGTTTCTGGTTTCGGGTTTTGCTGCTTTATTTGGTGGGTTAAAAAGAAGGGTGGCTTTTGCGGTGGGATTAAACATGACTCAGATTTCGGAATTTAGCTTAATCGTTTTGACGATAGGGTTAAGTGCTTCTCTTTGGGGTAAAGATTTGGTTTCGGCAGTGACCGTATCAGGCTTAATTTCTATGGTTCTGTCTACAATTCTTATTTCAAACTCGTCCAAACTCTATAAATCATTTTCTCGTAAATTTCCAAAATTATTTAGTAATGAAAGACGAGATGGGAAAGCTGTTTCTATGAGTGGGCATATTATTTTGCTTGGCGGAGACAGAACGGGCAGAAGCATATTGTCCTTTTTGAAAAAAAACAGAGAATTAGTATTGATTGTTGATTTCAATCCGGAAATTATTAAGCGCCTAAAGGTCAAGGGGGAGGAGGCGATCTTTGCTGATGCATCAGATCCAGACGTAATAGAACTGACAAATATGGTAGAGGCAAAAATGGTGATTTCGACAGTGAAAGATATCCACGACTCTTTGGCTTTATTAACTGAGATGAGGTTAAAGGGAATCAAAGTCCCGGCGATTGTAGATGCCGAGTCTGCTTCCCAGGCAGCTGAGTTGTATGAAGCCGGAGCTTCATATGTCATTTTTCCACACTTTGTAAGCGGGTTGCATCTCGGTCAGCTTATGAAAAAGTTTGAGAAGGATTCAGAGACTTTGAACCATTATCGTTTGAGACAAAACGAAACACTTAAGGAAATTTATGAGGGAGAGTTCTAGAAAATTAGCAGTTATATTGGGATTAGCATTTCTTATCCTACTAGCAGTTTTGCTGGTTATAAGGATACTGAGGCAGGGGATTTACTCCAATCAACTGGGGATGAATATAGTTGTTCTTGGAAAGGAGAAGGTAGGATTACTCATGATTCGTCCGGAGGAAGATGTGGTAGGTTGGGTAACTTTTCCAAAAAATTTGACAATTAAAATATTTGATTCTGACGCTAGGTATCCGGTGGTATCACTCTGGGAGCTGGGACAACTGGAAAGGAACCCGTATGATATTGTTGAGAAATCAATTGGAACTTCGATGGGGGTAGTGATAGCGAGGACAATAAATGTAGGTAGTGACGTTTCTGTTGAAGGAATTGTCGCAAACATCCATAAGCTGCATTTAAAAACCAATCTTAGTCTCAGAGATAGGTTTTTAATCAGAAAATTTTTGGTGAGTAGTTTGTCTTCAAAAAAAATTCTTGAAATGGATATTCCTCTGAAGATCTTTGATAAGTCTGTCGAGCCGGATGGCAAAGAGGTACTAGCTTTTAATTCAGTCGCTTCATTGTGGACAAAAAATAAATTCGTACTTGAGTCGATTCTTAGTGAAAATGTGGAACTGGGGGTAAATAACCTCTCGGGCCAGATCGGATTGGGGACTCAGGTGGCCAGACAGCTAGAGTCTGCCGGTGTCAGAGTGGTAGAGGTTAAATCCGACCCGATGGTTGACATCACCGGTAAAGGCTGCGTGTACGCCATTAATGGCAAGTATCCCTTCACGGAGTTATTGCTCACGAATCATATGAGATGTGTAAAAATTGACGATAGTTCCACGATGGCAGAGAAGGGGATTGCTGTTTGGTTGAAGTGAGTTACATATCCTCTCCCGCTAAAGGATCGTAGATTTCCAGTGGGGGGACCTCACTGGATTCACCAGCTGACAAGGATGGCAAGTGCTCTTTTTCGTCAAGGGGAAAAGAGGGGATTCCGTGTAGTTTTTTGGAGGAATGAATCTCCTGAATAAAGACCTGAGGTGTTTTTGGGTTTACCGATTTCATGACCGATTTGTATTTATATCCCGAGGCTAATAGTTTTAATAGCCGGTGAGAGATATTGTCGGGAAGGTATCCAATAAATGTCTTATTCTTGATAATTTTAACTTTGTGTTTGGAGGGAGCTAAGTCGACTGGTTCTCCAATATTTAGTAAAGAGAAGACTTTAGGCTCCCCCTGACTAACCAGAGGGACCACCTTTGATTTACCCGGTTCTTCAATAAAGCTAACTGTCTGGAGATATGGATTTGCCAGTCCCTGTTGTTTGTTTGCTTTCAAACGGGCCAGGTTATTTTTGGCAATGTGATTGTGTGGGTCGATAGAAAGAACTTTTTTAAAATTTTCAATGGCTTTTTTGTTTAACTTAGCCATCGAAAGAGCTATACCAAGTCTATTGAGAGTGGGAATATCTTCAGGGATTATTTCCAGAACTTTCTCATTGAGCGAGATTGCTTCGTTCCAGTTTCTACTAATGGCAGCCTTAATAGCGTTCTGCTGTAAGTCGTGTGAGTTATCATTGTTCATGCTGAGAAATGATAATGAAGTTTAACTGTCATGTCAAGTCACTCGTGGTGGATTATAATTAGGCTATGTCAGGACATTCGAAGTGGTCTACCATAAAGCACCAGAAAGCAATTGAAGATAACAGGCGGAGTTCTGTTTTCACAAAAATCGCAAAAAAGATCCATATAGCAGTTAAAAAAGGCGGTTCTGGACAGATAGACGCAAATCCTTATCTACGCACTGCCGTGGATGAAGCCAGGTCGGTTAATATGCCCATGGAAAATATCAAAAGAGCGATAGATAAGGCTCTTGGTGCTGGGAGTGGCGAGTCTTCAGAGGAGGTGACATATGAGGCGTATGGTCCTTTTGGGGTGGGAATTTTAATAACTGCAGTGACTGACAATCGCAACAGAACTTCGGGGGAGATAAAAAATATTCTTGACAAGCACGAAGCAAAGCTTGGAGGTCCGGGCTCGGTTTCGTACATGAAGTTAATAAACCCCGTACCCAGGATAACCTTGGTCGAAGAAGACTCCGGCAAGGTGAGAGGTCTTCTAGAATTGCTTTCGGAACTTGATGATGTTGTTGATGTATGGTCTAACTTAGAGTAATTATGTCAAAAAGAACAAGATTTATTATTGTCAGCGCTATTTTGGCCATCAGTCTTTGGTTTACCACCATTACTTCTGTCGACTACAGGTTTGGTTTGTATCTCGCAGTTTCTGCTTTGGCGTATATTTTGTCAGTTTGGGTATTGTTTGACGATTTAAAGGGCTTTGAGTGGATTACCTTAATGATATTGCCTACAATGTTTACTCTAGGGAGTGGTTTATTCTCTAACTTTTTACCTTCTGCTGTGCCCAGAATGTTTGGAAGAGCCTTCCAGCTGGAGTCTTCGATACTTTTGGCAGGTGTGCTCCGAATAGTATATTTTCTACTTTATGCGTTGGGTATGTACGGCGTACTTTTAATTGAAAATATTTTCTCGGTGGCTTCGATCCGGACAATACAACTATTCAGGGCGGCTAAGTCGGTAAACTTTATATTAACTTTGGTTTCATCACTTTTCTTTTACGCGGTTGCCCTTAGTTTTAGGTTACCGTTTTGGTGGGTCATGTCTATGGTTTTTGTGGTCTCATTCATTCTTTGTTTTCCCAGTTTGTGGAGCGTGGATTTGAAAAATAATATTGTTAGGGATGCTGGTAGGTATTCGTTGGCTGTTAGCTTGGTGGTAGCCCTTGTGTCCGGTGTGTTAGCTTTTTGGCCCGTAAAGGCATTTATGGGAGGATTGATGTTAACTTCACTTTTATATGGCATGTTAGGTGTTATGGAACAGAGACTTTCCAGTAGGGTATATGTGGAGAGTCTTTGGGAATACGGGGTAACGGTGGCTATTATTATCATCATTGGATTTCTGACCACATCTTGGGTTGGGTAAGATAGATCCCAGACTTGAGATCTCAGAAGACAGAAAATGGTGGGATACTGGCGAGGAGGGGAGAGGGACCTATAAGATAACACCCTATAATTATTATAATATGTTATAGGACTGAATAGTTTTCACGGAAACCGATAGTTTTCACGATACTTAGCAAATGTTGTGGATAACTGCTAGGTGATAGGGATTGATATGGTCAATGGGTAGGTCTAGCCTTAGCAGGAGAGCTGGGTCCATAGGAGAGGAGAAATAATGAATTAAATAAATAATGGCTATTAATAGAATTTACTTGTTAGTGTAAGAAGGAGATAGAAGTGGCGGGACAGTGTTGTGCTATTCCCTATTTAGGGCAACAGGAAGGGTAGAAGAGAATGATTTACTATACGTCGCACAATAATACTTTTGCGACGTATCTCGTAAATCAGTGCCTGAGGGAAAGAGCCTTTATATTCCGCATGATTGTGTAGATAATCCCGAAACTTGTGGCGGCTATGTTCTCCGGGCTCTGGATGCACCTATTCTTTCCGGATTAGCCTGGCCAGCCTCAAATTTGGCTTTTCTGTAGAAAAACCCGAATCCTTTTCCGCAAATGCTGCGTTTTAGCTTTGGGCGGATATATCAAGGTATTTATTCAATGATTACTTACCCGTAAATAGTTCCAGAAGCCGTTCTGGGGGCATTCTACGGGCCCGATTATTTTACCCTTTAGCCATCAAAAACCGCCTAGATGGCGGGGTTTAGCAGCGACATTGAAAATTTGCATTTGATAATTTCAATAAGTTTCTTGGCGTTTTCTTCTGTGTAATAATCGATTCCAATTAAGTCACCAATTATGCTAAGACTTAACTTGATTGGATCGAAAATATCCTGGTGATACTTCAGTGCAAAAATCAAATTTCGGCTCTTGAAGTCCACACTTGTGGGGTCCTCTTTGGGCGGGATTTCAGTCTGGCTGGCTTCAATGATAATCGTGGCAACTTGATCGAGTGTTAATGCCATCTTTACTCCTTTGGAAAAGTTCAAATTTAATGATTATTATATAGGATGGTCATTGGAAAACAAGCCCCTCTCCCCTATTCGCCACTTCCCTATTATTTTTCACAGCGTGAAAATATATTTATTTAAATAATGCGGACGCATCTATCTATGAAATTCTTTAGAAGCCTTTTTGGGGGCATTCTGCGGGTATCTGGGCTCGTTTTGGTGTGGCCTGTGAGACTGGATTAGAGGCTTTCTCTGATTTTGGCGATTTCGTTCTTGCGAAAACCGAAGTCCGACCAGGTTTTTATATTTTCTGCTGGTTGAAGGTCATTTTCAGCCAGTCTAAGCCATTCACTGATTTTTTCCTTATACGTCTCTAATTTTCCTAGTTTGATCAAGGTTCTACATAAGTTGATAAGTAACCCGGATCTCCATATCGCCCAAGTGGTGTAATCTTTTTCTTTTAACTGACGACCTTCATCTGCCTTATCGTAATTTTGGTAGAGTTTTTCGGCCATTAAGATGGCCTGTTCGGTATTTCCTAAATGTAGTTCGTCAATAATCAAAAAACCTTCATATTCAAATCCCATGGCTCTATTGTTTGGATATTTGGGGTCTATATGCACTTTGGTGGTGGCCTCTTTGTAAAAGTCAGCGGCTATGTGATATTTTTTTTCATAGTCAGAAATCCTCCCCAAAAATCTGGCCAGTCGGGATTCCCAGTGAGTCAGATCGTTAGCTTTGAGGTACGTTTCGGCTTGTCTAACTACCTGCTTCATTCCTACCAGGTGGATATCATCGTGGGTATCCATGTAATAGTGTTGATGGATAAGAGCCTCTTCGAGAAATAGCTCAAAGACTTCGTCTTTCAGACCATTTTCCATCGCAAACTCTCTTAATAGTTTTGTGTCGGCAAGGGCCTCTTCTTGGCGGACAGCATCTTCGCGCTTCCGGGAGGTAGCCATCCTCAGTTCGGGGAAGTTCAGAACATTTATGGTTTCTTTGGTGATCATAAGTAGATTATTGCACATTAAAAAAACCCTTCTGTGGAAGGGTTTTGAGTGTTAATCAGGAAAGGAGTCTAGGGCGTTGTTCTGGTCGCTGATGGAATACCATTTGCTGGTAGCAGTTTCGCCGCAGTGCTGACAGGTATAGCGGAGAAAACAGTCGAGTCCGGTACGGCATTCAAATATATTAAAACACTGACCTGGGTAAGTGCAGTCTCGATCGTTTTCAGTTATAACAAATGGCGTACCTACCGATAGGTTGGGAATTTTAGATATTTGACCGGTGTCAGGATTGGTATATTCTCCACCGTTTAGAATGAAATTGAAGTCGTCCGTTCTCATGTTGACACACCCCCCAGTGCTATTGGTGGGACACCCATAGACACCCTCAATGTTCCATGGAGCGGCATGGAGATACCAATTACTGTAAGACAGTTTCCAGGCAAAGTTATGGGAGAAAAAGGTAGTAGCTTCTCCGCCGCTTGGTCTGAGAAATGTTGTCGGCCGGTCAATTGCGATGAAATAAAAACCGTTTGGAGTGTTGTTGTCGCTACCTCTTACGCAAAACCAAGCGATGACTTCGATAGTGGTTTTGTCTTGATAAAGAAGATACAATTTTTGAAACCCTCTTGAGTCAAATTCTTTGGAAAGCTTCAGCCAGTAGCCGGTAAATTCTATTCCACCGATATCAGGTACCGGAGTTGGGGTTGCTGTGGCAGTGGGAAGAAGTGTTGGGGTGAGGGTTGGCGCGACTGTAGGGTAGATTGTTGCTGTTTGCGGTACGTATGTAGTAGCAGATTGAGTTACCGGTGGGGTGGTGTGAGCAGAGTTGCATGAGACGATAAACAAAACGACAACAATATAAATATACCTAAGGCGCATCCGACCTCCTTTTTAAACTGCAAAGATAGGCCATATTGTATCACCCAATATGGACCATATGATACTGGTGGCTATTTAGATTATGCCCTGCAAGGATGGTCCTTGTATGGCACTCCTTGATACGATGTTACCTAGTTAAGTAATTTTTTATCCATCTCGCCGAGTTTTTCGCCAAGAATTCTACTGGGATTAGTTGCCACATCTTCAATTAAATCTAAATTACCAGTCCTGTCAATGAAACTGAAAAAAGGTTGTACTATTGGCTTTCTAGTTACTGTGTCGTAAAGAAAGGCAACCCCATAAATTCTGTCGGAAACATTTTTTTCTCCAAGAGTAGGAACTCCGTGCAGTTGTTCTTCCGCGATATGCAATTCAAGCTCTTCCCTCGTATCTTCTGCTGGCTCTGTGTCGTGATGCCAGTGTGAATGGTCGTTTGCTCGCTTGATTATCATAGGATATAGATGAGGGTTGCGTGTGGCGATAATCCATCTGGGCTTAAGAAATGTGTCTTTTGCAGAGATAGTTAAAGCATCTTTTAGCAGAGCATTGATTTTGTCTGAATCTACCTTCCCCCCCACGCTCCAGGCGCCTCGTTTTTCGTACTGCATGGCTGTGACAAATTTCTCTTCCAGATCATATTGCAGTTTTTCAAGGCTTGAAAAAACATCTTCTTGTTGGGGTTTTTCCATATGACTATTATAGTGGCGACAGTGGTTTCAAAGTGAATTCTTGGAGTTTCTTGACTATGTTAAGGTCGGAGTCTCCCCTCTTCTCTATCCGGTAGCCGTCGGTAGAGCTAAAGGTGTAAGCTTTGATGAAGCATTCAGGCTTTAAGGTTTTGATGGTGGTCCCATCAAGATTTATGGTAACTGTGTCGGTGAGAGGATCGCAGATATGATCTTCAATAAGAACATCTTTTTCGGCGAAAGCAACTTTCACTTCCCTAACATTAATGAATTCATGTTCTTTTTCATCTGTAATTTGGAATCCATTTTTCAGCATTAAGTCTCTGAGGGTACTCCATTTTTCTTCCATATAAATGTCATCAACCAGAAGGTCGATATCGTCAAAATCCCGAAAATTTCCAAGATAGACTGATACTCCAAGCGAGCCATATAGGATAGTGTCAATTCCGTTGTCACTCAAAAATTTATTGATCTGTTGATAATCTTTTATAGTCACCGTCATAGTCAAAATTATAGCTCAGCAATAGAGTTATAATGCATAGTCTGCTACGTTAGGTGCTAGAAATCAAAATATTCTCGGCGTTTATAATCTGCCTTTTTGATAAAGAAAGCTTTTTTCTTCTTTTCTGAGCGACCAAAAGCCTCTTGAGCTTCCTTCCATCCATATCCTTCCAAAAACTGATCGCCTGGCAAAGCCCTTCCTACAATCCTGTTTATTATTCCGCTGAGACCGACAAATCCTTTGTCGTTGGTACTCGCGACTGCTTCACATATGGTTGGATCAACAAAGTATGCGTGTTGATATACGACAGATCCCAACAAAACCGCATTGTTTTGGATCTCATTGACTGTCAGATCGCTGTTACGCATCATCTCTTCTATGTATAGCCACTGTTGTTCAGCTGATGGGTTTGTTGAACTCATTCTCCATTCGTAGAATCCAGGGTCTTTAATAACTACATCGACAAATTGATGGAAGTTCTCTAGTGCGTCGTTACCTCTGAATAATGAGGCGCATACAAGGCAGTGAAGGGCGTGTTTTAATTCGTGTTCCAGGACACCCCTTCCATTTCCAAGATCAGAAAGATTTATTGCCAAAACATCACTCTCGTTTTCTCCCCAACCGAGGCTTTGAAAGTTCGGGCTGACGTCGAAGCCGGTGTCTGTGACCTTAACCCTCATCAATTCACTGATCTCATGACTGTTTAGGTCAAAGACCTGCATAGTATTATTGTTTGAGATTAGGTCATCAATAGCCGTGGATAGTTCTTGGCTCTGATGGCTTGTTTCCATGGATTAAATTATAGCTCATAAGTCGTGTTCGACCTAATTTACCTCTATCACTCCCCTATCCCCTTTTGATTTTGATAGTACTTTCCACAAACCAGATCACTTTACTACTGGAGATAATTTTTGGGAGACAGGGATGAGGTGGCAGACGTGGAACCATAAGGGAAAAAGCTTAGGTCTAAAGTTTGAGAATAAGGGTAAGGTGTACAGACCCCGGTTGGTGGTGGGTGTATAAGCCGATTTTTTACCGGGTGACGAGCCGACCCTGAGAACCCGGTACCAGTGGAAACTCAACTTCAAGAACTTCAAGAACTTCAAGGAACTTCAAGGACCATCCTTGTAGGGGGTTTATACTGGATGA
>Ga0209212_1008684_pt1 | contig 10843 bp, 9 predicted proteins | sample RifGroC2_FD_183996 | JGI IMG/M metagenome (GOLD analysis project Ga0209212, IMG submission 183996) | Groundwater microbial communities from Rifle, Colorado, USA - Groundwater C2 (SPAdes) (version 2) | ecosystem: Environmental > Aquatic > Deep subsurface > Groundwater | place: Rifle, Colorado... | reverse complement strand
CGACGCAGACCCGCCCCTCCCTGAAATCGGCCAGCCGGGCGATGCCGCTGGACTTCGCCACCATGAACGCCTGCCCGTCGTAGAACAGCACCGCCGGGAACTGCACCTGCAGCAACGCCTCGCGGGTCAGCGTCCAGGTGGTACTGCGCACCAGCAGATCGATCCTGCGCGCCTGCAGGGCGGGAAACCGGGTGGAGGCCCTGAGCGGCACGAACATCACCTTCTCGGCGTCGCCCAGCACCGCCGCGGCCACCGCGCGACAGAAGTCGGCGTCCAGGCCGCGCCAGTGGCCGGCAGCGTCCTGTTCGGAAAAGCCGGGGATGCCTTCGCTCACCCCACAGCGCAGCTCGCCGCGGGCCTTGACCCTGTCCACGACCTCGCCCGCCTGGGCGGCCCCCAGCCACGCAGCCAGGCACAGCGGCAGAGCCAGCAGAAATCGCCATTGCTCGAACATGCTTACCTCATTACAAGGGACATCGCTTCCTCCCCTGGCCCGCGCACGATGCCGGCAGCCGGGCCCAGTCCAGCATCAGTCGCGGCCCGGCATCTCCTGGCCCTGCTTACGGAGCTCGAAAGAGGTGGTCATCTCTGCCCGCAGATCCATCAGCGGCTGCTGCGAAGCGATGAAATAGCCGCTCAACGGGCGATCCAGCGCGGCGATCAGCACCACCACCAGGGCGAACGACAGCGCCATGAACGGCGTTGCCCACGAGCGCTGCGAACCGGCAATGGCCGTCTGGTAACCGAAGCCCATCATGCTCAGGGCCAGCAGCACGAACATCGCGGTCCATATTTCGTCGGGCAGCCGGGTTCCCAGCACGACGGTCATGCGCAAGGCATGCAGATTGGTCATCTCGTTGAGCGATTCGATGTAAAGGGCGGCGACATCCGAGTTCATGTCCAGACGGGCATTGGCCACCGCCATGTTCCAGAGCTGTCGCTGGATGCGCCCCGACTCGGCCACGACCTTGCCCAGCTTGTCGGGATCGCCGGAAACCCCGGCAGCGAGACGGAAGTCCAGGTACTCGGCGAGCAGCCCGGTCGCCGTTTGGCGGTCGGCCTCGGGCAGGAAATCGGCGCGCAGAAAGGCCGTGCGAATCACGTTGGCGTCCTCGCGCACCAGTGCCTTGCGCGTCTCGTAACGGTCGGCGACGATCGCGAAGGTGAACGCCAGGATGAACGCCATCAGGCCCATGGTGGCGCCCGAAATCGCCGAGACCGGCGACTCCTTCTCGGCATCCGAACGCATGTGGACGAAACGCCCCAGCCGGAAGCCCGTCTCGATGGCCAGCACCACGAGGATGACCGTTCCCAGGAAAAAACCGCCGATGGACACCGTATTAAAGTTCATACCCCCTCCCCCGCGCGACCGGTGCGGTCACCCGCTTCACGCTATTGCGCCCGCTCCCACCCGGCTCAGCCGTGCCAGGTTCACTACTGCGCCTGCTCCTGCGCCGTCGGCCAGCCGCCGCCCAGCGCCCGATACAGGCTCACCACCGCGCTCAGCTGTTGCTGGCGGGTCTGCGACTCCAGCAGCTCGGCCTGAAACAGGCTGCGCTCCGAATCCAGCACCTCCAGGTAGCTGACCAGGCCGCCGTCATAGCGAGCCCGCGACAGCCGCGCCGCGCTGCGCGCCGCCGCGAGCTGCCTCTGGCGGGCGAGGTGTTCGTCACGCGCAGTGCGCAGGCCGGTCAGCGAGTCGTCAACATCGCGCAGGCCGTTCAGCAGCGCCTGCTCGTAGCCCAGACGCGCCTGCTCGGCGCGCTGGCGCTGGGCCTGCTCGACCGCCTTGAGCTGGCCGGCGTTGAAGATGGGCGCGAACAGGTTGCCAAGCACGCTCCAGCTTTCGCTGTCGCCCTCGACCAGATCGCTCAGATCGCGGCTCACGTAACCGAAGCTGGCCGTCAGCGACAGCGCTGGCAGACGCTGCGCGCGGGCGACGCCGATGCGCGCGGTTTCCGCGGCCAGCTGCTGCTCGGCGCTCAGAATGTCCGGGCGCCGCTCCAGCAGGCTCAGCGGCAGCCCGGCGGGAACCTCGAGCGGCAATGCCTGCTGCGCCAGCTGCCGGCCGCGCTCGATGACTCGCGGCCGCGAGCCCAGCAGCACGCTGAGGGCGTTCTCGGTCTGGCGCACCGCGCGGTCGAAGCTCGCCACCGAGGCCTGGGCATCGGCGGCCTCGATCTCGGCCTGGTTGACGTCGAGCTCCGCCACCGTACCTTTTTGGTAACGCGCCCCGATGATGCCCAGGGCGTCTTCGCGCGACTTCAGTGTGCGAATGGCGATGCGCAGCCGATCGTCGAGGTCCAGCAACTGGAAGTAGCTGGTGGCCACCGCAGCGATCAGCGAAATGGTCACGTTGCGCGCGCTGGCTTCGGTACTCAGCAGATCCGCCCGTGCCGCCTCGCTCGCGCGCCGCAGCTTGCCCCACAGGTCCACCTCGAAGGAGGCGGCTCCGTTGAAGAAATAGCTGCTCTCGGTTTCGGCCGTCGGCAGCTGGTTGCGACTTGGCGACGAGCGACCGGCACCCGCCGCGGCGTCGAGGAACGGATACTGGTTGGCCCGCTCGATGCGCAGGAGCGCCGCCGCCTCCTCGATGCGCGACACCGCCACGCCGAGATCGCGGTTGTTGGTCAGCGCTTCCTCGATCAGCGCCTTGAGCCTCGGGTCGGCGAACAGCGCCCACCAGTCGAGGTTGGCGAACGTCGGATCGGTCGCGGCCGGCTCCCGGTAGGCACTCGGCACCTCGAGCGGCGGGCGCCGGTAGTCGGGGCCGACCATGCAACCGCCGACCAGCAGCCCGCAGAGCAGCATGGCCGTCACCCGCGGTCGTCTGACGGACCCCGTCATGGCTTGGCCTCCTCGCTCACCGGCTCGGCGGGGGCTTTCGGTTTCTTCTTGCCACCGAGATAGCGCTCGACGAACACGAACAGCCCCGGCACCAGCACCACGCCAACCACCGTCGCGGTCAGCATCCCGGCGAACGAGGTCATGCCCATGATCTTGCGCGCCTCGGCGCCAGCGCCGCTGGCGAGGATCAGCGGGATCACGCCGAGGATGAAGGCGAACGAGGTCATCAGGATCGGCCGGAAGCGCAGCCGCGCCGCCGCCAGCGCCGCCTCCGCCGGCGCCTTGCCGCGCTCGATCTCGGTGCGGGCGAACTCGACGATCAGGATGGCGTTCTTCGCCGCCAGGCCGATCAGCATCACCAGGCCGATCTGGGCGAACACGTTGTTCTCGTAGCTGGCGCTGAAGAAGCGCGCCAGCCACAGGCCGAACATCGCGCCGCAGATGGCGATGGGCGTGCCGAACAGCACGCCGAACGGCAGCGACCAGCTCTCGTACTGCGCAGCGAGGATCAGGAACACGAAGACCAGCGCCATGACGAACACCATGCTGCCGGAGCCTTCGGCGGCCTTTTCCTGGTAGGACATGGCGTTCCACGCATAGGACATGTCGCTGGGCAGCACCTCGGCCGCCACCTCCTCCAGCGCCTTGAGCGCCTGCCCCGAGCTGTAGCCCGGCGCAGGCCGGCCGGTGACCTCGGCGGCGCGGAACATGTTGAAGCGATAGGTGAACTCGGGGCCGTTGGTGGACTCGTCGGTGAGCAGGGTGTTCATCGGCACCATCGCGCCGCTGCCGTTGCGCACGTAGAACAGCGAGGCGTCGGCGAGCTGCTTGCGGTAGTCGGTCTCGGCCTGGACGTAGACCTTGTACAGCCGGCCGAAGCGGTTGAAGTCGTTGACGTAGGCGCCGCCGAGGAAGGCGCCCAGGGTCTGGTTGACGTCGGCCGGGGCAACGCCCAGCTTCATGGTCTTCTGGGTATCCACGTCCAGGTAGATCTGCGGCACCGTGGCCCGGTAGGTCGTATACAGGCCGGCAATTTCCGGGCGCTTGGCGGCCGCCTGGATGAACGCCTGGGTCTGTCCGGCCAGATAGTCGGGACTGTTGCCGACCCGGTCCTGCAGCATGATCGAGAAGCCGGAGCCGGTGCCCAGACCCGGGATCGCCGGCGGGCCGAAGGCGATGGCGATGCCCTCGTTGATCGCCGCCAGCCTGCCATTGAGGCGGTGCGCCACGTTGGTCGCCTGGTCCGCCGCCGCGGGACGCTCGTCCCAGTCCTTGAGCTGAATGAAGAAGAACGCGTTGTTGGTCGACGAGGCGCCGGAGAGGAAGCTGTAGCCGGTCACCGTGGTGTAGGACTCGATGGCCGGATCGGCCGCGAGGATCGCCTCGACCTTGGCCGCGGCGGCGTGGGTGCGCTCCAGCGAGGCGGCATCCGGCAGCTGCAGGTTGGCCATCAGGTAGGCCTGGTCTTCCTCCGGCACGAAGCCGCCGGGGACGGTACGGAACAGCACCACCAGCGCCACCACCAGCACGCCGAGCACGGCCACTGCGCGCAGCGGGCGGCGGACGAACACGCCGGCAACCACCAGGTACTTCTCGGTCGCCGCCTCCAGGACTCGGTTGAAGCCGCCGAAGAAGCGCGCCAGGCGACCCTGCTTGCCATGCTGGTGGGGCTTCAACAGCGTGCTGGACAGCGCCGGGCTCAGCGACAGCGCCACAATCGCCGAGATAGTCACCGAAATGGCGATGGTGATCGCGAACTGCTGGTACAGCCGGCCGGTGATGCCCGACATGGCCGCCACCGGCACGAACACCGCCGTGAGCGACAGCGCCGTGGCGATCACCGGGCCGCTGACTTCCTTCATGGTTTCGACGGTGGCCTGGCGCCGCGGCATGCCCCGCTCCATCTTCTCCGACACCCCCTCCACCACCACGATGGCGTCGTCCACCACGATGCCGATGGCCAGCACCAGGCCGAGCAGCGAGAAGGTGTTGATCGAGAAGCCGAGCAGCGGAAACACCGCGAAGGTGCCGATCAGCGCCACCGGCACCGCCAGGGTGGGGATCAGGGTGGCGCGGAAGTTCTGCAGGAAGACGAACACCACCACGGTGACGATGGCGGTGGCCTCGAACAGGGTATGGACGATCTCCTCGATGCCGGCGGAAACCGGCTTGGTAGTGTCCAGCGAGACCACGTACTCGATGTCCTGCGGGAAGCGCGCCTTCATCCGCTCCATGGCGGCGCGGATGTTCTCCGCCACTTCCAGGCCGTTGGCATCGGGCAGTTGATAGACCGCCAGCACGGCGGCCGGCTTGGAGCCGAAGGCACCGATCTGGTTGTAGGTTTCCGCGCCCAGTTCGATGCGCGCCACGTCGCGCAGCAGCACCTGCGAGCCGTCGGGGTTGGAGCGTACCACCACCTGGCCGAACTGTTCCGGCGTTTCCAGGCGGCCGCGGGTCTGCACCGCATAGGCGTACTCGGTGCCGGGCGCGGCCGGCGGGCCGCCGAGCTTGCCGGCCGGAGTCAGCACGTTCTGCTGCTGCACGGCGCTGACGATGTCCGGCACGGTGAGTCCCAGCCGGCTGAGCTGGTCCGGCTTGATCCAGATGCGCATGGCGTAGTCGGCGCCACCGAAGATGGTCACCTGGCCGACGCCCTGGATGCGGGCGATCTCGTCGAGGACGTTGATCGACATGTAGTTGGTGAGGAAGTCGGCGTCGTAGCTGCCGTTCGGCGAGCGCAGGGTCACCAGCATCAGCGGGAAGGCCAGCGCCTTCTTGACCTTCACCCCACGGCGCTTGACCTCCTCGGGCAGCTGCGCGGAGCCCTCCGAAACGCGGTTCTGCACCAGCACGTTGGAGATATCGAGGTCCGAGCCGACCTCGAAGGCCACCGACAGGGTCATCTGCCCGTTACTGGCGTTGGTCGACTTCATGTACAGCATGTTCTCGACGCCGTTGACCTTCTGCTCCAGCGGCGTGGCCACCGACTGCTCGACGTTCACCGCGTTGGCGCCGTCGTAGGTGGTTTCCACCTTGATCTCGGGCGGGGTGATGTCGGGGTACTGGGCGATGGGCAGGCTGCCCATCGCCACCAGGCCGACGATGACGACGATGATCGAGATCACCATCGCGAAGATCGGCCGGCGGACGAAGAACTCACCCATTCTTGCCCCCCTCGGCCACCGGCGGCAGCTCGCTGGCGTCGGCCGGGCGCGGCTTGACGGTCATGCCCGGGCGCAGGCGCAGCAGCCCCGCCACCGCGACCCGCTCGCCCGGCTGCAGCCCGGATTCGATCACCCACTCGCTGCCGAGGCGCTGCCCCACCTGCACCTGGCGCACCTCCACCGTGTCGTCCGGCTTGATGACGAACACCCGGTGGACCGACTGCAATTCGCTGACCGCCCGTTGCGGCAGCAGGATCGCGCCCTTGATCTCGTCGGCATCGAAGCGGATGCGCGCGAACATGCCCGGGCGCAGCAGGCCCTTGGCGTTGGGGAACTCGGCCTCGATGGTCAGTGCGCCGGTGGTGGGGTCGATGTTGCGGTCGACCTTGGTCGGCACCCCGCGCTCCTCGTAAGTCGTGCCGTCGGCGAGGATCAGCGACAGCGGACGCGGCTTCATCGTCGCAACGGTGCCATTGGCGGAGCTGCCCCCTGGCTGCTGCTCGGCGAGGCGCCGCGCGGCATCGAGGTAGCCGCGCTCGGTGATCGACACCCGCACGGCGATGGGGTCGGTGCGCGACACCACGTTGAGCAGCCCGCCGTTGTTGCTCTGGCTGACGAAATCGCCCACCTCGGCCTCGGACAGGCCGATCAGGCCGCGCTCGGGGGCGTGGATGCGGGTGTAGCCCAGCTCGATCTGCGCCAGCTTGACCTGGGCGCTGGCCGCCTCCACGTAGTTCTTCGACGCATCGTAGTTGGCCACCGCGGCATCCAGATCCAGCTGGCTGACGGCGTGCATCTCGGCCAACGGCCGAATCCGCGCCAGATCGGACCTGGTCTTGACCAGGCTGGTGCGCGCCTGCGCCAGCATCGCCTGGGCCTGGGCGAGCTTGGCTTGGAGCGGCTGCGGGTCGATGGTGTACAGCAGGGCGCCCTTGTCGACGAAGGTGCCTTCCTTGAAATGGATGCCCTCGAGAAAGCCGTCGACCCGGGCACGGATGGTCACGTCGCTGGAGCCGATGGTCTCGCCGATCACATCCAGTGGGATGCTCACGTCACGCGCCGCGACGGTCACGATCGGCACTTCCGGCAAGGCGGCCGCTGGCGGTTCCTCGCGCCCGCAACCGCCGAGCAATACCTGCACGAGCGCGAACGCCATGCCGAGGGACAGGCGTTGGTTGTGGTTCTTTGCCACGGAACTTCCCCCTTCAACGCTCGCTGCGGCTGCGGTTTGCTCCCACGGCTCACACAGCCGGCCCGCATCCCGAGCCGATGGCTGTTGCGGATGCGCGGTGAATGTTGCTTCCAGTCGTTGCGACTCAGGCAGGCGTCATCCTTGCTTCTAAAAGGTAGCCCACTGCCAGCAGGCGAGACGGCTTTTGCGGCGGTTCTTTCAGCCTTTACGGCCGGGACGCCCAAGCCACACGCAGGCCGGAGATCGCGCCTCACGAGCAGAGCGCCGCCGGCCGGCTAACGTCACTGGCAGCAAGTCGTTTTCTTCACATACTCGTTATGGATGCCACCCAAGACTGACCAAGAAGGACTGTCATGGCGACGAGAGAGCGGGACGGCAATAAGCCCCCTAAGCAGCGGGTGCTCGATCCGGTATCACGCATGTCGGAAATTCTGTTTGGCCTGCTTATGGTGCTGACCTTCACCGGCACTTTCAGCGTGGCCAACGCCGGGGAAAGCTCGGTGCGCGAGCTGCTGATCGCCAGCCTGGGCTGCAACCTGGCCTGGGGCCTGGTAGATGCCTGCATGCTGCTGCTGAACCGCCTTGCCGAGCGTGGCCATAACTGGCGCATGTTGCAGCACCTGAAAACCATCCCGCTCGGCTCCGCACAGGCCTTCGACGTGCTGGCCGATGCCCTGCCGTTCCTGGTCACCAAGGTGATGACAGCCGAAGACGTGCACACGCTGCACCGGCGCGTGCTGGAGCAGCCCATAGAGCGGACCAGCCTGAGCCTCGGCATGAGCGACCTGCTGGCGGCAGTCGCGGTGTTCCTGCTGGTCTTTTTCTCCACCCTGCCGGTGGTGCTGCCGTTCGTGCTGCTCGCTGAGCCCCTGCACGCCCTGCGCGCCTCCGATGCGATTGCCCTGACCATGCTGTTTGTCATCGGCCTGGGCTACGGCCGCTTTGCCGGCGCCCGTCACACCTGGATCACCGCGCTGGTGTTCAGCGTGCTGGGCGTTGCCCTGGTGGCCGCGACCATCGCCCTCGGCGGCTGAGCATCCGTCGAGACTGACGAGCGGGCCAGGCACCGGCGAGTTGAGCCCAAGACTCCGCTCGACAGGTGCTGTCCCGGTCGGCGCGCACGCGCTGCCGTGCCAGCCCTACTCGAACTTCTCGATGTCGCGCACGATGCCGTCGATCACGCCCTTGAGGCTGTTCAGGGTCACCTGCTGCTCGCGATTCTCCAGCTCCTTGCCATAGCCCTTGCGCACCACCTGCAGCACCGGCTTGCCGGTACTGGCGTCGAGCAGTTCGGCCTCGACGAACAGCTCGGTGGTGCGGTCGCGTGAGCCGCTGGCGGTGGTGGCGGCGGCGGCGACCAGGGCGATCGGGATGATCTCGTAGGGCTTGAGCCCTTCTGCGCGGGAGTCCACGCCGGTAATCGCGGCCCGCAGGATCAGGGTTTTCGGGCCGGGCCGGGCGGTGCCCAGTTCATGCACCTGGAACCGCCGGCCAAAGGCGGCCTTGACCTGCTGGGAGGTGTAGGCCTGCAACTCGGCCAGGGCCGGAGCGCCGATCTGCTCGGACGGGCTCGCCGCGGGGTAGAAGCCGATCGACTTCACCAACAGGTGATCGTAGTTGTCCAGTTTCAGACCGGGCGCCATCCAGCGCATGACCGGCTGCCCGCTGGGGGACGTGGCCGGCTGCAGGCGCGAGTAGTCGGGGAGGAAGCCGGAATACTGCTCCGGCCGGGTAACTTTCGACGCGCAGCCACCGAGCAGCAGTGCGCAAAGCAGTAGTCCGGAGGCGGTGCGGGAACGCTTCATGATGTTGCTCCTGTGGCTTGCCGGGGTGCTCAGTAGCGCCAGGTGATGGAGCCGCTGAGAACGTGGATGGCGGCATTGGCGAATTCGCCGGACGTGGCGATGCGGCCGTTGAGCCCCTTGCTCTGCGTGATCGGCATGTCGCCCATCCAGACGAAGGTATAGTTCAGGTTCAGCTCGACCCCCGGGTCCAAGGCATAGTTGACCCCGGCGCCCAGGCGCCAGGATTTGGCCATCGGGGTATCGAAGGTGCGGTCGCGCTCGGAACCCGCCGCGCTGTCGTAGGCCAGGCCGGCTTGCCAGCGCAATGCCGGCGTCGCCTGGTACTGGGTGCCGACGGCCAGATGCCAGGTATCGCGGTATTTGCGCTCGCCGCTGGCGGCAACCGGGTTGTCGGCGTCCCGCTCGGTTCCGGCCCGGCCGAACGCCGACCAGTCCTGCCAACCGGCACTGGCCAGCACTGCCCAGCGTGAGTCGAAGGCGTGGTACAGGCTGAGGGTGGCGCTCTGCGGGGTCGGCAGGTCGAGGCGCTGCGGCGCGCCGAGGATGCCGCGCACATCCAGCAGGCCGGCACGCGGCGGACGCAGGTTGGCGATGCGCGAGCGATCCTCGAATTCGAGATCGACCTCGGTGGTATAGCTCAGGCCGATGCGGGTCCCGTGGCGCGGCTGGTAGATCACCCCGAGATTGGCGCCGTAGCCCCAGTCGTCGCTTTTGTAGTGCAATTGCCCATCGGCGAAGTCGCCGACAGCCTGCGGGTCGTTGTCCACCGCCGCGCCGCTGTCCAGTGCGCCGTACACCGCGCGCAGGCCAAGCCCGACGGACCATTGCTTGCCGAGGCGGTAGGCCAGGCCGGGCGCCAGCGCGAAGCCCGTGCTGCGCGCGTCCTGCACGAAATAGCGGCCGCCCCACGCCTCGTCGTAGTTCGCCGCCACACCAGAGTCGCCATACAGGCCGAAGCCGGCACTCAGGGCCGGGCTGAGCCGATAGCCGAGGAAAGCGCCGGCCCCCGGCAGCCATTCGCGGCTCTCGCCGCCGTTCGCCTGGGTCGCGGAGCGGAAGGGGTTGCCGGCGAAGGTGGACGGCTCCGGCGCGCCGGCGTTGGCCAGGCTGGCGTTATCGGTGGCGTACTCGTAGAACAGGAGCCCGCCAGCGTGGGCCAGGCCGGGGCCGGCCAGGCACAGGAGGCTGCTCAACACTCGGAAAGACCGACTCGCGATGCGCATCTCGACGTCCTCGAACGAAACACCAATCACCGATGGGCATGGCATTTCTGGCGGCAGGAACCCGACCGGGCTCCCGGCTTACGCCGCCATTGCTGTCGCCCGACCTGGGGCAGTGCATGGGCACGGAGCAGCCACCCGGCCCGCGCGCCGGACTCGCCGAAGTACTGCTGGCAGCTGCTCGTGTTCATCCGGGCGGACTGCGGCGAGGTCGAGGTGTGCATCTTGAAGGCTTCGTTGAACAGCGCCGGCTTGACCGGCATCGTGCCCGAGCGGATGTGGATCATCGACGACGCGTGCGACAGGCCGCGAGCCGCTTGCGGGCGGTGCGCGACCGAGGGGCCAGGCAACTTTGCCGAGGCGGTGCAGCGCCGAATAGAAACCGAAGTAGGTGCCGTCGATGATGCCGAACACCTTCTCGACGCCTTCCTTCTGCAACATGCGGGCGATGACTTCGCCGCCGGTGATCTCTGCCATGTTTGTTTCTCCCCTGAGTATCGCGATCATGATTGCATAACTTCCGACGATTCACAATCAAAGCTCATCTTGCTGATTGCCGGGACTAGAATCCGTATCAGAGTCAATATCAGCCAATCTCGGGAAGGAGTCATTCCA
>Ga0209212_1008683_pt1 | contig 10844 bp, 12 predicted proteins | sample RifGroC2_FD_183996 | JGI IMG/M metagenome (GOLD analysis project Ga0209212, IMG submission 183996) | Groundwater microbial communities from Rifle, Colorado, USA - Groundwater C2 (SPAdes) (version 2) | ecosystem: Environmental > Aquatic > Deep subsurface > Groundwater | place: Rifle, Colorado... | reverse complement strand
TTACTTAAATAGGAAAATACCAGTATTTGAAGAGGGAGGTTGACTTATGTCCAGTGAACTTATAGTTAAAGAGGAAATATACTCTGATTATGTAAAAGTTACCTTAATCGGTGAGATCGATATTTATACAGCGCAAACCCTTAAGGATAAACTATACAGCATAGTGGAAACAAACCAGACGGATCTTAAGCTGGAATGCAGCAATTTGAATTATATCGACAGCACAGGACTTGGTATTTTTGTAGGAGCATTGAAAAAGACCAGACTATATGGGAAGAATATTTATCTTTTCAAGCTTAAGGATAATATCAGGAAACTGTTTGTTATAACCGGATTGGACAAGCTTTTTATCATAGAGTGACTTGTTTGGCTTTGAGGCATCCGGCCAAAGCCGAAGCTGCCTGAAATCGAGTGGGGCTTGATGCCCCCGGGATTTTGCTTATACAGATATGGTAATTCAGCCATAGACACTACTTGTAAAGCGGAGACCCTGGAGTTCAACAAATAGGAATTTAATGAAATATTGGATGCAGTAAGTACAATAATAAGGCTGTATCAAGGAGTGGAATGTGATGAGTGATTTTTCCGATAAAATAGAGCTGGTTTTACCCTTTAAAGCTGAGTATGTAAGCATAGCGCGCTTGACGACGTCAGGTGTTGCCAACAGAGTGGGATTTGATATAGAAACAATAGAAGATATAAAGGTTGCTGTTGCTGAAGTGTGTAACAAGCTTGTTAATGCAGGAAATAAATCGGCAGGCAGTTATGTTATTACCTTTAATGTAGTATCCGCTAAGATTGCTATTTCTTTCAACTCCAGTGATGAAGCAGTTAAGCTGATATTCAACAATGAAGAGGATGAATTGGGCATTTCCATAATAAATGCCTTTATGGACGATGTGGAGCTATATCCGGAATCCGGGTGCATTCTTACAATGACAAAAGCAATTGAAGAAGGGACCTTTACGGATGGAAAATGATATCAATTCTGTTGTATTAAAAAATGTAGCTGATGAAAATGATATTTTGTTTTCTAAGTATCTTAATAACCCCATTGCCGCTCATAGGAATGATATCGTAAACAAATACATCTATCTGGCTGAGATTATTTCCAGGAAATTTCTCAACAGAGGTCTCGATTATGAAGACATATTCCAGGTGGCTTGTATTGCTCTAATCAAGGCTGTTGAGCGGTTTGATCCTGGCAAGGGTGTTAAGTTTGTCAGCTTTGCCACACCTACTATAATCGGGGAGATCAAGAGATATTTTCGTGACAAGGGATCTGTCATTAGAATACCCAGAAGGATATACGAGGTTTATCAGAAGGTAAACCATGCCCGGGAATATTTGTCCCATGAGCTTCAGAGAATACCAAGGGTTGACGAGATAGCAAAATATCTCAATATAAGTGAAGAAAATGTCCTTGAAATAATTGAATCCTCCAATGCCTATAACATTCAGTCATTTGACCAGACAGTGTACAATGATGATGATCTGGAGCTGCATGAAACCATTGGAGCAGATGATACTACATTTGAACGGATAGAAAACAGAGATTTCCTGGAGAAAAGTCTGGGCCGTTTCAATGAACCCGAAAAAGAATTCATACGCATGCGCTACTTCCGGGGGAAAACTCAAAAGGAGATAGCGGAAAAGCTGGGAGTTTCACAAATGTATGTATCCAGGCTGGAAAAAAAGGTACTGGAAAGATTCAGGACGATACTTGGTAAATAAGTATATAGGCTTGCCAATACAATGTTTATGCCTTCCTAATGCGGGTAAATATAAGGTAAGGGGACACACCCTCTGAGATGAGGGTAATCCGTAAAAGGAGGGAATGTCCCCTTTTGAAAAAGGTAGTATACTTTCCTCAGGGGACGGGATTATGTCGAAAATTATAAAAACATATTATAGCAGCATTATCAGCAGTATAAACAGTGTAGGCATTGTAGTGAGTGACGTAATTGGGAATATACAGGCAAGCTTCGGCCCATTGGAAGAGTGCTCTCAGTTTGAGTTGACTGTAGTCCTAAATGAACTGGTGTTGAATGCAATAAAGCATGGCAACAAGGAAGACGAAAGCAAAAGGGTTAAGATCAAAGCCGGAGTTACTGATAATGGATTTGCATGTCTGATAGTGGAAGACGAAGGTTATGGGTACGATTTTGACTGTTTGTGTAAAAGTAAAGCCGATTGTGCCGTAGAAGAAGATATTTTCAGTGTAATGGAAAGCGGAAGAGGAATTTTAATAGTAAAAAGCCTATGCGACCAGGTGAAGGTAAATGATAAAGGTAATAAAATTGTTGTTCTGAAAAAGCTAAAGCATTATTAATGCAATAAATCCATATGCGATAACATTGTAGTATATCGGCATCCGTAAGGATGCTTTTTTAACGTATAGGAATTTATATGTTTCAGGCGGTACTGAAGGTATTGACACGACTGGAATTGAGGGACTACACCAGAAATTAACATGGAAATAAATTACTGTTAAAATTAAAGGAAAAATAGTAGAATTTTAAATGTGAATGCAAAAGACAACATACTAAAGCAGATATTTTTTGACGAGAATCAAAATTGGGGCAATTTTGTGAAATTGCATCCAAAGAATATACGAGAAATAGTGCTGGAAGAGGTTGAAAAGTTCCGACTTTGTGGAGAAAAAGAGGCTGGATTCAGCCTCTTTGCCTGTGACTGTTGTGGAGAAATAAAAATTGTACCACACCGCTGTAAGGGTAGATTTTGTAGTGTATGTGCAACAGGGTATATGCAGGAGTGGAGCAAGAAGACAGCTGAAAACATGTATAATATGCCGCATAGGCATATTATGTTTACAATGCCGGAAGAATTGTGGGAAATATTCTTGAGACGGCGTGAATTATTAAAAGACTTAATGGATATGTCGGTGGAATTATTGCAGGATTGGTTTAAGAAGAGAGAAAAAGTAGAAGTAGGAATGATGGCAGGGCTGCATACATTTGGTGCGATAATGAATTTCAATCCGCATGTGCATATGTTGTTAACAGAAGGTGGGCTGACAAATGACGGAAAAATGAAACGAGTAGGGTTTATTCCGTATGAGATGATGAGAAAAAGATGGCAGCAAAAAGTACTCAGAATGTTGAGAAAGAAATTATCCGGAAGAGATAAAGAAAAGTACCGGAAGGTAATAAATAAGGCATATGCGGATAATGATGAGGGATTTGTAGTATATGGATCGCCAAACAAAGGAAAAGGCGGGATAAAGGAGCAGGTTGGATATATAGGCAGGTACATAAGGAGACCAGCGATATCATTAAGAAGGATATTATCATACGATGGGAAAATGGTTACATTCAAATATTTCGACAAAAAGGAAAAGAAGGAAAAAACAGAAACTATAGCAGTAATGGAGTTTATAGCCAGGATAATAAGACATATTCCAGATAGGGATTTTAAAACAATAAGATATTATGGATTATATTCAAGGAGAAACAAGGCAAAAGTTGATAAGATACTCAAGATAAAAAGGAATAAGATACGTAAAAAGAGTTGGAAAGAAAGAGTCGAAGCAGGGACTGGAAAGAACCCGCTGTTATGCCCAAGATGCGATATAGAGATGGAGTACAAAGGTGAGGTATGCTTGAAATCAGGCAAACTGGTCATAACATATACAAAATGTATAAAAGCACGACGATGTTTGGAGGATTTGATAGGATATGAACCGCCAGGAAAAAAGAAGGATACAAAGGGAACAAGAACGGAAAGAAAGATTAGGATCAGTGGATCAGGACAACAACAAATCGACGGTCAGGTTTATTTGTTTGCAGTGTAATATTGAAGAGGATATTCCGAGGGAAGTAGTAGAACACTTTGATATTATTGATGATGGTGATACAGCAGTCCCACCGCGTTTCTCTTGCGAAAACTGCGGTGGTGAAATGATACCTAAAAAGTATAAAGGTGTCCATGGCATTGATTACGAATATTAGAAGACACTCAAAATCTGCTACCCGAAGGGTGCGCGCTAGCGCTTTTTTCAGTGGCATCATCCGCAGAAGAATCATTTTTATGTGTCACAATTGAGATATCAAAATAATACACTAATAAAATGGAGCATAATTCAGAATAAAAGGTATAAATCGGATAAACGATAGTAAATGCTATAGTCTGTCGGTTGTAAAGCTAGTCAGTTGGATGGTATAGTAATTAAGCCGTCGCGGACGGAACGCAAAAACCGGAGCAAAACCTGGCTGTGTAAGGGTAATCAATGATTGCCTGAACAATAAGCGGAACTGAAAGTCAGCTGAAGAAAGTAAGAAAAAACGGTTGACAAAACGCCGACAGCGTGGTAATATAACAAAGCGCCCTAAAACGGGGCCGCAAATGGACCTTGAAAAGTAAACAGTGTATTAAAATAATGGAACTCGTAAATTTCAAGAGTGAAGCATAAGAAACTTGCGAACTTTTTTATTACAACTTTGCGAAGTTGTATATGTCAGTAAATAGTAAAGAGCCAAATGGCTCTCGAAGAAGTAATTGATGGTGAGCTTGCATCCGCATCTCACCTTAGATAAAACTTTATTAGAGAGTTTGATCCTGGCTCAGGACGAACGCTGGCGGCGTGCCTAACACATGCAAGTCGAGCGGTTCGGCATTTAACATTGAGTATTCAGTAAAGTCTTGTCAGGCCACAAAAGTGGACTGACGGATTAAGAAGGCAGCGTTATTCAAGCGCTTTAGCGCTTCACGCGTTAATTAAGGGCCTAAAAAATACTGAGTATTGAATGTTAAATGCCGGATAGCGGCGGACGGGTGAGTAACGCGTGGGCAACCTGCCTATAACTGGGGGATAACACAGGGAAACTTGTGCTAATACCGCATAACATCATGGAAGGACATCCTTTTATGATCAAAGGAGCAATCCGGTGATAGATGGGCCCGCGTCCGATTAGCTAGTTGGTGAGGTAATGGCCCACCAAGGCGACGATCGGTAGCCGAACTGAGAGGTTGATCGGCCACATTGGGACTGAGACACGGCCCAGACTCCTACGGGAGGCAGCAGTGGGGAATATTGCGCAATGGGGGAAACCCTGACGCAGCAACGCCGCGTGAAGGATGAAGGTTTTCGGATCGTAAACTTCTTTGATGAGGGACGAATAATGACGGTACCTCAAAAACAAGCCACGGCTAACTACGTGCCAGCAGCCGCGGTAATACGTAGGTGGCGAGCGTTGTCCGGAATTACTGGGTGTAAAGGGCGTGTAGGCGGGAAGACAAGTCAGATGTGAAATACCGTGGCTTAACCACGGGGCTGCATCTGAAACTGTTTTTCTTGAGTGTCGGAGAGGAAAGTGGAATTCCCAGTGTAGCGGTGAAATGCGTAGATATTGGGAGGAACACCAGTGGCGAAGGCGACTTTCTGGACGATAACTGACGCTGAGGCGCGAAAGCGTGGGGAGCAAACAGGATTAGATACCCTGGTAGTCCACGCTGTAAACGATGGATACTAGGTGTGGGAGGTATCGACCCCTTCCGTGCCGCAGTTAACACAATAAGTATCCCACCTGGGGAGTACGGCCGCAAGGTTGAAACTCAAAGGAATTGACGGGGGCCCGCACAAGCAGTGGAGTATGTGGTTTAATTCGAAGCAACGCGAAGAACCTTACCAGGGCTTGACATGCAGGTGAATATGCAAGAGATTGTATAGTCCTTCGGGACACCTGTGCAGGTGGTGCATGGTTGTCGTCAGCTCGTGTCGTGAGATGTTGGGTTAAGTCCCGCAACGAGCGCAACCCCTGTTGTTAGTTGCCATCATTAAGTTGGGCACTCTAGCGAGACTGCCGGTGACAAATCGGAGGAAGGTGGGGACGACGTCAAATCATCATGCCCCTTATGTCCTGGGCTACACACGTACTACAATGGCTATAACAGCAGGAAGCGAAGGAGTAATCCGGAGCAAATCCTCAAAAATAGTCCCAGTTCAGATTGTGGGCTGCAACCCGCCCACATGAAGTCGGAATTGCTAGTAATGGCAGGTCAGCATACTGCCGTGAATACGTTCCCGGGCCTTGTACACACCGCCCGTCACACCATGAGAGTCTGCAACACCCGAAGTCAGTAGTCTAACCAGTAATGGAGGGCGCTGCCGAAGGTGGGGCCGATGATTGGGGTGAAGTCGTAACAAGGTAGCCGTATCGGAAGGTGCGGCTGGATCACCTCCTTTCTAAGGAGAACCGTAGTACAGTTTTCTGTATTACTAATCTTCCTAGGTCGATAATGTCAGAAGAGTTCGCAGCGCGAATCTCTTCCTTGGTAGGCATCAGGAGAAGGCTCTGCACTTTAACATAGTTAAAGTCAGATACAAAGTCTGACCTGTGTCCGGACAGACATTACAAGATCGAGTTCCAAAGAAGAGATTTGCACAGCAAACTCTTCCTTTAATACACTGATTACTTTTGAAGGCCCATGTATCTCATTGCCCGGCAATGGGCAATGAGACAAATATGGACCTTTGAAAAAAAGAGAGAACTCAGAAGGCTCGGCAGAAGACGTTGGTTATCAACAACTAACATTAACTTGTTAGACTAATGTCGAAAGTCTAGTGCCAGCTGAACTAAGAACGTGGGGGTATAGCTCAGTTGGGAGAGCACCTGCCTTGCAAGCAGGGGGTCAAGAGTTCGAATCTCTTTATCTCCACCAATACTCAATTTCTACATCAAAGATTCAATTACTGAAGTAAAAATTGAGTACTACCGAGGAATTTCTAATCTGCAAGGATGAGAAAGTTTCTACAATTTAAAAGCCTCACGCAGCGATGCTGGAGGACCCAGGGCGGTGCATTTTTTTTGACCTGTCTGAGGGAAAAATCTACCGGTTGACATAACAATGCCGACTGAGTATAATAGTAAATCCGAGGTTGAGAGATCCCGAATAAAATCGTAAAGGAAATCACTGCACCTTGAAAACTATATAATGTAAAGCGACAAATGTTCAATTACTAGTAAGATAGTAGTTGATACGAAGAGAAGACAAAAATAAGGGTAACTACATCAGAAGTGAGAAACCAGAAGCCAGAAGCCTGAGTAATCCGGTATCTGACATCCGGCATCCAATTTCTGAATGAATTGATTGCTGCGCAGCATAGTAATGTAGATTATGTGCTACGCAATAATCCTTAGTGACTCTTAGGATTGAAAACTCAACGACGTGTAAAAGACAATCACTTTAAAATTAATCAATCTATCACATTTCTTTAACAAGAAGTGTGACAAGAGAACCTAAAAAGAAGGATCGATAATTCGATCAAAAGGTCAAGCTATTAAGAGCATAGGGTGAATGCCTTGGCACCAGGAGCCGATGAAGGACGTGATAAGCTGCGATAAGCTACGATGAGGCGCAAATAGCCATTGAATCGTAGATTTCCGAATGGGGAAACCCACTTGAGGTAAACTCTCAAGTACCTGTACATGAATAAATAGTGTACCGGAGGGAGACGCGGGGAACTGAAACATCTAAGTACCCGCAGGAAAAGAAATCAACCGAGATTCCGTAAGTAGTGGCGAGCGAACGCGGAGGAGCCTAAACCTGTGTACAGCAATGTACATTGGGGTAATGGACCGGCATAATGATTCCGAGCATATAGCAGAATGAGCATCTGGAACGATGAGACCGCAGAGGGTAAAAGTCCCGTATGCGAAATATGCGAAGACAGGCCGGTATCCGGAGTACCACGAGGCACGAGAAACCTTGTGGGAAATAGGGGGGACCACCCTCCAAGGCTAAATACTACCTGGTGACCGATAGTGAAGCAGTACCGTGAGGGAAAGGTGAAAAGAACCCCGGGAGGGGAGTGAAAGAGAACCTGAAACCCTATGTTTACAAGCAGTTGAAGAGCGTTAAGGCTCGACAGCGTACTTTTTGTAGAACGGTCCGGCGAGTTATTGTATGTGGCAAGGTTAAGGACTAATAAGGTCCGGAGCCGAAGGGAAACCGAGTCTTAACCGGGCGAAAATGACACAGTTTGCTTGCAAACTGCGTCTGTAGTCACATGTAATAGACCCGAAACCGGGTGACCTACCCATGGACAGGTTGAAGCGGGAGTAAAATCTCGTGGAGGACCGAACCACGTGACCGTTGAAAAGGTCTGGGATGAGCTGTGGGTGGCGGAGAAATTCCAATCGAACTCGGAGATAGCTGGTTCTCCCCGAAATAGCTTTAGGGCTAGCCTCAAATGTATCTAGCGGAGGTAGAGCACTGAATGGACTAGGGGCCTTACCGGGTTACCGAATCCTATCAAACTCCGAATGCCGTATAGATTTAGTTTGGGAGTCAGACTGCGAGAGATAAGTTCCGTAGTCAAAAGGGAAAAAGCCCAGATCATCAGCTAAGGTCCCAAAATCACGATTAAGTGGAAAAGGATGTGGGTTTGCTAAGACAACTAGGATGTTGGCTTAGAAGCAGCCACTCATTCAAAGAGTGCGTAATAGCTCACTAGTCGAGTGAGCCCGCGCCGAAAATTACCGGGGCTAAAATCGTGTACCGAAGCTATGGATTCAGAAGTCGGAGACCAGAGGTCAGAAACGAGACAGAAGCCAGAAACCAGAAGTCAGAGACCAGAATTGAAAAAACCATAAAAGGTTTTAGATTCCGGCATCCGACATCCGGTATCTGACATCTGAATATTCTGACATCTGGCTTCTGGTATCCGACTTCTGAGTGGTAGGGGAGCTTACTGTAGTAGGTAGAAGGTCGATCGTAAGGACGGCTGGACGAGGCAGTAGTGAGAATGCCGGAATAAGTAGCGAAAGTAAAGTGAGAATCTTTACCGTCGAAAACCTAAGGTTTCCTGGGGAAGGTTCGTCCGCCCAGGGTAAGTCGGGACCTAAGCCGAGGCCGAGAGGCGTAGGCGATGGACAACAGGTTGAAATTCCTGTACTACCGTCACTCGTTTGAGAGATGTGGGGACGCAGGGGGATAAGTTATACGAGTAGCTGGAAGCGCTCGTCCAAGGGAAATAGATAGTCTGACAGGGAAATCCGTCGGATGTTTCGAAGGCCTGATGGGGAGGGAAATTAGAGTACTGAAGTAACTGATTCCGCACTGACGAGAAAAGCCACTATTGAGAGTGAAGGTACCCGTACCGCAAACCGACACAGGTAGGTGAGGAGAGAATCCTAAGACGATCGGGAGAAGCGTTGTTAAGGAACTCGGCAAATTGACCCCGTAAGTTCGCAATAAGGGGTGCCTCAGCAATGAGGTCGCAGAGAATAGGCCCAAGCAACTGTTTATCAAAAACACAGGTCTCTGCTAAATCGAAAGATGACGTATAGGGGCTGACGCCTGCCCGGTGCTGGAAGGTTACGGGGATTTGTAATCCGCAAGGAGAAGCAATGAACTTAAGCCCCAGTAAACGGCGGCCGTAACTATAACGGTCCTAAGGTAGCGAAATTCCTTGTCAGGTAAGTTCTGACCCGCACGAATGGCGTAATGACTTGGGCACTGTCTCAACAACGTACCCGGCGAAATTGTAGTACTTGTGAAGATGCAAGTTACCCGCGACTAGACGGAAAGACCCCATGGAGCTTTACTGTAGCCTGATACTGGGTTTCGGTATTCTTTGTACAGGATAGGTGGGAGACGGAGAAATGTAGGCGCCAGCTTACATTGAGTCGACGTTGGGATACCACTCTAAGAGTACTGGAACTCTAACCAGAGTCTGTGATCCAGACTTGGGACACTGTCAGGTGGGCAGTTTGACTGGGGCGGTCGCCTCCCAAAGAGTAACGGAGGCGTTCAAAGGTTACCTCAGCGCGGTTGGAAATCGCGCAACGAGTGCAAAGGCATAAGGTAGCCTGACTGCGAGAGAAACACCTCGAGCAGGTACGAAAGTAGGACTTAGTGATCCGGTGGTATGAAAGTGGAATTGCCATCGCTCAACGGATAAAAGCTACCCTGGGGATAACAGGCTTATCTCCCCCAAGAGTCCACATCGACGGGGAGGTTTGGCACCTCGATGTCGGCTCATCGCATCCTGGAGCTGTAGTAGGTTCCAAGGGTTTGGCTGTTCGCCAATTAAAGCGGTACGCGAGCTGGGTTCAGAACGTCGTGAGACAGTTCGGTCCCTATCTGTCGCGGGCGCAGGATATTTGAGGGGATCTGTCCTTAGTACGAGAGGACCGGGATGGACTGACCTCTGGTGTACCAGTTGTCTTACCAAAGGCACAGCTGGGTAGCCAAGTCGGGCATAGATAAACGCTGAAAGCATCTAAGCGTGAAACTAACCCCAAGATGAGATATCCCACCGCAAGGGTAAGACCCCATGTAGACTACATGGTTGATAGGTCAGGTGTGTAAGTGCAGTAATGCATTGAGCTAACTGATACTAATAGGTCGAGGGCTTGACCAAAAAATCTGGCATTTCCTTTGGGGAATGTGCAGATAAACATGATGAATTCACTGAAGTGAACTTCATCTGAAAACAGGTATTTTAAAGATAAGGTCTTAATATCTGACATCCTCTATGAGGATGTGCAGTAACGTTGGAAAGTTTAAATCCAAAGTCTTCAAAGAGAAATTTGCCTGAAAGGCAAATGATCATAAAGCTTACATTATATAGTTTTGAGGGTGCAACATGACATATGCCCGTAAGGATGAATTCATTAGCATGAACTTCATCTTAAGGCAAATGTCTTACCTTTAAATTTTCTGGTGGATATAACGAGAAGGTCACACCCGTTCCCATACCGAACACGGCAGTTAAGCTTCTCAGTGCTGATGATACTTGGCTGGTAACGGCCCGGGAAAGTAAGTCTCTGCCAGATTTATATCAAAGCCCTGTGTTAATCAACACAGGGCTTTGTGCT
>Ga0209212_1008681_pt1 | contig 10844 bp, 6 predicted proteins | sample RifGroC2_FD_183996 | JGI IMG/M metagenome (GOLD analysis project Ga0209212, IMG submission 183996) | Groundwater microbial communities from Rifle, Colorado, USA - Groundwater C2 (SPAdes) (version 2) | ecosystem: Environmental > Aquatic > Deep subsurface > Groundwater | place: Rifle, Colorado... | reverse complement strand
TCAGTGGTTCGGCTCAGGGATATGGCCGTCCATCCGTGGCGTTCGTCGTTGTCATTTGCATAGACGGATGTAATGAACATGTTCTCGACACCGCTATCGCTGATCCGTCCGCTCTTGAGGTCTTTGTACACGACACCCCCTCCGAACGCTTTCGAGAGAGCCTGTACGAGGGGAATGTCGATGGTGATCGTCTTCCCCTGCACAGCCGTGATGGTGCGTTCATATCCGATCCGATACCCGCCTGTCGACCAACCGTACTGAGCCATCTGCAGTGTGTCGATCCACGCCTGATTGGGCGTTCGCAGCACAATGATGCGATCCCCCGGACGAAAACCGGCAGCATCCTGGACCTCAAAACTCCTGGATCCCGACGGAACGTACTGGGAAATGATCGGTACCTCACCGGCGATCTGTGTCGTCGGCCGCGTGGAATAGGTGAGTGTCATTTCACCCCACGAATCATCTTGAACGAAGACGACCGAATTCTGATGACCCGGAACATCTGCCGGATTGTTCACATACAGGAGGAGTCGTGCACTGGTGATTTCGCCCTGAACGGTTGTCACATCGAATCTTAGGAAAATTTCCCTTGTAACGCTATTGTTGTTTCCTGCATTCTTCACTGCAAGATTCAAGTCGCCGCCGTAGTTGGAGTCCGCGTACGTCGCCGATCCCCGAACGTATGTGTCTGCGACCGGATTTAGGCCAATCAAGATGGCATTTGTATCTACCTTTGTACGTACTTCCAGAAGCGGCTTATGGGAGTTTTCGCGGCTATCGTAGGCGACATAGTCGTTCGCATGGGAAACTATTTGAAATGAGATGATCCGATCGCCGCGAAGTTCCTGCTGAACGCCTGAAGTCACGTCAAAGCCGATCCACGTATTTTGCGATGGGACGTCTTTCGTGTCCAGAACGAATCCGGACGATTGTTCCTTCTCTTCACCTTTGATCTGTATCAGGGTCACGGGAGTTGTTGAAGTCGAGAGCAACTCGGTGCCTCCATTTCCCGCGGAGTTTTGCCCCTGGCCGCGCAAGACAACGCCACCGGTCTTGATGACAAGCGAGTCGCTTATTCGGTACAATCCCTTCTTCAACAGCACGGCACCACGGAATCCGTCGCTGCCCAAAGGCAAACTCGATACAGTGTTGATCGCTTCCTGAATTCTTGACCTCATGTCTCCGGTATCCGGCGAAATTTCCACCCTGACAGGTACGATCGGAAGCGGAACACCTCCTCGTTTGTAACCCGCAAAGGAAAAATCGGGAATCGTGTTCACTATATTTGTTTCGCCAACATTGGCAAACGGCACGTATTCCAATCGCCCACCGGCTCCCGGGAACACAAGCACCCTGCTTTGCGAAAAAGCAACGGGACCGAAAATGATAAGAGACACGACCCCAAGACCAATGATGTGTTTTTTCATCCCTGTACACCTAAATATTACAGATGATCTCCCTGCCGAGATTGTTCACCGTACCTCATTTGTCTTCTGTGGCCGGATCCTGAACATCTCCGCTCCGTGAGGTGCAACGGCGACTTGGAATTGCTCCTCAAATTGTCCGACATCTTGTTGCCGCCACAGGTCGCGGACCGAGTGTGCACCAAGTAGACTGAGCGCACTGAACCGCACAATAACCGTGGAGTCCTTCGATCCGAGATTGAACACGCCCACCGCTTTCGAGCCATCCACCATCGGCTTGACGTAGACGCGGATGGAACCATCTGCGGACAGGCTGGTGGCCTGTTTTCCCAACGGATCCTGGTCGACGGCGAGCACCTCTTCGTTCGTCAGCAAGCCCAGCGTAAACTCATCGAGTTTCTCCATATCACATCCGAGGAGGAGAGGCGATGAGAGAAGACACCAGAGGGTGATGTGCGTGTACTGTTCGTCCGGAGTCAGGAGAGTTGGACGGGGATTTCCCCAACCGACATAGCCGACGACGAGCATGTCCGGATCGTTCCAGTGGCCCGGTGTCCCATACGCAGCCCACCTGTCTTGCGAGAACCCGATCCGGCTCAGAGAGACCCACGTATCGCGGATATCCCCGGTCGTGCGCCACGAGTTGGCGATCTTCGAGAGTTCCGAGATGTTGTCGTACGGCGTATTGTTCGAGAGGCTCAGGATAATGTCCCGACTGCTGGCACGTAGCGCTTTGTCCATCTCGGATGTTTCGGGCACTTCGTTTGGATTCCAATCGTACTTCAGGTAGTCGATGCCCCACGTCGCCCATTGTTTGGCGTCGACCCTGGCAAAGGAATACTTGCCGATTGCCCAGGGAAGAATCTTCTTGTTTAAGTTTCCCCTTCTCGGGATGGTGGGGGTCGCCCAGGTTCCTTCCGGATTCTCGGCGCTTCCACCTATGTAGGTTGCATAGGAAGTTGTCCAAGGGGTGGAGTAGATACCCACCTTGAGGCCCATTGCATGGATGGTATCGCACAAGCCCTTCATGTCGGGGAATTTCTCATTCCCCTGGATGGCGTTGAAAGCACCTCCACGCTTTCCCTGCCAGGCATCATCGATGTTGATATACGTCCAGCCATGATTAATCAGGCCGGAAGAAACCATAGCCCGGGCACTCTGCATCACGTTTTCGGCGGTCACCTTTCCACCCCAGACATTCCAACTGTTCCATCCCAATGCCGGCGTGAGGGAGATCGTCTCTCCCACAACGATGCGGAACTTCCGCTCGTCCGCTCCCAGTGCGTTCTTAGCGCGAAGTGTGACAATGTGTTCTCCCCGTCTTGACAGCGTTCCGGTGATTTGACCGGTCCCGGCATCGACCTTTAGTCCCCGTGGCAATCCCTCAACGGAGAACTCCATCGGTCGAACACCCGTTGCCGGTATGCGATACAGAAACGGAGAGCCGGGTCGCACGCCGAAAACGGACGGACCATTGATGCGAGGCGTCGGCGGAGGCTTAGGTGTGCGAATCTCAAAGCGTTTGACCGAATCCACGATTTCGGGCTGGCCCATGGCGTCGGTCCGGGGGACAAGCGTCAGAAGAAGCGCGATGGATGCCGTCGTAGCAATTCGATAGGCAAGAGTCGGATCACGAAATGGCTTCATACGTCTCCTTTTTCTTCGTTGTCTGTGGTTTGTCGAATTTCCCAAGTTCATTGACGAGGGACGAAGCGCACGATTACTTCTCTGAGGCGAGCTTCACAAGAACGACATGTTGCAGAAATCGGTCCAACCGGTGGCGACCGCATTCGTGGTGAGCCGTCGCATATGGGTGACAAAATCGCCGCGACCGTGAAGGCACGGGTTGATGACGATGCCGGGCTGAAGCTCGCGGATCCGTTCGATCGTGATGCACTTATCGCCGTCGGCAATCGGCGGTTTCCCATCAAACCACAAAAGATCGATCTTACCGTAACGTGCGAGCAGCTCCTCCACCTGTCCCTTCACCGTTGTCGCATAGGCTCTCTGATGCAACGAGAGTTCCGAGTCCGATCTTTGCAGGTTTCTCGGCTTCCAATCCGAACCGAGGGACGGGAATTCGGGATTCAATCTCGCTTTCTTCGTGATGTATGTTCTTGGGTTTCTCGGAAATTTTTCGCTCGGTTATCTCAGTTTCCCCGGCGCGGCGGCTCGATCGAGAGAGTTGATCTGCTCACTTTATCAGAAGTAGCCTGATGGACTTCTTGTGATTCCCAACCGTGATGGAAGCTAAGTAGGTACCGCTGACGAGATGTGTGCCGTGAATCCTTGATGTATCCCATGTGCGTCGGTACGTGCCGGCAGCACGATACCCGTCGATCAGGGTCTCCACATGGCGACCGCTAATATCATGAATCACCAATCGAACATGATTTGCTTCCGGCAGTCTATACTGGATTTCGGTGCGCGGGTTGAATGGATTGGGATAACTCAGAAACTCGAAATCTTCAGGGGTCGGATCGTGCTCAATAACTCCGGTGGTGCCTTGGGTCGTCGCAGTGGAGACGTTAGAAAAGTCCGAATTTCCGAACACATTCTCCGACCTAATCCTGTAGTAATAGAGCGTTGAGGCGGTTAGCCCGGTATCGGAGTAGCTGGTTTGATTCGCTCTTGCGGTTGCTCGATACGACCAGGTTGCACCGTCCATCGAGCGGTCGATTCTGAATTGGTCTTCGCTGCTTGAGTGTTCGGTCCAACTCAGATTGATTTGCCCTCTGGAAACTGCTGATGCACGTAAACCACCTGGCTCCTGTGGCGGAGCGGAAGTCTCGCCTTCGGCTAGAGAGATATCGGCGAAACGAACAAGTTCGTCGCGAAGCCTCGGTACCAACGAAAGATCACTCCCCAAGCTCCGATAGATGCCGTACTTGGGCCTGATGAACGTTGACCCCGTTCTCCACATCGCAATCCCGTTGTTGCTATAGATCAAAAGCAAAGAATCGTCACTTACTCTTCGTAACGTAATGCTATAGGTTCCGCTCTCGGTGAATTTGATCTTCTCATAAGCTTCTACCCATGTTCCCTTGAAGGGCGTCAAATCAGCGATCTTCAGCTTACCCCCTCCGCTTCCGCCCGAAGGGGCGGTGAAAATGAGCTCGAGCTTATCTGGGCTTCCGGCTCGAGGTGTGAGGGTCATGAGAGGCGAAGCAGCATCCGGACCATCTCCAGCTTTGATCTGATGAATGTGACAGAATTGCGATGACGGCAGGAAGCCTGCATCAAGTTTGAATTTCCAGCGGTAGGTATGTGTTTCCCCGTACGAGGCTTTCATATTTTCCGGAGATGGCCCGTAGGTTTTGATTTCGTTTCGTTGTCTGTCTATCCGCTCGTTCGAGTCACCGTCGATGTCTTTATGAAGCGCAAATTCAAACACGTGCTTTCTGAGAAGACTATCCCAGGGTTCGGCGATGTGCTTGACCGGATGGAGCACATCGGGTACTTCGAGACCATAGCCTTTTGAGGTGATGCGCGCATAGGCGTTGCCGGTCGAATCCGCATCAAGGAACACTTGAGAATATGAAGAGGATGACACAAGAAGAAGATGCAGAAGGAACAAGCCGCCGCCCTGCCGGACGATTCTCGTTCCAGCGCTGATTGACCTGTGCATACTATTCCGCGAAACCCCAGGCTTCCGTGGATGTCTCATGCTGTCTGTTGAACGTTTTTCCATCTCCACATCCCCAGCGATTCTGAAATAGCGATCTCGTCATTTCTTTCCACCCCGACCGGTCTATCGAAGCAGGGCCGTAGCACACCAGAGGATTGGTGCTTGTCCGTGAAAATCGCCCACATTGCGCTTGCGGTCCAGGTAGTACTGAAGGTCGTTGCTCTTGTTGGTTCCTTCGCACACTTCCCGGACGTCCGCGTTTTCGTCGAGATAACCAACGAGGCCAAGCCAGCCCTTACGGGCAGCCGGGCCGAACGTCTGTTCATCCAGCCACCCATTTTTGACTCCGGTGATCATCGCATACGTGAACATTGCCGTACAGGAAGTCTCCGGCCAGGCGTCCGGTTTGTCGATAAGCTGATGCCACATTCCGTTCGCGTCCTGGTACCGAAGAAGCGCGGCCATCATCGCGTTGTACCCTTGCACGATGCGTATGCGGTCGGCGTTGTCCTCCGGGAGGGAACGGAGCAGCTCACTCATCCCCGCGGCCATCCAGCCATTCCCCCGGCCCCAGAAGAAGGGAACGTCGGGAGCGTGGTAGAAAAGACCGTTTGGCTTTTGGAGCGAATCGAGGTAGACAACCATTTCCCTCGCGGCGCGTTCGATGTACAAGCGCTCGCCGGTTGCACGGTAGGCTTGGGCCTGCGCGGCCGTAATCATGAACATATCGTCGATCCACATGCGAGTTTGCCAGGTGAGACCTTTCTTGTAGTAATCCCATGATTGGTTGTTTGCGCGTGCGCCGAAGGGTTCGCCCCACTGCTTGTCCGCCATCGTTTTGCCGACATCGAGGTAACGCTGATCTTTGGTCTGGATGAACAGCTCCAGGGGGACTGCAGCGAACACCGTGTAGTCAACATGTTCGGCAACCGGGATGAGATCTCTCCGTTCGTTCAGCAGCGGCTCGAAACGACGAATGAGCCGTGCCTGTAGCTCTCCGTCGCCGGTGATCCGGGCGAAGGTCAGCGCACCGAACCATGTGCAGGTCTCCGGATAGGTGATGTATTTCGGCGGCGTACTTCTGCCGAAGTTTCCGTACGGGCTGGCAAGATAGCGCGCGGCAACACGCGCTCCTATTTCCTGCGGCGAGAGCCCCTCCGGCCAGGGACCAAAATTTACTCCGGAGGATTTGCGTGAAATCAGTTGCGCACAACCCATCCAGGTAAGGGTTATGATGATTGGGATCATCCAGAGAACTCTTTTGTTCAATCGATCCATTGATGTTCTTCCTCTCCTTCCATTTCGCAGTCTGCGCACGAGCGGGGATTCGCTCTCATCTGGTGCGATCTCATTCGTTGGCTATCGCCCGTCGAGAGTGAAGAGACGTCTCAGATGTCATTTATTGCTTTCGGACCTATCCGGAGGCCGGATCTCCGGTTGAATCTCGAACGTGCCCGCGTCCCTGTCAATTGTCACCGTTGTGCCATCGGCAAACGTGGAGCGTTCTTTACGCCGCTTCTCGTCCAGAAATTCGTGGTTCGTCATCTCCATCAGAGCGACTCGCTCGTGCAACGCGCTTATCTGAAGCATCAGATCCATTTCTTTCTTGTTGTCGACGTCCCGCGGCAACACCGGATAGCCGCCGTTCAAGATGGAGCGAAGGGGGTCTCGCCACTCGCCCTCCGGCGTCATCACGGCATCGTGGTACACCAGCGTATAAAGTGGGACCGAAATGCACTTCCCCGCACTCGCTTCGTTACAGTAGTCGACGTACGGGACGACCCAATCCGCTCCGTCTTCCGTGCCCACAATCCCCAAGTTGTTCCGCACCCACGTAAAACACTCCGCCTGATACTTCATACAATCGGTCCGCGTCAAGGGATGCTCCGGATTGAAGTCCTCGGTCGGTGGAATGTAGCCAAAGACATCCAGATAGCTCCCCTGTGTCCGTATGCCGTGTTGGAACATCAACCGATAGTTCTTTGCCAAATGTCCCGGGGCAAAACGGGCACTGAGGTACGACATCGCTCCGCCATCCCAATGATCCATAAAAGGGATGCTTCCCTCCTTCCAGAAACCAAATCGACTGCCGGGAAATGCTTTGGCCGGATTTGCCGTGTCTTCTTCATGGACGGCGAATTGCGGATCGTACGACGGGGCGTCAATATAGTAGTCTCGATATTGATCGTGGAGATTGTAGAGGAAACCGAGCTCCTTGCATGCCTCCGCCCATCGCTTCATCCCGTCCCAACCACCAGCTTCAGGAGCCGGCGGCAGTCCGTCCGGGTGTTGGCGATCGTATCCCAGGTACGGCCAACCCGACAACGTCACGTAGAGGCGATTGATACCTTTGGCTTTTAGCGCACGGAGTTGCCGCACACGATCATCGAAAGTGGTTACGCTGTAGTTCTTTGCAGAATCCTTCACGTCGTAGCGAAAGCTGCCCGGCTTGAAGTTTCTCTTGATCGATTGACGAAGGTGCGGAGTTCCGATCAACTGCGCAACGAGCGGCTGCCGGGCAATCTTTTCTTTCAAGGAAACGAATTGACCCTTGTCCATGACATGTCGTCGATAGCGCTTAGCCATGTCCACATAATTTCCTTCGGCAAAGAAAGAGAAGCGAACCGACCGGGGATAGCCGAGCTTTCCGAGAGACGCCCGCCAGCGAGGCCCGATGACGGTCGGGCCTCCGGCGGGATGGCGAAACTTGTAGGCCGCATCATCGGGCGTTTCAACGATCACGATCATCGCCGACTTGCCCTTCTGAAATCCCCACCACGACATCGACCAGCATTCAATGAGATTGCTTTCCACGAAACTCTTGTCGGCGCCGCCTTTGTTGATAGGATCGTAGGCGTCGGGCCAGTTGCGCGGCAACAGATTACCGCGACCGTTGCTGAGTACCGTGCAGTCCACGCCGCTTGCATCCAGCTCCTTCGGCCAGTCTAATTGCCGAATCCTTGCCACACCCTCGATGGCAACCGCTTCGCAGACCAACTCCTCCTCGTTGCCCTCCAGGCAAATCGTCAGACACAATGCGAGATCGAATTCCGATCTCTTGCTCTTGAGGTTGCTGTGGCGAAATCCCTCCAAACGGATTTTCACGCCGGTCTTGTATCCGGTATCGTACGGCTTGATGTTGATGTTGCGGGCATTCGAAAGACGAAGAGAGAATTCAACGCCTTCCGAGTTGACAAGGAGATCGTTTTCCGATGAGGGAACCATCATCCAGTTGCCGGAGCGGGTTTCCACTTTCATTGCCAGATCCGAACCGTTCAACGTCACTTTGTTCTTCCGACCCTGGATGACCCAATGATTCCTGTCGTGCGAAACGGAAACCTGGGGCGCTCCCCACTCCTCTCTCTGCAGCTTCTGCGCAGAAACCGACAATAAGAGAACGTGGAACAACACAAGAAGCGTGCAGCCAAAACGACAAGTGTTCATCTGTTGCCACCTATGGATGTTCGCGGGAAGAACTCGGATCGGAGGCCCCCTTCTCAGAAACGCCGATTTCTGTCTCGCCGCGCGGTCACTCAAGCACCGGAGAGTTGCGAATCACCAGGTTCTTGACGCCTTCGAACCTCGCGGGTTTGACGCCGCTCGCGACGTGTGCCTTAAGATTGTCGATTTCGAGGCCGTCAACATCAACACACACAATCGCGGGACGCAGATCTTCCTTTTCGAATTCCAGCCGGATATCCGAGAGCTCCAGTCCTGTGACGTGGCGTGCAAACACTCCGTATGCAGGCGTGACACCGATTCTTCGGGGCTCCGGATAGCCCTTGTCGAGCTCCGGCGGAACGCGCTCCGCATCAGCCTTCGTCCCCCCTCCTTTGTACGAAAGACGGATGTTCTGCAGGCGCACGTTTTCCACGTTATAGCCCGGAAGACCCGTGATATGCACGCCGCTCATCGTGTCAATCCCGGTTGCGATGACATTTGAGATCAGGATATTTCGAACCTTTCCAACCGTGACGCTATCCGGTCCCCGGTTGCGCCTGCCGAGCGTGATGTAAATCGGGTAGTCATCCACTTCCATCATCGTGATGTTTGAGATGCTGATGTTTTCCATGATTCCGCCGTCAACCTCTTCGAGGGCCAGGCCCCGGCATTCGCGAAACGTACAGTTGGCGATCGTGATGTTTCGGAAGCCCCCGTTGGACTCAGTTCCGAACTTAATGCGACCGTTCTTGACCCGACTCGGCTTTCGCGTGCCGTCGAGGAGAGTCCCTTCCTCGTACCCCGAAACCTGACAATTCACAATGGTGATGTTTTCCGTGATCACCGGCCTTCCCAGGGCGAGGGAGCTTTTCGGACAGAGTGCGTCGTCGTTGGGAGCGTTGATGCGACAGTTGGAGACCGTAACGCCGCGGCAGCAATCCAGGTTGATGCCGTCACGATCCGTATCGATGGTCACGTTGTCGATCGCGACATCATCGCAGCCGGTGGCAATAATGGCAAAGTGACCGCCGTGGAAGATGGTGAGATCGCGAATCAGCACGTGGCGGCATTGCTTGAGGGCGATCGCTTTGTCGCCGAGGCCGATCGACCCCTTTCCCACTTCTTTGTCTCTCCGCGTGAGTCCACCGCCGTTGATCATGCCGGGACCAGTGATCGAGACGTTTGTCAGATTCTCGCCCCAGATGAGACTGTTATGGAAATAGGTGTGCCCGCCGTCTTGATATGCTTTGCCTTCGAACGGTTCAGGAGGATCGTACGCGTTCAACTCTTGAGGAGCACCGAGGATAACCGCCCCCGCGTCAAGATAGAGGTTGATGTTACTCTTGAGGTGAATGCTTCCGCTGAGATAGGTACCGGCAGGGACAAGGACCGTGCCTCCGCCGGTTTTTGCACACTCTTCAATTGTCTTGTTGATGGCGGGGCTGTCGAGATTCTTCCCATCTCCGAGGGCGCCAAAGTTCCGCACGTTGTAAGAAGAGGGAGTGGGCGGTGACAGTGTTCCTGTCCGCGTCCGTCCTGTGTGGAACAAGAGGAGAGCCGCACAGAAGACGACAGTCGATGTTCGATGAAGCATTGGTGTTCTCCTTAGAGTGTGTAACCGTTCTGAACGCATCATTTTACTTTCATCCGGACTATGACGGCAGTCGCGGCGAGAAGCTGAAGCGGCAATCCTTCTCCTGTTCGAGATTGCGAGAGCCTCGTCCAGGTTCCATTCCACGCTGCATCGTGTTGGATTTCGGCTCCGCCCAGTCTCACACCGGAGACGGCACCGATGTCGCGGTTCGGCGAGGTCAGGGTGATGACCTCGGCGGTCACGATCGGTTTGTCGGAGAGAATGGTGACAACTGCATCGCGCGCTTCGAACCCATGTTCCTTGTTGATGAGCGTAAGGGAAAGGATCTTGTCTCCACTGATGACTCCATATGCGCTCAGGTTTATGCTGTCTGCATTGGAGACGATACCGGTTGGGAAGACACTGCCGTGGGATCCAAGGTCAAAGGCCTTCACTGCGTATCCAAGGGGGCGGACAAAATATCCGACGGCAGATGTTGTGAAGACGGCATACCGGCATGGATTAGTTCTTTCACCCGCCGCGACGCTGTCCCCCGTGTGGAAATTCAATCCCGCCGCGCTATGCTGGGCCCACCAGTGCATGTAGTCCAATCCCCAGAGCGCCGAGGCAAATGTATTGCTGACTTCTGCAGCACCTCCATTGTAGAAATTGTTTGTTTCTTCGATTCTGTACCGCAGGCCGACCAACTGCACGGCTGGAACAAACGAAGCATGGAAGCTCTCGTATCCTTTCGTCCAGAGGCGCGCGAGCATTCTCT
>Ga0209212_1008679_pt1 | contig 10847 bp, 16 predicted proteins | sample RifGroC2_FD_183996 | JGI IMG/M metagenome (GOLD analysis project Ga0209212, IMG submission 183996) | Groundwater microbial communities from Rifle, Colorado, USA - Groundwater C2 (SPAdes) (version 2) | ecosystem: Environmental > Aquatic > Deep subsurface > Groundwater | place: Rifle, Colorado... | reverse complement strand
TTATTATTACTATTAATATAGCATTTACCAAAATCAACCACAACGCATATTTTTTGAAATAGTAACGGAACAAGATGTAACCCTGGATTTTGAGGTTATTTTTCTCCCTGGAAGGGAATCGCCCCCCGTCGTCGCTTTCGCAAGCTCAAGTTCCTCTCAATAGGGCTTCCGCCCTCTTGTCCTCACTCCGTTCGGTCACCCCAACGGGGAAATTACAATTTCCCCGACCCCCTAAGAGGTTTCTCATCTGCACCCGCAAAACAAAAAACAAAAATACGATCCATGCGGACCGTATTTTTGCTTTCTGCTCGAATATCAGAACGCGTTTCGAACTTTTGATTGGGTTGGGGCGTTTCCTGATCCGAGGATCACTTTGCGACAGATTAATGAATTATTGGCATTGGTATAAAAACCCGGATCTCGTCCAGAGCCTTTGAAGCCATGTAAATTTGACCCCGCTTTCCTGCTGGCTTATGCTTGGATTTAAATGAACTCAACGACATTTTATACTACATATTTCTTTCCAGCGATTTGCCAAATTGTCGCTTCTATACCAACATCAGAACGAAGCGCATTTTGGTTTATTATTGGACTTTTTGGATTTTGGGGATGGGTAGCTGTGATTATCGTCTTTCTTATTTGGGGTGCAATTGAATTAACTCTTCGCCCCGGCAAGTCGGCGAATGGTTGCACCTGGGAATTCAACGTAGTAGTCGGAAGTCTAACCTTTGTAGCGTTCCAGTCAATCGTTTATTTATTCTTCAGCACATTATTCGGGCCATCGATCTACTGCACGATTTGGCCTAATCTTTCCTATTTACTTGTTTTCCCCTCAGTCTGGCTTTTCCTCCGGGGAATTGGATTTTGGGTGTATTAGTTTTTCTTTTTAAATCGGTAAGGGTAGAGTGAAGCTCTGTAAAAAATATATTTCGAACTTTTGGCTGAATTGGGGCATTCCCTGATCAAAAGATTATCTTAAGACAAATTGATGAACTATTTATTATTGTATGAAACAGAGCTTAAAATTCCTTTGTAAAAATGCTTAATTTGCACTGAGATTGTAAAGTGGGCGTATCCTTATATTCTTCATCGCAATTAATACCCTTATAATCCTTTTTATATCTAACGAAACAAGCGTCTTTATCCTCACTATACCCGCTGCCAGCTACATTATTCCAATTTTCTCTTTCCTTTTGTTCTATGTTATAGCACTCCATTTTCCTTTTAGATACATATTCTCTTTTATCTTGTTTTTGCCTACCACTCTCACCGGCATAATAAAATCCCCCTAAAATTAAACTCGCGATTATAATAACAGCTGGCAAGGACAGCCTATTTATTTTCCCTATAATTTTACCTGCTGATACCTTATTCATGTTTTTATATAGCGAACTAATTATTAATACTATACTACATTAAAAATCTTAAATGTATTTTTTGAATATTTATTCCCTCCAGCGCTATGAATATCGGAAACATCCCCAAGTGAAATATCAAGTCCTATCATGTTTAATGCTTTTTTAGTATAGAACATACCTATTCCATTACCTGACTTACCCGCAGCGTGCTTCCCCGAGTAACCGTCCTCAAAGATAAGTTCTGACTCATGATCTTCTATATATCTACTTATCATTTCAAATAATATCGAAAAATTATTCGACTCTTTATTAAAAGAAATCTTGAGATCAGAGTTTCCCTTTGTATATTTTGCAATATTATCAAAAAAATTATAAAGGGCTAAATTGAAAAATTTATAGTTTAAATTTATTTTATTTTCTTGGGCATATTTTTCTGTTATTCCGTCAATATCCAGCCTTACATTATTTTCCCTCAGCTTATCAAGGAAGGGAGTTGCTGTGCTTAATAAAACCTTTTTTACATTAACAGGATTATAATCATTTGGGTTGAGCGCATAATTTTTATTTGCATAAAGCAAATTAAACCCGTCGATCTGATTTCTCATATCAAATAAGCGCTTATCTAAATAAAATAATATTTCTGATAACTCATCTTCTTTCCCGGAAATAACTGACTTTATTTTATCTATAGACTCACTATAGGTTTGCGCTCTGAACTGTTTCCTGCTTACTAACCCTTCAAGCTTAGTGGCCATCTGCCCTTGAATAGTTGTGATCGTGTGTGAATGCGCATTCATTTTTGTAAGAAAATATTCAAAATATTTCCCCGCTAACTCATAATAAGCTTCAACTACCAGCCCAAACCTTTTCGAAGAATTATACAAATCCTTATCGCCAACGGAAACAACCCAAACAAAAAATTCGTTAGACTCTTTTGTTCTACTTATCGCAGCGATGTCAGAGAATTTTGTGTTTTTATCTGAATCAAATCTCTCTGCTTCGGGGAACCCCACCATATTTGTAATAATGACTTTCCCGTCTTTTTTACTTTTAATTTCGTAAAAAATCATTATAATCTGCTTATTTCTAATTCAATTAGCTTCATAAACTCTGAGGTGTCTGAATTTTTAGATATACGGTTATGAACCTTATTGAATATTTCGTTCAGCGCAACATCGCTCGAGAAATTATAGGCCGAATATAAAATAATCCTTTTTTTATTTTTATATGTATCAACCAACCTTTCCGCCAACCCAAGCCCTTCGTAGGTTTGAGATATGTTCTTCCCTACTCCCCTATAATCAACAAAAATTAACTGCGCACTTTGAACTTCTGCATCATCAACATCTTTAACATCTCTAACTTTTTTAACCCGATATCCCGCTTTTTTTAGATTATCCACAACCGGCATATCCTCATCATCAATAAACAGTATATTTGTATTTTCCTTAGTATATTTCTTCCTAAACCAATTCCGGGGATTTAGAAAACTTAAGGATCCTTTATCAAATCTATTCTCTATTTTTATTAAGTTGATGTCTGCCATAAAATTATTTTATATACGATTATTTTTTATATCTCTAAAAATCTTAACCGAGAAAATCACCCCTGCTATCATGTCCAAATTTTGCCAAGTACCCCTTTCAAAAAAGAACGGAAATAATGGATTAAATACTACCGCCACTATCCCAAATATCCACATCCACATATCCTGCTTCTTCTCCTTGTAGATATATGCGTTATAAAGTGCCACGCCGCAAACTATCCACCTTAAAATCTGGTAATAGCTGTACGGGTGTGATCCGATTGCAAAAAATAGCATTAACGCGGCTCCAATATTGTACCAATTATTTTTAAGCAAATTTTGCATTATAGATAATTTATCCCTCATTTTTTACCAGCTTCTGTCCACACTTTGGGCATTCATGATCACTTATATCCTCCTCTACATTACCGTCCATATCTACATTCCAAATTCCGTTTTCTAATTTAATAACGCCAGGAGTATTACAGTTTTCGCATTCATATCTTAACTCCTGCGTAGTATTTAAAGGGCTTATATTAATTGGTTTAATCATATGCTTTAAAATTAATTTACACTCACCGCCTCAAACCCATTAGTTAAATATGATTGAATTGGTTCAGGAGACAACCCCGAACATAGCTCGCCCTCATTATTAATTAGCGTACTTGTTTGGGTAACGCTTTTTGCCCTTCTGTCTAATGTCATAATGGTTTTTCGACATAACCCCTCCTTTTCGGCAACAACTTTTTCTTTATCCCAATCTGTAATCGGGAACAATGATAGATAGGTGGAAAGATAACCCTTAATGACATCGCCTTGAGCGATGTAACAATACATCTCCTCCGTGTTAATCCCAGCCTGTTTTAAATCATCGAAAGCAACATCCCCATATTTATTAAAACACTGTATTTCAACGGAATTAAATTTATTAGCCAGCTCCTCTCCTTTTGCGGCGAATGTTCCGGTGGCGCCAACTAATCCAGGCACATTATCTAAAAATAGAAATGGTGGCAACGATGTAACAGTTGTCCTCCCTAATATATCACTAAATCCACCACTAATAATCCCGGCAAGGAAAAGGACAATTACTACGATTTTAAACCAATTTTCTTTTAGCCAATTTTGCATAATAATTTTATTTGAAGATATTAAAAATGAAATTTTTAATTAAACCGAACGCCTTACTAATAAAGCTCTGCTTCTTTGGGGGCTCACTCTTATTGTTCGCCTCTCCCACTGATGGCGCAATTATAGAATTATTCGAGATTATTTCCCCTGTTTCTATATTTTTAATAACTGTCTTAACTTGCTTTCCTTCCGCCTCTTTTGGCGCTGCCATTTCTATCTCTTGCTTATCTTTTGCTGGGATATTGAATTTACTCTCTGTTTTAGTGCAGATATTTTGAGTGGAATTAAATTCGTAACCAACCGAACAGCTGCATGACGACTTATCTCCGTAGGAGTTTTGCCCGTATTTAGATTGGCAATTTTGCGTATATGTTACACACCCCTGCCCGCTTGCAGTATACCCTTCATTACAGTAACAAGATCCACTATTTAAAGTCGCATTCGCCGGACACGACACAACGGTATTACTTATATCCTGTCTTTGTTTTTGTAAAGAGTCGAGAAATTCCTTTTGCTCTCTATAAAACCGCGTATCACCTAAGACAAAACATTCTCTCATTAATTGATTTTCTGTTAATCTTATATTCCCCTGTATTGCCTGGATATCTGCCGAAAGGCCAAGCGATTTTATTGCATTTTGTCTTAATTCCGCAGATGTTTGCTCGCTGGTTATTTTGGGTACTTGATTTAATTGTGCTGTCAAATCATCCAACTCTCTTTTTTGCTGAGCTATTCCTGTTTTTAATTCGAGATTCGCATATTCTTCTTGTGTGCAGTAATGCTTAGCGTCCATACACCCTTGGGCTGAAAAATATTGTTCACTACTATCCCTCCATCCATCATTACAAACGGCACTCCCATCCCAATCCGATCCGGCGTTGCAATTAATTCCCCCATGATACGAGCATGTCCCTGATATTGCTGAAGCGGTTTGAAATATAGCAAAGCTGGCTATGATCGTAAGTGCAATTAAAATCTTTTTCATACAAATTTATTTAATGTCCGCTAATACTGTATAGACATACTTCCCGATCGAGTTACTTTTTCCAAATTCTTTCTCTAATCTGCTGATCAGATTTTCTCTAAACCAGTGGGGATTTTTATAATAGGCAGCTTTTTCTTGCGCAATTCGATCCTTAATTTTCTGCTCCGCGTTTACAGTATTTACCGCAGAAACAGGCTCTGCATACTTTTGTCCAACGTTTGCCGTATTTACTTTATATTCAGGTGCTGGCGTCGTATAGCCGGTGCCGTTTGCCCCATAAGTACTCTTAACCGGCTCTACTGGTTGTGGCGCCGCTTTTGCATTATGGCAGTGGTATTCACCAGTACTCAATCCCCAAGACGCACAATTAGTCCGGCAGGTATGGCAACCGGCGCTATCAGTTCTCCCTGGATGGGCAGATGAAATTGCCGGGACTAAAATCCCTATTAATCCAACGATGATCGTAGCCCTCTTCATTACCATAAGTATGCGAATTTAATACTGTTTTGTAAACAAATTATATATTTAATAGATTTTTAATCTATTTTTTGCATAAGACATATTAAAGCCCTCCTCCCCAAATCAATTACCTCCTATGGGGCGAATTTTGCCATTTACGTGCATACTGGGACCCAAGTAGATCCTCCTTATTACTGACTAAATTGGGTTTTTAGGTTAATTAACCCAATTTTGCTTTTTTGCTTTTTATACTAAAATTGGATTTTTGGATTAATTAATCCAATTTTGTGGCCCATATTAGAACACTCTTTTGATTAATTGAAAAATATATCAATAATTGGCTTGGATGGTTGGCCCTACTGTCTTTGCAGATGTGGCCTTAGTTTTCATACAATCACTTAGATCTTTGCCGAATTCTGCCATTGGGTATACTTCCCCACCCATTTCTAAAACGCGAATGAGATCGCCGGACCCGATTTTCGTTAAGCAATATTTTACATCTTCCGACAATACTCGCTTCTTTTCGTACGGCAAAAGGCGGGGTACGTATTTGAATATAGTAAGACCTATTATCATCACAAGGACCAAAATTCCTCCGACGCTAATAATATTAAAAAGTCTTGTTTCCTTGGTGGTCATTGAGATTTTAGAAATACAATTACCGGCTACGCTTCTCCTCCTCTTCTAATGCTATTCTAACATTTTCATCTATATCCTCCTGTTGAACTTTTAAATACAGATATATGTATACGGCCCACGATGCCCAACCTAATAGCTCGGCATTTTGAGTAGTGATATACAGGATGTCAGAATAAAAATACCTTAGCATCCACGCCGGCGCTATCCACACGCCAAGAAACACAATAATGAGTTTTAATCCACGTAAAGTATGAGATGTAATATTTCTAATCTTTATCATAAGCTCGGTAAACTTTATACTCAAAATAGCTTATTTTTGTTTTCTATATTTTTTTATTGCTGAGGATATCAATTGCCCTAATATTCCCAATACTATCGCAACCAAAATCGCAATAATCCATCCATAATATTTCTGCGCCACAATAGCTATCGCAGTGGGAATTAAATAAATCACTGTACCCTCAGCACTATTAGCGCCTTTTTGAATTTCTGCCTTTTTCTGAACTATGGGAGCACAGATTTCGCAGAACTTTCCTCCTTCGTCTATTTTTTTACCACAATTTTGACAATACATAATTATTGTAGGCAGTCTGCCTTAGTTATTGATATAAGAAAATTTTGATCCGTATCTTTCACAGTATACGAGTACTCCATATCTACCCCCTGATTAAGTATCTTCTTCCATTGCACGCTATCTTTATTACAATTCTCAACTAATGAGGCATTTCTTAAAAGATCCTTCTCTGAGCCACTGATATTAATGCCTGAAATTATATAGTGAGTACGAACCGCATTTTTCTCTGCCGTAATATCAGATATTACAACCGTTTCATTAATCCTATACGGTAATGTCATACTTTCCTTTGCGCTCTTAGCCAACTCCACCGCTAAGGAGGGGGTATTCCCTCGGGCTAGATTAAAGCCGATCATACTAATTACGCCAACCACAAAATACGGCACAAGAGAAGTCGCCTTGATTAATTTATATGTTCCCTTCGTTTTCTTCTTAGGCGTAGCATCTGCCTCGACCACAACTTCTTTCCCGCATTTACCGCAAAACTTTGTGTTCGTCTCAATCTCAATACCGCAATTTTTACAATTCATACTGTGGTGGGTTTTTGCTGGTCGGGAATGCATAAAGCTCCCCATCAGCGATAGCCTTACGGCTACCCAAATCCCTTTCGAGATAAGACCCACCACAGGTGCTCTGACGAGGAGCTTAATGAACCTGTGGTGGGGGTTTTTGCCATATCTCAGAGATATAGTATCCCTGAGGGTTAGGCTATGAAGTTATGCGTCTATGGTATCACAGAAAACTGTATTTGTTAACAAAATCATACTACAATTACCATTACAATGGCTGAACTCCCGATCCTATTTACCGAACAAGATGAGAAGATTATTAGCCACTTTTCGGCCGGTAATACCCAGATGAAGCGTATTTGCGGTATTTTTCAATATTTATTATTAAACCGCAATTTTAAACCGTTCGTCTCCTCAATGAGAAAGACCTTATCAATACCCAACCAAGGATTTAATATTGAAGATAAAAATTCTTCGGAATGCCGATCGGCCCTTGCACAATTTATCGCTCCTGGCCATAGCGAAACCTATAATAAGGACGCGGATGTTGTTACATATAACACTTCCACTGGTAAAATTGAACTGTTTTTAAAACAAGCCCAGGCAGATAAAAAATTTATACGAAACGGCGATTATACTGGTAATTTTATTAATAGCATTGTCGAGGAATATATCATTTTCAACAATATATTGATGGATGATTATTTTATGGGCAAGGATGGATCTTTCGTCGGGTTCGTAACCAATAAACACTTTCTTAAAGATGTATTTCCTGAGGAATACGACGGAACAGTAGATGAAGTTCAGCTTACCTTTTCGGTTGATGCCACAAAGGAGGAGATGATTAATTACATAAATAACCATTGGGCAGATATAGAAAAAATTAAGCAAGAAATAGTTGGGATTGATAAGCAGAAACGAAATAAACTATCCAAGAATTTTATACGCGACATAAAGATTTATAACCGATATCAGGAAATCCTCGGCGTTCCTTCAAAAATGCGCGGATCAAAATATCCCGACCTTATTCTTAGTAAGGAATTTAATATAGATAATGGATCTATTAGAGCTATTGTTCATAAAATCGACCAGTCCTTACGGGTCGCTAATGCTGAATGTTACGAATAAGTAACCCTTCTTATTCTAAGTATTTAAGATATTATATTTTTGCAAAACTGGTTACATAAAACCAGTTTTTTATGTTAATACCCGAACTCGTCAAGGAGTTTCAAAATATCATACAGAAGGAGTACGGCCTCGCATTATCTGATAAAGAGGCCTCAGAAATAGCCAATAATTTAACCGGCTATTTCGACTTGCTCGCGAAAATACATCATCGAGACCGGTTAACCGCCGAAGCTCCTGATTTGGTCCGCTCAGGCGGATCAAATCAGGGTCTTTGACCCTATTTACAATTTTAGAGAAGGAGGTTATCGGCAAGTCCTCCAAAATCAAACTGGCCGCCCGCTTTTTAGTGCTTAGATCAAATTCCTCGCTCTGACTGACGACTTGTCAACGAGGGACTTTATTCTAAGCATTAAGAAGTAACTGAATAGTCCCCTTTATCAGACAAAAATTTAAGCATCTTTGAGGAATGTTTAACTGATTAAAAGGATCTGTTTTCTCTAAATTTATAGTATATAAAGGAAATAAAAGTCGTAATAATTATTAATTGTTAACAAAACATATTATGGATAACTTCAAAAACCAAATTAAAAAAGCAGTGCAAATTAATAAGATGTGCCTAAAAAAGTTTAAGGAGGCTCGCATAACTAAGCATATTCGGCTACGAATAGACCTCTACGAAGCAGTTAAGAAAATAGCAAAAGCGCAGAAATCTACCATTTCCAAAATTCTTGATGAGCTGGTTGAAAATGCCCTATGCCGGGTGCAAGAATAATAAAAAAGGTATACACTATCTGTAAAATATGAAATCAATCATATACGCTCGCGTATCATCAAAAGAACAGGAGGAAACTGGATACTCTCTTCCTTCTCAGGAGAAGCTTTTGAGGGATTACGCCGATCGGAAAGAATTCACAGTATCAAAGACCTTTTCTATCGCGGAGTCGGCAAGCGGAGCAAAACAAAGAAAAGTATTTAGCGAGATGATCAAGTTTGCAGAAAAGAACAAGATCAATAACATATTATGTGAGAAGGTTGACCGGCTAACACGCAACCTAAAAGAGGCTGTTATGGTAAATGAATGGCTTGAGGATGATGAATTGAGAAAAATCCATTTCGTGAAGCAAAATCTTGTCATTCATAAAAATGCCAAATCCGATGAAAAATTCCGATGGGATATCGAAATCATCCTCGCTAAAAAATTTATATCGAACCTTTCTGAGGAGGTAAAGAAGGGGCAGAAGGAGAAGATAGCCCAAGGATGGCTCCCCACTTCCCCCGTGATGGGCTATAAAACGGTTGGCGACAAAGGACATAAAATCCACGTAGTCGATACAGACACAGCTCCTACGGCTCAGAAGATGTTTGAGTTGTACGCTACTGGTAACTATTCCCTATCTGCGATAGCCGCATTCGTTGAGGCTTCGGGTGTTAAAACCCGCGCCGGTCGCCCGATTGTAAAGGGGCGCATTCATCAGTTACTCTCAAATCCTTTTTACTACGGTAAAATTTACTGGAACGATAAAATCTATCAAGGAAATCAGGAACCTCTTATTTCTAAGGAACTATTCGATAAGGTCCAGCAAATGCTTAGGCGTGGGACCAAGGCTCCGTGTTATCAAAAACATTTCCCCATCTTTAAGGGAAAGCTCCTTTGTGGCGAATGTGGCGGTACAATAACTTGGGAAACACAGAAGGGCCAGTGGTATGGTCATTGCAACCACTATAATCCGTGTACTCAAAAGAAGTACTCTAAACAGGGCTCCGTAGAAGACCAACTCTTTTCTTATTTTTCCGAAGTCGCTCCTAAGAATGAGCAGGTACTTCAGTGGCTCGAAAAGGCACTCAAAGAGGACCATAAGGATGAGATTACATATCACGCATCCGCTAAAGATAATCTACTACGCGATCTTGATCGTACCGAGAAGCGCCTTGAGGGTCTCTATGAGGATAAGCTTGATGGTAAAATACTCCCAACCTTCTACGAGAAGAAGGCAGCCGAATACGCAGAGCAAAAGGAAGTGATCTTGCAACAACTTGAAAAACTGAATAAAAATCAAGATGAATATTACGAAGCCGGGTATGCTATTCACGAGCTTGCATTAAAGTCGCGTGCTATTTATTCCAGCCCACGTGCAACCACCGAAGAGAAGAGATTACTTTTGAGCTATGTATTTTCGAACATCACTATAAAGGGTGATGAAATCAAGCCAGAATACACTTTAGCATTCGAGTTTATGTCCAAGTGGATGCCTATCGTAAATAGCACTTTCGAACTCGAAAATATCGGCATCAATACTAACGAAAAAGACACTTTCGTGCCTTCTCGTACTGCTTTGCTCCCCGGGAGGGATTCGAACCCCCGACCATCTCGTTAACAGCGAGCCGCTCTACCACTGAGCTACCAGGGAATGTTTTATTTAAAAAGTGGAGCTGATTTCCAGAACCACGTGGCATTATTTTACCAAAGCGGGGAAATAATGCAAGGGCCTAAAACCGCTCGTTCTAGGCCCACTTTATCACATTATTGCGCTTTTAATATGCG
>Ga0209212_1008675_pt1 | contig 10850 bp, 7 predicted proteins | sample RifGroC2_FD_183996 | JGI IMG/M metagenome (GOLD analysis project Ga0209212, IMG submission 183996) | Groundwater microbial communities from Rifle, Colorado, USA - Groundwater C2 (SPAdes) (version 2) | ecosystem: Environmental > Aquatic > Deep subsurface > Groundwater | place: Rifle, Colorado... | reverse complement strand
AATATCCTCTATGAATTCATCAAATGATTGATAGTTGCCTGCCTTCTGCCATTTTCTCACAACGTCCTCCCCTGCGTTATAAGCTGCGACAGCCGCAGGAAGAGAGCCGAACTCTTTTAAGAGAGAAGCCATGTAGTATGAGCCGAGATTTATGTTTGCCTTTGCATCAAAGATATGCTCATGCGATTTTATGTTCAGATTTATTTTTTTGTCTATGGCGTATGCTGTCTGCGGCATCAGCTGCATGAGACCGAGAGCGCCTGCCTGTGAGCGCGCCTGCGTGTCAAAACGGCTTTCCTCTCTCATGATAGAAAGAATGATAAATGGGTCAATGCCGTATTTGTCAGATACATCCCTTACAATATGCCAGTGGGCAAGAGGGTACAAAATATTGTGCGCAGCCTTTCCTGACGGCAGCTGTGAAAGGAGAGTTAATGCCAGCCGGTATTCCCCGCATTCCTGCAATTTAAGGGAAACAGCTATGAGTTCGTCAGGATTCGTAGTTTTTCTTGCTATAGCAGACAGTTCTGCAGCAGCCTCTTTTGTCATTCCGGCTTCAAGGAATATTTCAATCCTCTCAGACTTGAAAGGTTTATATCCAAAGGGTCCGAGAGTTCTCTCCTCAGCAGGCAGCTTGAGAAAACGGGGGCTCTCAGTCCCATGACTTTTCTTTATCTGTGGAAGGATGCTGTAAAAATCCTGTGTTTTAACCGCAAGCTGCCTGTAGATATGGCCTGCATTCCCGCCTATCCTTTCAAGAGACTGAGCCTTCCAGTATAGATATTTTGAGCTGTCATAGCTGTCACAAAGATCTGTGAATACATCAAGTGCTTTCTGATAGCTGCCGGCGCGGTAATATGTCCATGCGATGCCCCATTGCGCATTTTCAGCCTCGGCAGGATATTTCTCCTTTATTGTTTGATATAAATTCAGAGCTTCGTTAATTTCGCCGTTTCTTCTTTTGTCTAATGCCGCCAATATCAGAAGCGATCCGGTCCTTTTGTCATCCATTGAGGACAGTTTCTTGATGACAGCATCAAATCCGGTTTTGTCTTCTGCCCTGTAAAGCGCCTCTGCCTTCAGATAATAATCTCCTGCTTTTTCATATGTGTCTGCTGACTCTTTATACCGCTTTTGCCTGAATAACACATGCCCCAGCTTTTTAAGGATTTCAAGCCTGCGCTGTCCGCTGTCCTTTGCCAGCGCCTCTCTCAATGCGAATTCTGCCTTTTTAAACTCCATCGCATTTGTGAGATTAGCTGCCTTTTCAATAATGTCCTGCAGGGTAATATCAGAGGCTGCCAGTTCATTGTATGATATTTCTGAGAACATCCCATCGCTGCTGAGATAGATATTTTTAAACATTGCCTTTGCCCTTTCTGTTTCCCCTTTATCCTTGAGATGCTGCGCAAACAGGAATTTTCTATCATGGTCTTCAGGATAATCCCTGACATAAGACTCAAGAATCTCCATATTATTAGGCAGCTCACCTGAAGAAATAAGATTTTTGATTTCCAGCCCGCGCGCTTTTTTACGCAATGGGGATGACGGATAATCTTTCAAAAGCTCTTTTATCCTTAAATCAGACTCACTGAGATTGCCTGATTCGCTGTATGCTTTTGACAGATAAAAAAGTATATAATCCCTGACAACAGGAAGTCTTTTGTATGCCTCGGAGAGGTTCTCAATTGCCTCTGCATATCTGCCTGCATCGAATTCGCTTTTGCCCTTTATGAAAAAAGACTTTCCGTCTGTGTTTTCACCTGAGGCAGCGCTGAAAGTAACAAGCAATACAGCTAAAAACAGAAAGCTTTTCTTCATAAAACTATCATAACCAAATACTGCCATTTTCAGCAATAAAGGAAGGAAACAGCAATAGAATATTTTAAGAGGCATGTGGTATATTTTAGTATGATTAAAGACCTCAGACTTCACGGGAATCTCGGACCCGTCGAATTTTTTGCATTTGTCGGTGGAGCGAGCGTCGAAAGCACATACTTCTACGAAGAAACAGCTTCGAACATAAGATTCTTCTCAAAAGGCAACGAATTCACCATCTCCAGTAAAGGGGTGCACTACAAAGGCACAGGCGGAAATTTCTGCGAATATATGTTTGGCGTTGAAAAAGCTCTCAAGGACATGATAAAAGGAGATGTTTCAAACAGGCTGATTATGTTCGGAGCATTCCTTGATGAAAGCGGAAAGATTGTATTCACAAGCGATACTGAGGGAAACGAATCTTTTTACAGGCTTTTTCTGCAGGGCAATGCAGTGAAGAACTATTATTTTTTTGTATCTTCGGACCACAGGACAGAGCACAAAAAGAGGCAGGAACAGATATTGAGGTCTGCCGGCAAGTTTTTAAAAAGAACTGAATTTGTCGGCAGCGATAAGGATGCCGAGCTGATGAATGATTTTATAAATGAACTCGGAGAACAGAAATCAACTTTATTCATATTTAAGATAATTCACAAGGAAAATGAGGAATTCTACAAGGCATTTGAAAATTTCTACTCCAGCGAAAGAGTGCTGACTCCGCAGGAAGAACTTTACCTTGAAGACATAGTTGCAAGATACGGGATAGACAGCTATCAGCAGGAGAGGATGAAGATTGACATAATGTACAAGCATTCTGAAAACAGGTGCGTTGTTGACGAATACAGGGACATTCTCATGGGCAGCATTTCCAAAGAAAGTCTTGAACAGGCAGAGGGTGCACGGCTGGGAAGGCTGAGGACGCTCAGCATCAGGAATAATATACCGAGCGTGCTTTTTGATACGCTTGACGAACTCCTGCTCGGGGGCAAGAAACTGCAGGACATAAAAGAATCTGATTATCTGAAAGAAGCAAGGTCTATACTTGAAACCCTGTTCTTTAAAGACCCATCGCTTAAAAAGCACATAATAAATGAAGATATCGTGAGGCTGATAAAGGCAAAACATAAGGCATATTCTCAGAGCGACATGGGCTTTGAACAGGTGCTTCTTGATGTAGGCAGGGCATGCGATGAGATTGCACGCGAGACGAATGATTTCAGCATCTTTGAAGAGTTCAGCGCTATACTTACATACTTTGACAGATACGATAATGTCCATGCATTGCTTAGCCAAATAGCCTTTATGGAAAATATGGATTTTGCAGAGGTCTCCCTCAGGAGCCTCATCGGCAATATAAATGAATTTGATAAACTTGACAAGGCGCTCTTTGAAGGTGTGGTTATAAAAGAACTTCTTCAAAACAAATACATAACATCCTACGGCAGACGAAAGATTAATGCGATACTGAAAGGGATTGCAAAGATTTCCAACGGGGATGCGTCGCTGAGGGAGGTAGTTGCCGAACTCAGGATGATCAGGGATGAAGAGAGGCTTTATCATAAGGTTCATGCCGCACTCAAGAAAAGGATGCGGAGTTTCTATCCCAGACTCAATACCAAAGAGGGCATAGCTGAAATTATAGAGGACATAGAAAGGGAACTTACTGAAGAAGGTTTCGCAAGAAAGTTGCCGCATAAATTATTTGAAAAGTCACTCTTGGACCTCAGAAAAGAATCATTCTATCTAAACCATCTCCTGCCGATAATCATAGAGAAGAAGGACATAAACCTGAGAGAAGACTTTCTCAAAAACAGCGGCCTTGACAGGTTTTATATTGAAACCATAGAAAAGGAATACTTTGAGGATAAGGGGCTTGATGCATCTGTGCTGGAACAGATACGGGAAGGGAAAGAACTCTTGGGGGTTGAAAACTGAGAAAGAAAGGAATGGAGCGCCAATGATTAAACTGAATAAGAATATTCTGACTTTGATCGGCAATACGCCTCTGGCGAAGATCAACCGCTTATGTCAGGCGGATGACGCTGAGGTCTGGGCAAAACTTGAGGGCTGCAACATAGGCGGTTCTGTGAAAGACAGAATCGCCCTTTCAATGATAGAGTCGGCTGAGAAAAGAGGAATACTTAAACCCAGAGGGACAATCATAGAGCCTACAAGTGGCAATACCGGCATAGGGCTTGCAATGATAGCGGCAGTAAAGGGGTACAAACTAATCCTTACAATGCCTGAGACAATGTCAATGGAAAGAAGACATCTGCTTCAGGCTTATGGCGCAGAGCTTATCTTGACAGAAGGCAAAAAAGAAATGATGGGAGCTGTTGAAAAGGCAGAGGAAATTTACAAGGCGAATCCGGGCTATTTTATGCCGCTGCAGTTTGAAAATCCTGAAAACCCTGAGATACATAGAAAGACAACTGCAATTGAGATACTTGATGCGCTTGGCGCTGTGCCTGACGGGTTTGTGGCAGGCGTCGGCACAGGCGGCACAATAACAGGCGTTGGCGAGATGTTGAGGAGTAAAAAATCTGACGTATGGATAGCCGCAGTAGAGCCTGCAGCAGCCCCTGTTCTCTCAGGCGGGAATCCCGGTCCTCATAAGATTGCAGGAATCGGAGCCGGCTTTTTCTCCGTGGTATTGAACACAAAGATATACAACGAAGTTATCCCTGTAACAGATTCAGATGCTGCAGAAACAGCGAGGCAATTATCTCTTAAAGAAGGGCTTCTCTGCGGTATATCATCAGGAGCGGCAATGTGGGCTGCGTTAAGAGTTGCCAAAAAATTAGGGAGAGGGAAAAAGGTTGTTGTGATATTGCCTGACAGGGGGGAACGTTATCTGAGCACAGGTCTTTTTGCATCGAAGACACCATAAGGTAAAAATATTTATGCCTGAAACAAACAGAGCGCTAAATGAAGAGCTTCTTGAGGCATTTTATCTTGTTATAATTGACTTCTCTACGAACCGTATACAGGCTCGGGCTTACAGATGAGATGACATTTACGGAAAAACTCTTCAGGATTGCGGAGAGATATGAAAGGAACACAATCAAAACCTCCAGCGAAAAACAGAAGGATTTGTTTTGACTAAATTCCTTTTCTAACAACATTTCTTGCCTTTTCAAACAACCCATCCATCTTCTTTGTATTTTCAGCAATCTCTTTAAGTATAGAGGATAATTCGTTATCCCCTGAGGCTGATGCCTTCTCCGCCCAATCAATATATGTCTTTGCATGTTCTTCATTGTGTTCTGACCAGTGTTCAAGAAGTTTTTTCAATTTATCCAGTTCTGTCATCTTAAGGGCTACCTCCTTAATAACCTGACTTTTAACTTGTGGCTGTTTATTTTCAACTTTTACGCGCTCGTGGTCATGCGTCCCGAAATGGCTGTGCTCATGAAAATACCAGCGGTGCCTGTGGACATGCCTGTGAATAAGGTTTGCCCTGAGAAGCAGATTCGTATTCTCCATAACATCCCAAGGTTTTCCCTCCATCAGCATCCTGTGGTCTTCTCCGATAACTACTGTCCTGTCAGATATGTCTTCAATTATGCCAAGGTCATGCGTTGCCGTGACTATTGTTTTTCCTGCGTGCCGCAATTCATTTATCAAATCCACAAACTCAACCTGACTTCTTGGGTCAAGCCCTGTTGTGGGCTCATCAAGAAGAAGCACATCAGGATTAATGCTGAGACACGTGCCAAATGCCACCTTCCTCATCTCTCCTCCGCTCAAATCCCACGGCCCCCTGTCTCTTAGGTGTTTGATATCTAGCAGTTCAAGCAGCTCCTCTGTCCGTTTTTGTATCTCATTTTTCCCAAGCCCGAGATGCAGGGGGCCAAAGCAGAGTTCATCCCATACACTCAGCAGAAAAAGCTGGGCATGCGGGTTTTGAAACAGAAGAGAGATCCGCTGTCTGAGTTCAGGAGGAAAATTGCCATTTATATTTCTGCCGAATATTTCAATATCACCTGATTCAGGCGTCAAAAGGCCGTTGAGGAGATAAAGCAGTGTTGACTTGCCAGAGCCGTTAGTGCCTATTATTGTCAGGCTCTCGCCATTTTTAACACTGAAGGAAACATCGTCAATAGCTTTTTTGCCATTTTTATAAGCGTATGATATTTTTTTTACATTAAAGGCGTCCAAAGCATTACCCCTATGATTGTTATTGAAAAAATAATCAATAAGATATCAGGCCCCGAAATATCCGAAACTTTTAACCTTTCACTTTGAACTTCAAAATTATAATCATATCCTCTCGCCTCCATTGCCCGTTCAAGTTCAGCGCTCAACCTTATGCTCATTGAAAACAAGAGTCCTATTCTTGATGCAGCCCACCTCTGTCCAACCAGTGACAAGTGACGAGTGACAAGTGACGAGATATTTCTTGCCCTGAAACCCATAATGAACTCTTCAACTTTTCTTGTCAGGAAGAATATGTATCTATAGCTTATTGAGACGATTGATTTGAATGCGCCGGGTACAAAGGATGAGACAGCCTTGATAAATCTGTTCGGCGGCGTAGTGAGCGTAAGCAGAAAAACCAGGGAAACAGACGCCATCACCCTTAGAAAAAGAGTCAGAGCGCTTAAAGCCCCCTGCTTTGTGATAAAGATTTGAGCAGGGATCGTTATCTGATAAAATATGTGCGGTTTTTCAAATTCATGAAGCATCAGCAGTGGTTCTCCGTCAACTGTCAGATTCAGCACCGCAGGCAAGGCAATCACTATTGTAAAAACCATTGCCGGCATCAGCCTTTTCAGAAGAATAATCAGCACACCAGACAACAGCGCAAGCAGTAGCGCAAAGACCAGAAAAACAACAATTCCCGGAATAGTTTTCTGAAAACTTAAAAGGACAATGAACAGTAATATGCTGACAATCTTTATCCTCGGTTCAGTCCCCTGCAGAAACCCCTTTATTGAAGAGGTTCTTTCATTGAACATTGTATCTTCAACAAAAGAGACAACATGCCGCAGCGTCTTGTCAAGAAACCTCTCTCTTGGTCTTTTTATGCTCGTAACTTGCAACTCGTCTCTCGTTACTGTTTTCAGCCAGTCAGGAATTCCCATTTTTCCTCGCAAAAAATTTTCCTATGAGCATTGATATTCCTATAACTAGAGCAGCGCCTATTATTCCTGAAAATATATAGCCTGCGTATGACTTACCCCCTTTGTCCCAGCCTGAAAATGCATAATCAGGAATCGGAGCCTTCCAGAGTTCTGAGAGTTTTTTAAGCCCATGTGGAACATATCCCGCAATCTTTCCAATCTTATCTGCGCCCCACTCACCCCATGCACCGCCTGCCTTTAAAAGTTCAGGGAGAATTAATCCAATAGGTGACAGTATTATCAATATAGCGATTCCTATCCAGAGTTTCTTATGATTTGAAATTTCCATTGTTACCCCCCTATCAACTCAGGATGTGATTTTTTGATGTAAAGAAGCACAAACACAGTAACCACTGCCTCAATAATTCCAAAAAGAAATATATGCTCTAACATTATTGCAGGAATGGTTATGCTCAGAGGGAACGGGCTGTATAGCGGCCTTCCGTCTGTGCCTGAATGGAGAAGCGGTTGAATCCCAAGTTCTACGGCTGTGAGAAATGCCCCAAGGTTTATCCCTACATACGCGCCTATTCCTGCTCCTATTAAGTGACGAGTGGAGAGTGACGAACGACGAGTTTCTGTATCAGAATTTTTGAACTTTGAACTTTGAACTTTGAACTTTTCACTTGAAATTAATTTATAAATTCCATAACCTGTAATCATTCCTGCAAAAGCGATATTAAAACAGTTTGCACCTATGGCTGTAATCCCTCCGTCTCCAAAGATAATAGCCTGAACAATAAGCGCAATAGATAAAGCAATCACTGCGGGCCACGGCCCGATTAAGATTGCGATCAGTGTTGCGCCTGTTGCATGGCCTGTTGTCCCACCCGGCAACGGCACATTAAACATCATTATAACAAAACTGAATGCAGCGCTCAGTGCAAGCCGAGGAACCTGAGATGCCTTCAATATCTCCTTGATCTTTTTTGAGGCGTAAATCCAGATTGGAATAACGGCCGCCCAGAGGCTTCCGTATGTTATCGGTCCTAAATATCCATCAGGTATGTGCATTTAAAACCTCCACTGCTTGCCTGTGTTCAGATAAAAGCCTGAAAGTTTCAGGTCTGCTCATTTCAGATATCGGCGGTTTAAAAACAGTAACACAAAAACACCGCTCTTTCAATAATAATGTATTCTATCCCTTTCTTCCCTATATTTTGTGATAAAATAAATAATTCCAGATTAATCCCCGGATGGACAATGCCAAAGAATATACGTAATTTTTCCATCATAGCTCATATAGACCATGGGAAGTCGACTCTTGCCGACAGGCTTCTTGAATATACAGGTGCGCTCAGTGCAAGAGAGATGACAGAGCAGGTTCTTGATTCAATGGACCTCGAGAGAGAAAGGGGCATTACAATTAAGGCGCATTCAGTGAGGCTTTTATATAATGCCGATGACGGAAAGGAATATATCCTCAATCTAATAGACACACCGGGGCATGTTGATTTTTCGTACGAGGTGTCAAGAAGCCTTGCCTCGTGCGAGGGCGCGCTTCTTGTTGTTGACGCATCGCAGGGAGTTGAGGCGCAGACCCTTGCCAACGCATATCTTGCAGAGGAGCATAACCTTGAGATGATTCCGGTTATAAATAAAATAGACCTGCCTGCGGCAGAGCCTGAAAAAACAAAGGAGCAGATAGAAGATGCAATCGGGCTTGACTGCTCCGAGGCAATACTTGCAAGCGCGAAGGAAGGCATAGGCACAAAAGAGATTCTTGAAGCGATAGTGAAGAAAATTCCTCCGCCCAAAGGCGACGACGATAAGCCGCTCAAGGCGTTAGTCTTTGATTCATGGTTTGACAATTATCAGGGAGTAATCGTGCTTGTGAGGGTATTTGACGGAACAGTGAGGGCCGGCAAAAAAATAAAGATGATGGCAACGGGGAATGAATTTGAGGTGGCACAGGTGGGTATTTTCACGCCCAAGATGCAGCCATCAGAAGAACTTTCTTCAGGCGAGGTCGGTTATATAATTGCAGGGATAAAAAACGTAACAGACACAAAAATAGGAGACACGATAACCGATGTGAATACTCCGGCGCAGGAGCCGTGCCTCGGATATAAGGATATAAAGCCAATGGTCTTCTGCGGGCTTTATCCGACAATACCGCATGAATACGACAGCCTGAGGGATGCGCTTAATAAACTGAGATTAAATGACTCGTCCTTCAATTACGAACCGGAGACTTCGCTTGCGCTCGGGTTCGGGTTCAGGTGCGGTTTCCTCGGACTTCTTCACATGGAAATAATAAAAGAAAGGCTTGAGCGTGAGTTTGACCTTTCACTCTTAAGCACAGCTCCGACTGTTGTTTACAAGGTGACAAAGAGCGACGCAGAGGTCATTCATATTGAAAACCCTGCTTTGCTACCTGATAAGTACGAGATAATAGAGGAGCCTTTTGTTCTTGTGACCATATTCGTACCGAAGGTTTACATAGGCCCTATTTTTGACCTTTGTCAGGAAAAAAGGGGGACACAGAAGAATTTCACATTTATAGGAAAAGACAAGATTAAGGTTGAGTATGAATTGCCGCTGAATGAGATTTTATGGGATTTTTACGACAGATTAAAGTCCATATCAAAAGGGTATGCGTCCATGGACTATGCATTCCTTGGCTTTAGGGAATCAGACCTTGTTAAGCTCAACATCATGATTAACGGAGAGATCATTGACGCCCTCTCCCTGATAGTGCATAAGGAAAAGTCATATTACAAAGGCAGGGAACTGAGTGAAAAGCTGAGGGGGATTATACCGAGGCAGATGTATGAGGTTGTGATACAGGCAGCAATAGGAAGCAAGATTATAGCGCGTGAGAGCGTAAGGGCGCTGAGGAAAGATGTTCTTGCAAAATGTTACGGCGGGGATATAACCCGTAAGAGAAAGCTACTTGAGAAGCAGAAAGAGGGGAAAAAGAGGATGAAGCAGATTGGGAGAATAGAACTTCCTCAGGAGGCTTTTCTGGCGGTGTTGAAGGTGAAGTGATGGAATATAGCGCCACAGCCTTTCTTGGAGCCTGAATGTTCTGTTTTCTTTGCTTCATAACCCATGCTATTTTTACTATTAATAAGATTTAAAATCATCACCGTGACTTGCCTCATTGACTCTTAATACTGATTCTGGCATGCTAAAAATAATGAAAAGAAATTTCATAATTATAATTTCCTGCCTTGTTTTCCTGTATGTTACATATGCTGTGGTGGAATTCATGGTGCCGCTTCCTGAAGGCACAAAAACAAGAGAGGTGCAGATACTTAAAGGCGCTACCTTCAGGCAGGCAGTTGAAATCCTTGCAAAAGAAAACTTAATAAGGGATAAGAATCTCTTTATCTTCATCGGCAGGCTTACAGGTTTGCACAGGAAGATAAGGGCCGGCTACTACTCAATAACAGGCGCGATGAATCCGCTCTCTATTTTAGTCCTTTTAAAGGACGGGCAGATTGTAGAGTATGACATAACAATAGTTGAAGGCGATTCGCTTCTTGAGATAGGTGAAAAGCTTGCCAAGACAAATATCGTTGACAGGGAAGGCTTTGAAGAGCTTTCAACGGATAAAAGTTTTTTGAGGGCATATAATATTGATGCGCCGTCAATTGAAGGCTATATCTTTCCTGACACATATAAGCTACCAAAGGGCATAGAGCCTGAAAACGCCCTCGGCATGATGATAAACAGCCTGCAGGAAAAATATTCCGAGAAATTAAGGACAAGGGCCGCAGAACTTGGGTTCTCTGAAAGAGAGGTTCTTACTCTTGCATCCATGATAGAGAAAGAAGCAATAATAAACAGTGAGCGCCCGTTAATCTCTGCTGTTTATCATAACAGGCTCAAGAAAAGGATGCCGCTTCAGGCAGATCCTACTGCAATCTATGGCATAAAAAGCTCAGGAGAAAGAATAAC
>Ga0209212_1008674_pt1 | contig 10850 bp, 10 predicted proteins | sample RifGroC2_FD_183996 | JGI IMG/M metagenome (GOLD analysis project Ga0209212, IMG submission 183996) | Groundwater microbial communities from Rifle, Colorado, USA - Groundwater C2 (SPAdes) (version 2) | ecosystem: Environmental > Aquatic > Deep subsurface > Groundwater | place: Rifle, Colorado... | reverse complement strand
CCGGGATGATTCATTCTGCTCGGGGCGAGAAGCCCGTCGTGGCGTTCACCGACGGGGTGATGTGCTCCGCAGCCTACTGGATCGGGAGCGCGGCGGACGCGGTTTACATCTCCGGGGACACCCCTCAGGTCGGCTCCATCGGGGTCGTCGCGGCGCACATGGATATCTCCAAGGCGGAGGAGATGATGGGTGTTACGACCACGGAGATCACCGCCGGGAAGTACAAGCGAATCGCTTCCCGTCACGCCCCGCTGTCGCAGGAAGGGCGGCAGACGATGCAGGAGATGGTCGATTACGTCTATTCGGCCTTCGTGGGGGACGTTGCGAGGCATCGCGGAGTCTCCGAGGAACAGGTGCTGGAGCAGATGGCCGATGGAAGGATCTTCTTCGGCCGTCAGGCGGTAAACGCGGGATTGGTCGACGGTGTTTCGACCATGGAGGAGTTGATCGGAAAACTGTCCGCCGGGGAACTGGTGGGCAAACCCGCTGCAGCCGGTGCCGTTGCGGCGGCAATCGAGGATATCAAGGAGGAACCGATGAAGGTAAAGGCAGGCGAGCAGGTGATCGAGGTCCAGGACACGCTGGAAATCGATGCGAAGTGGATCTCTAAGAACTGCCCCGACATCGCCAACGCTCTCCGGGGTGAGGGCGCACAGGTGGAGCGGGAGCGGATCCAGGGGATCGAGGAGCATGCGCTTCCCGGCTACGAGGCGATCGTGGGCGAGGCGAAGAAGGACGGCAAGAGCACGGGCGCGGACGTCGCCATGCGGATCGTCAAGGCCGAGAACCAGGTCCGCACGAAGAAGCTGGAGGAGATACGGGGAGAGGCCCCGAAGCCGGTCCCGGCGGTGGCCGTGGACGGAGTTCTTCCGGAGGCAGAGAAGAAGGAGAAGACCTTCGAGGCACTTGTGGAGGAGCATCAGGCCGAGAAGGGTTGCTCCCGCGGGGACGCAATCCGGGCGGTGGCCGCGGCGCATCCCGAGGTGCACGAGAAGTTCGTCGCACGGCAGAAGGCAGGATCTATCCGTTGAATGTCCCGACCGCCGGTGGTGCGGCCGATCAATCTTTCACGAAACCAAGGAGGTAGAAGATGAGCTGGATCGTAGGAGACATGACGTTTACCGCGAACGGCGCCCTGGCGGCCAAGGTACGGGTGAAGATCACCGCGGGCTCTACTACCGAGCCGCCCCAGGTCGAGGTCGCAGGAGCAGGCGAGGAGCACATCGGTATCACTGAGTTCGCCGCGGCCAGCGGTGCACTCGTCACGGTTCGCAGCCGAAAGTCCCCGGGGATCCACGAAGTCACCGCTGCAGGCGCGTTTGCCGTGGGCGCGGCTCTGTACGGAGCAGCGGCGGGGAAGGTGGACGACGTGGCCGCTGGCTCGATCATCGGCTACGCCGTCGAGGCGGCCGCGGCCGACGGGGATATCGTGAAGATCATCGACCATCCCTAAACCCCCTTAAGCCTTCCAGGACGTCTGACGGGCCCGCAATTAAGCGGGCTTTTTAATTTTTATCGCCAAGGAGGACTTTAAAGATGCCGAGACCGACCAGTTCGACGACGATCCAGCGTCCCGATCTTGGGGCGCTGGTCTACGAGTACGTGATGAACGCAGCGGACCGGGGATTCATCTGCCTGGACCTGCTCCCGACCCTCGATGTCCCGGAGCAGTCCGCCGACTACCCGGTGATTCCGTTTGAGGCCCTTCTCAAGCTACAGAGCACGGCTCGTGCTCCCCGGGGCGCCTACAACCGGGGCGACTACGAGTTCGAAACCGGTACCTACTCCTGCAAGGAGAACGGTTGGGAGGAGCCGGTGGACGACGTGGAGCGCAAGTTGTACCGGCGCTTCTTCGACGCCGAGGTGGTGGCGGCCCTTCGTGCCACGGACATCGTTCTTCGCTCCCAGGAAGCCCGTGTCGCAGCGAAGATCTTCAACACCGGAAACATCACACAAACCTCGGCGGTCAGTGTCGAGTGGAACACCGCCGCGACCTGCACTCCGCGGGAGGATGTCGCTACCGCGAAGGAGGCGATGCGTGCTGCCGGCCAGCCCGAGCCGAACGTGCTGGTCATCTCCAAGAAGGTCTTCAACACGCTCCTGCTCGCCAAACAGGTCACCGATGCGTTCCGCTACGGGGCGGTCCCCTTCGAAATCCAGCCGTTCGAGGCGAAGAAGCGGAACCTGGCCGCATTCTTTGACATCGACCGGATCCTGGTCGGGGGGGCGATCAAGGACAGCGCGAAGAAGGGCAAAGCCATCTCCGCCGCGGATATCTGGGACGACGAGTACGCTGGTCTCTTCCGGGTCTCCTCCTCCGGCCCGGATCTGCGGGAACCCTGCATCGGGCGGACGTTCCTGTGGACGGCGGATTCCCCGCAGAACATCGTGACGGAGTCCTACCGCGAGGAACAGACCCGCAGCGACATCTACCGGGTCCGGCAGTACACGGACGAGGCGTTCGTGTTCACCGGCGCGGGCTATCTGCTCTCCAACATCCACACCTGATGACTCAAGCGGTGCCACAGTCGCGGGGGGAGGGGAGGCTTAAGCCCCTCCCTTCCCTTTACTAGGGGGATGCAATGGCTATTGATTTCGCCTCCGACCTCGACACGATATTCGATACCGACGAGCACGCCCAGACTGCCACCTACAGCCGGCAGGGCTACGCGTCCGCGCAGATCCCGGTGATCTTCGACAACGAGTATTCTGTCACGCTGCGCGTCGGCGAGCCGGGCATGGGGGTTCCCTCCCCACAGGCTCTCTGCAAGACCGCCGACGTGGCAAACGCCTCTCGCGGCGACACGTTCCTCGTGGGCGGGACGACCTACTACGTGCAGGAAGTCCAGCCGGACGGCACGGGAATCACAACGCTCATCCTTTCGAGAGATCCCCTTTAAATGCCCGACAACCGGGACGCCATAGTCGACGCCGTTGTCGTCCGGATGCAGGGGATCACAGTGGCCAACGGCTACCTGACGGATGCCGGGCAGCACGCCTTCCGCTGGCGGTCCGCGGACGTGGCCCCCACCGAATGCCCGGCGATCGACGTCCGAGATCCGGACCGACGCCCCCTTGGGCTTTATAACAACGTGGTCCGGGACTGGGAGTTGGCAGTCGAATGTAGCGCCTTCGCCTCGTCCGGGGTCGACACGGACGGGGTTTTGAACCGGATCGTCGAGGACATCCTCAAGGCGGTTCTTGACGGCGATAGAACTTGGGGCGGCCTGGCCATTAAGACGACCTTCGACAACGACAAGAAAGGGCTGGACCAAAGAGATGTCAAAGTCGGCGTGGCGATCGTCCGGTTCCTGATCCAGTACCGCAAGCAGTAGGAGGAGGTGCAAGCATGCAAGTCCGACTGTTGAAGATGCACACCCACGAAGGCCGGGACCGGGAACGCGGGGAGGTCATCGACCTCGAACCGGAGCTTGCGGGGTGGCTGATCGATTCGGGCGTGGCCGAGCCCTTTGAAGCGGCTAAAGAAAACCACAGAACAGGAGGGATAGATACATGACGACTCCGCAGGTTGCTCCGAACGCGGCGAATCTCCTCCTCGGCCGCGGAGCGTTGTACTTCGACCGCTTCGTGGCCGGGACCATGACGAAGCAGGGGGAGGCCCATCTCGGGAACGTGACGAAGCTCGAAATCACCACCACCGATGAGGTCAAGGAAAAGTATTCCTCGATGGTCTCGACCTCTGCGCTTCTTAAATCCGTCAACGTCAAGCGCACCGTCGAGGTGAAGCTCACGGCGGACGAGTTCTCCCTGGCGAACATGGCCCTCGCGCTGATGGGCTCGGAGAGCACGCTCAGCCAGGCGGCCTCCACCGCGACGACCGAGACGATCACCACCTCCGCGAAGCTGGGGCGGTGGTATCCGCTCGCAAAGCGCAACGTCTCCGTTGTGGTCATCACCGGGAAGGTCGAGGGGACGGACTTTTCCGTTGATGCGACTACGGGCCGGGTATATCTCATCCCGACTGGGTCGATCATAGAAGGATCGACCGTGACCGTGGCGAGCTACAGCTACGGGACGATCGATTACAAGTCGATCGTCGGGGCCAACGCCAACGTGATCGAGGGCTACTTGAGGTTCATCGGCGACCCCGCGACCGGGCCCCTGTTCGAACTGGAGGTCTGGAAAGTCCAGGCGACGCCGGACGGGGCCTTCGGGCTCATCACCGAGGACTACGGGAACTTTTCCTTAACCCTCAAGGTCTTAGACGATTCCGCGAACCACGAGAGCGAGCCGTACTACCGCCTCCTCGCGCGGACGTAAAGAACTCCAAGCGGATAATCCCTGAAGGGGGCGGGGGGGATTCTCGCCCCCTTTTTTCATGAGGAGGATATTTGGAGAAGATCAAGATCGGCGGACGGACGTTTGTCCCGGTCAAGAATTCCACGATCGAGCATGACTTCTGGCTCATGGCCCATATCCGCGGGGCCGGATTGGATCGGATCGCGCTCGAGGAGGGCGAGGCGGCGGATGATTTCGCGGTGCGTCTATTGGGGGAAGTAATCAACTCCGGGCGGATCTTCCCGATCTTGGGCGGGTTATTCCTCCCCGAGAAGATTTCCTCCGTCGATTGGACGCCGGAGATAGCCGATGAGACGGCATCGTTCTTAAAGAAGATCTCTGACTCGGAAGACAAACTCGAAATACAGAGACAGGTCATCTCACTCCTCATAAGTTTTTTTCAGAGCGGGCTCGCCTCTTTAACGATTTCCCGGAAGTCTTCGGGGACGGGCCCGGAAGGAGCGACCGATTCCGGGAGCGGGGGTCGATCGACTACGGGGACTGGGGAGTGATAATCCGCGAATTGGCGGGGTGGGACCCGGAGCGGGCAAAGACGATTATCCGCTGGCCGCTTAGGGAGGCGCTCCTTGGCTATGTGGCCCGATTGAAAGATGAGGCGTTGAAGGCGTTTCGATTCGAGTCCCTGATGTGGGCCGCGCTCGTCCCTCATGCCAAGAAAAAAAGCGACCCGCCGAAGTTTCCGGCGATCTTGAAGGGGTAGGAAATGGCCAATCCCGACATCCGGATACGGCTTTCTGCGGAAGGCGTGGCGGACGTTGTCGCCGCTCTGCGGAAGGTCCAGACGGAAGCGGACAAGACCGGGAAGGGGACAGCGGCGGGCGTTGGCCTTGCAAACAAGGCCCTCGGAGAGATGACGGGGCTCTTTAAGAGCCTTTTTCCCATCGTGGGGATCACGGGGGCGGTCTTAGGCCTGGTCAATCTTGCAAAGAACGCCTTCCGTTCGGCCGACGCGATGGAGAAGCTCTCCCAGAAGACCGGGCTTGCCGTTGAGACTCTTTCCATTCTCTCCTCCACCGCGAAGAAGGTCGACGTCGACCCCGAGCGACTCGAGAAGGGGCTCATCAAGTTCGCCAAGGCGCGTGACGAGTTGGTCGGCGGGAACAAGGACATGGAGGAGGCTTTCCGGCGACTCAGGATTTCGAGGAAGGAAGCTCTTACGCTTGGCGACGACGAGATGGTGTTGCGTCTGGTCGACCGGATCGGGAAGCTTGGCGACAGCTACCAGAAGACAGCGATCGCGCAGCAGATCTTCGGACGCGGCGGTGCGGAGCTGATCCCCGTCTTCAACCGTCTTGCAAAGGACGGGGTTGAGGAAACCAGGCGGCGTCTCGAAGAGATGGGCCTCCTAATGACAAAGGATTTCGCGGAAGCCGCGGAAGCTGCCGCTCAGGGCATGAAAAAATTACAAGGGCAGGCTCGGGGAGCCGCGACACAGTTCGTGGCGGGGTTTGTACCCGGAATCACCCAGGCGATCGACGCGATGAACGAAGCTGTTTCGGGTAAGGGCGTCAACGGATTTAAGACCCTGGGCGAGGCGGCGGCGTGGGTGCTCAAAGCGATAATCGCCCTGGTCGTCACGGTCGGGAAGGCGGTCGGGGCGACGATCGCGATTTGGGAAGTGCGTCTTTTTACGTTGATCGATATTGCGAAGGGGGCGGTTGCAGGGGCCTCGGAAGGGTGGGAGACAGGCGGGGTAAAAGGCGCGATCGCGGGTTTCTGGAGGGGCGCGGAAGGGGCCTATAAGGATGGAACCGACCGGATACGAGGGATCAATGAGGAGTTCAAAAAAGACGTAGAGAAGGCCTACACCGACCTCTTCCTGAAACCCCCGAAAAAGCCGGCCAAGATCGGCAGGGAGGAAGGCCCCTCCGATCGCGAGGACAAAGAGGGGGTAAACAAGCTTCTCTCCGCGCAGCAGGCGGCCGCGCGTGCGAAGGAGGCGTACCTAAAGGGTCAGATCGAAATCGAGATCAGACTCCTCCAAGCCCGCAACCGCCTCGAGGAGAAGGAGAACCAGGTCGCCTTCGATAACGGACTGACGAGCCTTCGGGACTATTTCGAGAAGCGCCGGAAGATCCTGACGCGTGAAGCGGAAAAGGAGATTGAGGGCTTACGCAAGGAGCGGGAACAGATCGTCGAAGCGGCGGTGGGAGAGCGCGAACTCGCCGGGGGACAGAAGGGCAAAGATGCCGGGGTCATACGGGCTGAGCAGGAAAAGATCACCTGGAAGGAGAAGCAGGACCTGGCTGCGATCGACCTCCGAATTCGACAGAAAGATCTGGAGCTTCAAGAAAAAGGCCTCTCCCTTACCGAAGAGGAACGTAAGGCGGTCATCACTCTCGGGGTAGAGCGCCTGTCCCTCGATCAGCGGATTCTCGAAACGACAGGGAAGAAGATCGAGGCGCAAGCGAAAGCGCTTGAGATCGAAAAATCCCAGCTCGACCAGCAGCTGCGTGCGGCCGGGATGCCCGCCGAGGAACGGGAAGCAAGGATCGGGGAGTACGCGGCGGCAAGGCAAGCGGAGATCGAGTTTAACCGCATCCGGTTGGAGATCCAGCAGGCCCTCTTTAACCTCGAACTGGAGTGTCAGAAGATTCAGGAGTTGATCGCACGCGGCGTAATCACCGAGGCGGAAGGGGAAGATCGGATCCTTGGCATAGAGCGGGAGCGATTGCCGGTCCTCCAGGAGATAGCAGAGAGATATCAGCAGGCGGCGGTTAAGACGGGCGATCCCGAGAAGATCGGGGAGGCGAAGCAGACCGGCGCGGACGTACGGCAGATCGGGGTCCACGTCGACGAGACGGGCCGGCGCCTTGCGGCTTTGAAAAAAACCGCATTCGACTCCCTGGTCAACGGGCTTGGGAACTTCCTCTCTCAAGGGATTCAAGGAGCAAAGAACTTAGGAGAGGCGATCCGGAACATGGCCAAGAACTTCGTCGCGGCCATGCTGGACATGATTGCTCAGATGCTGGCGTTCGCAGCGATCAAGGCCCTCTTTAAAGGGATGGGATTTTCCCTCCCGACGGGCGCGGCGGGGGGAGGCGGGGGAATGGCGACGGGCGGGATCGTTCGTGGCCCGGGGACGGGGACGAGCGATTCGATCCCCGTATGGCTCTCCAGCGGGGAATTCGTCGTCCGGGCGGCGGTGGTGAGAGATCCCGGGGCGATTTCCTTCCTTGAGGAGTTCAACCAGCGGGGGGTTCGCTCCCTGTACGACTACACCAAAGCGTCCCGGTACGCAGAGGGCGGGCTGGTCGGAGCGTCGGGGACGGCGGGCGGCGCGGGGTTGACGATCAATGTTCCGGTCTCGGTCTCCGATTCCGGCCTTGCGGCATCCCTCCAGCGCAACATCGAAGATACCGTCGTTCGGACGTTGCGGGAGCATACAAGGCCGTGAAACTTGGGGCCTATACATTCGATTGGAATCCGGACGTCTTCACTCTTCCCCAGGCGGAAAAATCCCATGGGAAGGTCAAAACCTATTCGTCGATCGCCTTTTTCTCCTGGGGCCTGTCCCTGGCGGGAAAGGAGATATCGATTGAGTGGGACTGGATGGGGGTCGATCAGTACGAGCGACTTCGGACTCTTTTCGAGGCGAACACCCCCGTAGTGTGGGACCCGGAAGCCAAAGTTCGTCTGTTCCACGGTGCGGTTACGAACGGGTCGTTCGTCCCTACCAAGACTCTGACCGGCGCAGCGTCGGGCGCGATAGGGACAATCAGCCAGGTGGTTTCGGATACTCCCTGGAATTTCCTGGTCCTTACGGGTGTCACCGGTAGCTTCCAGGCGGGGGAGACGGTGACGGACAACAGCGTCCCTGCCAAGAGCGCGGTCTTAACCAGCGTCGAAGCGTTCCGGACCTACAACGTGGAGATCCTTTCCCTTGAGGGGAAGCTCTTCGAGGAGATCGGAACGAATATGCCCTATCGGAAGGATATCCGGATGCGCCTGCTCGTGCTGGGGATCGTCTGATGGCCCTTACCTTGGACGCTATGCTTGCGGCCGCACAGGACAATATCTCGCGGCGGCCTTTGGTCGAGATTCTCTCGTCGTCTCCCGCCGCGGATATCCCGTTCGACGGGCAGAAGCTGACCACCGAGTCGATGGCGGAAACAGCGCCCAAAACGATCACTCACAGTTCCGGGCGGCTTTGCGTGGTTTATACCTTCGGCTCGGGTGTCTCGGCCCAACTGAAATACGTCTACACCGACACGGACCGGTCTACCTTCTCGTTTGTAACCGTTGCCGCCGCGTACCTTGTTGAGGCATCGCTTTGCGAGATGGGAGACGGCAACATAGGGATCGTCTGCCTAGCCAAGGACGGGACGAATTACTACTTAAAGACCCTGATCCTTTCTCCAACCGGGACCGTGGTGGCCGCCCTTTCCACGATCGCCACGATTGCCGCATCGAATTGGGTCAGTTCCCCGGCAATCGTGCGTCTATCCTCAGGGTCGTATTTCCTGGCCTATGCCTACAAGACGGGGACGACCTGTTCGATCCAGAAACGGACCTCTGCGGATTTCTCCTCCTGGTCTGCGGCTTCTGCCTGTTCCATCGGGGGGCTTGCCACTGCCAACCGGCGGGACAACGTCTCGTTATGCGAGGCGTCCGCGAATGAGCTGTTTCTTTGGTTTGATTACCTCGAATCGGTCTCCGGGACGGCGGAGAAGACGAACTGCTACTACTCGATCTCCGCGGACGGCGGCGTTACGTGGGGCAGCGCTGTCGCGATTACCGCCTATCCCGATGTAACGGCGGGCGGGCGGCATCCTGCGGCGATCAAGCGAAACACGGGCGACTTAACCGTCGCCTTCCACGAGCGCCGCGGGGCGTTGACGATGGACGACACGGCCTCGGGGTGGAATACGGGGGATGATTCGATTGTCCTGACCTTCGAGCCTACAAGCCGCAAATTGTACGTGATCAACGCATGGCCGGGCGGCGGGTACAAGACGCTACAGAACGTGGTACGGATCAATGTCGATACGTGGACGGTGGAAAAATGCTGGGATCAGAATTCCGTCCCGGCGTTTCCCTCGTATTTTTTCTCGACGGTTCACGTGACCTTCGGGCGGACCCACGCCGACGGGAATCTGGTCGCTGTCGGAAACGCCCGGACTTCCACATCGCAGTGGCACATAGCTCTGTTGGACGGACTGGCGGATACGATCCGAACCTTCTCATTCCAGAACAACCCGACGTATGGCCTCACCCAAAACGTAACCGGTTTTCCGTCCATGGGCACTGGCTCCACCTATTTGAATCACTTGTGGGTGGACGCCGCGGCGAAGCGGCTCTATCTGGTGTTCGTCAACAGTTACGCCAATAACCGCGTCGTGGAGATCGGCTATATCGACTTAATCCAAACCGGGCCGACCTATTCCTATACGAGCCTTATTCATGAGGTCAACCAGCTCAACGAAATCGAAGCCACGGGAATTGCAAACGGAGACTTCGCGGTGCTCCCGGATAGCGATCTGATCCTGCTGTCGGGATACAACGGGGGGTATTCCAACTGGACGGGATTCTTGCGCGTCTACCTCCTCTCAAGCGGTTCTCTCTACAAGTCATACAGCAATGCGACGAACACAGGATTCCCGTATCGGGGACTCACTCGCGTCCTCTACAAGGACGGCAGGGCGTACGGGGCGTTCGGATACGAATCCCTCTACGGACAAGCGGACCGCCGGGGCTTGTGTGAGATCGAACTCTCCGACGATTCGATCCGGTATCACCAGCCCACCTGGGGGACGTTCGACAGCTACGGGCTGGACGACATGGTCAAGACCTCGGACGGGCTGATCGTAGCGGCGGCCTACGGGCACGGAATCACGCTTTTTAACCCCGGTACGGGGGAGTGGATCCTCTACGACAACACCAATCTCCCGGGGATGGAGCCAAGAGGGTCATATCAATACATGTACCGCCCCGTGGCGTTCGACGAGGCGAAGGGGATGATCTATGCGGGGGAAATCGCTTCCAATTACGGTTGGACTGGAGCCGTTGCTATCTCCCAGTACGGGTTCCTGCGGCAGGCGCGGTACTTGAGCGGCACCAAGAGTGCGGGATGGACGTTCGGGGAGCATTCGCCGCTGGTCCAGGGCTTGACCGACTACGAGGCGGCCCTGGCCGAAGATCCGGGCGACCATTCCCTGTACGCCTTCTGGACCCGCCAAGAGGGGACGCAAAGCTCGATCGCCTGGGATAAGGATGCGGCGAACCTTTCCCTCGCTCCATATCTTGTGGGTGGGCAGGACATCGCGATTCGAAGGTCGATCGACGGAAGACCCGCGGAACTGTCCCTTGTCGTCTCCGACGGCCCGCTCTTCGATCCGTTCAACACGAATTCCCTGCGCTCGATGTACCTAAAGAAATTCCGCAGACTCGCCGTCCGCTTCGGGGAGCAGGTATCGGGCAGTAACTATTGGACGGACGCGGGGACGTTCATCTTGAAAGAGGTCCGGCTCTCCTACGAGCGGGGCCGATACCCTTCGATAACGGTTAGGGCCGAGGATAAGCGGTGCCTC
>Ga0209212_1008673_pt1 | contig 10850 bp, 12 predicted proteins | sample RifGroC2_FD_183996 | JGI IMG/M metagenome (GOLD analysis project Ga0209212, IMG submission 183996) | Groundwater microbial communities from Rifle, Colorado, USA - Groundwater C2 (SPAdes) (version 2) | ecosystem: Environmental > Aquatic > Deep subsurface > Groundwater | place: Rifle, Colorado... | reverse complement strand
AAAATTTTCGAGTAAAAATCCACACAAAGGCTACTTCAGGTGATACAATAAATATATGATTACAGATTCAGAACAGATTCATTTTGAAATCCATGGAGGTAAGAAACTGCATGGAGAAGTGGAGGTGGGTGGTTCAAAAAATGGTGCTGTCGTTTTGCTTTCAGCGGCGATGCTGAACTCTGCTCCAACGACACTCCATAATGTTCCAAAGATAGAAGAAGTGTACCGCTTACTTGAAGTACTTGAATCCATAGGCATGGAGGCCGTGTGGGAAAAAAATAGTCTGACACTTATTCCTCCAGTTGCATACGACCTCAAAGCTCTCAACATTGAGTCTGCAAAACGAACGCGTTCTATACTCATGTTTATTGGTCCACTGTTGCATTCATTGGAGAGTTTTTCGCTTCCACATTCTGGAGGTTGTAAACTGGGAAGTCGCACAGTACGTCCACACTTCTTTGCTCTTGAAAAACTTGGTGTCAAAATTCAAACTAAGGATTCATCGTGGGTTATTTCAAAGGGAAAGCTTTCTCCTGCTGAAATCATCATGTATGAATCAAGTGATACGGCTACAGAAAATGTCATCATGGCTGCTTCACGTATACCAGGGGCGACGACGATTAAGTATGCCTCTGCAAACTATCAGGTACAGGAACTTTGTTTTTTCCTTGAGCAGTGTGGTGTAAAAATTGACGGTATTGGCACAACGACACTAGTGGTTCATGGAAAAAAGAGTATCAATATGGCTGTTACGTATTCCCTTTCAGAGGACCCTATCGTTGCAATGTTGTATCTCTCTGTTGCGATTGTTACTCGTTCAAGTATTACGATTACGCGTGCACCTATTGAGTTCCTAGAGAAAGAGCTACTCACTTTGGAAAATATGGGATTTAAATATGAAGTGTTGAAACGGTATGTTTCAAAAAACAAGCGCACGAAGTTGGTTGATATTAAAACTCGCCCGTCGGTACTCAAGGCCCCGGAGGATAAAATTCATGCATGTCCCTACCCTGGTTTAAATATGGACAATCTGCCTTTCTTTGCAGTTATTGCAACACAAGCGCGTGGTACGACTCTTATTCATGATTGGATGTACGAAAAGCGGGCATTGTATCTGACTGAACTCGATAAGCTTGGTGGAGAAACAATTCTTGCAGATCCTCACCGCATATATGTTGAAGGACCAACAGTGCTTCGTCCTGCAGAAATTGTTGCACCTCCTGCACTTCGCCCCGCAGTAGTTCTCCTTGTTGCGATGCTTGCAGCAAACGGACGTTCAGTATTGCGTAACGTTTACCCAATAAATCGTGGGTATGATGATATCATTGGTCACTTGCGTGGACTTGGAGTAGAAATTTCCGTGCTCTAAACCTGGAAAAGTCTTTTCTAGGGTAACTTACTATGACTTGGATAGGCTGATGCAGGTACCGTCTGCGTCGGTCCTATTAAAAACATGCTACTATATCCGCATGTATATTGTGGCTGTAATTCCAATTTCCAGAGGGAGTAGTATCGACGAGCTTTCCTATTTTAGTGCACTTGAGTATCCTGCAGGATCGTTTGTGTCGGTGCCCATACGTGGGAAAGAACGAACTGCATTGGTGCTATCGTCAGAAAAAGTTCATAACGTGAAAGCCGCCTTACGCACCAATGGGTATGTACTCCGTAAAATACCGAGACAAAAAAGCAGACAGCTTGTTACTCCCGAATATATACGTGCAATACAGAAAGCAGCGCGGTACCATGCAGCGACCGTTGGCGCAGTTCTTTTTGCGACACTCCCTAAAGCACTCCTTGAACAACCTGGTATAGCCAAAGAGCAGTTGGAGATTCCTAAACCGCGACTGCGGGGTTTTATTGTTCCTCGAATGTATCAAGGATTAGCGCAAAATCGAATTGAGTTTTTCCGTACTGCCATTCGTGAAGCGTTTGCGGCTGGCGGGTCGGTCTTTATTACCGTTCCTACGGTTGCAGATGCGGAACGAGTGTACCAAGAGCTTGTGGGAGGAATAGAACAATATTCTTTTTTACTGCATAGTACGTTAAAAAAAACAGCACAAAAAGAAACTACTTCAAAGATACTCAACAGTGAGCATCCTGTATTGATTGTTGCTCCTCCCTCCTTTCTTTCTTTACCTCGACATGATCTTACGACAATTATTGTTGAGCGTGAGGGGTCCTCTCTGTATCGTTCTCGTACCAGACCATTTCTTGATGCTCGCATACTTGCCCATGAACTGGCCACGGAGCTTGGAGGACAACTATTTCTTGTTGATTTACCTTTGCGCATCGAGAGTATTCATCGCAGGGAGTTGGGAGAATACGAAGAAATAGTCACAGGGCACCACAGGATGCATTTTGGAACACGTGCAGAAATTATAAACTTACAAGGGTCAACAACCTCACCAAAAAAACAGTTTCGGGTGATACATCATGATTTGCTGACTCGGATTAAAGAAACAAGTGCACAAGGTGGTCGTTCATTTTTGTATGTTGCGAGACGTGGACTTTCACCAGTAACGCTCTGTCGAGATTGTGGTACGGTCGTAGTGTGCAATGAGTGTGGTGTATCAGTGGTGCTTCATAAAGGTAATGAGGAAAATTACTTTCTATGCCACTCTTGTGGTGCATTACGCCATGCACGGGAACGCTGTAGTCACTGTGCGAGTTGGCGACTTGAGGCGTTTGGTATAGGTACCGAGTTGGTTGAAAAAGAGTTAAAGGAAATAGTGCCTGAAAAACCCTTATTTGTACTTTCGAGTGATACGTCAAAAACTCATGCAAATGCGGAAAAAATTGTTCAAGATTTTTATGCGACCCCCCAAGCGATTCTTGTTGGTACAGAAATGGCACTTCCTTATCTTAAAAAACACGTGCCTTTGGTTGGTGTCGTGTCCCTTGACTCTTTGCTCTCACTTGCAAGTTGGAACATATATGAACGTATCGCCTCGACACTTACACGTCTTCGAGAAATAGCTGGAGAGGAATTACTGGTTCAAACAAGAAAGCCAGAAGCGGAAATTCTTCAAACAGTCATTTCTGGTAATTTTTCTCGTTTTTATAGAAGTGAGCTTAAGGCAAGGAAAGAACTTGGTTATCCACCGTACACCGTACTTATAAAAGTCTCTCTTACTGGGAGAGAGGAAGATATAAAGGAAAAGATGGAAGAGGCGGTCATCCTACTCAAACCTTACGAGTTGGTGACTTTTTCACGTTTTCTCAAGGCACCCAAAGGCAATTTTACGCTCCATGGTTTTTTGAGGGTTTCCCGCGAGGAATGGCCTGATGATGAACTTTTGGAGCGGTTACAGGCACTTCCGCCAAACTACACCGTGACCGTAGATCCAGATAGCATTCTATAGGTTTTCAAAATGCACTACTTTGTGTATAGTCCTACTATGAGTAAGATTGTTCAAATAGGAGATACGGTGTTACGGCAAGTAGCGGAAGAAATACCTGTTTCCGATATCACTGGTACAAAAATTCAACGCATACTTAAAGATATGAAAGATACGCTAGATGCTGAACCTGATGGTGCGGCACTTGCTGCACCTCAAATTGGTCTTCCACTCAGAATTTTCATTCTCTCGACGAAGGTGTTTGGTCCGGAGAGTGCACACGCTATAGTTGGTAGAGACTCCCATTATGTATTCATAAATCCGGTGATTGTTAAGAAGTCGGGGAAGAAGACACTTATGGACGAAGGGTGTCTTTCTGTTCGTGGAAAGTATGGGAACATTAAACGATCAACGCACGCAACTATAGAAGCGTACGATGAGCGAGGGGTTAAATTTAGGAGAGGTTCTGGAGGGTTGCTTGCACAAGCGTTCCAGCACGAGTGTGATCATCTTGAGGGCAAGCTTTTTATAGACAGAGCGCTCGACATGTGGCATGTAAAACAATCAGACCAAACGGACGACTAATTAGCATGCAATTATGAAAGTATCAGATATAAACATAGCCTTTTTTGGTACACCCGAACTCGCGGTGTATGTTCTTGAGGAACTTAAGGAAGCCGGTATTGTCCCTACCCTCGTGGTGACTATGGAAGACAAGCCTGCTGGACGGAAGCTTGCACTCACGCCTCCGCCCGTGAAGGTATGGGCATTGGAACACGACATTGAGGTACTCCAGCCAACCTCACTCAAATCTGAAGATGAGATAGAGCTGTTAGCCAATACTGAATGGGATTTGTTTGTTGTGGCGGCTTACAATGCTATGTTGCCTCAAGCGCTTCTTGATCTCCCGCATTTCGGTGTGTTGAACGTACACCCTTCTCTGCTGCCAAAACTTCGTGGTCCTTCACCTGTGCGAAGTGCAATACGAAATGACGTCGAAGCATGTGTGGGTGTAAGTATTATCTCACTTGATGAAAAGATGGATCATGGGCCACTTGTTGCACAAGCGACTGTTGAGCTTCCTCAGTGGCCCGAGCGGGGTACGGTGCTCGATGAAATACTATTTCGTGAAGGAGGACGCTTACTTACTGAGGTCATCCCTGCATGGATACATGGAGAAATAACCCCTGAAGAACAAAATCACACAGAAGCAACCTATACTGAAAAGTTTTCAAAAAAAGATGGAGAAATTTTACTTGAGGATGATGGGTATACCAATTATCTCAAATTTTGTGCTCACGATGGATGGCCAGGGACTTTTTTCTTTGCAAACTGTCATGGAAAACAAGTACGGGTAAAGGTTACGGATGCCGAATATAGCGAGGACATGGACACTTTCAATATCCTCAAAGTAATTCCTGAAGGGAAAAAAGAAATGGAATACGAAGTGTGGCAAAAAAGCTGCATGTTTTGATTCTAATAATTGAAATAGCCACCCGATGGGTGGCTATTTGAGTAGATAAAGAACGTTCAGAGTTCCTCGAATTGTCGTAACAGGTCTTCGGCCTTCCCGACACGATTCAACTGATTTTGCCAAAACTGGAGCTCTTTCTCAATTGATGCAATTTTTTCTTCTATGAAAGGTTTTCTTTCACGAAGAAAGATAGCCTTCTCTATCGGATCCGAAGGCTCTTCTGTTCTATCTGCATCCATCCTAACTTGGAGTTTTTCTCCTGCCTTGTACCATCCGACTTTCGATTTCCCTGGTTGCACTATAGGCTCCAACCAATTGCCTTTGATTAGGTTTCGAACATGTACTTTAAGACCGGTTTCCTTTAGTAACTTCCCAACCGCATGTGCGCCGACAAGTTTTTGAGGATTTTTTTCAGCGTGGGATTTAAACCCGCATGCAAATTTGTCGTAACCGTCCACAATGACCTCCGTTAAAAGTAGAAATTTTTCAAGCTCATTTATATCCTGTGTAATAATTCCTGGATTTACTCCATTAAAGTCAGAATGCTGAATATCTGCTTGAATTTTTTTCCTCACAATCAAACTTTTGCATTCTAAAAGAACGCTTTTGATTATGCTGATTTCGCATGCGCGCGGGTAGATGTTAAATTTTCCCTGCATTTTGTACCTATCTGCATGCTTAACATACTTGGTAAAAATCACAAGATCACCTTGTACGCCGACAATTTTACTCTTTCTTTCAATAAAACTTATTCTTTCTGTTTCAGCACACTCTCTTGTTTGAGGATTATGGTTCGAGTCCCGCCAACCATAGACGGTAATGGTACCGCCTGCAGTAAGGACTTGCCTAATCAACTGTATTAAGTACTCCTTTTGCCTTTGAAGCATTTCTACCCTCCTTAATAACCCTTGTGGTTATTACATTATATTTTGGCATACTTGTATTAATTTTGAATGAAGTATGCTTGCATTTTGAAATGGATACTATATAGTACCACCCAGTTCCACCGCTTCGGGAAGAAATATTGAGTGCATGCCTGTACTTTGAAACAAACATGAATCAGCAGGGTCGCCCCCCTCCCTGCTGCTATGTTCATTTTTGTTTTGGCTTGTGGTCCGTCCATGCCACAAGTGACCGCTTCCTTCCCGAGGCGGTTTTTTTATTATCTAAAAATCCTGATACTTTTTAATCGAAAGGTGTCTTAGTGAATCTAAGTTAAATAAAACTCAAGAGGTTGCAAAGAGTTGAGAGGACCTTAATTTTCCTGAATCATTTTTTTAACCTCACTTGCACCTTTGCGTACCGCCTTGATACTTTTTTCTTTATCAGCTCTCAGTGAGCGAAGAATGTCATCTTTTACTTTATCTATAGCTTTTTCAAAAGTCGGCTCATCTTTGGTTACGCGGTACAGTTTGCCGTCCGTTTCAAGATTTACTTCCGCAGTACATATTTTTCCTGTTAGATGTTTGGTAGAACGTTTAAACTCCACAGCGCAAATAGCCGCATCCGCTTCTTGTGGACTCAATAATTTTTCAAAAGCGTCTACTTTTGTTTGCGCATAGGCGCGAAGCGTATCATTTGATTCTGTGTCAGTAAATTTGTAGTTAGTTTTCATGGTGAGTATGGTTAGTGAATAAATATGTTTTTGATGGTGACGTACCACCCTTAACTAAGCGAAACTCTTTTGGGTTACCATGCAACGTTTGTGCCAGAATTTCTCGCACGCGTTTGTTTGCTGCTCCTCGTTCTGGCTTCTCTTTTACAGTTATGTAGTACGTATTCTTTTTCTTCTCTATGTTTTCAGAGCGCCCCTTGGTAGATACTCGAACGTGAATATACGTAGTCTCCTTCATAGTAGTTATAATCTCGTATAGGTCCCTGTAAGCTCCCCTGTGGTAAGTATATGACCTTTCATCATCTCAAGCACGTCTGCTTTGGTGGCTTGATCACTAAGTCTAAGCAAAGAATCCAGTGCATACACTTTGAAAACATAACGATGCTTACCATCTGGAGGACAGGGTCCTCCGTATGTGGTTTTGTTCCAAGAGCTTCTTCCCTGTACTCCTGCGGGTGGCTCCCCTTCGGCAATGCGGGTAGTTGCGGGAGGAATATTAAATACCACCCAGTGATCCCAGGTGCCATTCGGAGCATCGGGATCTTCAACGATAAGTACTAGAGATGTTGCCCCTTTGGGGATTTGTTCTATCGCAATAGGGGGAGACATGTCCTCACCATCGCAGGTGTATTTGCTGGGAATCGGTTGGCTGTCACCAAACGCTGGAGAACGTAGTACTAGAGGGTTGTTCATAGGTGTGGTTTGTGCGACCTCTGGTGATGAAGGGTTGGTGTCTTTTACTGCTATGTATATGACAATTCCAAGTAGTAAATATCCTATTCCCTGTATCGCCCATGCTACTCGCATAACATAAGTATACCATTCCTCTCGAGTTGTTTAAAATTATAATAAATACAACACCCGCAGTTTCCTTTGGGTGTTGGTGTATCTTTCCCTAAAAAAATCTTTTGGGGTCAGGGGTTCGGCCAGAGTTTACCACTCGCTGTGGTTCCCCCTAACCAGTGTTGTTGCGCTTCTTGTTCGTACAGAACATCCCTAGTGTCTTGTTCCTGCTTTTGTTCTGGTTCTTTCTTGGTAAACAAGTCCTCACATTCACTTCCTTCCATATTGTCGCCCCCTTCTTTACTGTATTGAATGTTGATGAAAAATCTAAAGAATATAGTATAATACTATACCAATTTTGTCAAGTGCTCAAATACCGTTGGAATGTTGCCATCTGTGAGTAAAAAAAGAAGACCCCGTGGCGTGGGGTCTTCAGATGTATTCCTAGACCCGGCTTAATGGATGTCTAGAGGCTATTGTATTGGGGAAAGAACGTGTTGCTCAACCGGTACCAAAAGCGTCTGAGCCGACACTTGTCGAAGTATTGCCATAAACTCACTCGGGGTCATCCCTTCGTGTAAGGTGAATGATATTTGACTTTGCCCAAACGGTAACAAAAGTTTGATTTTAGTACTGTCTCTTGTGTCTACCGTTAATTTTTCTAATCTTGGTTCAATGCTTATTTTTTCATGCATCGCACATTTGAGTTGTGCAAATATTCTAATTGTTGGCTTGGAGGGTTTTTGGTAGAGATATATTGTCATTGCGTCTTTGCATGTATGCCATGTTGGTCCACCAAATTGATGGTCCCATGCAAGTTGACGTCGTACGCGACCAAACTGTCTTTGACTGAGTGGTCCGATGGATATCTTTGCATGCTGGGAATCACGCTTTACTGCATTGAATTCCCCATCATATCCCCCAATAGGTTTTGCAGCATGATGGAGATCTCGACATGCATCGCAGGTACATTTTTCAGGATGTTGTTCTATACAGTGTACAGATTGCTCAGGATTCGGTATTGATGTGCACATCGGCATCTCCTTCTGGAAAATAGTTGAGAAAAAGTAGCGTTTAATTTTCTTGTCCTATTTTAAAACAAATATCAAAGTTGTCAAATAGCTTTTTAGTCAATATTACTTGGCCATAGATGCGACACCCTCCTCTATTGTTACGACTGGTATGTCGTTATTTACCAAATAATCAATAATAGCGTTAAATACAGCAGGTTTTGTGTTGTATCGTTGGCTATGTTCATCGGTAACTTGATGGAACGTGAGTATGAGCCATTGCTTGTTTGCGAGAGCATTTTGTACCCATGTTTGTACTTGTGCCACAGTAGTGTTTATTTCTACTGACTGGCGAGCAAGTTGATAATGATCAGATGCAGCGGTGACGGTTCCATCGAGTGTTGAGCGTCCCGAAGTAAATCCTGCATTCCGTGTGACGTTTATGGTAGTTTGATTGTACTCACCAAACGGATAAGCAAAAGCCTCAACAGGTTGAATACCCATGGCATGCAAATCATCACGTGATCCAGCTATTTCATATGTTTGGCCACTCTCTGACAGAGAGGCGAGGTGGGCATGTGTCCGTGTGTGTGCACCTATTTCATATCCTTTTCCGTACAGTTCTTGTACCTCTGCACGTGACATGAATCCTACGAAACCGTAGTCGTACATCTGACGAGTGGTTATGTAAAATGTTGCTGGTAGACCTGAACTGTCTAGTTTAGGTACGGCATTTGTATATTGGTTTTTCCAACCATCATCAAATGCCAACGTAACTGCACCTGTATTGAATATACCAGTGTTTGAATTTCCAACTTTAACAAGTGAGGCGTTATCAATAGTGAGCGTTCCTGTCCTGTTAAGAAGGTGAAAGATGCGTACATGCGTAACCCCTGTCGGTACTGAAATATTTGCTGTCATGTCCCAGAAACCGCTAGTAGGTGGAGCAAGTGATATGTCTGCATAACTCACTGATCCATTACTGTGGAGGTATTGCACGGTAATGTACGTTGTAACATTTGAGGAATATGCATCGGAATACGTGTACGTACCAGGTGCTACAGGAATATAGTCGGTGTACCACTTTGCATCTCCGGACGAGCGAGTGGTCATGGTAACCTGAGCAGCTTTGCTACCACCTACACCAGCTACTGGATACGAGAACGAACGATTGTTTGTACCCCACCCGCCCTGGTACCAACCAAACGGTAGTGCACCTGAAGCTTGTTCAAAATCACCATTTATCACGAGGCCTGTGTCGCTACTTCCCCCACTACCAGGAATAACTTCTTGAAGTGAGTACTCGTCCGTCGTCAGTGCTCCTGTACCTTTTAGTAAGTGAAAAATAGTAAGTGATACAACACCTTGCGGTACCGTGAAGCGAGCAGATGATTGTGTAAATATGGACGAAGGAGGAAGGACGGTAAGTGTCGGGTACAAAAATGTTCCATCTTGTTTCTTGTATCTGATAGTCACAATACTTTCACTCGAAGCAAGGTAATAATCTGAAAACAAGTACTCTTTGCCCGCAGTGACTGGCACATCGGTGAAATACCATTTTGCGTCACCACTTGTGTAGTTTGTTATTTCAACTTTCCCAGCCTTTGGACTTTGAAAACCAGAAACAGGATATGTAAAAATTCTGTTGTTGATGCCGTATCCACCCTTCAACCACTGTAATGGATTACCCGAGCTGTCAGTATTTTCCCATGAAGGATTCTGGATTAAGTTTGGACCAAATGATTCTGCAACACTTTGTGTGACCAGAGTTCGTTGTGAAGCGGGCGTTTCTATAACCTCTGTGTCCGCTATAGGTAATATTTTATCCACTTCTGGGTTCGTTGCTGTTTCGACGTTTACATTTTCTGCAGCATAGAGTGCAGCTGTTGGAAAAAAAGACGTAACAAGAAAAATGCTAAGTAAAAAAATACCACCAAAGGAATGGAGTGGTTTTCTAGCAGATTTGCTGCAAAATCGCAATGGTGAATTATTCATGATAGGTTATGTTATTTGTCTACAAACTATGTAACGGTATCCGCATAGTAAAGGATGAGTAGTGAAATTCGTGTGAAGATTGATGCGAAAAGAATTTACATACATGCAAATGAAAGACGAATGTGGAAAAATTATCACTTTAAAGTGCTGTTTCTTGAGTGTGCGTAATACAGGGACCCAACAAAAATGCCAAGGCTGTCCTTGGCATTTTCTACAAATAATTAATCACCTAAAATGAATCAGGGAGATTCGTTCGTACAAATTCCTCTATTTCCTTAAATTTTTTTTGTCCCCCTGGGTCCTCTGACGTCGTTGTCTCTTCAAGAAGTTTATCCATTTCCTCTTGTATCCAGAGTGCAGTAATAAACTTACTGAGAGGACCTTTTTTTGCGTCTTGGACGAGGATACTGTCTGTCGCTAGTTGACTATGTGGCTGTTTGTAATCTCGCTGGTCCGAGCGTAATGCCTGATATGCATCACCAATATGTAAAATAATCTTTTTTATGGCTACTGCGTCGGTAGATACAGCGATAGTATCAGAGCTCGTAGGAGTAGTACGCTCTTCTTTCTGGTAGTTGTGGACTTGACCAGCAATATCTGCTTCAGCATGTAAACCTAACCCGTTGAGGGTTTTT
>Ga0209212_1008670_pt1 | contig 10853 bp, 8 predicted proteins | sample RifGroC2_FD_183996 | JGI IMG/M metagenome (GOLD analysis project Ga0209212, IMG submission 183996) | Groundwater microbial communities from Rifle, Colorado, USA - Groundwater C2 (SPAdes) (version 2) | ecosystem: Environmental > Aquatic > Deep subsurface > Groundwater | place: Rifle, Colorado... | reverse complement strand
TAAGAGATAAAGTGGAAAACAGATTTGATCGCCGGGAAGACTTCCGAGATAAGCGTGAGGATATCTATGACCGCAGGCACGATGGCGGATTCTTAGACAAGTTAGAGGATAAGGCCGACAGAGCCGAAGATAGATTTGACCGTAAGGAGGATGTTCGTGATAAAGCGGAAAACAGGTTAGATCGCCGGGAAGATTTTCGAGATAGGCGTGAGGATGCCCGGGACCGCCGGGAGGATGTTCAGGATAAGCGGGAAGATGTCCGGGATGCCGCCAATAATCCGCCGCCCGGAACCGCGGCATATCGCAGGGATAAACTGGAAGACGTCAAGGATCAGAGAGAAGATATCCGCGACAGGCGCGAGAATGTTGGGGATCGCAGAGAGGATGTTCGGGATACACGTGAGGATTTTCGCGATAGAAAAGAAAATTTGGGAGATAGGGTCCAAGCGCGTCAAGACCGCGGCGTCCGAGATCACGGCGCGGGTGTTGGAGCTGGCAGGGGGCAAGGTGGTGAGCATAGAGCGGATGCCTCAATGCATAGGGAGAATAAACCCGCGCATGCCGGAGGCGGCGAGCATAGAGGTGGCGGCGCTCCGGCGCGTGCCGGTGGAGGTAGCCATGAAGGCGGCCATGGAGGTGGTGGCGGCCACAGGCGCTGATTCTTTGGATAAGGTAAAGAATAGAGAGGCTGTTATCTGAAAATGGTATCAGCCTCTTTTGTTTGTAGATTTTGCTATTGCAAAATCCAGGTTTATGCGTTAATATGATAATTATATGCGTGCTATAAATAAAATCACAATTTTAGGTGATGGCGGATGGGGGACGACCTTAGCTATACTCTTGGCCAGGAAGGGCTATAAAATAACCCTCTGGGGGGCGTTTAAAGATAATATAGCCGAAGTCAATAAGACGCGGATTAATCAAAAATTCCTTCCCGGTATTAGATTGCCTTCTTCAATTGTTCTTACCTCTGATTTGGTTTTAGCCCTTAAAGCCGCGGATTTAATCGTCTTGGCCATTCCTTCCCAGTTTATCCGTCAGGTATTAAAACGGGTTAAGGAATTAGATGTTAGCTTTATTCCTTTCTTAAGCGTGGTAAAGGGCATTGAAACCGAGACCCAAATGCGCGTTTCGGAAATAATTTACCAGGAGTTGGGAAAAAACCTAAGGTTGGCGGTGCTTTCCGGGCCGACCATTGCCTTAGAGGTGGCTAAAGAGGTGCCCACCACCGCGGTGGTCAGTTCATCGGATGAAAAATTAGCCAAGTCATTACAGCGCGTTTTTATGACTCGCAGGTTCCGGGTTTATACTAATCCGGATGTGGTTGGCGTGGAATTGGGCGGGAGCCTTAAGAATGTTATTGCCATTGCCTGCGGGATTTCCGACGGATTAGGCTTTGGCGCTAATACCAAGGCCGCGCTTTTGGCCCGGGGCCTGGCGGAAATCAGCCGGATGGGGATAGCGGCAGGCGCGAAAAAAGAAACCTTCAGCGGCATAACCGGCTTGGGTGATTTAGTTACCACTTGTATCAGCCGGCATAGCCGCAACCGTTCAGTGGGCGAGCAGATCGGAAAGGGTGGAAAATTAAAGAATATCTTATCACGTATGAATATGGTGGCCGAAGGCGTGGCTACTGCTAAGGCGGCGTACCTCTTAGGAAAGAAATACCGTGTTTCCATGCCGATTACTAATGAGGTCTATTCCGTGCTTTACAAAAACAAAGACCCCTTTAGGGCGGTCAATGACCTGATGACCCGGCAGAGAAAAGAAGAATAGCTTCTTAATCCGCAGTTTTGTTGGTATAGCTAATTATTCAATTCATACAAACCAGCCCTGTGTAGTGCTATTGATAAAACTTTCCTTTACAGCCTTGGAAAAGACAGGTATAATCAGATGTTATTATGGAATTTATCTGCCTAAAGCAATTATTATGCCGTGTGTGATTTCCGCGGTAAGAAGTGAAAATTTGTAACGGGGCGTGGCTCAGTTTGGCTAGAGCACTTGAATGGGGTTCAAGAGGTCACAGGTTCAAGTCCTGTCGCCCCGACTAAAATATTATCACGCGAAGGACTTGAACAAAAGAGGAGTTTGACCCCGCCGATGGCGGGGTCAAGAGACGCTTCTTTGCGCCATCAATCATCAACTAAAACTGACGGAGGTGAAATTATGGTTTACGCCGGATCTGAAAGAAGAAAACAGCCACGGGTGGCGGGAAAATTTGTGGTGTCTTACCGGGTTAAGGCCGAGGTGGACAACTATGACATTTCCCAAACTCGTAACTTAAGCCTGGGAGGAATGATGTTGACTACCAACCGGGAATTTACTTTAGGGACGGTTTTGGCTATTGACATACGGCTTCCCTTTTTCATTGACGCCATAAATCTAACCGGAAGGGTTATTGATTCAAAAGAGGTGGTCAAGGATTTGATTTATGATACCAGGATTCAGTTTTTAGAGATTGATTCCAAATCCGCGGGCATAGTGAATGATACAGTGGGATATTATTTAAAGACCCAGAAATAAGCTTAAAAGAGAATTAATATAATGGCTCCCGGTGTGTGGGGAGCTATTTTTGAGTATCGCTATGGATAAGATTAATGTGGGATTAATTGGTTTTGGAACGGTAGGCGAGGGAGTGGTCAGGGCTCTGCTTACCAGAGAAAAGTTTTTGAAAGAGAAGATCGGCGCGGGCCTGGTTTTAAAAGCCGTCTGCGATAAGGATATCCGGCGTCCGCGTGAGATAAAGGTAAAATCGGGCATTTTAACCACGGATATAAATAAGATTTTAAATGATCCGGATATCCGGATTGTGGTTGAGCTTATCGGGGGGATACATCCGGCCAAGGAATTTATTTTAGAGGCTTTTAAACGGGGTAAGCATGTGGTTACCGCTAACAAGGCCCTTTTGGCTGAGTGCGGTGAAGAGATTTTTCAGGCGGCCAGAAACTATAAAGTTGATCTTTATTTTGAGGCTTCGGTAGGAGGAGGGATTCCGATTATCAAGGTCTTGAGAGAGTCTTTGGGGGCTAACCATATTGATACCGTGCTGGGAATCGTCAACGGGACCTCTAATTATATTCTTACCTCAATGGAAAAGGATGGTTTAAGTTTCAATCAGGCCCTTTTAGAGGCTAAGAAAAAAGGCTATGCCGAGAAAAACTCAGGCCTAGACATTAAAGGTTTTGACTCCGCGCATAAGCTGGCGATTTTGGCTTTGCTGGGCTTCGGCAAGAGTGTGAACATAAAAGATATTTATGTGGAGGGAATTGAAGATATCTCTTTAAGCGATATTGAATACGCCCGGGATTTTGGTTATGTGATTAAGTTATTGGCTATTGCCAAGAATGTCCGCGGCCAGCTTGAGGTGAGGGTGCATCCCACGCTTTTATCCAGAGAGCATCTGCTTTCTAATGTCAGCGGTGTCTATAATGCTATCTATGTGCACGGAGATTACGCGGGAGGAGCGCTTTTCTACGGACGGGGCGCGGGTTCGCGCCCGGCGGCAAGCTCGGTGCTGGGGGATATAATTGATGTAGCCAGAAACATAAAGAGTAGTTCTGTGGGCCGTGTGCCGGTGTATACCGCGGATAAGACGATTAAGAGCCTGCGTCCGATCAGTGAGATCGAAACCCGCTATTATCTTAGGCTTTCGGTTATTGACCGGCCGGGCGGTTTGGCCAGGATTGCCGATATTTTAGGCCGGCAGGGAATTTCTATCGCTTCGGTGACCCAAAAAGAAAGACAGCAGGCCAGGATGGTTCCGGTAGTGATGATGACCCACGACGCCAGGGAAAAGAATATGCGCCTGGCTCTGGATGAGATTGACAGGCTTAACGCGGTTAAGAAAAGAACCGTGGCCATCAGGGTTGAGCGATAAAATGTATAGCGGTATAATTGAAAGATTTCGTAAACAGCTTCCTGTTTCTAAGGATACTCCGGTAGTCAGCCTCAAAGAAGGAAATACCCCTTTAATACTTTCGGATTGCCTGAGCCGAATTATAGGCAAAGGTTTTGAGGTGTATCTGAAATATGAAGGCCTGAATCCCACCGGTTCTTTTAAAGACCGGGGGATGACTATGGCAGTCTCAAAAGCTAAGGAAGCCGCGAGCAGAGTTATAATCTGCGCCTCAACCGGAAACACCTCGGCTTCGGCAGCCGCCTACGCCGCCAAGGCCGGCCTTAAGTGCGTGGTTTTAATCCCGGAGGGGGCGATTGCCCTGGGTAAGCTGGCCCAGGCCCTTATCCACGGGGCCAAGGTTTTGGCGGTCAGGGGAAATTTTGACCAGGCCCTTAGTTTAGTTAAGGAGATTGCCGCCAAATATTCAATTACTTTGGTAAATTCCCTTAATCCTTATCGCTTGGAAGGGCAGAAGACCGCGGCCTTTGAAATTTGCGAGGATTTAGGATGCGCTCCGGATTTTCAATGTATTCCGGTAGGCAACGCCGGAAACATCACTGCTTATTGGAAAGGTTATAAGGAATATAAACAGAACGGTAAGATTGAATTTCTACCTAAAATGCTGGGGTTTCAGGCTCGGGGAGCAGCCCCGATTGTGAAAGGGCACCCCATAAAAAATCCTAAAACTATCGCTACCGCCATCAGGATAGGTAATCCGGCAAGCTGGCGTCAGGCGGAGGCGGCCCGCGATGAATCCCGCGGTTTAATTGACGCGGTCAGCGACGCCGAGATAATCTCGGCCTATAAATTACTGGCTTCTCGTGAAGGCATCTTTGTTGAACCGGCATCGGCGGCCTCGGTCGCGGGATTATTGAAGTTAGCAAAAAAGGGATACTTTAAGCGGAAAGCGAAAATAGTCTGCATACTCACCGGCCATGGCCTTAAGGATCCGGATCGGGTAATTAAGGTTATCCAGAAACCCAAGGTGGTTAAGGCGGAACTGAAAGCGGTGCTCAAAGAAATTGGATACTAAAAAAATCAAAAATCAAAAATCAAAAATCAAAAATACAAATCAAAATGTTAAAAGATTTAAAAATAGAAGAATTTTAATCACTGCCGGGCCGACCTGGGTTCCTATAGATGAGGTAAGGGTTATTTCAAATATAGCCAGCGGGGAGACCGGAATCTTGCTGGCGGAAAAACTGCTTAAATATGGAGCCGGGGTAACTCTGGTCCTGGGTCCGGTAGAGTCCTGTAGTATTAGTGGTTCGACTACGCCCAGGATTGATAAAAAGATTAAGCTGGTAAGATTTAAATTCTTTGATCAGCTAAGAAGCCGGCTCAAAAAAGAACTTCTTTCTAAAAACTACGATTGTATTATCCACTGCGCGGCAGTTTCAGATTTTAGGCCGTTAAATCCAACCAAGGGAAAACTTGCTTCGAATAAGGCCCATAATCTGAAATTAACCGTTTTACCTAAGATAGTCAACGAAATACGGAAATTACGCCCCGCGGCAAAATTAGTGATGTTTAAGCTGGAGGCGGGTATTTCCGATATTGAGTTGATCCGCAGGGCCCGCGAAGCCTTGCTTAAGGCTCGAGCGGATTTAATAGTGGCCAATAGAATTACTCCTTCCTATAAAGCTTTTATTCTTAATAAGAATGAAACCCTGGGCTGTGTCCATTCCAAGAAAGAATTAGCGGAGAAATTGGCTGATTTAATTTAGATTGAGTAGAATTGTCTAAGAAAATACTTGAGGTGAAGTTTTGAAATATCTTATCTTAGTCGGTGATGGGATGGGGGATTATCCCATTGAGAGCCTGGGGAATAAAACTCCTCTGGAATACGCCAAGACCCCAAATATGGATTTCCTGGCCACAAACGGTAAGCTGGGATTGGTGAGAACTATCCCTGAGGGCCTGTCCCCGGCCTCGGATGTGGCTAATCTGGCCATATTCGGCTATGATCCCAAGGTTTGCTATTCCGGAAGAGGGCCGTTTGAGGCGGCTAATTTAGGGGTCGCGCTTAAGGATGATGAAGTTGCTTTTCGCTGTAATTTGATTACGGCGAGCGCGGATAAACTCATTGACTACAGCGCCGGCCATATTTCCACCAAAGAGGCCAAGGTCTTGATAGAATTTTTAGATGAGAAATTAGGCTCTCCGGAGCTGAAATTTTATCCCGGGGTAAGTTATCGGCACCTGGTAGTAGTTAAGGCTAAAGGCTTAACAGCGCGCTGTGTCCCCCCGCACGATATTACCGGAAGGGAATTTAAAAAATACCTGCCTAAGGGGCCTGATGCCCAGTTTTTGGTATCTTTAATGCAGGAATCGGCGAAGATTTTAGCCGAGCACGAAGTAAACCAGGTCAGGATTGACCTGAAAGAAAACCCGGCGAATATGATTTGGCTCTGGGGCCAGGGAAAGAGGCCGTCCCTGGTTAGTTTTAAAGACAAATATGGAATAAGCGGTTCGGTTATCTCCGCGGTGGATTTGATTAAGGGGATTGGCCGTATAGCCGGCTTAGAGGTTCTAAATGTTCCCGGGGCTACCGGTTATTATGATACCAATTACCTGGGAAAAGCCGAGGCGGCAATCGCTGCGTTTAAAACTAAAGACTTAGTGTATCTGCATGTGGAGGCCCCGGATGAGGCTTCTCATAACGGTAATATGCAGGAGAAGATTTTGGCCATTGAGAGATTTGACCAATTAGTGGTGGGAACAATCTTAGAAGCCTTAAAAAAGAATGGGGATTTTAGAATCCTGCTTCTGCCTGACCACGCCACGCCTCTGGCCCTGCGCACCCATACCGCTGACAGCGTTTGTTTCGCGATGTACGGAAAGGGTATTTCCGCCTGTGGCCTGGAGGGATTTAACGAGGCCCAGGCTAAGAAAAGCGGCATATTCCTGGATCAGGCCCATATCCTGATGGACAGGCTGATTAAGGAAGAGGAAATATAGATTTGGGTGCGATAAATCGCACCGCTACGGTAGCAGCGCCATTTATGGCGCTAATGTGCCAGTGCATTCAGACTGTTAAATTAATTTCTATATGTTAACGGAGCACTAGGAGGTAATTGCGTGGGAAGACTGATTGTGCAAAAATACGGCGGCTCTTCGGTAGCTAATCCTGAAAGAATCAAGAATGTGGCTCGCCGGGTGGTTGACTATAAGAAAAAAGGCAATGATTTGGTGGTGGTGGTTTCGGCTTTAGGAGACACTACCGACGAGTTGATTGAGCTGGCCGCTAAAATTTCAGACAATCCTCCGGAAAGGGAGATGGATATGTTGCTTTCTACCGGTGAGCAGATTTCAGTCGCCCTTCTGGCTATGGCCATTCAGGAATTGGGTGTTGAGGCAATTTCTTTAACCGGCTCGCAGGTGGGCATTATTACCGATACCGTGCACACAAGGGCGCGGATTGTCAAAATTGAGGCCCAGAAACTGCGCCAGGAACTAAAAAAAGGCAGGATTGTGATTGTCGCCGGTTTCCAGGGGATGACCCCGGAGCAGGATATTACTACTTTGGGAAGGGGTGGTTCGGATTTAAGCGCGGTGGCCCTGGCTAAGACCCTGGAGGCTGATGAGTGTGAGATCTATACCGATGTTGAGGGGATATTTACCGCTGATCCGCGTGTTGAGCCCAGGGCGCGCAAGCTTGAGGCTATCACGTATGATGAGATGTTGGAGATGGCCTCATTAGGCGCCCAGGTAATGCAGGCGCGCTCAATCGAGGTGGCTAAGAAGTTTGATGTGCCGATACATGTCAGGTCTTCGTTTTCACGAAAACGAGGAACAATGATTATCAAGGAGGTAAAGAATATGGAAGATGTCCTGGTTACCGGGGTAACCTTAAATAAGAATGAGTCTAAAATTACTGTGTGCGATGTCCCGGATAAACCCGGCATCGCCGCCAGGATTTTCACCCAGCTTTCCGAGGGCGGCATTAATGTGGATATGATTGTGCAGAATGTTTCGCATACCAAGCAGACTGATATTTCTTTTACTGTTCCTAAAAACGACGGGGCCAGGGCAATCAGGTTGACTAAAAAGGCGGCCAGCGGCTTGGGCTATGGGAAGCCCAACCACGGCCATCTGGCCAGCGGTTTAGGAGAGCTTCAGGTGTTAGAGGATTCGGATATCTCCCGGGTTTCCATAGTCGGGGTAGGGATGAAGACCCATTCCGGGGTAGCCGCCAAGATGTTTGAAACCCTGGCTGATGAGAAAATAAATATTGAGATGATTTCTACCTCTGAAATAAGTATCTCCTGTATCATTAAGAAGAAATTCGCCGAGGCCGCCCTCAGGGCCTTGCATCAGAAATTCGGCTTGGGCCATAGGAAGCCCAACCACGGCCTTCTGGCCAGCGGCCTGAATAAAAAATAGAGAGGTAATATGCGTAAAATAGAGCTTTATGATACCACTTTGCGCGACGGGGCCCAGACTGAAGGGATCTCTTATTCGGTCCAGGATAAGGTGCGGATCGCCCGAAGGCTTGATCAGCTGGGGGTTCATTTCATTGAGGCGGGCTGGCCGGCTAACCCCAAAGATAAAGAGGTTTTTAAGATTTTAAGAAACCAACCGCTTAAGAACGCTATCCTTACCGCTTTTGGGGCTACCCGCCGGGCGGATAAAAAGGTGAATCAGGACCCTAGCCTAAAAAGCATACTTGAGGCCCAAACTAAAGCGGTTACCATCTTTGGCAAGACCTGGGATTTGCATATTAAGGATGTCTTAAAGATTTCTTTAGAGGAAAATCTTAAAATAATCGCGGATACTGTTTCCTATCTGGCTTCCAAAGGAAAGACCGTAATTTATGACTGCGAGCATTTTTTTGACGGCTATAAGAGCAATCCCGAATACGCCTTAAAGACGGTTTTGGCCGCCCAGGATGCCGGGGCCGTCAGAATAGTCTTTTGCGATACCAACGGCGGGACAATAAGTTCGGAGTTGATCCGGATTATTCACCAGGCTGCCCCCAAATTAAAGGCGGCCTTGGGAATCCACGCCCATAATGATTTAGGTTTGGCGGTGGCTAATTCTATCCTCGCGCTGGAAAACGGCCTTATCCATGTTCAGGGAACCTTTAACGGCTATGGTGAACGCTGCGGTAATGCCGATCTTTCCACCATCATCGGTATTTTAAAGACCAAGCTGAATCTTGACTGTATCCCGGACAAGAATCTTAAAGAGTTAACCAAAGCTTCGCATTTTATCAGCGAGATTTCCAATCTGCGCCAACAGCCGAATCAACCATTTGTGGGGGCTTCGGCCTTTGCGCATAAAGGCGGGGTGCATATTGACGCCATGCTTAAAAACCCCAAGACCTACGAACATATTGACCCGGACTTAGTGGGTAATCACCGCCGGCTTTTGGCTTCTGAGCTTTCCGGCAAGATGCCTATTGTCTTAAAGGCCAAGGAATTTGCTATTGACCTGGATAAAAAATCACCCCAAGCCAGGAAAATCTTAAAGCTGCTACAGGATTTAGAGCACCAGGGTTATCAGTTTGAGGCCGCGGATGCCTCTTTTGAAATCCTGATTAAGCGCGCCCTTAAACAATATAATAAATTTTTTGATTTGGAGAGTTTCCGGGTGGTGGTGGAGAAAAAACCCGATGGAAGAATTACTTCAGAGGCGATTATTAAGGTGAGGGTTAAAGGAATGCTGGAACATACCGCCGCCGATGGAGACGGACCGGTAAACGCCCTGGATAACGCCTTGCGTAAAGCTCTTAAATCTTTTTATCCTAATTTAAGCCGGATGCATCTGTCGGATTTTAAGGTGCGGGTGCTGGACGAGAAGGCCGGCACCGCCGCCAGGGTGCGGGTGCTCATCCAATCCCAGGATGAAAAGGATTCCTGGGGAACGGTAGGGGTATCCGGGAATATCATTGAGGCCAGCTGGCAGGCCCTGGTAGACAGCGTGGAGTATAAGCTGTTAAAAGATGGAACGAAATAACAGCAAAGAGCATAAAGAAGCTATGATTGAGTTGAATAGCCGCTACGAACCTAAAGAGGTTGAGGACAGGATATATAAGTATTGGCAGGAGCGGAATTTGTTTGCTGCCAGGGCCAATCCTGATAAGAAGCCTTTCTGCGTTGTTATCCCTCCGCCCAATGTTACCGGTATTTTACATATGGGCCATGCCTTGAATAATACCTACCAGGATATTTTAATCCGCCTGAACCGCCTGCGGGGTTTTGAGTCTTTATGGATGTCCGGCACCGACCACGCCGGTATCGCTACCCAGAATGTGGTTGAGCGTAAGCTGGCCAAGGAAGGTTTAAAGCGCCAGGATTTAGGCCGGGATAAGTTTTTAGAGAGGGTTTGGCAGTGGAAGGAGGAATACGGCTCAACCATAATTAAACAGCTGAAGAAATTAGGGTCTTCTTGTGATTGGGAGCGCACCAGATTTACTATGGATGAGGAGTATTCTCAAGCGGTGCGGGAGGTCTTTGTCAGGCTGTGGGATAAGGGCCTGATTTATCAGGGGGATAGAATCATCAACTGGTGCCCGCGCTGCCAGACCGCCTTATCCGATGAAGAGGTAGTGCATCATGAAATAGCAGGGAACTTATATTACCTAAAATATCCTCTTAAAAAGTCCACAGGCCCTGCCTGTCCGCAGTCCGCAGAAAAAACAAAAGCTATCGACTATCGACTATCGACTGTTGACTATATTGTGGTGGCGACTACCCGGCCGGAGACCATGCTGGGGGATGCCGCGGTGGCGGTTAATCCCAAAGACCGGCGGTATAAAAAACTTATCGGCCAGGCGGTTATTTTACCTTTACTTGAGCGGGAAATTAAAATTATCGCCGATGAGTTCGTGGATTCAAAATTCGGCACCGGCGCGGTAAAGGTTACTCCGGCTCATGATCCTAATGATTATGAAATGGGCAAGCGTCATAATCTGGAATTCATAAATATAATGCATCCGGACGCGCGGTTA
>Ga0209212_1008660_pt1 | contig 10859 bp, 9 predicted proteins | sample RifGroC2_FD_183996 | JGI IMG/M metagenome (GOLD analysis project Ga0209212, IMG submission 183996) | Groundwater microbial communities from Rifle, Colorado, USA - Groundwater C2 (SPAdes) (version 2) | ecosystem: Environmental > Aquatic > Deep subsurface > Groundwater | place: Rifle, Colorado... | reverse complement strand
ATCCTTTTGTTCAATCAATTTTGCCGGCATGGCAAACACTCCTTTATAAATTTGTTTACACCATGCCTTTTTATCGGACAAATACAGGGAATTTCTTGAAATATAACACTATTTTAAGCGAACACCCTTGTTAGGTACTGTAAGTTATTTTATTTAAAGAAGTTAAGAATAAAATCGAAATAACTTGCAAAGCGTCAATTCACTTACTATATTATCAGGTCTTAATAAGAACCCCGATGACAGATTTAAGCAGTGTTATATGGGACTTAAATTGGTACAGACTGTGAAAAAGAAAGAGAAAATGGAAAAAAAAGCAACACAGAGCAAGGCTGTAAAAAAGCCCGCACCGCGGAAGAATGATGTTCCTGTTTATACAAAGACCAGTGAGTATTTGACGGCAGAAGAGGTTGCACATTATAAAAACATTCTGCTGGAAAAAATGCACGAGTTGATGGGCGATGTAAGTTCTATCGAAGGCGAAGCCCTTAAAAAGTCGCGTCTTGACGCTGCCGGCGACCTGTCGAGTATGCCAATACATATGGCGGATGTTGGTACGGATAATTATGAGCAGGAGTTTTCGCTGAATCTTGTGGACAGCGAAAGAAAAGTTCTTCGCAAAATAACAGACGCTTTGCAGCGAATTGACGATGAGACCTACGGCATTTGTGAAGTAACCGGCAGAGGAATTTCAAAGCCGCGTCTTGAGGCTCGTCCCTGGGCGAGATACTGTATGGCTTACGCAAAACTGGTTGATAAGGGCGTTGTCCGTGAGGGCGACCCTGTGCCGGAAGGCGTGGAGTTAGAGCAGTAAAAACAGAGCATAAGAGCAAAAGAACAAAAGAGCGTAAGGCATATACCTTATGCTCTTTTTTTATGGTTTGGTGTTTCTGATTTCTATTTTCCAAAATCTATAAAACCCTTGACCAGTCGCACAAAGTATGTTCTAATAAATGCCTGTGTAATTTTTTAATAGCCCTTTAAAATAAAGGATTTAGCAGATGAAAGTCAGTAAAAAAGCACAGGCTGTTCCGCCATCAGCCACTATGGCGGTTGATACAAAAGCGAAAGAACTCAAGGCAAAGGGTATTGACGTTGTCGGATTCGGAGCGGGTGAGCCTGATTTCGATACGCCGGGGTATATAAAAGACGCGGCAATTGCAGCATTGAAAGCCGGCAAGACCGGATATACTCCTACGCCGGGCATTCCTGAACTTCGCAAGGCAATCAGCGAAAAATTCAAACGTGAAAACAACGTCGATTACAAACCCGAACAAATCATCGTCAATATCGGCGCAAAACATTCCGTTTATGAATCTATGCAGGCGGTTCTCGACGACGGCGATGAAGTAATCGTGCCAACACCTTATTGGGTAACGTATCCTGAAACAATCAAACTGACAGGTGCGATAATGAAAGTTGTTCAGACTGACGCGAAGAACAGTTATAAAATTACGCCTGAAGAATTGAAGAAGGCGATTACGCCGAAGACCGCTATGTTTCTGATGAACAGCCCGAACAATCCGGGCGGTTTCACATATACGCCTGACGAATTGAAAGCGATTGCGAAGGTTCTTGAAGGCACGAATATAATGGTCTTAAGCGATGAGATTTACGAACGGCTTGTTTATGACGGTACAAAATTCGTAAGTTTCGCGTCATTGAGCCAGGACGCGTATAATCGCACGATTACCATCAACGGTTTCAGCAAGGCTTATGCTATGACCGGCTGGCGGTTAGGTTATACGGCAGGGCCGATTGAAGTGATTAAGGCGATGGACAGGCTTCAGGGTCATATGACGCAGAATCCAGTGAACTTTGTGCAGCACGCTGCGGTCGCGGCGTTTGCCGAGCCGAACGGCGAAGTTGAGAAGATGAGAATTGAGTTTGAAAAGCGAGCCAAATTTATGGCTGAAAGACTTAATTCCATTAAGGGCGTTGTCTGTGCCAAACCGACGGGCGCGTTTTATTGTTTTCCTGATGTTTCGGCTTATTTCGGCAGAACAATCGGCGGGGCGAAGATTAATAATAGTATGGATTTCGCGGCGGCTCTTTTGGAGCAGGCGAATGTCGCGCTTGTGCCGGGCGGGCCTTTTGGCTGCGATAAAAATGTTCGTTTTAGTTTTGCGACCTCAATGGAACTGATTACGAAGGGAATTGACAGGTTCGAAAAATGGCTGAACAGTTAGAACTTCCGCAAAAAAACAGGCCGGCTCTTGGCGGCTGGATAATGCTTATTTTCTGGTGGGCGATGATTTTGTGTGCGCTGCACGCATCGACGCATATGGTCGGCGCGGGCGATACATGGGTCGCGATGGCGTGCGGAAGGCATTTTATCAATCACGGCGTTGATACGGTCGAGCCATTCAGCGCAAATTCGCACAAGCCTGGGCCGACGGCGGAAGAAGTAAAGACCTGGCCGAAGTGGGCGCAAAAAGTTACCGACATAGTCGGACTTGACACTGTAAAATTCTGGCATCCGACCGGCTGGGTAAATCAAAACTGGCTGACGCACGTTTTTTTCTACTGGATTACGCACGATTCGCCGATTGCGGACGCGGACAAATTCGATGTGCCTTTTGAAAGTCAGAATATCAGCTATAACAGTTTAGTCTATTGGAAGTACGCAATATACATAATCACGGTAATCGTGGTTTATTACACAGGCAGGCATTTAGGCGTAAATCCGGCGGTGTCGGCGACATTCGCCTGTTTCGCGTTGTTTATCGGCAGGAGTTTTTTAGATATTCGGCCTGCGGGCTTTTCAAATATGCTCACCGCTATTCTGCTGTTTATATTCGTGCTGGCGGTGTATCGAAACTATTTATACATCTGGCTGATTGTGCCTATAACCGTACTGTGGTGCAATCTGCACGGCGGATATGTTTATGTTTTTATCGTTCTGGTGCCTTTTATCGGGCTGCATCTGCTGCAAATTCTGCCGAAAAGAATTTCGACGGTTTTGCTTTACTGCTTAGGCTGGCTGTTTTTTTACGCCCTTGCGATGAAGTTTCGCGGACACGAGTATCTCGAAAGCATAAAAATATCTCCTCTTAAAGACGGGCTGTTCTATTTTATTCTGATTCTGGCGGGCGGCAGCGTTTTGCTTGCACGGCTGAAAAATGTCAAGCCTGCGTTGTTTTATATTTATCACGTCATCGGCGTGTTTATTGTTTTTATCGCGACATCGTCAAGACTGTATCCTGAAGGCATTGACGGACTAATGCGGCAGGAGGTTTTTGGCGATTATGTTCATGATGCCAGGCTTACTTATTTTGTTACGTTCGCTATTTTCGCCGTGGTTGCGCTGCTGCTGGGCGTTTTCAAAAGCAGGCTCAAGCCAATAACTCCAAAAGCCTGGGGGCATACGGTTGCGGCAACGGTTATCGCGTTTTTCGCGATGATTGTTTTAAATCCGTTCAGGCTGACGAATCTGACGCATACTTTCGTCGTGTCGGTGAGCGAAGACGCCAAGTTGTGGAAAACCGTCAACGAATGGCATCCTGCGTTTGAATGGGATAATCCCGTCGGCGATGAACAGCCGTTTCTATATATGTATATACTCGCCTGGATTCTGCTTGCGGTTTGGGTTGTTTGTCTGATGTTTAAGCCGAAGGATAAAATTAAGGCAGGGAAAAATGCTGCCGCGAACAATCAAAACGCTGTGCAGTATCAGTGGCCGATGTTCGATTTGCCGCTGTTGGTTATCGCGGCGTTCACGGTTTATATGGCAATCGGGTCGCGAAGATTTATACCAATCGCTGCGATAGCGGCCTGTCCGATTATCGCGATGTTTTTGGATAATGTGGTCAAAATGATTTCCGCGTTGTTCAATCGGGCGAAGACCGGCAATTTTGCGGTTTTGCCAATGTCCAAATGGGGGCAGTATTTCTTTGCGTTCTGGGCGTTTGTGTTCGTTTCTTTTTTGAGCATCTGGTGGGGATACTGGTATAAGGCCGTTTATCTTAATCCGTGGCCGGACAGTTATTATCTGACGAGCGAGTTTATGCGAATGAGCGCATCTTACGCCAAGCCGTTCAGGGCTTGCCAGTTTATCAGGAACAATAATCTCAAAGGCGAGGTATTCAACTATTGGACTGAAGGCGGATTTGTCGCTTATGGGCAGAACCCCGACCCTAACACCGGCAAAACGCCTCTGCAATTGTTTATGGACGGCAGAGCGCAGGCAGCGTATAACACCGAAGCGTATAATCACTGGATGTATATAATGGGCGGCGGGGAGGTTGCGAGAAACGCTCAACGAGCCGGCAGAGGTCTTACAAATTCCGATTATCAGGCGATTGGCCAGTGGACGGACAAGCAGTTGAGCAGCGAAAATGTGTGGGTGGTTCTTATGCCGACCGGACAGTATGATTCCGCTTTGGTCAGAGGGCTTGAGACAACGATGAACTGGCTGCCGGTTTTTATCGATGACCAGCAAAAAATGTATGTCAATGTGAATGCCGAACAGGGCAAATCGCTTTATATAGGAATGTTTGACGGACAGACTAAGTTTCCCGATGAGTTTTCAAAACAGCTTACGCTCGGCACTAATTTTTTGCGGATGAGAGACGAGAGTAAATTTGAGGCAGGCTGCGATATGCTTATTGAAGCCTTCAAACGCAGAGCTTATCAGGCAACGGCGGTGGAGCTGATAAACGCCGCCGGGCGCAGTCAGAAAGCCAGAGACAAAGTAACGAACGTTATGAACGACTGCTTTAATGACTTCGTTGAAAAGGAACAGGAATATAAGAAGCAAAACGGCTATCGCGAAAGAATAATCTCGGCAATGATGGCTGCGGATTATCTGAAAAATATCAACAGAAACAATCCCGAACTTGTCAAAAAATATGTTGCGAAGATAAAGGAATACTCTGACAGGCAGAGAGAAATTAACGAGAAATCGCGCTGGTGATTAAAAGAAATAAAACCCTAATCCCTAAACCCTAAATCCGAAACAAATTCAAAACTCTAATTTTCAAATCCCCAAAACGGGAAAATCGCCAGTTTTGGACATTTGGATTTCGGTAATTCCGATTTGTTTAGGATTTCAGTATTAGGGTTTCGGATTTTTGGCTCTGTGGCAGGTTTTTTTGTTAAAGGTTCTAAGAAATATGGATGCGGTAAAATCAATATCTGTTTTTTTTCCGTGCTTTAACGAGCAGGAAAACATTGAGCGGGTTGTAAAATCCACAGTGGATTGTTTGTTGCCGCTGGGGGTTGATTATGAGATTATAATCGTCAACGACGGCAGCAAAGACAATACCGCACAGGTCGCAGACGCTCTTGCCGCAGGGGATAATCACATTAAGGCTGTTCGTCATAAGACAAATCTCGGATACGGCGCGGCTCTGCGAAGCGGTTTCGCTGCGGCGACGAAGGAGTTTGTCTTTTATACCGACGGCGACGGTCAGTTTGACATTAAAGAACTGCCGGCGATGTTTAAATATATGGCTGATTATGATATTGTAAGCGGCTACCGTCTCAAACGGCGGGACAATCTGATGAGGAAAATAAACGCTTTCTGCTGGACAACGCTCGTCTGCATACTGTTCAGAATGAGAATAAAAGATATTGACGGCGCTTTTAAACTTTACAGACGCAGCATATTTGACGATATCAAAATGAAAAGCACAGGCGCTTTGATAAATACCGAAATTTTCGCAAGGGCAAAAAACAAGGGATACAAAATAACCCAGGTGGGCGTTCACCATTATCCCAGAACAGCGGGCACACAGACAGGCGCGAAATTAAGTGTAATTCTCCGCGCGTTTAAAGAATTGTTTGTTCTGTATCGGCAGATTAAAAGAGACAATTAAACGATTGAAGATTGAAGAGTTGTGGAATCGGCTGCGCCGATGAATTTTTAATTGACCGCTCCATTACTGTCGCGGCTCTGATTTTTCGATATTTATTCTTCAATTCAGCGGGGCGGGGATGTTTTCTCCGCTTACTAATCGGGTAATCTGGTCAACAGCGTTCTGCTTGAATTCCAAAATCACAGGCATTTTGTCCTTTGGAACATTGAAAACCAAATCAAGTGTTTTGGCTCCGCCGTCAAAGGCCGACCTTTCGACAACGATTTCCTCTGCGATTTTTTTCTCCTCCACGATATTTGCCGTTTTGATAATTCCGACAGGATAAATAATTTCTCCGCTGCCTTTCAGGTCTGCGGCGGAAACTTTATCTTTGCACATAAGTCTGAATTGTGCCAGTGTGAAAGCGCAGCCGCCTTCTTCCGATAACGCTCCGCCTTCCTTGACGATTCTGGCATCGATAGCGGCGCGGACAATCACCAGCCTTGTACCCGAAGCGGCGGATACGGGCTGTTTGTCCTTTTCGGATATAAGTTCGCTGTTCGCGTCCCAGGCGGCTTTCACGCTGATTGCGTCAGCGCCGGCGATTGAAAGATTGTTTTCGTCTTTGCCGATTCTGTTGAGGTGAATCTCATTTACGAAATCTGGGTGAAATAACGCGAGGCTTTTTTTGCCGGCCATAGAACCCTGGCTCACCCACGAGGAGAAACCGGCGACAAAACCATCGGCATTTAAAATCAATGATTTATCCGGTTCGGTCGGGCGAACAGAACCGCCTTCGGCATTGAATCTTTCGTAAGGCCATTTTGTTCCGATAGGCAGCATAGCGGCAGTGAGCAGGATAACGCCTGCGACAACGAACCCCGCGAAAACGCCGACCAAAGCTCTTGCCGCTCGGTCCGGGAAATCTCCGAAGTATAAATCCACAGGCGCAAGCTGCTCGCATATGGCGTTCAATATCGCAAAGCTCAATGCGAACAGGAGCAGGAAAATTGCTCCGGTCGCCCATTCTCCGCCAAAGCCGTATCCTATGACGAGTTTAGCCAGAGTTTCAAAGAACGACATCGCGACGACGGAAGCGACCAGTACGCTTATTAAAATTCCAAACGATTTAATCAATGTGCTTTTGAGATACACAAAGATAACCGTCGCCAGTACTACAACAATAACAGCAAGTTCAGCCAGCATTTTTACTCCCTATTGTCCTGCCGCGGGGGCGGGTTTCTTTTTTTTGTCATCCTGCGAACCTGAAAGTGCGCGGATTACTTCGTTTATGCCTGTAAGTCCGGCAGCGACTTTTCTAATCGCCTGTTCCTGCATATAAAGCATTCGAGCGTGTCTGAAAATATTGGCAATATCCGTTGCACTCTTTGCCTGTTTGAGCAGTTTTTTAATTTCATCTGTCATTAAGATACATTCAAATATCGCTTCTCTGCCGCGAAAGCCGGTGCTTTGGCAGTTTTCGCAGAGTATAGGTTTGCCGTGCTTGTCGTACTGAAGAGGGCCTGGGCGGTAAAAGACTTTTATTTTGTCGGCGGGGATATTGAATTTTCTCAACATATCTCTGTTTGGTTCGTAAGGCTCTCTGCATTTTTCGCAAAGTTTTCTTACCAATCTCTGATTGCTTATTCCGACGAGGTTGTCGATAGCGGTATCTCTGTCGCCGACGAGCGTGAGCCATTTGCTCATAGCGTCAACAACGCTTGATGCGTCAAGGGTAACATAGACCATTTTGTTGTCGCCGGCCGCACCGCAGGCGAGTTTGGCGACATCTTTTTCTTCGCCGTGTTCTACACCTATGATGTCGGGGCCTGTTCGCAGCATCGTTTGAAATCTTCTGGCGTAAGTTGTTGTGCCGGTGTCGCTAAGCGAATAAACATTTTGCGTTACATTCGGGATTTCGCCGGCGGGCTTCTTTTCGAGCAGGTTTATGTTATTCATAAACGGGTCGTGATTGCGTATGGCCGCGTAGAGCGTTGAGGTTGTGCCGGTTTTTTTTGGCCCCGATATGATAAAAACGCCTTTCTGCCCATTGCGCAGATTCTGATACATCTCAAGCTGGTCTGGCAGAAGCCCCAGCGCGGGCAGTTGAATAAGATTATACTCGGCAAGCAGTTTCAGCCTTATCTGTTCGCCTGCCGTAGTGCCAGCGGTAGTGAGTTCCCATTCATTTGGTTTGCCGTCCTTCTGCACGATAAATCTGCCGGTTTGCGGTTTGCGTCTTTCTTCCACATCGAGGTCGGCAAGATTTTTGAGGTATCTAAGGAAAAATTCTATTTCTTCTTTTTCTCGCGGGGGCTGTTTTTCGACAACGCCGTCAATAACGAAATGCACCTGATACTGGCCTGCCGAGGGAACAAGGGCTATGTCGCCCGCTCTTCGCCAGAGAGCATCGTCGAAAAATTCCTGCGAGGTTTTAAATCCGAAAAACTCCGGCGTTTTTGCCTGTGGCATAGGCACGGTATTTTTATTGGCGGTTACGAAAACAAGCCCTTTCGAGATTTTTGCAACCTGCTTATTTTCGTCGACAAACAAGCCCTTTATATGGTCGGCTGTAAGGACTTTCTGGAATTCATCGACAAGGCTGTTTCGGTGCATTACATAAATCATCGCTACGGTCGCCATCGCGACTATATACATCAGCAGGCCGATGATAAACAACGGAATGAGCAGCCAGACGATAGCGCCCAGACTGCCGGCCAGAAAAATTGTCGTCGTCCATTCCGGCACTTTGGTGTGAACTTTCTCGGCATCTTTGTTAATCCATACAAGCAGCGGCAGCCAGAGAAAAAATCCAATTAAAAAGACTGCCAGCTTGATAACTGAAATATACGCGCCCATCTGAATTACTGCTGTAATCGGCATTTAAAACTGCTCCGGTAAATTGCTAATTGAAGAATGAAGATTGAAAATTGAAGAATTATTATTTGAAGTAGCTTCGCCGCAGGCGAATCCGCAATTTTTCATTTTTCATTTTTCATTTTTAAATTTTAAATTTTAAATTTATAAGATACTTCCCGCACTTGCTCTGATGCCCTTGAGAGCCATTTTCAGCTCTTCCACGTTCGGGGCATATTGCAGAGCGACTTTTAAATCTATCCACTCGCCCTCGACGAGCGCACGGAGACTTTCGGTAAAATCCTGCATACCTTCGTTCTGGCACGACCTTATAACAGAGTCGAGGTCTGATTCCCGCTTTTCCGAGATAAGTTTTTTGACGCTCGGATTGGAAATCAGAATTTCCACGGCAGGCACTCTCTTTGCGCTGGGTTTCAAGCCGGGGAGAATTACCTGACTTACGATTGCCTTAATCGACATCGCGAATGTTTGTCTGGCAAGGTCTCTTTCCTGTTGCGGATAGAGGTCGAGAATACGCTGAATGGTTTGCGATGCGCTTGCAGAGTGCAGCGTTCCAAAAACAAGGTGTCCTGTCTCGGCTGCCCGCATAGCGGCGGTGAGCGTTTGATTGTCTCGCATTTCGCCGACAAGCACAACGTCAGGGTCCTGCCTCATTAAAGACCGCAAGGCTTGCTCGTAGTCCGGTACGTCGATTCCGATTTCTCTTTGCGAAACGATGGCTTTTTTGTCCGTGTGAATAAATTCGAGCGGGTCTTCTATTGTAACTATATGGCAGGAACGTGTTCTGTTTATATGGTCAATCATCGAAGCGATAGTCGTGCTTTTGCCGCAGCCTGTCGGGCCTGTAACCAGAATAATGCCCTCGTGCGCCAAATCAGCGATTTCTTCAACAACTTTCGGCAGATTCAGCGTCTCAAAAGCGGGAATCTTCGATGTGATTCGCCGGGCGACGAGACTGATTTTTGTTCTCTGCCTGAAGACGTTCACCCTGAACCTGTTTTCCAGACCGACTTCATAAGCGAAATCCAACGCTCCGTTTTCGAGAAAAAACACTTTCTGCTTTTCGCTAAGAATCTCGAAAACAAGTTTTTCCATCTTCTCCTCGGTAACCGCCTCGCCGGTGGTACTTCTGATACCCTCGTGCATACGCAACTTCGGCGGTTGGCCGACTTTAAGGTGCAAATCTGACGACTGTGCCTTGATGGCAGCCTTGAAGAGCTTGTTTATCTCCGGCTCGTGATCAAAATGTATATGGCTGTCAATCGGCTGTTTGTTTTCTGTCATAATGGCTCCGGTCTTTAACTGCTTGTCGATAAAATGGTTATGACACCAAAATCGCGACGGACATCAGGCTGATTATTTAGTAAAAGTCCCAAAAAAATCTATTTTACGACAAGAAAAGCGAATGTCAATATGGATATTGAGCCTTTTTGTCAATTTATTGAAAAACAGTTGATAATTGATATTGTCGAGAAAATTTACTTGACATGTCTTTTGATTCAGCGTAGCCTGCTCTACAACTGGGACCAAATCACAGCCTAAAATGGGACTAAACCGCAGCGAAGAAAAAAGTGTATCAGCAGTTCAGCGTTTGTTTGTGTTTGTAAAAAGAGTTGGCTGCTGCGCGGTGGTTGTTTTTTTGTGAGGCTAAGATGAAACAAATAAGAGGAACTATAAATGGATTTGGTTTCAATATTAAATGAAGGGAGGGTCGTATGGGAAAAAGAATATTAGTTGTTGATGATGAGCCGGACCTGCTGAAGGTTATACTTCTTAGATTGAAGAAAAAAACTATGTACGAGGTGTATGGCTGCACACAGGGACAGGAAGTGTTGGATATTGTTCGCCAGGTTGTGCCTGATTTGATAATCCTTGATGTGTATCTTCCGATTATTAACGGCGATGATTTTACCAGGATATTGAAGAAGGATGCCAAGTTAAAGCATATCCCTGTCATTTTAATTTCCGCGGCTACCGCCTCTCTTGATGAAAGAGCCAAGAAGTGCGGAGCGGATGGGTATCTTTCCAAGCCGTTTGAACCTGAAGAGTTGATTAACATAAGGCCACCTCTAAAAATCGCATTTTAGAGATTAAAATTTTAAGTTAACATTTTTTTGAGTAAAAAGTTGAACTTTACATTACAAAATTACGGTTATTCATCTCAATATGGCAGCAAAAAGCCTTGCT
>Ga0209212_1008659_pt1 | contig 10861 bp, 7 predicted proteins | sample RifGroC2_FD_183996 | JGI IMG/M metagenome (GOLD analysis project Ga0209212, IMG submission 183996) | Groundwater microbial communities from Rifle, Colorado, USA - Groundwater C2 (SPAdes) (version 2) | ecosystem: Environmental > Aquatic > Deep subsurface > Groundwater | place: Rifle, Colorado... | reverse complement strand
AGTTGATCTCCTCGGTGGCCACCCGCCAGAAGGAAAGGCGGTACACCTGGTCGCGCAAGAGCCCGTCCAGAAGATCGAAGCTGGTCCGGTCCCCCTTGCTGCCGTTGAAGATGGTCACGTTCTCGGCGACGAAGGCCGCCACCTCCGGGCTCTCCTGGCACAGCTGCCAGAGGCGCTTTTTCACGATCTCCTTTTCCCGGTGGCGCTCGGCCTGCTTGTCTGGGGCCTGATCGGTGGCGGAAGGAAGATGCTGCAGCGCGGTGTCGATGCTGAGAAGTTCCAGCAGGGGCGGGGCGTCGGGGGGGAGCTGGGCCTTGAGGCCCTCCAGCCGGTGCCCCAGGACCTTGAGGTAGCTCTTGGGCTCGACCGGGATCTGCAGCTGGTTGCAGTCGATGAAGAAGGCCCCTTCCCGGAACACCAGGTGCAGGTCGCCGTTCTCCAGCACCTTGCCGTACTGGTCGCCCAGATACGGCAGCAGCACCTTGCCGGTCAGCTCCTTTTTCACCGGGGCCCAGTCGATGTCGAAGAAATGGGCGTAGGGGGAACTCATGCCGTTTTCCAGGACGTCCATCCACCAGACGTTTTCGCCGCTCTCCACGCACATGTGGTTGGGGACGAAGTCCAGGATGTGCCCCATCCCCAGGCGCTGCAACTCCTCGATCAGCGCAAGGTGGCTCTCCTCGTTCCCCACCTCCCGGTTCAGCAGGTTCTGGTTCACCACGTCGTAGCCGTGGATGCTCCCCGGCTTGGCCGCGAGGTAGGAAGAAGCGTAGATGTCGCTGATCCCCAGGTCGTTCAGGTAACCCGCGATGTCGCGGGCCCGGTCAAAGGTGAACTGCGCGTTGAACTGGAGCCGGTAAGTGGCGGAGGGTATCCTGGCCTGCGGCAAGCTTTCCCGATCCATGCTACCTCCTGGCCTAGGATTCCGGCAGCACGGCGCCCAGGTTGAAGCGGAAGGCCTCGCCCAGTTTCCTGAAAGCCTCCAGCCAGGCGCCGGCCCCCTCGTCCCCCCCCCTGGCCTTGGCCAGATAGTCGGGGTAGCTGGTCTTGGCCAGCAGGTAGTAGTCGTTTTGCACCTGCCAAAGGACGATGCCGATCGGAACCTCGTTCAGAAGGGTCATGAACTTCTGCAGCTTCGCCATCTGGTTGACATCCGAGGGGTTGTCGGCCAAGGCGCGGGTCAAACGCTCGGCGTGCCGTCTCATGAAGAACTCGGTGTCCGGGTCGGTTTCCACCTGCCATTTGCGGATCTGGGAGATGATCCTCTGCGCCGCCTCGGTGTCGATCTCCTCCTGGGTCAGGGCGCTCTTCAACGCCTGGTTCAGTGCGGGGCGCGCGGCGCTCAGAAAGATCTGGGGCACGGGGATGCGGGTCTCCTCGACGAACTCCATGAGCGGCCTGGAGCGCTCGAACATCGCCTGGTAGCTTGAGATGCTCTCCTCCATGTTCTTGTTGATGATCTGGTTCAGGATCTTCCTCTTTTCGTCGGAGAACAGGTTGATCAGGGAGTAGCTGTGCGTGCCGAAGTGCTTGTCCATCAGGAGCACCAGGTCGGTGTAGAGCCCCTTGTCGAAGGCCGCCCCCAGCTCCTCCTTCATGACGGCGTACCCCCCGGAGTCGCAGACCTCGGCCACTCCCCCCTTGAAGTCGTGACTCCCCAGCCGCACCACGCAGAAGGTGAGGCAGGTCTCCTCCTCGGTGATCTCCGAGGCCACGTGGATGCGCCCCATGGCCATGGCGGCGTCGGGGGTGGAGATCTTGCTGTACTCCTCCTTGGCGATGGCGTAGCAGTAGATCTGCGAGTGCTCCTCGTACTCCTCGTAGAGCGAGCTGAAGGCGTAGTGGGCGCCGACCTTGACCAGGTCCAGCCGGATCGGGACCACGAAGTTGTGGTAGATCCACTCGCCGTCGTGGTGCTCCGGCACGTTGCTCTTGGCCTTTTTGAGCCGGTCCAGGAAGGTCTTTTCCACCCCCTCCTCCACCAGCCCGTGGGCCAGTTGCAGCGCACGGCTGGCGTAGTCGATGACCTGCACCGTCTCCAGCCCGGAGAGCTCGTCGAAGAACCAGCCGCAGCTGGTGTACATCAGCATGGCGTGGCGCTGCATCTCCAGGAGCTTGAGCACCGCGATCTTCTCATCGGAGTCAAGATCGCGGGTGGCGTGCTGCGCCAGGAACGCCTCGGCCTGCTCCATCTCGCGGTTCAGGATCACCTCGATATAGGCGTCCCTGGTCTGCCAGGGGTCCTTGAAGAACTCCTGCCCCTTCCTCTCGAACCCCTTGGCGAGCTGGTCCCTGAGCCAGTCCAGCGCCGCGCGCAGGGGGCCGCGCCACTGCTGGTTCCACCCCGGCATGCCGCCGCTGCAGCCGCAGTCGCTGTTCCAGCGCTCCACGCCGTGGGCGCAGCTCCAGGAGGTCCGCTCGTGGATCTGAGCCTCGAAGATCGGGGGGCAGAGTTCGAGGAACTCGCCGTAATTGGTGACGCGCGCCAGGTTGTTTCCTTCGATGTGGTTCAGGGCCGCCGCCAGCGCCATGTCGCCGAACTTCTGGTGATGCCCGTAGGTCTCGCCGTCGGTCGCGATATGCATGAGCTGCGGCCAGTCCCGGCCGTCGGTGAAGCCCCCCATCAGGCGCTCGGCCAGTGCCTCGCCGCTGGAGAGCAGCTGCTCGAAGGCGACCGCCCGCGAGATCGGACCGTCGTAGAAGAATATGGCGATGCTGCGCCCCGAGGCCAGGTTGCAGATATAGGGGGTGGTGGGGTCGATGTCCCCCTCGTTCCACTCCTTTTCGCCGATCTTCCTGAAGCGCGCCCCCTGGTGCGGGGCCAGGATGGTGTACTTGACCCCCTGCTCGGCCAGGATCTCCAGCGTCTCCAGGTCGACCGCCGTCTCGGCGAGCCACATCCCCTCCGGGAACCTCTGGAAGCGCTTCTGGAAATCCTTGATGCCCCAGATCACCTGGGTGCGCTTGTCCCTGGAGTTGGCCAGCGGCATGATCATGTGGTTGTAGACCTGGGCTATGGCGGCGCCGTGCCCCGAGCGCCACTCCATGCTCTGCCGGTCGGCCTCCAGGATGGACCGATAGATCTCGGGAGAGGCGAGCTCCATCCAGGAGAGCACGGTGGGGCCGAAGTTGAAGTTCATCTTGGCGTAGTTGCTCACGATATCCATGACGCGCTGCTCCCCGTCCAGGATGCGCGAGGCCGCGTTGGAGGCGTAGCATTCCGCGGTGATGCGCTCGTTCCAGTCGTGGTAGGGGAAGGCGGAATCCTGGATCTCGACGGCCTCAAGCCAGGGGTTCTCGCGCGGGGGCTGGTAAAAATGGCCGTGAATGCAGACATAGCGCTCGCTTGATTGCTGCTCCATTTATTCCTCCTATTGGTGCGCCGCGTAGACCAGCACGCTGAACGGGTTGATGCTGACCAGGGTTTCCGCCATAGGTTCCGCCACGGGGATGCGGCCTGCCGCGATCTCCCCCTGCCCTCTCCAGTGCTGCGCCGAGGAGTCCAGGATCTTCTCCCAGTTCCCCTGGGGCAGGCTCAGCGCCACGTCCTGCCGCACGTTGCTGAAGCTGAACAGGCAGAGCACCGAGCTCTGCCCGGCCCAGCGGCGGATCGCCAGTACCTTCTGCTGCTGCAGGCCGACGATCTCCATCTCCTTTCTGTCGAAGACCTGCAGCGCCGGCAACCTGGTGCGCAGGGAGAGCAGCAGCCGGTAGAACTCGAAGATGATCAGTTGCTCCCCTTCCCTCTTTCTGGTCAGGTCGATCTTGCTCTCCAGGAAGGTGGACTCCGCCGACGGGTCGGGGATCTCCCCTTCGCAGATGCCGGAGGCGTGCTCCTCGTGCTTCCCCTTGAACACCGCCTCGATCAGGGCCGGGTCGGAGTGGTCCACGAAATAGTGGAAGGGAGCGGTTTCGCCGTACTCCTCCCCCATGAAGAGCAGCGGCAGGTAGGGGGAGAGCAGCATGGTCCCGGCCGCCAGCAGCAGCTTCTCCAGGGACTGGATGGCGCTCAGGCGGTCGCCGCATTTCCTGTTGCCGACCTGGTCGTGGTTCTGGGTGAAGACCACGAATTGCGAGGTGGCGCGCTCCCTGGCCAGGCCGCCGTGGCGGCGTTGACGGTAACGGGAGTACTCACCGGTGAAGACGAAGGCGTCGGTGTAGGCCTTGACCAATTGGGAGAACTGGCCGAAGTCCTCGTAGTATCCCGTGGTTTCTCCGGTCAGGAGGGTGCGCAGCGCGTGGTGGAAGTTGTCGCACCACTGGGCGTCGATCCCGTAACCGCCTATGCTGTGGGGATTGATCAGGCGCGCGTCGTTGGTGTCGTTTTCGGCGAAGAAGTAGACCGCCCGCCCCAGCCTGCCGCGCTGGTCGTGCAGTTCCTCGGCGAGCCGCTGCAGGAAATGCTTGGGGGTCTGGTCGAAGATCCAATCCACTGCGTCCAGGCGCAGGGCGTCTATGTGGTACTCGTTGATCCAGTACATGGCGTTGGTCAGGAAGTACTCGGTGACCGAATCGCTGTGGGGGCCGTCGAAGTTGAGCGCCATGCCCCAGGGGGTGCGGTACTTGTCGGTGAAGTAGTGGCCGAAGAAGCTCAGGTAGTTCCCCTCCGGACCCAGGTGGTTGTAGACCACGTCCAGGATCACGGCGAGCCCCTTGCGGTGGCAGGCGTTCACCAGCTGCTTCATGCCGTCCGGCCCGCCGTAGTTGTGCTGCGGCGCGTAGTGGTAAACCCCGTCGTAGCCCCAGTTGCGCACCCCGGGGCACTGCGAGACCGGCATCAGCTCCAGCGCCGTTATCCCCAGGTCCACCAGGTAATCCAGGAACGGGATCGCCGCCTCGAAGGTACCCTCGCGGCTGAAGGTGCCGACGTGGATCTCGTAGATGCGGCACTGCTCCAGCGGTACGCCGCTCCACCCCTCGTCGGTCCAGTTGAACATGGTCGGGTCGACCACCTGGGACGCCTCGTGCACCCCCCCCGGCTGAAAACGCGAGGCCGGGTCCGGGTAGGCCTGGTCGCCGTCGATCTGGAACAGGTAGCGGTCGCCGTCGGCGACACCGGGCACCGTCACCGAGTAGTACCCCTTTTCCTCCTGCAGCATGGGGACCGTGCCGGCCGCTTTTCCGGACAGGACCAGCACCGCCATACTCTGCGCCTTGGGAGCCCAGATCCGGAATCGTGTCCCCTCGTCCTTGATAATCCTCGCGCCAAGATCGTATTGCCAGGCACCTGCTGCCATAGAGAAACCTCCGGCTTTGCCTAAGCCCTCTCTGTGCCAGAGACCGGGCCGCCAACAGACTCAATGAAAAAACATTCATCAAAGATACTTTATGTTATTGGCATGTCAATGAGGGTGGCGGGTGTTTAGAGGCTGCACAGATAGAGTGGTTTGGCCGGCGGCTCAACTACTTGAGCCATTAAAAAGGGCCTAGATCCAGTCGATCTAAGCCCTTTTGCTGCATTCACCCCTAGAGCGCCCTATCAGGTTCGCCCGACGGTCGGGATGGCCTCGCGGATGAAGGCGAGGTGACGCTGCTCATCGGACCAGTTGGACCTGAGGATCGCCAGGATGTCGGTGGGGAAGTCCAGCTTGCAAACCTCCTCGTACCTGGAGTTGGTCAGTCGCTCGTTGGTTTCCATCGCCTCGAGCGCTCCCTTGGTGCCGGTCAGGCTACGCAGCGCGGTGAATCCGGAGATCATGAACCCTTTGAAATCCGAGGTCAGCTCCGGCGGAGTCCCGCCCAGTTCAAGCACCTTGGCCGAAAGCAGGTCGATATGCTTGCGGTGGTCCGCCTGGAACTGGATCAGTTTGTCCTTGATTACCTGCTCGTTGACGTTCTTGATGGCCTGGTCGTAGGCGTGGGTCGCGTCTACATCAAGCTGGATCATTTTTTCGAGGTTGTCGAGTATGTCATCGCGGTTCAGCATGTGATACCCCCTTGTTAAATTTTTGTAATGCTAGCAGCTGTGGTTCTTTTTTCAATGCAAGGAGCGACTTTTGTAGCCGACTCCCCTCGCGGCGCAAAGACCGGCCGCTATCATGAGCTATTCCCTCATCCGCTCCAGGATTTTCCAGTTGTGGCCAGTCTTATGGGCGTGATTTTCAGCCGCATCGCGAGCCACCTTCTTGCTGTACAGCCACGCAGTGATGGCGCCGCAGCCGCCGGTGCATTGCGGTAGATACTCGTACGCGGTGTAGTCAAAATCCATCGGCGTGCTCCCTTTTTATGCAACTGCTCAGGCCTCCTGCCCAATTAAAACATTGACATACACCAATGATCTAGCCTTTTCCATCTTTTTGCAACAGGTTTTCCTAGGCTAGGCAGTGCAGCGGCAAGCCAGGTTTCAGCTCATTAGCGATGATCGCTGTGATAGAATAATTCCGGTGAGTTTCTAAGAAGGAGCACTCTGAATGGGGCTGGAAGAGTATCAGAAGAAACGTGATCTAACCAAGAGCCCGGAGCCTTCAGGCAGTTCCAAGGGAGCCGGCAAAGAACTGCGTTTTGTGGTCCACAAGCACGCGGCGTCGCATCTGCACTACGATCTCAGGCTGGAACTGGACGGCGTGCTCAAGAGCTGGGCGGTTCCCAAAGGTCCCTCCCTTGATCCATCCATCAAGCGTCTGGCCATGATGGTTGAAGATCACCCCTATGACTACGGCGATTTTGAAGGAATCATCCCCAAAGGAAACTATGGCGCCGGAGAGGTCATCATCTGGGATCAAGGCAGCTATCATGCCTCGGTACCCCGTCCCGGAGCATCGGACGAGGAGCTTTTGAGGGAAGGGCTGCGCAAGGGCGACCTCAAGTTCATCCTGGACGGGCACAAGCTGAAGGGTGAGTTCGCGCTGGTCCGGATCAAGTCGGACAAGGACAACAGCTGGCTGCTTTTGAAAAAGAAGGACTCCTACGCCAGCACTGAGGATGTCACCCTGCTGGACCGCTCGGTGGTGAGCGACGTCAGCATAGACGACCTGAAGAGAGCGAGGACGGCGGCTCAAGCGCAAGCGGTTCAGGGTGCCTCAAGTCCGGCGGCCTCGGGTCCTGACCTAACAATTCCAGTCCAAGCAGCTCCCGGAACTGCGACTCCTAAAACAGCGGCTCCCGAAACTGCGGCACTACGGAAGCCCGCACCCGCCCAGGAAATCCTGGAGAGCCTTCCCTCCGCCCCCATGCTCCACGACGTGCATCCGATGCTCACTACCTCGGCCAAGGAACCATTCGACGACCCCGACTGGCTCTACGAGATCAAGCTGGACGGGTACCGCTGCATTGCCGAGCTTGAAAAGGGAAAGGTGCTGTTGTATTCCCGGAACAACATCTCCTTCAACCAGAGGTTCGCAGAGGTGGCAAGGTCGCTGGAATCTATTGACAGGACCGCGGTTCTGGACGGTGAAATTGTCGTACTGGACGACAAAGGGAGATCCTATTTCCAGCTGCTGCAGAACTACCAGCGCACGGGCCAAGGCAACATCTGCTTTTTCATCTTCGATTTGCTGTATCTCGACGGCAAGGACCTGCGCACCCTCCCACTGCTGCAACGCAAAGAGATACTGCTGGATCTGCTGCCTGATCTGCCGAACGTCAGGTACAGCGACCACATCTCCGAATTCGGCAAAGACTTCTTCATGCTGGCTCAGGCCAACAACCTGGAAGGAATCCTCGCCAAGCGGAGCAACAGCCCGTATCTGACGGGAAGAAGAAGCAGGGACTGGCTCAAGATAAAGGTACGGCTGCAGCAGGAAGCGGTGATCTGCGGTTTTACCGAGGGGAGACACAGCAGAAAGAATTTCGGTTCCCTGGTGCTCGGAGTCTATGAAAACGACGAGCTCACCTATATCGGCCTTACCGGCGGCGGCTTCGACGACGCCGGCCTGAAGGAGATCCACGCCCTGCTGCAGCCGCTGGTGCAGCCCGAATCCCCGTTCAGGGAGCGGATCAAGACCGACATGCCGGTCAAATGGGTGAAACCTGTGTTAGTCTGCGAGGTTGAGTTCTCGGAGTGGACTGACGAGAGGGTAATGCGCCATCCGATCTTTCTCGGGCTCAGGGAGGACAAGGACCCCAGGATGGTGGTAAGGGAGGAATTTTCCTCACAGGTGCTGCCGGAAAAGGAGGAGGTCGCAGTTGAGCCTCAGGAAACCGGCGCCCGGAAGAAGACGACTAGAGGGAAAGAGAAAGACAGCATCGTGGTGATCGACGGCAACCGGCTCGGGCTGACCAACCTGGATAAGGTCTTCTGGCCGGAGGAGGGGTACACCAAGGGAGATGTCATCGATTACTACCGTAAAGTGGCGCACGCCATGCTGCCTCACCTGCAGGACCGGCCCGAGTCGCTCTACCGCACCCCGCACGGCATAACGCAGGGCGGCTTCTTTCAGAAGGAAGCGGGGGAACTGCCGCCGCCCTGGATCAAGACCAAGGAGATCTTCTCGAAGCATGTGGACAAGAGCATCAAGTTCTTCATCTGTCAGGACGAGGCCACCTTGGTCTTCATGGCCAACCTGGGGTGCATCGAGATAAATCCCTGGCTCTCGCGCATACAGAGCCTGAACCATCCCGACTATTTCGTCATCGATCTCGACCCCGAAGATATCGGGTTCGACAAGGTGATTGAGACTGCGCTTGCGGTGTATCAGGTGCTGGAGCGGGCCGGCGCGCCCAGTTACCCCAAGACCTCGGGAGCGACCGGGATACACATCTACGTGCCGCTGGGTGCCAGGTACGACTACGATACCGCCGAGAAATTCGCCCGTGTGGTGGCGACCTTGGCGCACCACCTGGTCCCGGACTTCACCAGTCTGTTGCGCGCCCCGCAGAAGCGGCAGAAGAAGGTCTATCTCGATTTCCTCCAGAACAAGGCCGGGCAAACCCTTGCCGCCCCCTACAGCATTCGCCCCAGGCCCGGCGCCACAGTCTCCGCCCCGCTCAAATGGGAGGAAGTGAAGCCCGGGCTGGACCCGAGCCAGTTCACCATCAAGAACATGCCGTCACGCCTGGAGCGACTAGGGGATCTGTTCCAGGGCGTTCTTGGCCCGGGGATCGATATTGAGAGCTGTATCGAGCGGCTGGAACGCTGAACCCTCCCCCTCCTTTGACGGGGCATCAAGCAGCTGGAACGCTGAACCCTCCCCCTCCTTTGACGGGAGGGGGCAGGGGGGTGGGTGAAGTTGCCAACTTCGCTAAATATGGCCCCTACCCCCACCCCCTAGCCCCCTCCCGCGGGGGGAGGGGGGACTTACTGCTCGGGTGGCAAGACGTAGGTTGGGGTGAACGGACTTATCGTGAACCCCAACGTTGCCATGTTGGGGACGAGGGAGTTTCTTCACGAGCTATTCGCCCCTATGTTATACTGCAGCTAAGAGGAAGCTAATTAAATTTGGGAGGTGAGCGCTCATGCTACGATGGGCTCTGATATTCTTCATCATTTCCCTCATAGCAGCGTTCTTCGGCTTCGGTGGCATCGCCACCGCAGCGGCAGGAGTCGCGAAACTGCTATTTTACCTCTTCCTGGCGGTGGCAGCCGTGTTGCTGATAGCGGCCCTGGTCGGCGGGCGGAGTATTATCCGATGACTCCGGTTGGAGTATGGAAAAGGCGGCTTGTAGCCGCCTTTTTTATTGCCTTCGACCCTCTTTCAATCCGACTCAATCAATGCTTGTCGTAGCTCCAGCAGTTCCTTGCGGTGCTGCTCAGTCGACTTCGGATAATTTATTTTCAGCTCACTAAGCGCGTCTAGAACTACCTGCGAGATGATCAAGCGCGCGTTTTTCTTGTCGTCCGCCGGCACGACATACCAGGGAGCCTCTTTGCTGCCGGTCTCATTGATGCACTTTTCGTATGCCTCCAGGTACTGCTTCCAGAGTTTCCTCTGCTCCACGTCGTCGCGGCTGAACTTCCAGTTCTTCTCCGGGTTGTCGAGCCGCTCCAGCAAGCGTTTCTTCTGTTCCTCCTTGGAGATGTGCAGGTAGAACTTGATGATCCGGGTGCCGTTTCTGTGCAGGTGCTGTTCCAGGTCCTGGATGGACCGGTACCGGTCGCGCCAGATAGTCTCCTCGTCCACCAGCTCATCGGGAAGGCGCTGTCCCCGCAATATCTCCGGATGCACCCGGACAATCAGCACCTCCTCGTAGTAGGATCTGTTGAAGATTCCGATCTTGCCGCGCCCCGGCAGGTTGCAGACGCCGCGCCAGAGGAAGTCATGCTGCAGTTCCTCGCTGCTCGGCTGCTTAAAGCTATGAACTTCGCACCCTTGGGGATTGACGCCGGACATCACGTGCTTGATGGCGCCGTCCTTCCCTCCCGCGTCCATGGCCTGGAAAATCAGGAGCAAGGCGTACTGGTTGTCGGCATAAAGCAGTCCCTGCAGCTCGCTTAGCTGCCGCACTTGCTCTTCGAGAAGTTCCTGGTACTGCTCCTTTGATTGGTAAAAAGGATCTATCGATGTGGGGCGCTTTTTCAGCGAGATGTTCTTACCGTTTGCCACCTTGAATGGCTTGGTCTCTATTTTCATAATCCCTCCCTTCGATCGCATGGTCAGCAGGCACAGCAGGCATTTTACCACCGATTCCGACCGCCATAACGAAAGAGGGCGAACACAAGGTTCGCCCCTACGGAATCGTCCGCATCACCGCCCCTACGGAATCGTCCGCATCACCGCCCCTACGCAATAGTCTCATCACCCGTAGGGGCGAATCTTGTATTCGCCCATCGTAGTCATCGGTTTGGCCTTTGCACTAGCTCCAAAACTCCTGCAAATCAGTCCCCCCTCCCCTTGCGGGAGGGGGCTAGGGAGTGGGGGTAGGTGCCACATTTTCGGTCGTTGGCAGCTTCACCCACCCCCCGACCCCCTCCCGTCAAGGGAGG
>Ga0209212_1008657_pt1 | contig 10863 bp, 7 predicted proteins | sample RifGroC2_FD_183996 | JGI IMG/M metagenome (GOLD analysis project Ga0209212, IMG submission 183996) | Groundwater microbial communities from Rifle, Colorado, USA - Groundwater C2 (SPAdes) (version 2) | ecosystem: Environmental > Aquatic > Deep subsurface > Groundwater | place: Rifle, Colorado... | reverse complement strand
GGTCTCCGCAGAGACTTCGCAGGCCTCTTCCATCATCACGTGGGCGGCCGGGTCCTCGTTGCGGACCGGCCTGAAAGTGCCCCAGCCTATATGCAGGGTCACGAAAGCGGTTTTAACCCCGGCCGCGGCCAGCCTGGCCAGGAGCTCCGGGGTGAAGTGGAAGCCGGCGGTATGCGCCGCTATGGAACCGGCCTCGGCGGCGTAGACGGTCTGGTATTTCTCCTCGTCGGCCGGGGCCTCGGCGCCGCGGCGCTTCCGGGCGTTCAGGATATACTGCGGGAGCGGCACCGCGCCGTTGGCGGCGAGGTAGGCCTCGTCGACAGGGAGCGAGAAACGGAAAGAATAGCTTCCGTCCGCTTTGCGGGCCAGGCATTCCGCCACGGCGCCGCCGGCGCAGTTAAGGGTCTGCCCCGGCTGTATCTTGCGGCAGAGGCCGGTCCAGACCAGGTGGTCCGGCGACTCCGGGGCCATAAGGAGTATCTCCGACTTCCCGCCGGTGGGCTTGGCCGCGGCCAGGCGGGCCTTCCAGACCTTGCTGCGGTTGAGCACCAGCATATCCCCGGGCCCAAGCAGCTCCGGCAGGTCGCGGAAATTGCGGTGACTGAGCGATCCGTCCGCCCGGCTTACCGCCAGCAGGCGCGAGGAATCCCGCGGCTCGGCGGGCCTGTCCGCTATCAGCGGCTCTATCTCCAGCGAAGAAAATTCCTTCAGCGCTTCTTTATTCATAATCTACGATGGCCGCGTTCGGGTAATAGTGGCGGAGTATCCTTTTATAAGGCCTGCCCCTGAAAGCCATGTACTTTGCGCCTTCCTGGCACATTCCTACGCCGTGGCCCCAGCCGCGGCCCGCCAGCTCATACCCGCCCTTTACGGGGCTTATCCTGGTGACGAAGGTGCTGCGGAATTCGAAAGCGCCGAAGTGTTTGCGCAGGTCCGTAGTTTTTATGACTTTTGAGCCTTTGTCGGTGGTGAATTTAAAGGAGGCCGCGCGGCCGGAGCGGTCCTTCTGGTTGATCTTCATGCTTTTGATCTTAAGGGCGGTGGAACCCCGCGCCTGTATGAACTTGAGCAGGTCGGAAGAGGAGAGGAAGAATTCCCAGCGGTAGTGGCGGGAGGGGGCGCAAAAAGGGTCGGGCACGCCGTAAAGCGGTTTTATCACGTCCTCGCCCCAGGCCGATTTGACGCTGGCGGTGTGGCCGCCGCAGCAGGCGTGAAAGAACGCGGTTACCAGCTTGCCTTTGTATTTCAGGACCTCGCCGCGGGTGGAATTCACCGCCTCCATTATCCTGGAATTGATCCTGGTGGTGCCTTTATAGACCTGCATCTCCACGCCGTTGGTGATATCGTAATCGCGCGCGGGGTTTATGTATTTCATCGCGTAGGTGCGCGAGGCCACCGCCTGCGCTTTGAGGGCTTCCAGCGGCCAGTCGGGGCTCATCTCGGAAGGGAGCACCCCGTATAGATATTCCTCAAGGGAAAGGGACTCTATTATGTCCAGCTTTCCCTCTTCGGTGGCCTTTATGATTATGTCGCCCTTGTAAAGGTTGCCGCCCAGCCTTATCCTTTCCTGGCCGTCGGAGGCGAGCAGCTTGATGGGGGAGGAAAGTTCCTGCCCGGCCACCGAGATGCCCCGGCCGGAGGGGCGCACTTCGTAGGCCGCGTCCGCCAGGAGCAGGTACTTCTGCCCGCTCTTGAGGTCCTGGGCGTAGATCCGTGAGGCGGTCCTGAGCTTGAGGGAGGGAACCCCGCGCGAGATTGCCACCCTTATGTGCGGCCCGTTCTGGACCGCGCCGTCGGCGGCCAGGCCGGCGGCGGGGCAGGCAAAAAGAAGCAGTATTGCGAGGAAGCGTTTCATTATGGAGCGATACTAGAGAAGTTCGGCCTGACGGGGAAGTTTAAGCCCGAGGTGGGCGGTGGCCTTCGCGGTTATCACGCGGCCGCGCGTGGTGCGCTTGAGGAAACCGGCCTGCATCAGGAAAGGTTCGATGACGTCGGTCAGGGTATCGGCCTCTTCGGAGACCGCCACCGCCAGGGTTTCTATCCCGACCGGACCGCCGCCGAACTTCTCGGCGATGGCCAGGAGTATCCGGCGGTCCAGGTTATCCAGCCCCTCGGGGTCTATTTCCAGGGAGGTCATGGCGGCCTCGGTGACGTCGGAAGTTATTATTCCTTTGGCCTTCACGTCGGCGAAGTCGCGGACGCGCTTGAGCAGGCGGTTGGCTATGCGCGGGGTGCCGCGCGAGCGGCGGGCGATGAGCTGCAGCGCGGGCTTCTCGGCCCGGCTGCCGAGGATCCCGGCCGAGCGGGCCAGGATCTGCGTTATCTCGTCCTCGCCGTAAAAGCCCAGGTTGAACACAATGCCGAAACGGTCGCGGAGCGGGCCGGTCAGCAGGCCGCTGCGCGTGGTGGCCCCGACCAGGGTGAAGCGCGGCACGGCCAGCTTAAGGGTGGTGGAGCCGGGGCCCTGGCCAGTATTGATGAAGAACACGAAGTCCTCCATCACGGGGTAGAGGGCTTCCTCCACCGCGGCGTTAAGACGGTGTATTTCGTCGATGAAAAGGATGTCGCCCTCGGCCAGCTCGGTGGTGAGCATCGCCGCCAGGTCTCCGGGTTTGGAAAGCACCGGGCCGGAGGTCACCTTTATATTGACGCCCATTTCGCGGGCCAGGATGTAAGCAAGCGTGGTCTTTCCGAGGCCGGGGGGGGAATAAAAAAGACAATGGTCCAGCGATTCCTTTCTCTGGCGGGCCGCCTGGATGAAGATGTTCAGGTTCTCCTTCAGCCTGGCCTGGCCCACGAATTCGCCCAGGGAATTCGGGCGCAGGGCGGATTCCATCCGCGCGGTCTCGTCCGAAGCGGGGCGGGCTGAAAGGAGTTCTTCTTCTTTAGGCATTTTATTTAGGGGAGAGGCGCCTGAGCGCCAGCCTTATTATGGATTCGGCCGAGGCTTCCTGGCCGGCTTCCGCTGCGGCTTCTTCCAGCGCCGCCCTGGCTTCTCCCGCCCTGAAACCGAGCGCGGTGAGCGCGTTCATGGCCTGTATATAGGCTCCGGACGCGCCGCTGAACCCGGCGGCCGCGCCGGGGGCGGCGGCGGGAAGCTTGTCCTTCAGCGCGGAGATAAGCTTGTCGGCGGTCTTGGCCGTGAAGCCGAAGATCGCGTTGAGGCGCTTGGCGTCTTTCGCGGCCACCGCGGCGATAAAATCGGGCATGGATTTGACGGCTTTGCCGAGGTAGTCCATGGCTTTCTTGGCGCCGGTGTTCGGGACCGCGTCGCGCAGCAGGTCGAACAGGCGCTTTTCCTCCTGCGAGCGGAACCCGTAGAGGGCCGTGCCGCCGTACATGCTGATGGACTCGGCGATAAAAACCTCAACGGTGGCGCCTTCGGGGCCGAGATTCTCCAGCGAAGGCTCGCAGAAAAAGACCTCGTAGCCAAGGCCGCCGGTCTCTATCACCGCGCTTTCGGCGTACTTCGCGACTATCCTTCCCCGGAGGTAGGCGATCATGCTATGCCCGCCCTTGCCTTGGCTTTCGCTACGGCGCGGGCTATCGGGGCGAGGCGGAGATGGCACAGGGCGGCGGCCATGGCGTCGGCCACGTCGTCCGGCTCAGGGATCGAGGCCAGGTTCAGGGTTATCTGCACCATGCGCTGGATCTGTTTCTTCTCGGCGGCGCCGTTGCCCGAGATGGTTTTTTTTATGACTTTGGGGTTATAGGAAAATATGGGCACCCCGCCTTTTTCGCAGGCCAGGAGGATGACGCCCCTGGCGTGCGTGGTATTGGCCTGGGTATCGGCCCGCTTGGAGAAAAAGACCTCTTCGATGGCGGCTTCGCCGGGGGCGTGGGCCTTTATAAGGGAAGCGAGGTCGTCGAAGATTGCGGCCAGGCGTTTTTCCAGGGGGGTGTTCTTGGGGGTATGTATAAGCCCGGAGGCGGCGAGCCTCGGGGGGGCGGCGCCGTCTTTTTCAAGTACGGCCCAGCCGGTCCTGTCCAGCCCGGGGTCTATGCCTAGTATTTTCATTTGAAATAAAGCGGGGCCGCGGGCCGCGAAAAAGCAGCCCGCGGCCCCTCGGTTCAGCCGGCCGATTCCAGCTTGGCCATTACCGAGTCGGGGATATTGAAGTTGGAGTAGACTTTCTGCACGTCTTCATGGTCTTCCAGCTCGTCCATCAGCTTCAGGACCTGGTCGGCCTTATCCTCTCCTACGTCCACCACGTTCTTGGGAAGCATGGTGACCTCGGCGAGGACGATGGGGACCTTCTTCTCGTCCAGCTTGGTTTTAACGGCGTAAAAATCCAGCGGGGGGGTTATGATCTCGTACTCGTCGGAGTCGGGGGGGGAGCGGAAATCGTCGGCGCCGATCTCGAGGGCGAGGGACATCAGTTCGTCCTCCTTGGCGTCGGTTTTCTTTACGGAGATGTAGCCTTTCTGCTCGAACATCCAGCCGACGGCGCCGGTGGAGCCCATGTTGCCGCCGCGGACGTCCAGCAGCTTGCGGATCTCGCTGGCCGCGCGGTTCTTATTGTCGGTAGTGACGTTGATTATTATGGCGATGCCGCCCGGGCCGTAGGCCTCGTAGGTGATCTCTTCGTAGACGACTCCGGGCTCCTGGCCGGTGCCGCGCCTTATCGCGCGCTTTACGTTGTCCAGCGGCATGTTGCTGCCCTTGGCGTCCTGAATGGCGGAACGCAGGCGGGGATTATCGTCCGGGTTTCCGCCGCCGGCCTTGGCCGCGATGGCTATTTCCTTGATGATCTTGGTCCAGACCTTGCCCCTCTTGGCGTCTGTTATGGCCTTTTTGTGTTTTATCCCGGCCCAGTGTGAATGTCCGCCCATGGTAGACTCCTTGAACAGCTGAAGATTTTGTCTTAAAATCCGCGGCAATTATGCCCGTGCTTAAATAAATTCTATAATAATATGCGTCGTTTCACAACCGCCCCCTTAGCTCAACTGGATAGAGCGCCTGCCTTCGAAGCAGTAGGTTAGAGGTTCGAGTCCTCTAGGGGGCACGGTTTACGTGCCCGCTGAGCGAGCCAACGATCTGGCTCGCGCGAGGATTCGAAAGGCGGAACCGCGAGGCCAGCAGGCCGCAGCGGTGAGCCGGGGTCGCGACCTTTGGCGAGCGGCGGCGAGCCAAAGAGTTGTGACCGAGTCCTCCTGGCGGGTGAAGGCTTTTAAGATGCGGCAGCTTCGCGTAACTATTTTGTAACTTAAAGTTAACCTTACCGTAAACAGGAACTATTAGAATTCATATATGGTTGCCTTACTGCTGGCGATTTTACTTATCTTTCCCGCCCTCCCCGGGCAGGCGCAGCCTTTGTCCAGGAACGAGCTGGGCCGCAAGGCTCTGCAGCTCGTGGTCGACCATCTGAAAAGCGAGGATTCCGACGTGCGCGCCCTGGCCGCGGAAATACTGGGGGAGGCCGGGAACAAAGCCGCCGCCGGCGTGCTTAAGACCATGCTGGAGGACCGGGACAAGTACGTGCGCATCGCCGCCTCCCGCGCCCTCTGGGAGCTTGGCAGCCCGGTCGGCATGAAAGTGGTCCTGGGCATAATCAACGACGTCCCCGCCCAGGGGCCCATAGCCGTCACCAATACCCCGCTGGTGGAGCTTAAGATAATTTCCCAGAACAAGATCCGGGCCAAGGCGATAGAGATCTACACCGGGATAAAAGGGGAAAAAGGAACGGACCTGCTTTACAAGCTCAAGAACGACAACTACGGGCCGATACGGGACGCCGCCGCCATGGAGCTGGCCCGCCTCGGGCACGAAGACGAGCTCGCCCAGTTCATCGAAGCCCTCTCAGCGGAGGAAGAGGCCATCCGCTTCGAAGGGGCCTCCGTCCTGTCGAAGATCTGCCACTCCTCCGCCGCGGAACCGCTGGCGAAGCTGCTGGCCGCCGAAAAATCCGTCCGGGTGCGCATGGCCGCCCTCGACGCGCTTAAATGCGCCCCCCGGAAAGACGAAGCCGCCTCCGTCCTCATTAAACTCGCCGATGACGAGAACCCGACCATAAGATACAAGGCCGTCTCCGCGCTGAGCGGGATCAAGGACGCCAAAGTGAAGGCGAAGCTGGCCGCCCTGGCCGCCGGCAGCTCCGACATAAAGATAAGGATCACCGCGCAGAAAGGACTGATGCTCTCCGGCGTCCCGGCCGAGCCGAAGACCGCGCAGGACGCGATGACCGCGGCCAGCCCGGAAATAAGGCTCGAAGCCCTCGAAGTGGCGGCCGGATTCAGCGACGCCGACGCCCTGCCGCTGCTCGCGCAGGCGCTGGACGATCCCGATACGAAGGTCAAGCTGGCCGGGGCCCTGCAGACGCTCAAGAGGGTCTCGAAGAAACCGATTTAAGGGCCGTTCGCAGGACTACTAATGAAGATTATGAACAGGAAATTTATACTTATAGGGGCCGCGCTGCTGTTCGCCTCCGGAATAGGGGAGCTTTCCGCCGCGCCTAAAACCCGCGAGCGCAAACCCTCCCCTTTATCCAATTCGATGCGCCAGGTCCGCAAGACGCCCGCCCCGGCGGCGCGCGAGGCCTTCCGGAAATTCACGCAGAAGCAGGGCAAAGGCTGGAAGGTACGCTATAACCCGCGCACAGCCCTCCCCGAGGCGCTGACGGGGGGGCGCACGGCGCGGTATCCGGGCACGCCGGAGCAGGCCGCGGCCGCTTTCTTCGAAGAGAACAAGGCGCTTCTTAAAGTAGAGCCTTCGGCGCTCCGACTCTCCCTGAAAAGGGAATTCATGGGGCTTACCCACCTGCAGTACCAGCAGTACAAGGACGGCCTGCCCGTGGAGTTCTCCTACGCCCGCGTCCACGTTTCCGAAAAAGGCGAGGTGGCCGGCTACCAGGCCAGGTTCGAGCCCGAAACGCCCCTGAACACCGTCCCCGCGATCTCCGGCGAGGCCGCGGCCATGGCCGCCGCCGCCGACCTGGGCCGGCGGCTCGCCGTCTCCAGGATCGAACTGGTCATCTACCCCGACGAGAGCGAGGGCGCGCTCAAGCTGGCCTGGAAAATACGCGGCCGCGGCGACGGCCTCTGGGTCTACTATATCAATGCCGCCGACGGGACCGTGCTGTTCAAATACGACGAGCTCAGCCGCTACTGCAATAATACCGCTTACGCCACATACGGCACCTCCTCGGCCACCGTTTTCGCGGTTTCCCCGCTGCCCGGTTACAATGTAGACAGCCTCAATAAAACGGAAGATACCTGGATACAGCCCGCGAAACTATCGCTGCGCGACCAGTACGTGTGGGTCGCGGATTATTCAAGCGCCGCCGTCACGGGCGCCAGCGGCGATTACTGCGCCGATATAGCGGGAAAAGTGTTCTCCACTTTCAAAGGCCCTTTCTTCTCGGTGACGAATTTCAGGAGCGCAAGCGCCCATTACGATAACGGCAGCGGCGAGTGGCGCACCTACGCCACCCCCGCGCAGACCCCGCACCCGTATTCAAATTCCCAGACCTACAGCTACCCCGTCACCGTCGTTCCCGACCCGCCCCTCGGCGCCGGGGAGTCTTTCGCCAAGGTCATGCCGAGGTTCACGGTCTTCAAGGCGGGGGTGCTGGACCAGGACGGTTCTGTAAGCGACGCGGACCAGGTCTATGTGAAGAGCGCGGGCGCCACGCTAGGCGCTTATATAGGGACCAGGACCGCGCCCTTTTTCGGGGCCTCAGTGGAGAACCCGTCCTACACGGTGACGCTCGAGGCCGACTCGGCCGGCACCGGGGACGGTTTTACCATCGATATCTCCAGCTACCTGGTGCTTCAGAATTACACTGTTCCCGTCAACCCGGGCCAGGTGGTCTGGTCTACCTCCACCGCCGGCGTCTATATGGACAAGAGCCTGGGTACTGCCAACGCGCTGTCGGAGGCGAACGCTTTCTACCATCTTAACGCCATCCACCGCTATTTCGACGGGATCAACCTGGACCCGAACAACGGAAATGCCCCAGCCGCGGACCTCTCCAGGCAGGTGGCCGTGATGGTCCACGCGGCAGGGGAACCCGATACACTGACCAACTGCGTCGTTTCCTGCCACGGCATGCAGAACGGCTATTACGATCTTGAAAAGGACCATATCATCCTCGGCGACGGGGATATGGATTACCAGGGTAAATACCGCTCTTTCGCCCTGGACGGCCCTATCGTGCGGCACGAATATATCCACCTGGTGATAGCCCGCATCTACCCCATAGTGAACTTCGGGGAATTCGGCGCCCTGAGCGAGGGCCTTGCCGACTATTTCGCCCTGGCCTCCTTCTGGCGGGAAGGCTATAACGGCAACGTCTACGCCAATCAATCTACTCTTGGCAATTTTGTGGGTTCCGCCCGCGACCTTTCCGCCTCCGGGGCCCCCACCGACCTCAGGAATATGCCCGACGACTGGTGGGGAGAGGTGCACGAGGACGGGATGATCCTGTCTCAGGCGCTTTACAAGCTGCGCAGCAGCACGCCTACCACGGTCACCGACATGGGCACTTTCACCGCCGGCGCTTTCGCCGGCCAGTCCAGGGCGGACGTGCTGGCCTACGCGGCCCTGTTCTATTTCCCCGACAGTTTCGCCAATTTCTATGACGCCATGGTCGACGCCTGCAACCAGTTCGACGCCGAATGGGGCGGGCAATGCAATGCCGCGATGCGCGCCAAGATCACCAGCGCGTTCACCACGCACGGGATAGCCAGCGCGGCCCCCGGAGACTCGTACGAGCTCAGCGCCGACACCGGGCTGTGCGACAATAATAACGGGCCGGAATGCTCCACCGACATCAGCAGCCTCTCCTCCCTGGCCGCCACCGTCTACCCCCTCGGGGACGTGGACTATTATTCGCTGCCGCTTTCCGCCGGGAATTTCACCGCCACCCTCAGCCTGCCCATGACGGCGGTGGAGGGCGTTTACCACGCCTATACCCTCTTCCTGTTCGATTCGAACCGCGAATATGTGACCGACGTCACGCCCCCTATCTACGGCTCAGGCTCGGACGCCTGCTATGACACGGGCCCCTGCAGCACCATCTCCCCGTCCGTGACGCTGAACTATACGGTCCCTTACGGGGGCGGCCGCTACTACCTGGTGGTTTCCGCCTCGCCCAACCAGTACTTCGGGAACTCCGAGGATAATTCCACCTCGCCCTATACCCTGGCGCTCTCGCGGAGTCCGCAGGGCAGCGCCAATGCGCGCCTCTACGCGGCGGCTTACGACAACGACGAAATCGCTTTCGACGTCCCGTACCCCTCTTTCCCTATGGCCGGCTGGCCCTCCTCGGCCACCGCGGCCGGCATCCCTCCCGGGGCCGAGCTCGTTTTCGAGTACGCGCAGCTGCGGGACCATAACTATGAGCCTATAAGCCTGACCAAGACCAACCTGACAGGCTCCAACCCGGCCGGCTCCTGCCTCGCTACCGGTTCCTACCTGCTGCCCGTGGCTTTTTCCATGGACTACGACAACAGCGACGCGCTGGGCCGGTCCCTTCTGTCCGGCCGCGTCAAGCTGCAGCCCGGCTTCTCGGCCTGCTATCCCGGCGTCGGCACCGTTTACCTCGAGGTGTTCGGCAGGAACCATATGGGCCAGGTCCTCTCCCTGGGCGTTTCTAATTCGCTCAACCTTACCGCGAACAGGTCGGCGGTCACGGCTTACAATAATATAATCACGCCCGGGCTCAGCGACGGGGCGATCATCAAATACGAGGCGCAGTCTTCCGGCGGCCTTTCCGTCAAGGTCTATACGCAGACAGGCACGCTGGTAAAGACGGTATACGACGGTGGGATCCCGGCGGGCAAGGGCACCGTGGAATGGGACGGGACGAACTCCGCCGGCGGAAAGGCCGCCAGCGGGATCTATTTCGTGAAAACAAAGGGCCCGGGCATCGATAAGATAGTGAAGATAGCGGTGATAAGGTAGCGGCGGTATTTTTATGAACATCAAAAAATACATAAGAGGAAACGGCGCTCTCCCGGCGCTTTCGCTCGCCGTCGCCGCGCTCCTCTGCCACCAGGCCCCCGTCCTCGCGGGCGGGCCGGGCTCGGCCGGCATGCAGGTCCTTAAATCCGACATGAGCCCGCGCGCCGCCGGCATGGGCGGAGCCTTCGTCGCCGTAGCCGACGATATCTACGCTATGGATTATAACCCGGCCGGGCTCGGCCAGCTTTATATCCCCGAGGCTTCCGCGATGTACCTTTCCGGCTTCGACGATTCCTCGCTTAACCATCTCGCCATCGGGCTGCCCCTTCCCTTTATCGGCCTGGCCGGCCTGTCGAAGCCCGGCCTGGGGATCTCCCTGATGATGGCCGACGCCGGGAACTTCGATTATAAGCAGATACTTCCCGGCGGAGGGGTGTTATCCCAGTCCTTCGACGCGCAGAAAGACCTGGTGTTAGCGGTCGGCTACGGCGAGAAGGTCTATTCCGGAGAGGTCAACCTTGAGGGGTATAACGCCAAGATCGAGCAGTACCTCGGCCTGAACGTGAAATATATTAAGTCCACGATGCTGGAAGATAAAAAGCCGCCTTCCACCGTGGCCTTCGACGGCGGCTGGCTGATGATGGAGCCTAACCTCGGGCTCACCCTGGGCCTTTCCGTGGCTAATTACGGCGCCGGGCTCAAATACGGCACCGAGGTGACGAAACTTCCCTCCATACTGCGGATGGGCGCCTCCTGGGAGAAGCCGACGGTCATGGACCAGTCCATCCTCCTGGCCGCGGAGGGGGACTTCTACATGGCCGAAGCCGTGAAGAGCCTGCGCTTCGGGCTCGAGTACCATTTCGAGAAGATCTTCAACCTGCGCCTGGGCTACAAGGCGGCCGAGGACAATAAGGGCCTGACCATGGGCCTGGGCCTGCACTATAACGATATGTCCCTGG
>Ga0209212_1008656_pt1 | contig 10863 bp, 5 predicted proteins | sample RifGroC2_FD_183996 | JGI IMG/M metagenome (GOLD analysis project Ga0209212, IMG submission 183996) | Groundwater microbial communities from Rifle, Colorado, USA - Groundwater C2 (SPAdes) (version 2) | ecosystem: Environmental > Aquatic > Deep subsurface > Groundwater | place: Rifle, Colorado... | reverse complement strand
TTAATCGTTTCTCCATCCTTTTTGAAGGACGAGTGCCGAACCAATAAAATCAGTACCCTGTGACTTTACACAAAACGCTTTACAGGCCCTACTTTTCCAGAAAAAGTAGCCTGTCCCCTTTTTAATGCAGCCATCAGCCATCAGCCATCAGCCATCAACCTTCAGCCATCAGCCCCTAGCCCCCCTGCCCCTGCCTCTCACTCCCCGGTAAAAACCGGCGGGCGCTTTTCCAGGAACGCCCTGATCCCTTCCGCGTAATCCTTGCTGTCGTAGACGGTGCGGCGCAGCCCCTGCACCCGCTCGAAAGTGAGCGGACTCAAGGGGTGGGCACAGGCCAGAAGCCGGATCTGCTCCTTGATCACCCCGATACTCAGCGGGCTGTTCCTGGTGATTTTGGCCGCCATCTGGTAGGTGAAATCCTCGATCTCCTCCCCGTCCACCAGATGGTTCAAAAGCCCCGCCTTGTGCGCCTCCTCGGCGGAGAGTGGCTCGGCGGTGAAGAACATCTCCTTGGCGAAGTTCACCCCCATGATGTTCATGAAATGCAGGATGCCTGAGACGTTGTAGGGGACTCCTATCTTGGCCGGGGTCATGCAGAACGAGGCGGACTGGCTGCCGATCAGGATGTCGCAGGAAAGGGCGAGATCGCAGGCTCCCCCCCAGACGCTCCCCTCGATCATGGCGATCACCGGGATCGGCAAGCTCTGCACCGACCTGAGTACGGTCACCAAGGGGTCGTTGTAGGCCAGCGGGTCGCGCCCGGGCATGGGGAGTTCGTGCACGTCGTGCCCCGCGGACCAGACCCTGGCACCCCTGGGCGCCCGGATCACCAGCACCCGCATCTTCCCCTTCTGCAGCGCCGCTATGGCCTGCATCATCTGGTCGATCAGCGCGCTGCTCAAGACGTTGCACTGCTCCGGGTTGTTCAGGGTGACGGTCCCTACGTTGTCTTCCAGCCGGGTATTGATGAGCGGCATTTCTCGCGTCTCCTCCTCGCAGATCCGGGGCACATCACCAGTTCGAGCTCAGGATGATGTGCACCAGGATGATCTTGCCGATGGTGGCCACCGGGTAAACCGAGGCATAGCCCTGGTCCGGCAGGTCGTTGCCGGTCTGGTCCTTGGCGAAGCCCAGCACCGCGATCTGGGTGTGCATCCCCGCCACCATCCCGGACAGGATGCTCATCGGGATCTTCAGCATCCGGTAGCCTACCCAAAGCACCGAGAAGGAGGCGAAGGTGGTAATAAGCGCGCCGGCCAGGAAGATGGAGGCCCCGCCGCCGCTGGCCATGGTGGTGACGAAGGTGTATCCCGCGCGGGTCCCGATGCCGGCCAGGAACAATACCAGGCCGATCTGCCTCAGGGTCATGTTGGCGCTGTAGGGAAGGCTCCAGACCATGCCGCCGGTCCTGCCGAAGGTCCCCAGGATCAGGGCCACGATGAGCGGTCCCCCGGCGTAGCCGAGCTTCAGGCTCCCCCCGGGAAGGGAATGAGTCCGACCAGAAGCCCGATAACGAGCCCCAGGCTGAAGGTCATGATGTCCACCTCGCTCACCTTGCGGTAGGAGTTGCCGAAAAAGGCGGAGACCTCGTTCATCTGGTCCCGGTGCGCCAGGACCCGTACCATGTCCCCCAGTTCCAGCACCATCTCGTCGCGCGGCGCGAACTCCTCGTCGCCGCGCCGCACCCGGGTCACCGCGTCGCCGAAGCGCTCGCGCAGGTTCAGTTCGCCTATGGTGCGCCCCACCACGCGCGGGTTGGAAACGAAGATGCGCCGGTACTCGTACTCGGTCCGGTCGATACGGATGCCGCGCCGCCTCTCCCCGAACGAGGCCGCCACCTGGCCCAGTTCCTCCTGGTTGCCGCAGGCCATCACCAGGTCCCCCAGTTCCAGGGCGGTATCCGGGGTGGCCATGAAGAAGGCGTCGCCGCGCTTGATCCTGCCGAACATCACGCTCCAGCCGTTGTGGGCCGCGAGTTCCTCCACCGTGGCGCCGGGGCGTTCCATGCTGTGCACCTTGATGGTGCAGTTCACCGTCTCCTCACCCTCGTCGGCGTCAACCTTCAACTGCCGCGCCTCCGCCGCGTAATCCACCTTCCAGAGGCGCTGCGCGAAGCTTATGGCGAGCACCACCCCGACCACGCCGACCGGATAGGTGGCCGAAAAGCCAACAACCGGCTCGGCCAGCAAAAGATCCATCATCCCCGGGGGAGCGGTGTGCTTGATGACGTCGAGCACACCGGCCAGGGCGGGAGAAGTGGTGAGGCTGCCGGCGAACATCCCGGCGGCGACCGCGGAGTGCAGATGAAGCAGCTTCTGGAGCGAGATGCACAGGAGCGCCGCGCAGACCAGCGCTATGGCGACCAGCGCGTTGTTCCTGATCCCGTCGCGCCGCAGCGATGCCACGAAGGCAGGCCCGGCCGCAAGACCGACGGTATAGACAAAGAGCGCCTGCCCCAGGACGTAGACGATCTCGGGGGCCTTCAGGTCGGGATGCAGCGACCCCACGGCGATTCCCACGAAAAGCACCGCCCCCACCCCCAGGCTGATGCCGCGCACCTTGAAGCGGCCCAGGGGGTAACCGACAGCGGCGACAAGAAAGACGAGGAGCAAGGGGTTCTCAATGAGGATCTCGATCATGGCGGCTCACCGTTTGTGCTCAAAAGGTTACGCTGGCTGCAGGTCATTGTGATTGCTGGACGGACGGCTTCATCGAGGGGGTTCTCCGAGGGTCGACCCGAACATTAACAATAATTAACAATCGCAGTATAGCAGCCTAACCCGGATAAGCAACGCCGGAGGAAGAAAGAAGCGGGGGAGAGATGCGGAGAGTGCGTGAAGGGATAGGGGCGAACGGGGTAAAGCAGGAACAGATAAGGGCGAACACAAGGTTCGCCCTGCCCCCCCTGCCCCCCCTGCCCTCCCCCTCCCGGAAAGGAAGGAGGAGAGCTTTGGGTGGCTGTTTAATTACTCCTGCTCACCGGCCAACAGCTTGGTCAAGTGATCCAGCCGGTAGCCGGCCGCGGCGGCTGTTTCCCCAAGCAGGATACAGGTCGGCTGGGCCGGCTCCGGGGGCGCCTCTTCGGCGTAATCGGAGAGGCGGGAGATCCAGGAGAGCAAAAGGTCGAAGCGCTCCTTGTTGAACCACTGCACCCCGCCGCTTTCGTGCAGCAGCACGAAGCCGGCCGCTGCCGGGTCTCCGAACAGCGCGCTCACCCCCTGCGCCGCCCCATGCTCCTGGCACCGGGCCACAAAGTTCTCGTGCCTCAGCAGGACCCGCAGGAGTTCGCCCCAGGCGTCCGGAGAGAGCATCCCGGGGTGGTCCGGTTCGGCCGGCAGGGCGGCGAAAGCTTCCACTACCGGGCGCGCCAGGCCGAACTCCTCGAACTGCTGTGCCGCTTCCCCTCCGGCCAGTTCGCCCACCCGGTGCAGGGCCAGGAAGGCGCAGAGCAGAAGCCACCGCCGAGGAGCTGCCGCCGCCTCGAAGGAGGGGTCCTTGACTGCCCGGGAAATATCGACCCCGAAGCTCAGAAGCAGGGAGCGCTGCAGCTTCTCCTCAGCCTGGGGAGCGAGCGCCTTGAAGAAGGCGGCCAGAAGCGGCTCCAGCGGCGGCACCAGAGAGTCCGCGTCCGCTTCCGGTTCGGCGGCCACGGCGACCGCCTTGGCCAGAAGGGCGCGCAGCGCGTCGTTGGCCGAGGCCCAACGCACCTGCTTCACCTCCTCCTCGATGCTCTGCACCCCGGCGCCGTTCAGCCGGTGGCACAGGGTCCCCCAGGTGCCGAACTCGTCGTCCCGGATCTCCTGAAAGTCGAGGAAGGCGTGGTATTCGTAGCCACCCATCTCCACGAAGAGCCCCTGCTCGCACAGGTCGCGGCCGCTCCTCAGGTAGCTCAACTGCGAGGAGTAGTCCCGGAAGCTGTAATAGTGGCGCCCGTCGCCGTTGAAGGAAAGCGCCTCCCCCAGGTTGGTCTGGGCCAGGGAGGTCCCGCCCGAGGCGTCCTTTCTGAGCACGGCACAGGAGGAGCGGATCCAGCCGGCGGTGGAGGAGTAGGCGTTGTGGAACACGATGAGACCGCGCTCGTTGCCGGACCGGTTGGAGTAGGCGAAGACGTTCTCGTCCACATGGCTCCCCCGGAAGAAGTCATAGAGCACGAAGTTCTCCGAGCCGGAGAAGATGTGGCGCCGCCTCATGAGCGGGAAGATGTCCGACTCGTGGCGCGCCACGAAGTGCTGGTCCACCGGCTCGTCCCAGTAGGCGCGCTTGTACTCCATGCCGTACTTCTCGTGGAACCCCTCGATCTGGCCGTGCCCGACCATGGGGAGCCCCGGCATGGTGACCAGGAGCACGGTGGCGCCGAAGTACTTGCCTTCCTTGCCGAACTGCTCCACCGCGGTGCGCTCGTCCGGGTTGTTCATGAAGTTGACGAAACGCTTCAGGATCTCCGGCTCGAACTCCAGCACGTTCTTCACGGTCTGGCGGTACTTGGCGTTCTCCTCCATCTTGAGCATGTTCATGAAGGCCGAGTTGTAGACCCGGTGCATCCCCAGGGTCCGGACGAAGTACCCCTCCATGAGCCAGAAGGCCTCGGCCAGAAGCAGCGTGTCGGGGGCCTCGGCCGCCACCCGGTCCACCACTTCGCGCCAGAACTCGGTGGGGAAGACCTCGTCGAAGCTGGCGCGCTCCATGCCGTGCTCGGCCCGGGAGGGAACCCCGGAGCCGTGCCCCGGCAGCGGGAACCAGAGGCGCTGGTAGTGCTTCTTGGCCAGGGTCATGGCCGCGTCGAAGCGGATGATCGGGAACTGGCGCGCCACGTGGAGGATGGTGCCGATCACCGCCTCGCGCACATCGGCGATCAGGTAGTTCAGCTGAGCGGTGTCGTTCCAGGGGGTGCTGGTGCCGTCGTTGCCGTGGTAGATGTAGCGCACCCGCCCCGTGCCGCGGTCCAGGTGCTTGAAGACCACCGCCGCGTCGCGCTTGTCCCAGTAGCCGTCCTCGATGAAGAGCCCGATGCGCCCGTCACTGGAGAGGTCCGGGCCGTTGAACTGGTAGTCGGGATAGGGGGGGTAGTCGAGCTGGATGAACCAGTCCGGGTGCTCCAGGATCCACTTGGAGTAGAGCCCGGTGTGGTTGGGGACCATGTCGCTGGCCAGGCGGATGCCGCGCGCGGCGCAGCGCCTTCTCAGGTTCTCCAGGGCCCAGTCACCCCCCAGGTCCTGGGCGATCACGTAGTCGTAGAGCGAGTAGGCCGAGGAGATGGCGTCCGGGTTGCCGGCGATGTGCTTGATGCGCTGCGATGCCGGGGAGCGCTCCCAGATGCCGATCAGCCAAAGCGCGCTGAAGCCGTAGCGCGACAGGCGGTCCAGCTCCGCGTCCGGGATCTGGTCCAGGGTGCGCACCTCGATGCCGTACTGCTTGGAGAGCTGCCCCAGCCAGACGTAGACCATCTTGGCGATCATCACCACGTTGGCCATCCAGTCGGCGTCGCGCGAGAAACGCTCGTACTCCGGGTAGTCGGCCGCACCCCGGTGCCCCTTGCCGAAGCCGAGCACCTGCGCCTCGGCGGCGCCCCCGCCTCCGAAGAAGGAGCGCCCCTCCTGGGAGACGATGTCCATGGCGGTGACCAGGTCCACCAGAAGCTCTTGGGGGAGGATCGAGGCCCAGTGCTCCCTGATGTAGGCGATCTGGCCGGTGAGGGAGTCGGGGGAGGCCTTGATCGGGGCGCGCAGGAGCTCGGGGAGCGCCACACCGATGGGCTGGAAGGGGGGCTCCTGGGCCAGGCGCTTTTCCAGCTCGCCGGTCACCGCCGGGTACGGGGAGGCAGCGGCCAGCTCCGAGGCGTCGAAGAGCCGGCGGAAGTTCTCCAGGGCGCGGTTCTCCTCGTTCAGCCTGAGCAGAAGGAGTTCCGCCGCCAGCGCCTGCCTCCTCGCCTGCTGGGGGTCGTCGGAGGAAAGCAGTTGCTCCGGGGTCTCCTCCCCCTGAACCATGCTGCGCGAGGGGAAGAGCTCCATGAAGCGGGACAGGGTCTCGCCCGCGTCCCCGGAGAAACCGGGGTAGCCGGCCTGGCGGGCCACCTTGGCCAGCACCTGGGGCTGCTGCGTGACGCAGTACTGTCCGATCAGGTAGCGGAACACCCGGTTCAGTATCGAGTAGAGATGGAGCAACCCGGGCTCCACCGCGCTCTCGGCGGGGGCGAGCTGCCGGTTCAGGCGGGCTGCGATGCGCCGCGCGTATATGATGCCGGGGGCGGTGCCGTGCTCCTCGAGCAGGGTGGGAAGGTCGATCCGTTTGCCGCATTGGGCGGAGATCTGTATGTGAAAGGGGAAGTAGTCCGAATTCGTGAACCTATGCTTCATCAAGCACCTCGTGAGCGTTCGCTGATGTATTTTCCGGCCCGACCGGCTGGCGCGCAGTCAATATATATACAATGGAATCCGGCCACTGTCTTTAAAAAAAATATATTAACCAACTGAAATGCCTGGATCGGGGGGGCTCTGCACAGGCATTTACCCTTGACACGGTACGATATTTCACCTAAATCTAGTGCTGCGCCAGCAAAAGCTCCGTCTTTTCAAAGGGTAACTGTCATCGTAAGCACCGAAATCAGAAATTTTCTCCACAAGTACCGTTTTCCCATCGCAGCGGTACTGCTGATACTGATACTGATCCCCGCGGCCCGCTTCGGCGCCTTTCTCCTCTTCCCCCCCGGCAGCGGCAGCCGGGTCGAGGTAGTGGAGCTGGGGCGGGGCAAAACGCTACGCGCCCTGGCAGGCGACCTGCAGTCGCGCGGCATCATCTCCAGCGCCCGGCTGTTCTCGCTCTACGCGCGCCTGAAGGGAGGGGACGCCCAGGTCAAGGCGGGTGTCTACCAGTTCTCCGACGGCATGCGCCCGGGCGAGATCCTGGCCAAGATGGTGGCCGGCGAGGTGTACCAGCGGCTCTTCGCGCTCCCCGAGGGGTACTCCAGCTACCAGGTGGCCGAGATGCTGGAGAAGCGCGGCATCTTTGGCAAGGAGGCCTTCCTGGCCGCCTGCCGCGACCAGAAGCTGCTCTCCGAGCTGGGGATCGGCGCCCGGAGCGCCGAAGGGTACCTGTTCGCCGGCAGCTACAACATCCTGCCGGGAAAAAGCGAGCGGGAGGTGGTGCGGGAGATGGTGCAGCGCCAGAAAGAGCTGCTGGAGGAGTGCCTGAGCCGGCGCGGCAACACCCCCCTGACCAGGCACCAGATCCTGACCCTGGCCTCGATGGTGGAAAAGGAGGCGGTGCTTCCCGCCGAGAAGCCGTTCATCGCGGCGGTGTTCCACAACCGGCTCAGGATGGGGATGCGGCTGCAGAGCGACCCCACCGCGGTCTACGGGGTGCGCGCCTTCTCGGGGAAGGTGACCAAAAGCGACATCCTGCGCCCCTCCCCCTACAACACCTACCTGATCCCGGGGCTCCCCCCCGGTCCGATCGGTAACCCGGGCAAGGAGGCGATCGAGGCGGTGCTGAATCCCCCCTCGGTCCCTTACATCTTCTTCGTGGCGCGCGGCGACGGCAGCCACCACTTCACCAGCGACCTCACCTCGCACAACGGGGCGGTGCGCAAGTACCTCAAGTCTCCAGGCAACGCGTCCCCGGGGGGACCCAGATGACCACCCGCATATTGCTGGCAGAAGACAACGAGCGGCTGGCGGAAATGCTGCGCAAGTTCCTCGAATCGCTGGGGCACCAGGTGTTGAGCGCCGCGAACGGGGTCAGCGCGCTGGCGACGCTGGAACGGGGAGGGATCGACCTCCTGGTGCTGGACCTGAAGCTCCCCGGGATGAGCGGCATCGAGCTACTGCAGAGGATGCACAAGGACCCCGCTCTCAAGGGAGTGCCAGTCATCATCAGCACCGGGGTGTACCGCGGCGAGCAGTACGCCCAGGCCGCACGCAAGCTCGGTGTCAAGGCCTACCTGGAGAAACCGTACACTAAGGACGCCTTCGTCGCAGCGGTGCGCGACGCCCTGCAGGAGCCCCCGCCGCGCCAGCCCTTCGCCGACCTGATCACCCAACTGTATCGCGACCACAAAACAGGCGTCCTGGAGCTTTCGGGCGGCACCAGGGTGACCGTGTTGAGCGGGGAGCCGATCTGCTTCTCCTCCGACGCCTTCATCCCCTACCTGGTGGCCACCGGACACCTGTCCCGGGGCGACCTGGAGCGTTACCCGCTGCAAGGGCCGGCGCGCCTCGAGCTCACCCAGTCGGGGCTTTTGAGCTACGACGAGCTGGTGGAGCAGTCGCGCCTGTTTTTGTCCAAGAAGCTCGTCGAGGCGATCGAGCAGAGCCAGCCGGGGAGCTTCAGCGAGCAAAAAGGGGCCATCGAGGCGCCGCTCACGCCGCTCTCCGTGCCGCGCCTGATGCACCAGGCCGCCCGCAGCGGAGCGCCGCGCTTCGATACCGACGCCTTCCTGAACAGAAGCGCCGGGCTCTATCCCGCCAGGACCCGGGAGTACTACCGCATGGTGAACCTGTTCAGCATGGGGCGGGACGAGATCGAGATCATGGAGGCCCTGACCCGGGGGCTCAGCATGGGACAGGTGCTGGCGCTCGCCCCGGACCGGCAGCGCGCCGCGTCCTTTCTGAACTTCCTGATCGCCCTGGGGATGGTCGCGCTCAGCCAGGCGCCGCAGCCCGACCTGGGGGCTGACTTCCCGCAGAAGAGGCTCTTCAACCGCCCCATCGAGGAGGTCTCGGAGGCGGACTCGGAGTCGATGAGCTTCGAGGACCTGGTGGACGAGGTCTCGGACTCGGTGGAGCTCGTGGTGGGCGAGGAGGGGATGGCCGCGCCGCTCTCCCCCAGCGAGATCGGCTTTGAGCAGGAGGTGCAGCGGGACTACGCCGCCGTCCAGGACAAGAACTACTACGAGATCTTCGCCCTGACGCCGGGGAGCTTCAACTTCGCCAGCCTCAAGGAAGCCTACTTCGCCAGGACCCGCCACTATTCGCCGGAGAAGTTCATGCAGCTCTCCGGCGCCACGCTGTCGCGCGCCCAGGACGTCCTGGCCCACTACGCCAACGCCTACAACACGCTCTCCAACGTGGTGGCCAAGGAGCGCTACGACGAGATGCTGAACGCGAACAGCATAGGCCTCGGGGGGAAGCAGGACGACGAGCTCCAGGCGCGCATCCAGTTCCAGTCGGGCAAGGTATTCATCCAGATGGAGGACTACGTCAACGCCGAGCGCGCCCTCCAGGACGCCTACACCCTCGACCCGCAGGACGCGCTGACCAGCGCCTTCCTGGCCTGGTCCATCTACAAGAATCCCTCCAACTCCGGCTCCCGGGCCGCGCAGGAGAAGTGCCGCATGCTTCTTTCCAAGAGCCTGCAGATGGGGAAATGCGCCGAGGCCTTCGCCTTCCGGGGATGGATGCTTTTGGACGAGGGGCGCGACGGCCTGGCCGAAGGGGAGTTCCTGAAGGCACTCAAGCTCAATGCGCGCGAGCAGACCGCCCTGGCCGGCATGCGCATCATCACCGAGCGGCGCGAGAGCGAGAAGAAAGGGCTGTTCAAGAGGATCTTCGGCTAGCGCCGTCGAGCCGGTGAGCAAGGCCCCCCCCTGGGGCCAAGCGGGCTGGCGAAAGTTTTCCGGCCCCGTTTTTTGCGCTTTTCCCCATCCCTACCATCCCTACCATCTCCACCCATCTCTACCCCTACCGCCCCCTACCCGCCCTCCCTTCGCAAGCCTCAGTCTGACCGTCGTTGAAGGCGCGTGAATTAAAGCCCTTCCTTGCGTGAGCAGACGACTTGCCATCCGATCATTAATTTGTATTATTTAAACTGTTTCAATTCAGACGACTGCATCCCGGCTATCATCTACTCTTTTGGCAGACAGAACCCGCAGGCAGCAACGCTTTACGAAACCGGCCCGCAGGGAAAGGACGGCAAGGTGCGTCCGCCCCCGGAGCCCAAAATCAGCTGGAAAGGGAGGATTCATGAAAAGGACAGCTCTGATCATCGGCATTTTGGCCTTCGGTGCTACGGCAGCAGTGGCGGCGGAACCGGCAGGGGGGACCATCAAGATCGGCATGGTGAACGACCAGTCCGGCCCCAACAAGGGAGCGGGCAAATCCATGCGGGTCGGCGTGGACGCCTATTTCAAGGCGGTGAACGAGAAGGGTGGGGTGAACGGCAAGAAGATCGAGCTGGTCAGTGTCAACGACCAGTACGTCCCGGAAAAGACCATCGACGGCGTGCTGAAACTGATCGAGGAGCAGAAGATCTTCGCCCTGGTGGGGACCATCGGCACCTCCAACGGCGTCTCGGTGATGCCGGTCGTAAAAGAGTACAAGCTCCCCTTCGTCGCCCCCCGCTCCGGCGCCGCCAACTTCCGCAACCCGGTGACCCGGGAGATCATCAACATCCGCGCCAGCCACCAGGAGGAGGTGGATAAGCTGGTCGACCTCCTGGTGCGCGAGGGGGGCGCCAAGCGCTTCGCCATCTTCTACCAGAACGACACCTTCGGCATGGACGTATTGAGCTGCACCGAAAACGCCCTGAAGCGCCACGGTCTCTCCCTGGTATCCAAAGGCTCTTTCGAACGGACCACCAAGGCGGTGACCTCGGCGTTGGCCACCATCCTGGAGGGGAAACCGGACGCCATCATCCTGGGGTCGATCTATGCGCCGGGCGCGGAGTTCGCTCAGGCGGCGCGCAAGGAGGGGCTGAAGAGCTACCTGGCCACCGGCTCCTTCGCTGGGGGATCGAACCTGGTTAAGGCGGCGGGTCCCGCAGCCGAGGGGATCATCATGTCCCAGGTGGTGCCCCACCTGCAGGACCTCTCCCTCCCCCTGACCAAGGAATGCAAGGAGGCGGTGGAGAAGAACCCCGAGGACGTCGGCT
>Ga0209212_1008653_pt1 | contig 10864 bp, 8 predicted proteins | sample RifGroC2_FD_183996 | JGI IMG/M metagenome (GOLD analysis project Ga0209212, IMG submission 183996) | Groundwater microbial communities from Rifle, Colorado, USA - Groundwater C2 (SPAdes) (version 2) | ecosystem: Environmental > Aquatic > Deep subsurface > Groundwater | place: Rifle, Colorado... | reverse complement strand
GGTGCTGGAGGCACGGTAACGATCACGGCGTTGCATACGACTCCGGCGGCTGTTCTTACCGGCATTACGGCGAGCACCATCACGGCGGCGTTGGATTCAACGGGCGGCGTTGAAATCGGCGCGGCCGCCAACCTCGGCGCAGCAGTGGTGTCGATTTCGGGAACCGATGCGGTGACGGTCAATGCAGCGGCCACCCTGGGTACGTCGAGCTTCGTGTTGGGCGATGGTGCCAACCTGTACTTGTCGGTGGCGCAGGTCACCGGCCGGACGGTCACCGACAGCGCTGCCAATTCTATGCTGGTGGTAACCGGCATGGCAGCGGATACCAATTTCGGCGCGGTCCTTGGCAGTGTCACCCTTGATGGTGACGGAACTAGTGTGGTTGTTGCGTATGTGGCGAGCGATCTCACCATGAGTGGCGGCAATTTCACCAACGTCGATGTGATCAGTATCGCTGCTGGAGCGACCCTGACGATGACCGGTCTAGCCAACGGTTTCGGTGGTTTCGGTCTCGGCAGTCAAGTCATCACCGGAGAGGGACATGTGGTGCTCAATACCACAACCGGTATCGACACCTTCGATCTTAGCGCCATCACGCAGTCGAGCTTCACCGGTACGCTTACGATTAATGCCAGTGATGGGGCGGATGTCTTCACCGGCACAAGCGGTAATGACATCATCAACTGCGGTGCGGGTGCGGACAATGTAACCGGCGGGGCAGGCGCGGATATCCTGACCGGTGAAGCAGGTGCCGACATCTTCATCTTCGCCGCCGCCCACTTTACTGCGACGGATGGCGCTGGGTTGGTGGCTGGAGCCGACACCATCGCAGATTGGCTCACGGACGCCGACCTGATCGATTTTGGTGGGACGACGCTCGCCGCTATAGAACATGCTAATGGAATAGGAGCTGCCGGTACTGCCAATATTACTGCGACGGGCTTTGCAACTTTTCATGCTGATGATGACACCCTGGCCGAAAAATTGGCGGCTGTGGTTACGGCTGTTGGGACTGACGCGGCTGGCACCTCGGTAGTCTTTACCGATGGCGGACATAGTTATCTGTTCGTAGTTGGCGATGCTACTGCCGATATCCAGGCGGGCGATGCTTTGATCAAGCTGACAGGGATAATTGCAACGGATCTGACCTTTTCTTCGGGCGATATCAGCGCTGTTGCATGAAACGAATAATAGGGGACGTAGCCCTATTAAATTAGCAAGCACTTGACCCTCTACCCACCGGGGGTGCAACAACACGAAACCCCGCTTCTCACAAGGAGGCGGGGTTTTGTTTTGTGGGTGGCTGCAGTGTTGCCCAGTGATTCAGCAATTATTTTTCAGTCTGCACGTTGATACCATTTTATGCTACCATGAACACATGAAACGTAAACACCAGCGCACCTTGGAACTGATCTTTACTCGACCTGTCTCGGCGAATGTTCGCTGGGTCGATATTGAGGCGCTGTTCCGGGAGCTTGGTGCAGAGTTTGAGGAACGCGAAGGCTCGCGCATTGAGGTGTTTTTGTTCGGGCGGGTGCGGGTATTTCATCGCCCCCACCCATCGCCGGATACAGACAAGGGTGCTGTTGCGGCAATTCGAAAATGGCTGGAAGAGAATGGAGTGAAACCATGAACACTATGACGATTAACGGCTATCAGGCGGTCATCGCCTTTGATCCTGATATTCAAATGTTTCGGGGTGAGTTTGTGAGCCTTAATGGTGGTGCCGACTTCTACGCTGCCAACGTGGAAGGTTTGAAGCATGAAGGTGAGGCTTCTCTGCGCGTGTTCCTGGAAGCCTGTGAGCGTCGCGGCATCGAACCGCGCAAACACTTCTCCGGCAAATTCTCTTTGCGGGTTGATCCTGCTACACACGAAGCCGCTACCATTGCCGCCGCTGCGCATGGCCAGAGCCTGAATCAGTGGGCTACCGAAGCCATCAGGCAGGCCGCGTTGACGTAGCTAATTGGAGAATAATAGAATTAACCGTGCTTATCGGGTTGTCTCCCAAGCACGGTACTAATTTATAAAATCATGCCGTGCCGTCATCCCATCCCCACCCCAACCCTCCCCTTGAAGGGGAGGGAGCAGAGTTCCTCCCCCTTCAAGGGGGAGGTTAGGAGGGGGATGGGGGCGAATGTTTGGGAGACAACCCGATAAGCACGGAATTAACCAAAGGTACCGAATTAACCAAAGGTACCGGAGCCGAATTGTTTTAGCCAAGCCCCTTGACCCGAAATCAAAGGGGCCAGGCTCGATTAAAATCCTGCCAAATAATAGGGGACAAATAATAGGGGACAGACCCTGAGGTTTCCCCTCAAATTCATGTTCCATGGCAAGCCTTCCAAGCCTGTTGATGAAGAGTGGCGACGGAGTCCTTGGGTCGAAGTCGGTGCAGCCAGGTTGCTCCCGCGTCAATGACACGGCGAGCCAAGGTGAGTACGGATATCTCCTTGTGGTCAAGACGGGAGACGCTTTGGAATTGAAGATGCATCTGGCATTGCTGGGCGCTCTCGCCGATCAAGCGCATCAACCATCCAGCCAGATGCCCGATCAAAAGCAGAATCTCAAGCCGCTTGCCCGAACGCGAGCGCGAGGCGCTCAAGCCAAGACCGCCCCGTTCGTTCTTGATGTCGCGGAACGATTGCTCGATGCGCATTCTCTGGGCGTACAAGCTACTTCGCATCGCCTTTGCAGTGTGGGCTACCAACCAACCCTTTGACCCGGATAAACTCGGATTTCAGGCTTGTAAAAACCATAGGATCTACTCATTTGGTTTTGGCTTGTCCGGCTTGGGCTGTCACCGGATACCCTGCGCCATTTATCGGTGTTATCCTGCCGCTTATCGGTTTGTGTCGATTTTGCAGTAATTTTGTGATAAAAACAGGACGTTGGCGATAATAACCAGATCTCGCTTTAACATTATTTTAAGGAGTGCGCATGAGCAAGCAAAAGGGTTTCAGCCTGATTGAGTTGATGATTGCCGTGGTGATTGTCGGCGTACTTGCTGCCGTCGCTTTCCCCAGCTACCAGAACTATATCGTCAAGAGCAACCGCGCCGCCGCCCAGGCTTTCATGGTGGATGCGGCAAGCCGCGAGAAACAATATCTGCTCGATGCGCGCAGCTATGTGGCAGTGGCCGACAACAGCGGTTTTTCCGCCTTGGGCATGACCGTGCCGGGCGACGTCAGCAAACACTACGCCGTTGCCATTTCCGCGCCAGCCGGGACGCCGCCGTCTTTCACCATTACCGCCACTCCCACCAGCAGCCAGCAAACAGCCGACGGCGCGTTGGCCCTGGACAGCGACGGCGCCAAGAGTCCCGCTGGCAAGTGGTAAAAACACCGTGAAAACCTTGCGCCCGACCGAATCCGGTTTCACCCTCACCGAACTCATGGTGGTGGTGGCGGTGCTGGGCATTCTGGCGGCTATTGCCGCGCCCAGCTTCCGCTCGCTGACTCAGGGGCAACAGGTGAAAAACGCGAGCTTTGACTTGTTTGCCAGCCTCAGTCTGGCAAGAAGCGAGGCCATCAAGCGCAACAGTAATGTCACATTGGAGCCGGAAGATGTGGATGATTGGGCGCGGGGTTGGACGATTACCTCGGCTGACGGCGAATCCATCAGGTCACAGGCAGCCCTGAAAGGTGTGTCCATATCCGCTACCGGTACGCCGGCCAGCGTGGTTTATGCGAGAACCGGCAGGGCAACCGCGTCGGCCTCATTCGAAATCGACGCGACGGGAACGGCAACCGCAAACATCCGCTGCGTCGAAATCGAGTTGAGCGGGATGCCGCGCACCAACAAGGGAGGCTGTTGATGAAAGCTTCCGGGAATGCCGTCCTTCGACCCGCGCGGGGTTTCAGCCTGATCGAGGTGCTGGTCACCATCCTGATCCTGACGGTTGGCCTGTTGGGCCTGGCCGGGTTGCAGAGCCGGGCGCTGACTTCGCAGATGGAAGCCTACCAGCGCTCGCAGGCATTGATCCTGCTGAAGGACATGGCGGAGCGGATCAATGCCAACCGCAGCGATGCCGCATCGTACGTGACTACGCTCGGTACGGGAGCTGTGTGCCCGGCAGCGGGGCTCACTGTTGCCAGCGTGGATCTGAACGAATGGTGCGAGGCGCTGATGGGCGCGGCGGAAGTGCAGAGCGGCGCCAATATCGGCGCGATGATCGGCGCGCGCGGCTGTATTTACCAGACGGTAGTCCCGGCAGCCGGAACGCCGGGCGAATATCTGGTTGCGGTTGCATGGCAGGGGTTTAACAGCACCGCCATACCAGCCATAGATTGCGGGGAAGACCAATATGGCGATGAAACCAAGCGCCGTGTGGTTGCGCTTCCCCTGACCATCGCGGACTTGAACTGATATGGGCTCATTCAATCGCTCGCATGCTTTTTCCGACCCGCAAGCGCAGCGCGGGCTGTCGCTGGTCGAACTGATGATCTCCATCACCATCGGCCTGCTCATCCTCTCGGCGATGGCGACCTTGTTCGCGAATCAGAGCAGGATGCGCAGCGAACTGGACAAGTCGAGCCGCATGATCGACAACGGGCGTTACACATTGGAAGTGTTATCCGAAAATTTGCGCCTGGCGGGCTTTTACGGCTCGCTCAATCCGGCCTCGATTGCGCTGCCTGGTGCGGTTCCGGATCCCTGCTCCACCACCATGTCAGACATTGCGGCGGCCATCCCTTTGCATATCCAGGGTTATGATGCCGCCGGCGCGGGTGCGGATATCGCTTCTCCGCCGACTTGTGTACCCCCCTCGTTGAAAACCGGCAGTGACATTCTGGTCATCCGCCGCGTCGATACGTCGGATGCGGTCACGCAGACGGCTGCCGTGGCCGGGACGCCCTATCTGCAGGCATCGCAGTGCCAGTATGACGCGCCGACGACGCCCTACAAGGTGGACGACACCACGGCCAATTTCACGTTACGCCAGAGAAATTGCACGACCGGCAGCACTACGCCTTATGCCGAGTTGCGCCGCATGATGGTGCAGATTTATTACGTCGATTCCAATAACGAAATGCTTGATGGCATCCCTACGCTCAAGCGCGTCGAATTGGGTGCTTCGGGCACTCTGATGATGACCCCTCTGGTCGAAGGCGTCGAATACATGCAGGTCGATTACGGCCTGGATAGCGATAGCGACGGGGTTGCCGACAGTTACACGACCTGCCCGGCATGCACCGTGACGGACTGGTCAAATGTCGTATCCGCCAAGATTTCGGTGATTGCGCGCAATATCGAGACCTCTGCCGGCTATACCGATGCCAAGACCTATGCGCTGGGCATCGATGGCACCTACACACCGGCTGCGGGAGACCACTACAAGCGCCACGCCTACACCCAGGTGGTGCGCCTGGTCAATCCGGCCGGACGGAGGGAGACACCGTGATATTCGCATATAAACAGCGTGGCAGTACCTTGCTGGTGGCGCTCGTGATGCTGGTGCTGCTGACGCTGATCGCGTTGTCCTCGATGAACGCCACGACCACCAGCATCCAGGTGGTGGGCAATGCGCAATTCCGGGAAGAGGCCAATGCCGCCGGACAAAAGGCCATCGAAAACGTCATCAGCAGCAGCGCATTTCAGACGACCCCGCCCGTGCCGCAGAATATTGACGCCAACGGCGATGGCGTCATGGACTACACGGTGACCTTCAGCCCCGCACCGAGCTGCGTTTCCTACACCCCCGCCGATTCTGCCGATGCCGGCATACCGGAAGTATGCCGTGGATCGGCAGGTATGGGCACCTTGTGTTACTGGACGGTATGGGACGTGACGGCGGTGGTGACCGACCTGCACGGCTCGGGCGCGACGTCCACGGTTCACCAGGGCGTGCGCACCATCGCCGGCCTGAATGCCGCGCTCACTTCCTGTGGTGTCTGATTCGACTGGAGATAGTCATGAACATATTCAAAAACCCCCTGCTGACGCTTTCCCTGCTGGGCGCTCTGGCGTCCGCGACGACCGGCCTGGCCGAGGACACCGATATCTACGCAAACAACAACGGCGCGGCGAACAATCCCAACGTGCTGGTGATTATCGACAACAGCGCCAACTGGGCCGCAGCCAACCAGGGCTGGCCGGGTGGCCTAAAGCAGGGTCAGTCCGAGCTGAACGCGTTGCGCACCGTCATCGCCGACCTCGACGAGAGCGTCAATCTCGGCCTGATGCTGTTCACGCCGGGTTCCGGTCAGAATAAGAATGGCGGCTATGTGCGCTTTGCCGTGCGGACGATGGATGCGGCCAACAAGGCGGCATTCCAGGAAATGCTCGGCAACCCGGCAGGTTGCCCCCCCGGTGCCAACAGCCTGAACAGTACGCCGAACTGCATCTACCAGAATTTTTCCAGCGGCCCGAATAATGAAAGTGTCGGCACCGCCAAGACCGATTACAGCGCGACGCTGTTCGAGGCGTTCAAGTATTTCGGCGGCTACACCTGCCCGGCGCACGCCACGGACGACATCGCCGCCTGTTCGACCGGCACGGTGGATGCCAGCCATTTCGGCGCCTTGCGCTATGCGGGCGACCCGGAGTCCCGCAGCGACGCGGCAGCCTACAGCGGCGGAGTGACATTGCCGAACTACGAGTCGCCGCTGAGCGCCGCCAACAGCTGCGCCAAAAACTATGTCATTTTCATCGGCAACGGCTACCCGACCCAGGATTCTCCTTCCACGCTGCTGAGCGGCGTGGGCGGCAATGCCACCCAGCTTTCCGTGCCGGATTTCGATACGATCACCGGTGTCTCGTCGACGCTGCTCGGCGCGGGCGCCTACGCCAGCCAGGCGGCCTGCGAAGCGGCTGCGGCCGCCACCTACGGCGCCGCCTACGCCAGCTACTCCTGCTCATCGGCCGGCACCAGCACGAGCACGACCACGCTCGCCACGTCGAGCTGCGGCAACTATGGCTCGCAGGCCGCCTGCGAAACTGCCGCCGCCACCGCCTTCCCAGGCTACAATAGCTATTCCTGCACGGTGCTGGACAGTTGCGCCGGCGATACCGCCCTCGGCACGTCCAGTTGCGGGCAATACAGTTCCGTAGCGGAGTGCGAGGCCGGCATCGCCGCCACCTTCCCCGGCTTCACCAGTTACACCTGCGCGCTCAGCGCGACGGCTTGTGTGGATGCGACGACCGCGCTGGGTACGACAAGCTGCGGCCAGTATGCGACGCAAGCCGCCTGCAAGGCGGGCGCCGCGACGAGCTTCCCCGGTTATGCCAGCTATGACTGCGCCAGCGCCGGTAGCTGCACTACAACGGATATAGACGGTGCAGCCTGCTACGCATCCTCGGCGGCCTGCCAGTCGACCGCGCTGGTCACCAACCCCGGCTACAACAGCGTCAGTTGTACTTCAGCGGCCAACTGCACGTCGGTTGTCACCACTACTTGTGCTGCTGCCGGTTCCTATTCAAACCAGTCCAACTGCGATGCGGCAGCGCCGGGCATCCTCGGTGCGACCTATGCGAGCTACACTTGCTCGCAGGGTGCCAATTGCGCCGGCGGCAAAACCTGGACGATTACCGGAATCAACCAGAGCTACACGGCGACCGGCACCGGCACCCGCTGGAATGTGTCCGGCACCGACCCGGCAGGGTCGCGTTACAGCATGGTTGGCGTCGGCGGCGGCAGCACCTACACGATTACCGGCACCAGCACCACGGTCAACTGGAACATCTACGGCAACAATCCGGTCACCACCGCCGTGCCGACCGGCACCTACTCCGGCACCAGCGCGAACTATGCCGACGAGTGGGCAAAATTCCTCTACCAGACCGACGTCAATGCCGCCGCCGGGCAGCAGAACGTGCGCACCTACGCGATCGATGTTTTCAAGGACCAGCAGGACGAAAATGAGACCGCGCTCCTGATGAGCATGGCGGCGCAGGGCGGCGGCAAGTATTTCACCGCGACCGACGAAAACTCGATCAAGAATGCGCTGCTCAAGATATTTTCCGAAATCCAGTCGGTCAACAGCGTGTTCGCCTCGTCCAGCCTGCCGGTCAGCGTCAACACCCAGGGCACCTACCTGAACCAGGTGTTCATCGGCATGTTTCGTCCGGACGGTGCATCACAACCGCGCTGGGCGGGCAATCTGAAGCAATATCAATTCGACATCGATGCTGCGACCAGTTCGCTGTTCCTCGCCGACAAGAACGGCGATGCGGCGATCAGCGCGACGACCGGCTTCATCACCCCCTGCGCCGACAGCATCTGGACTACCGACACCGGCAACTATTGGAGCTTTAACTCGGATGTACAGGGTTCATGCGGCGCGCAGACCTCCGCCTTCCCTGCGGCGGGATCGTCGTCGGCATATTCGGACGCGCCGGACGGCGATGTGGTCGAGAAAGGCGGGGCCGCACAGAAGCTGCGCGGTGTGACCTCCTCGGGCGGTGTGCTGACTGCCAGTTCGACGCGCTATGCGGTGTGCGCAGCCGGGGAAACCCCGGCCACCCACAGTTGCCGCAAACTCCTTACTTGCAACCACCTCGGTTGTTCCTCGTTGCTCGAATTCAGCACGGCCAATGCCGGTGCGGCATCGAGCAACCCGAGCCTGACTGCGGCCAGCCTGGCCGCAGTTGACGATACGGAACGCGACCTGTTGATCAACTGGGTGCGCGGCCAGGATATTGACGATGAAAATGCCAATACCGTCACCAGCGAGGTGCGCCCGTCGGTGCACGGCGCGGTGGTACATTCGCAACCGGCGGTGATCGATTACGGCGGCGCGACCGGCGTCTACGCTTTCTACGGGGCGGACGATGGCGTGTTTCATGCGATCAACGGAAATAAGAGCGATACCGACGGCGTCGAGGCTTGGGGGTTTATTGCGCCGGAAACCTACGGTCGCTTGCAGCGCTTCAGGGACAATGAGCCGCTGGTCGATTTCCCCGGGGTGAATATGGCGATTACGCCGACGCCCCAGCCGAAATCCTACTTTTTCGACGGCTCGATCGGCACTTATCAGGGTAGCGGTACGGTCTGGATTTACCCGACGATGCGCCGTGGCGGTCGCGCCGTTTACGCCTTCGACGTCAGCACGCCGACCAGCCCGACGCTCAAGTGGCGCAAGGGATGTTTCACCAATAATACGGCGGACGATTCGAACTGTTCGAGCGGATGGACGGGTATCGGGCAGACCTGGTCGAAACCACTGATCGGTTACCTGTCCGGCTACGTCGACGGCAGCAGCAACCCGAAACCGGTGCTGATCTTCGGCGGCGGTTACGATACCTGCGAGGATACCGACAGCCAGACGCGCTGTGCGGCCACGCCGCGCAAGGGCGCCAATATCTGGTTTGTCGACGCCGATACCGGCGCCATTCTGCGCACCTATCCGACCAATTACAGCGTGGCCGGAGATGTTTTTGTGACCAGAGACAGCGGCAGCAATGTAACCGCCATCCATGCCGTGGATACCGGGGGCTATCTGTACCGCATCAACGTGGGCAGCACGAATGCCGACGCCTCGGTCTTTACCTCATGGAGCAGCAACGGTGCGGCGACCGATATCGATATTGCCCACCTGAGCGAGGCCAACCATGCGCGCAAATTCGTTTTTGGGCCGGACGTGGTGCGTTATCCGACCCACAACGCCGTGCTGGTCGGCACCGGTGACCGCGAACATCCGCTGTATAACGATTATGCGTGCGGGGATTATTCGGAAACTGCCGGCGCTTTTGTCACCAACCAGTTTTTCATGATCAAGGACTCGGTGGGAACGTCCTATCCCGCAACCCTGATTACGCCGAGCGACTTGACGGACGTGACCAGCGACACTGCGGGCGGAACCGCCATCGGCGCCAGCGGCTGGCGCTTCGAGCTCGGCCAATGCGAACAGGTCGTCAACAAGGCGCTAGCAATTGCCGGGGTGGTTTATTTTGGTACCCATCAGCCGTCCAATACCGCAGCTACCGCATGCAGCACCAATCTCGGCACGGCACGCGGCTATGCGGTGAACATCAAGGATGCTTCAGCGGTTTGCGAAAACTGCCAGCGTTCGGTCACTTATGTGGGAGGCGGCTTGCCGCCGTCGCCGGTGGCCGGCGTAGTCGAGATCGATGGGGTCAAGGTGCCGTTCCTGCTGGGGGGCAGCAAACCCACGGAGGACGGCAATTGCGTCGGCGAAGGTTGCTCCGCGCTGGGTGGTGCGAAAATCGAAATAAACCCAACCAGTGCAAGATACCGGGTGTTCTGGTATATCAAGGGCGATTAACCCGGAGGTGCATGGCAATGCCGGCTTGCCGTTGATTATTCAATAGCATGTTGCGTTTCTTGAATTTTCGGGATAATCAATGCGCTGTTCGGGGTGGCTGCGAACAATGTTGCGGCTTGCCCTTGCAGGGCATCTCATGTCCCCCGCATCAATTAACTCCTGAAACGATTATCCGGCGAGCGTGAATATTTCGGTGAAATTGCCGGTATCGGCTTGAGCCGCCCGATTCTGGTGTGTGCGTTTCGCGCGCATTTTGGATCCCATGACGGCTATGTTGTCTGTTTGTAATCAATGGCTTGATTGCAATCGTAGACATTTCCGTTAGGCTTCCCCACGCAAATAATCAGCTTTTTGCAAATAAAATAAATTTGTTATGTTTCCGGATGGGAACTAACTATTTACTCATAAGCCAGTGAATGAGTAATCTAGCAGCCTGTCGGACTTGAAGGAAATCGGCTGCAAATCCGCCTGACCGGTGCAAATTTTGCCGCTTTTTTAGTCAATAGAACGCTATTGACCTGCAAAACCGGCAAAATTTGCCCTCGCCCAGCCGAATTTTCGCTTCGATTCTTCAAGTCCGACAGGCTGCTAGTGTCGCGTCACGCTTGTTTTGCCGTACGCGTGGCGCCCCATCCCCC
>Ga0209212_1008648_pt1 | contig 10868 bp, 9 predicted proteins | sample RifGroC2_FD_183996 | JGI IMG/M metagenome (GOLD analysis project Ga0209212, IMG submission 183996) | Groundwater microbial communities from Rifle, Colorado, USA - Groundwater C2 (SPAdes) (version 2) | ecosystem: Environmental > Aquatic > Deep subsurface > Groundwater | place: Rifle, Colorado... | reverse complement strand
AGTATGGACAATCTTCTATCTTTGGATCATCAAGTTTGAGTAAGAATGTATCCCCTCTATCATAAGGGAAATTAATACGATTAATCAGTGGTAAAACTTTTTTAGGAAGTTTGAAGTCATACTTATACTGTTTGTAGTTAGAAATGAGTTCTATTAACTCTTTTGTTTGTTCTAGTGTGAATATATTGTCTTTACACTCGGTTTCAATATATCTATTTAGAATTTTTAACGCTTTTTCTCTAATTTGTACTCTATTTCTTCCTAATCTTACAAGTACAATGGCTATGCCAATAATTGCATAGTGTCCATTGTATTCATGATCATGAAATAGATCTCTGTATGTTTCAAGCACATTTTCAACTGCACCAGGTACTTGATCGAGAATGTACTGTGCGAGTGTATATGCTGGTTCCATTAATAGCATGTCACCATTTTCATCAAAATACTTGTTTAATTCCTTAAGAATTTCTTCATACATCTTCGTCACACACCTTCTATCCAAATCCAGAATGCTTCTACTTTTGATATGCCTTATTGATTAAATATAAATCCGCTAAAACAATAGCGAGCGCATTTTCAACGACAATCCCTGCACGCCTTGCGATACAAACGTCATGGCGTCCGCCTATTTCCAGTTTTTCAACTGAGTTTGTCGTATAGTTATAAGTTTCCTGTTCCTTTTGAATGCTTGATGTCGGTTTAATGAACACCTTGACGATCAGATCATTCCCGTTGGAGATTCCACCGGAAACTCCACCGCTATGGTTTGTCTTTGTTTTACCTCTAGCATCCAAAATTTCATCATTGAACTTGCTGCCCATCATTTCAATACCTGCAAATCCTTTACCAATTTCAACACCCTTCACTGCAGGAATGGAGAACATCATCTTTCCAATCTCTGAATCCAGTTTGTTAAAAAATGGTTCACCGAGACCAACCGGTATTCCTGAAACCTTCACTTCAATGATTCCGCCCACGGAATCTCCTGCCTTGGAAACTTCCGACAAATATTGATCCAGCCATTCCATATCCTTCAAGGCTCCAACTTGAACCAACTTGTTTTCAAATTGAAATGGAATGATCATTTTAGCAATCGATCCAGCTGCGGTCAGCGCTGCAGTCAATCTGCCTGAAAATCTGCCTCCGCCTCTGTAATCTTGAAAGCCATTGTACTTAACACCTGCTACAAAATCAGCATGTCCAGGTCTGGGCTGATTCTTTAAATGTTCATAGTCTTTCGACTGAATATTTTGATTTTCAATCATGATGTGAATCGGGGATCCTGTAGAAAATCCATTGAATACTCCAGACAAAATCTTGAATTCATCTTTTTCTTTTCTAGGTGTGGTGCCAACCGCACCTGGTTGTCTTTTCATAAGATCGGATGTGATCAGTTCGTCATCTATTTTGATGCCTGCAGGAACTCCATCAACAATCGCGCCGATTGCTTCCTGATGGGATTCTCCATATAAAGTTACCTTGAATAAAGTTCCATAGCTATTCATGATAAATCACTTCCTTCAATTGGCTGATCAGTTCATCCGTCAATTCGATTTTTCTGCCAAACCAAATTTCTTCACTCTTGATCGCCTGGATGATCAGCATATTCAATCCACCAATCGGTTGCTTGCAGTACTTCATGATTTGTGTGATTTCAGGGTTATAGACCAAGTCAATCACGGTTTTATTCGCGACATGCTCTTTTGGAAGAATAGAGTCCTTGATATTGGGAAAAGTACCCATCGGTGTAGCCTGAACATAGATATCCACATCTCTTGGATTTAAATATTCATAGGATACTACTCTCTTAAACATCGGGTCTAAATCAGTAATCTTTCTAGAGACGACCGTAACCTTGGCTTCCATATCCACCAAAGCTACATATGCAGCTTTGGCTGCTCCGCCGTTACCTAAAATGAATACTCTTTTATCTTTGACTTCGATTTGATTGGTCCTGAGCAATCCCATGAATCCATCGTAATCGGTATTATCTCCGATGACTTTTCCATTTCTCATATAAAGCGTATTGATCGCTTGGATGCGTTTCGCTTTATTGGTCAATTCATCTACAAAGTTCATGATCGTTTGTTTATACGGGATGGTAACATTGAATCCTTTATAGAATCCGGATCTTAAATGTTTGACTAAATGAGAAAGTTCTTGTTCCTCGACGTCTAAAAGATCATAGGTGATATCCAGCCCTAGATGTTTGCCCATGAATTTATGTATTTTGGGGGATTTGCTGAAACTGATATTTTTGCCGATCAGGCCGTAACGCTCGCTCATTGTTGATTGACCTTGGAAAGTCTCATCACTTCTTGGATAAATTCTTTGTATAGTGGCCAAAGTCCATCATCATGAAGTGCCTGCTTTCTCTTTTCTAGAAGTTCTGATTCTCTTTTTAAATCTAAAACAGGAAGCTGGTGTTCCTTCTTATATTGACCAATCAAAAAAGAAACGTGCATTCTCTTTTTGAATAGCTCCATCATGTCTTTGTCAATTCGATCAATTTCTGCTCTCAACTCATCGAGATTCATGAATCTTCCCTCCCAGTTTTTGGTACACTTCAAAGAAATTCGGGTATGACTTTCTTACACATAAATGATTTTTAATGGTGACTGGTCCGTCTGCCTTAATGGCTGCGATCGCGATTGCCATCGCGATGCGGTGATCATCAAAGGAATCAAATTCTTGGTTCCCTTTGAGTGTTTTTTGACCGGTAATTTGAACAGTGTCTCCATCCATAAAAATGGATACGCCGAATTTGGTCAAGGTTTGATACATCGCTTCAAGTCTGTCTGACTCTTTGATTCTCAATCGCCCCGCATTGGTGAAGGTCGTTGTGCCTTCACTTAAAGCAGCTAAGACCATCAAGATCGGACCAAGATCTGGTATTTGACTTAAATCGATGGTTACTCCATATGTTTTAGATGGAGAAATACTCCATATCCGGTTCAAATCGCTATATTCAATTTGTCCATTCATCTCTTTGATGATATCAACGATTTTATAATCGCCTTGCTTGCTGACGGGGTTCAAGCTTAACAGCACAATGGAGTCTCCGATCAATCCAGCGACCATCCAAAAAGCAGCCTGGGAATAATCTCCTTCAACCATCGCTTTTTGAGGCTGATACTTTTGTGAGCCTTTGATGTAAAAATAATTGCCTGCTGATAATATGTGAATGCCAAATCTCTTCAAGACATCCAAAGTCAGTTCGATATATCCCTTGGATTCCAGTTGGGTTGTGACCTCAATGACTGAATCTTTCTTCAAGAGCGGTAAGGCAAAAAGCAGTCCTGTTAAGAATTGTGAACTGATATCACCCTTGATTGAATAATGACCAGGCTTTAACAACCCCTGCACTTCAAGAGGCAGATAATCATTCGTAATTTGCCAAAATGGCATATTTTTTTGTTTGAATAAATCAAAATAAACATCCAGCGTCCGCTTTGGCAAACGTCCGCTTCCAACAAATGTCATTTTTTCTTTTTGAAGCATCGCAATCGGAATCATGAACCTTAATGTTGAACCCGATTCATGTGCATCAATCACCTGTCTTTGAGCTTTTATCTCTCCCCCGGTGATCTTATTCCCGTTGAACTTCACGCCAAGTGTCGATAAAGCTTCCTTGGTTGCAGTCAGATCCTCAGAATCTAAGACATTATCAATCTCACTCGTTCCTTCAGCAAGCCCAGAGGCGATGACATAACGGTGTGATAATGATTTTGATGAGATGACAGAGATTTTCCCACTTAGATGTTGAGGTGTAATGGTAATGCTCATTGAAAATCACTTTCCTTAAGACGTAATATTTTAGCAGTACCAACCTTAGGCACGACAATAAAATGCAATTCATTATCAAAGAATTTCTTATCTGTGATGATTTCCTTGATATAATCTTCCATCTTCAATAAAGGTTCTTTGACAAGACCTCGTTCTAACAACAACTTTTTGACTTCATCATAAAGTTCTTGTTTCGATTCATTATATTTGATACCGATTTGTAAAGCGATCAGCATGCCATAAGCAACTGCTTCACCATGCAAATACGTTTCATAGTTATGCTTTTTTTCGATTGCATGACCGAAGGTGTGTCCGAAGTTTAAATACATGCGTTCAACCTTATCATAAGGATCTAAAAGTACAACGTCTCGTTTCACTTGAATCGCCATCGTAATTTCAGCTTCCGTGACATCTTCATGATCTAAAAGATGCTGATAAAGTTTCTTATCCCCAATCAAACCGGCTTTGATCATTTCTGCAAGTCCGTTTGCGTATTCTCTTCTGGATAAAGTCTTTAAGAAGGATGGATCGATTAAAACCAATTCGGGATCATAAAATGAACCAATCAGGTTCTTCCCTTCAGGCAAATCAATTCCGACTTTACCCCCAATGCTGGAGTCAACCATGGAAAGCAAGGTTGTAGGCACTTGTATGTAAGGGAGTCTTCTATATAGGGTAGCAGCTACAAAGCCTGTTAAATCGCCAACCACGCCACCGCCAAAGGCGATTAACAAATGGTTTCTCTTGATTCCAAGCTTGATGAGCTTGGAAATGACTTCTTGATAGGTTTTAAGGGATTTAGATTTTTCACCCGGTTCAACCACAACAAAAGAAACCTTGAGTTCCAAGAGATTTCTCTCTAAAGCCTCATGATACAAGTTATACACATTCTGATCCGTCACCACAAACACCCTGTCTAAATGATAAATAGCCTTGATGTGCTTGTAAAGATTGACCAAACCGTTTTCTTCGATGTAGATTTCGTAATCTTGCATTCTAAAGAATGTCAAAAGATTTCCTCTTTTCTTTGGCTTCCTTGAGATAACGCATCAATTGTTCCTTATCTTCGACCAAGATAAGCTCTTTGACGTATTTTAATTCCTGCATGAAATCATTGATCTTTTCTACTAAAGCTTCCTTATTTTCAAGGAATAGCTCAGACCACATCACTTCGTTGATTTTCGCGATTCTTGTCAAATCCCTGTAGGAATCTCCCGTTGCCTGTTTCGTTTCCTTTAAACGGTCGCTTTGGACCAAGGTGACTGCGAGAATATGGGTGAGCTGAGATGTGAAAGCAATCAGCTCATCATGTGTTTTCGCATTCACTACTGTTATTTTACCAAATTTTAAGTCTTTTGCGATGACTCTTAAAACGTCTTGATCTGTTTTCAGGCTTTTTGAGCCTTCAACGATGATAAAATTAGCATTTCTGAAGATATTATAGTCTTTAGAAGAGAAACCTGAAGATTCCTTACCTGCCATCGGATGATGGGAGGTATAAGAGATGCCTTGAGGTAGTATCTTTTCCAGTTCTTTCATCATCCAGACCTTGGTTCCGGATACATCGGTGATGATCTGTCCTTGTTTAAACAAGTGCTTATGTGTTTGAACGAATTCAATATTATGTTTGGGATAAAGCGCTAATATGATTAAGTCGACAGATCCTATTTTTTCAATGGAGCTGTCTTTTTGAATGAAGCCTTGTTTCATCCCTTCTATTAAAGGATGTTCACTTCTGTTATATGCATAAACGGTATGGCCGTTATGGTGCAAGCCTTCGGCATAGGATGCCCCAATCAATCCAAGTCCGACAATGAAGATCTTCATCTCAATGTTTTACCTAAAACCGCTGCAACCTTTTCCAGTTCATCCATCATCGTTGCAAACTTCTTGATCTTTAAGGATTGCGCTCCATCTGACATGGCATGCTCGGGATCCTGGTGAACCTCGACAATCAAACCATGTGCGCCGACTGCAAGACTTGCCAAGGATAATTTTTCAATCATTGTCCAGCGTCCGGCTGCGTGAGAGGGATCAATGATGACAGGCAGATGAGATAATTCCTTAACCGCCAAGACAGCGCTGATATCCAATGTGTTTCTCGTATACTTTTCAAATGTGCGAATGCCGCGTTCGCACAAAATGATTTGATCATTGCCGCCAGCCATGATATATTCAGCAGACATCAGCCATTCTTCAATGGTTGCTGATAAGCCTCTTTTTAATAAAATAGGTTTATTTGATTTGCCGAGAGCCTTGAGCAAATGAAAGTTTTGCATATTTCTGGCACCGACTTGAATGATATCCACGTATTCTTCGAATAATGGAATCAAGTCAGCGCTTGGTATTTCAGTAACAACCAGTAATCCTTCTTCATCACCGATCTTCTTCAATAGCTTCAAGCCTTCAACCTCAAGTCCTTGAAAAGCATAAGGCGAAGTTCTTGGTTTATATGCTCCCCCTCTCAAGAGCTGAGCACCCGCTTTTTTAACACCTTTGGCGATTGTTCTTAATTGTTCTTCAGATTCGATCGAACAAGGACCAGCCATCATCACGAACTGATCACCACCGATTTCAACCCCATTTTTCAGTTTGATGATGGTATCATGCTTCTTAAAGCTTCTGGAAGCCTTCTTAAAAGGAGTAGAGACTCTGGTAACCTCCTTCACGCCTTCAAAGGCATATAAGTCAGTTGGATCAATCGATGAAGTATCACCGATGACACCAAAGACACGCATCTCATCGCTGGATGCGTCAATAATCTCTAAGTGTTTCTCTTTTAAAAACTCAACAACCTTATCAAACTGCTTTTTGGTTGATTCCTTCTTCATCTGAATAATCATGTTCTTTTCTCCTTTGTATTTTAAATAAAAAAATCCCTAGGAACCCCAAGGATGAACGTTGTCATGGTTTGGCTGTTCCTTTATCGCATAAAAGGAATGCCTGAGCAATCCTAATTTTTAACGATATGCGTAATAATAGACTGCCCCATATATATTTAACATTAAAGTCACCTTTTTCATGTTTGTAGTTATGGTATCACATTACTTGAAAAAAGACAATATTTACTGTAAATAAAATTTTAAACTTTTTTTATTTTAGGTATTGTGTTTTGCACAGTACAGTGATATTATAGTAGTGTGCAACACACAGTAAGGAGGAATGACATGAATACACAATTTAAAAAAGGTATTCTTGAAATGTGTATCTTGAGCATCATTCACGATCACGACATGTATGGCTTTGAAGTCATCGAAAAACTGTCAAGTGAAATTGATGTGAACGAAAACACGGTTTACCCGATTTTAAGAAGGTTGACAAGTCAAGGGTTGTTTGATACCTACATTGAACAGACAAAAATCGGAGCTCCAAGAAAGTATTATAAGATTACAGAATTAGGGAAAGAAAAGTTTAACGACTATGAAACGGAATGGACTGCGTTTCTCAAAGGCGTATTCAAATTATTGGGAGGTATGAGGGATGAAAGGTAAGTATTTAGAAGATTTAAGAGAAATATTGGAAGAGTATGAAGCAAATAAGGCAGAAATCGATGATATCATCAATGACTATGCTCAGCTTTACGATGATGCGAAAGCAAATGGAAAGTCAGATGAGGAGATTTATCAGATTTTAGGGAAACCTGATGAAGTCGTCGATGATTTGATGGACTCCTTGAAGTTCAAGAGACACAAAGATAAGGGAAACAAGATTGTCGCCTTAATGCCTTTTATCAGTGTCATCACTTATATGATTCTAGGATTTGTATATAACCTTTGGAATCCGGGATGGATTGTGTTCTTATCGATCCCGATGGTTGCGATTATCGCAAATACAAGATTTAAAAATGCAATTGTCGCACTTTCACCATTCTTAAGCGTCATCGCATTTCTTATTCTCGGATTTGAGTTTCAATTATGGCATCCAGGCTGGATGGTCTTCTTATTCATTCCGATGAGTGCGATTATCTTAAATACAAGGTTGAAGGATATGTTTGTCGCTATTTCGCCATTCGTTGCCACAATCATCTTCATCGTTTTGGGATTTTATTATGATTTGTGGAATCCAGGTTGGTTAGTGTTTTTGATGATTCCGATGATTGGTGTATTGTATAAGCCAAACAAGCTTCATGTTTTCTTGTATGAATTATCATTTATTGTTGCGATTGGTTTCTATCTATATATGGGATATGTCTATGAATTATGGGCATATGGCGGACTAGGGTTCTTACTTCCTTTTGGTATCGGTATTCTCTTAGGAGATGTCAAGTTTGAATTAGATGCCATAGAAGGTCCTCAAAAGAATAAAGTCATCGTCATGTTACTCACAATCTTCTTCTGCATCGCAGCATTTTTAACATTGGGATTTGTTTTAGACGGATGGATCTATGCTTGGCAGGTATTCCTCTTGATTCCCGTTGTCGCAATCTTAGCTTTTGATAAGTTCAGATTCACAGCAATCGCACCATTTGTTGCAGTTGTCCTCTTCTTTTCAATCGGTTACTTCTTTGATATGTTTCATATTTCATGGCTTGCGTTCATGATTATTCCAATAGCAGCAATCTTGGAAAACGCATAAATCAATTGATTCAAAATATAATATAAGAAAAGACCTAGTCGTTCACCATCAAGAAAGATGGTGATTCTGCTAGGTCTTGTTTTTTTTATTAATCATGTTGTCTATGCATATGGTATCATAAGCCACTGTTTAATTTCCATACCAATCCAATTAACACTCTATTATGTGAGATCACCAATAGGATTGCTGTAAGTGGTGATTTTTCTATGGAGAGTTAAATTCTCCATGGTGGAAAATGGCGATTTTTTGGTGTTTTTAAATATGTTGACCTTTGTAGGTAAGTAAGATAATAAGTTTTCGATCTTTTCTTTTGAATGTTGTCTACGATATAGATACATACTGTGTGAGTTGTGCGAAGCACTATCAAAAGAGCTTCGACTTCTCCGAAGTAATTTATATTTTAAATCAGCATGCTGGGACATATGAAACTGAAAAAGTAAAACTACCTGTTTCGTCCCATTCATCACCTCGCACTCTAATATATACCGTAAATCCTGGATAAAGAAGCATAGTTTTTTTGAAATTCAACCCATCACTACTATCATTATCCTGTGTAATTATATTAGAAATGTAAGGAGTGGCTACTGGTAATGGAAAAATTTCACCATAAGTATCTGTTGATCCTGTGGTATAAAAAGAGTAATATCCCTTAGTTGATGCAGTGAATTTATACCAGAAACAATCACCGTCTTGCAAAACGCCATAGTATGATACACCAACCGAAACTGAAGTTGGTATTGGCATGTTCAAATTCATCGTTGATGAAAAATAGGGTCCAGTTGCGGGGGAATTTGTTTGTTCGGTTTCTACTTTCCATTTTATAGATGTATACCCGTAAGCTAAAAGGGTATTCCATTCATTAAGTGATAACGTGTAACTTGTAGTATTTCCAGCATCATGAGTAAGCAATACGTTCCCACTTGGGGATAAAATGTATAAAGTGAACTGATTGTTGGGGCATAAAACACTTGTTGTTTGAACCTCCCAAGTGAAAGTAGGTATGGTATATGATGCAAAACTATTATTTGCTGGAGTTAATAGTTTAGCTGAAAGGTGATAAAACTCAAATAATTTCAAATAAGTTTCATCATTTGGCGAAATGTTCAATGATTCAATAAATTCTGATAGTGTATAAAGTCTACCCAGAAAAGTATCTTGGGCTGCAAATTTAATTTTTTCAAATAATAATTTCCCACCCCAATTTATTTGATCAAATGATTCATAGTAATATACATCATCGTCTGCTAAATCAAAAAGTAACCTTGCTACAACCCATTCATTTCCATCACCCATCAGCCACTGCGTATGCTTTTCAATATCGTAATATCCGTGCACATAATCTCCAACATCAGGAATAATCAATGATGCTGTATTACTATATAATTGTGAAGATATTGAATAGTAAGTAGCCCATCCTTCAGATACTGCTACTAAGGTACCTAAAAATTTACTATCGAGTTTATCAATCATATTATAATTTTTAGCATGGTGACACGGCCAGAAGTCGGTAAGATTGTATAAATCAGCAACATAATGGCCAAATTCATGTAAAACTGTATCCCAATCATCACCATCTCCATTTTCTAGATCTATTTCATGAACAAGCGGTATATAAAAAGATTCATTTATAATACCAGGTGTTACAATCAGCAAGAAGGGGAAAGTTGTTTCTCCTGAGATATACCTTAAATATTGAAATCCAACAATTGAGGCTTGGTGAGCATGGAGTGCATCGTTTCTTTCATGACCATTTTGAAATGTGATATCCTGTCTTAATATCAAACCATTCGGTGCATCTTGATATTTATCAAAACTATGATTATACACAAAAAAATTGTCAGAGATTGCAAAATCTGAATTTTCAAAGACAAGTTGTACGACTATATCGCAACCATTTTCAGATGCAAAAGCAGAGTTATCAATGTATGTGCTATAATACCCTGAAGCGTTTGTATATATAGTTTTCAGTAATGTTGGTTGTAATGGGAAAGGCTCTATATCATAAATTTTGATCATAAGTTTATTTGCTGCATGAGGGTCAGAATTATAATCTGAAAAGTTCACTGTGCCTCTCACATATACAAAGTTTGTTGTATAAGAAGTGTAAGAAACAGTTGTCTCAGACATATAATCATCGCCATATACAATCAGATTATAATCTTCCATCGTGACAAGACCTAGTGTATATAAATCATCAAAATATACTCTCTTTGCTGAACTCATTGACACTGTTGATACATAATCATAATCATCTGTTGAAAAAGCATAGATTTCAATTGTACTATTATATTTGCTTGACTTTATGTCAATTTTTGTTTTAGTTTCTCCTACTCCATTAATAGTAAATGCAAAATTATACTTTTGTTTTATTTTGAGCTCGTTTTTAGTTTCTATTTTAATATTTTTTTCGGTTTTATAACTAAAAATAAATTCATCGTCATCTACATTAATATCGATATTTTTAGTGAAATTAAGATTGACTTTAGAGTTGTGTTTCACTTTACTAT
>Ga0209212_1008646_pt1 | contig 10873 bp, 7 predicted proteins | sample RifGroC2_FD_183996 | JGI IMG/M metagenome (GOLD analysis project Ga0209212, IMG submission 183996) | Groundwater microbial communities from Rifle, Colorado, USA - Groundwater C2 (SPAdes) (version 2) | ecosystem: Environmental > Aquatic > Deep subsurface > Groundwater | place: Rifle, Colorado... | reverse complement strand
GTCCGGGGACCGGTGCGCCGCCTGCGGCGCACGCCTGCGATTCGTGGTAAATTCATAACGAATGATTTTCTTAAGCTATTTTCCATTCAATGGTTTCTCGGCGAGTATTATTGCAGTTCCCTCTAGGCATGCTTGCACTCCTATCCATTATTTAGAGAAACAATACCTGAATTCATCCTCGCTGTTCCCTTCTCCAGCAGGCAATTAATTCCAGCTCTCATGCGGGAGGCAATCGCTTGGCTTGTCCTATCAAACCCGAATGGCCGCGCCATCTCTCTTTCGAGGTCTTCCATGGGCAAACTTATCTGTTGCTTAAGTATCTCGCGGGCCAAGTTAGCGATTTCCTCGATCGGCAGGTAATCAACAGTTCGCATTGATTCCGGCTCACTCCCCGGTACACGGAAAATGGCATATCCCTCTGGGGACTGTTTTTGTCGCCACAGAAATGTTCCATACGGTGTTTGTTGTATGTGAATATCATGTTTAGGAAGGCTTTTAAGTGCCCTGGCTTCGGCTTTTCGCGTCAATCGGAGCATGCCCCAAAAAGACATGACCCTTCTCACAGCGAGCCCTATTAGGATGGGAGCCTCTATTTCGACAACCTTGAGAAATATGTCCCTTATCTGCCAGCCAGAACTGTGGGCATAAAAATCTTCGATCGTCCCATATTGCACGTCCACCTGAAGGGGTTGATATATTTCCTTGTTACCCAAACCTTGATAAGAATCTCTCATTCCCAATGGTGCGGAAGTAATTAGCGTGGGACCGGCATTCATAGCCTCCTGTTCTTTTTGTTCTTCATCTGTTGCATTATTTTTCATATCGAAATGGGTGGGAGGTGGAGGTTCCGCATGTTTCTTCTTTTGAGTTTCACTGGCGCGTTCGATAGCTCTTTTTATTTTTTCGACTTCGCGTCCCGGGTTTGTCCACCAATCCGTTGACCATATACGATGAAGTTCCCAGCCTAGGTCCCGAAGGATAGCTTCTCGAATCCGATCTCGATCCCGTGCTGTCTTCGCTCGATGATAGTTTGCTCCATCGCATTCGATACCGAGGAGATAACGGCCAGAATTTTCGGGATCAACAACAGCAAGATCAATTCGATAACCGGAGCAACCTACCTGTAGGTGTACTTGCCATCCCAATGCGCAAAGTGCTGACCACACTTCTTTTTCAAAGGGGGAATCGAAATCTGCGTCTGGGTTATACGATGCAATCCCGGCAAGTGCGGATGGCCCTTTCTCTGCATATTCTAAAAATGACTTCAAGTCCTGAACACCGCGTGCTCTCGTGCGCGAGAGATCAATCTGACCTGCCCTCATACTAGAGAAAACAACGACCTCGCGGCGTGCTCGTGTTATTGCGACGTTGAGACGTCGCTCGCCGCCCTCTTTATTCATAGGCCCAAAATTCATTGAGATGCGACCGTAATAATCTGGTCCGAAGCATATCGAGAAAAGAATAATGTCTCTCTCGTCACCCTGGACGCTCTCGAGATTTTTAACGAATACGGGTTCGTTGATATCTTCCTGGAAATATTGTTCGATTTCCGGATCATCCTTACGTACCTGATCGAGGAGATCCTCAATCAGCATCTGCTGCGAAAGATTAAAAGTGACGACTCCAATAGTAGGCTTAGAAGATCCTCCGTTCTTTAAGCGGCGAACGATTTCCGCGACAACAGCCTCGGCCTCGGTTCGATTTGTGCGTGATTTCCCCTTGTCATAAATGCCATCGGGAATATGCCTGAAACTGACACCAATTCCCGTGACATTCGCTGAAGGAAAAGTAAGGAGTCGGTTTTCATAGTAGTGATAGTTGCTGAATGCAATCAGGCTTTCATGTCGGCTACGGTAATGCCAGAGCAGTCTCAAGGAAGGGATTCGCGATCCAATGCAATCATCCAGGATGCTCTCGAGGTCTTCGACAATACCCGTATCATCGATATCTTCACTATCATCAATACGCTCAAAGAAACTCGTCGGTGGCAACTGCTTGGGATCACCTACGATCACGGCTTGTCTACCACGAGCGATCGCCCCAACGGCATCCCATACGGGAATCTGAGATGCTTCATCGAACACAACAATATCGAAAGGTGGAAATGCCGCATCAAGATACTGGGCAACAGATAGAGGGCTCATGAGCAGACATGGCTTCAGGAGAGGGAGTAGATTGGGTATCTTCTGAAAGAGCATCCGTGTAGACATGTGACGACTCTTCTTTTTCATTTCCCTCATCAAAATCCCCGGTTCAGAAGTGGGGAGTGGACTGGGGCCTGTCATAGGAATCTTCTGCCCTAGTCGAGCTTGGATCAGGGAACGTGTAAGAAGGGAATACCTTTCGTCGAGTTCCTTGAATTGCTGGATTTTAGTTTCATGCTCCGGGCTTGTAAAACGACTGAGGGCTGGTGTGTTCTCCAAAATAGCGCCTATCCACCACTGATAGTAGCTACGATCAAACGCCTGCGCGAGATCCTCGCTCCCGATATCCCCTTGAACGCAAGCCTCTAGAAGTGGGGTTAATCCTGCTTGGATTCCTTCCAACCTGATTCGTCTCCACGCACACCAAGAGCGTAACTCTATTAACCGTTCTTTCCATCCTTTGATCGTTCTTTGAGCCAATCCTAGCGTATCGGTTATTTCTGGCAGCCCCCAAGCCAGTGGGGTGTCGATATCCATAAGATCATCTACAATTTTTCGTGCCTCTAAAAACCCCAAGTAACCATCTCTGTAAACAATAAGGCGACGTCCAAGGCCTCCCGAGTCATCCAGTTGTTCTCTAGATTCTGTGAGTAGCCGTGTCCAAGTCTCCCGAAGAGGTGGCGCCTTTAGAGGGTCCCCTTGGACAGCACGAAGGGCTAAAGAACGAAAATTGTGAGCCCAGTCCTTAAGGTGCTCCAGTCCATCCCATTCAGGTTCCCCATCTTTCCAGTAACGTCCAAGAAGTGCACGCGCCTCATCACCCGCTAAAGACAACTTCCGATGCTCTTCCTTTAAATCTCTTGCCGTAGAAAGAGTGGATGCAAGTTCGGTGTCCTCGGGCGAGATACCGCTCTTCGAGACGCCTCGGAGAACTTTTTTAATAGATCTGCGCTGCAACCAGGCAGGAATAAACCAAGATCGGTCAGCTTCCTGGAGTTGCGAAAGGAGGGCATCAATATCTATTCTTAAAATTTTATCTGTGTATTTTTCGTAGACGGATGATCGAAGCGTATCGCGTCGTCGCCCGTGTTCTAACCATGTCCCGATCATTGCGTTAATCTCTTCCCAGTCGGGGCGTAAAAGGACTGGTGCTGGAGCGGATGGGGGACTTATAAATGCTCCCGATATTTCGTTGAGAAGTTCCAGATCTTTCAATGACCATCCCACCTGCGTTAGGGAAAAAATTTCAGATACGTCCTTGGCTAAGACCAGAAGATTTTCGGATGACCTTTCCAGGCGATCAATCGTTGACGATACTTTGTCTTCCCACGTAGGAGTCCAGTCAGCTTTTCTAACAGCGATTAATGGGTGATTGCAGATTTCCCCACACGATGAAACGATTGATGCAATCCGTGCAACGAGATCCCGTGTTCCAGCCAAACTTTCCGCATTCAGTGCGTCGGGTGTTGACCATCCTATATTTACTCTCTTGGCATTTCGTAACCCGATTAGCCGCGATAATGCCCTGAAAATTGTATCGCCATTTCCCCGTTTGACATGCAAGGCTTCAACGTAGTCGTTCAGTTCATTCCTTAATGCTTCGAGTCTTCTTGCTTCTCGCTCCCATTCTTCAGACGAGAATCCCTCAATTGCTCCAAGAGATTCCTCCAGTTGGGCGATTACCTCTTTCTTGTGGGCTTTATTCGAGTGCAATTCGAGTGAAAAGCGGGCAAGTCCTACTTTTTTCAACCGGGTATGGACCACATTCAATGCAGCCATCTTCTCTGAGACAAATAGAATGGTTTTGCCCTCGGTGAGGCAATGCGCGATCAGATTCGCAATCGTTTGGGATTTACCCGTTCCTGGTGGCCCCTCCAAGACGAAACTTCTGCCGTCAGCGGCAGAAAAAATGGCGGTCATCTGTGAGGAATCCGCGGGAAGAGGACAATAGGTCTTTGATGCCGGACGTTCTCGATCCAGTGTTGAAGGATTGGGAAATGTCCCACCGTCATCGAAAAACTGTTCTGGCCGATTGACGAGGTGATCAACGATTTTATTCTTCAGTAAATCTTCAGTACGCTCTGTAAGATCACGCCACATAAGAAACTTCTTAAAAGAGAAAAGACCTATGCGGGCTATCTCGAGTACGTCCCATTTGTCGATATCACGAATCGCGCGTCTAAATGTCTGGAGAATTTGGGGCACATCAAGACCAGATTCATCTTCGGGGAGGGGATCAGATAACGGAATTGCAACATCATGATCTTTGGATAACATCTCAAGTAGCGTGACGTTAAGCCGTGGCTCATCATCTCCAAGGGAAATCGTGAAACCTTCACGGGCAGATTTTCGATGAAGCTCCAAGGGGAGGAGGAGGATAGGTGCGATGCGTCTCTCCTCGCTCGAAGGGGTTTCATACCAAGCCAGGAAACCAAGGGCAAGGTAGAGCCCGCTGGCGCCACCTTCTTCCAAGCCCAAACGCGCAGCCCTATAAATTTCCACAAGCCGACGCTCTAGCTCCTCTGCTTTAAGTTCTGAGCAAAGTCGATTCCTCGCCATCTCCTCCCGAAGAAGATCATCAATCGCCGGTTTCCCCGTACGTTGCCGATGTATTTCTACATCGCGTGGATCTCCTTCGGCGTAGTCAACAGGATTGGAGCGGAGTCCGAATATAGCACCACCTGCGAGTGCGTCTTCGAGAGCAGGGAGGTTGGGGCAAAGAATGGGAATATTTTTTTTGGTTTCACGAAAGTTGAGAAGTTTGTTTCGTAATGAAAGGTCCAGAAGCTTCCGACGCCAGTGCTCAAGGCGAGTTCCGGGAGTCTCTATAGACTCCGCTGTTTTCGCCGATTCAGATTCGGGCACTATACCCAACCCGGGTAATTCTGGAATAAGCATATCGACTGGGGCCTGAGACGATTCTGAAGACTCTGGAGGCGGTGTCCCTAGAATATCAGCCCGCTCCGGAAGCGGACGAATGTGCCCTATACGTGCCCTCTTAATATCTATAACGCAAAGAAAATCAGCGGCGTTTTCCAACCGATGCTTTGCTTCAAAAACCGAAACTTCAAAACCAGGTGCTGGACGGGCCGTTACGCAAGTGGGATCGAAAACGCATATCTCATTCAGGTCTACTCGTTTCCGGAGTCTCAAAGCATCCTCTACGGCAGGCTCCGGAAAGCACTCCTCTTTGAGCCAACATCCAGTAAAAGCATGGCCCTTAACGATAACAACGAGTGGGTTTAGCCCCACCTGTTCTAGACATGCAGCCGAGAAGACTGCCAAATCCAGGCATGTCCCCATTCGTGTATCAAGCACCCGATCCGGCAAACGGATCCTCTGCCCTTCCCCCTCGAAGCTGGCAGGTGGATTGATATAGGTTAATTGCAGGTTTCTTATCGCTGTGTATATTGCCCCGACAGTTTGGTACGTCCGTTTGGGATCTTTTCTTTGATAGCCAGCGAGGGATGGGTCGTTAGTCCATTTACCCATGGTAGATGCAGCATCAACCAGAACACGCTCGATGATGGGATGGTTCGGAAGAACAAATGCAGCCAATATTTCGGGCAGTGAATTCAAACCGCCCCATTCGTCGCGAGCCAATAATTTTACGGGGCGAGTTTCTTTAACGAGCGGTTCAGAATCTCTCAGAAATTCAAAGTGAAGCAGACCCGATACCCTCTCCGTCAATTCCCCAAGGAACCGGGGGGAGAGCATCAAGTCGATGGAGTTGAGGTTATAGATAGAATTGGGAGCGATTAGGTCTATACGAGTCTCCCATTTTGGCGCGAATTCTGGTTCTGCAGAGATACGAACGATAACGTCGCGAAGAGGAGACTCGAAGGGGTTTTCGAAAGATAGTTTTTTTATTACAGGAACATCGTTCTGCTGCATCGCATAATTGATTCGACCATCAAAAACAATTTGTAGACTGTACCCGGGTGGGGATGAAGACCCGGTTGACGACGATGTTTCGGCCATCGAAAATCCCTCTGTCTTCAGTCCGGTGAAAATTCTAATGCATTGACCGCCGATCGGAATCTGATTGTATCCTGTACTTGAATATCAGCACAAACACGGGTCGCCCCGCCTTACTACTAAAATTAAGATTTGTAGCGAAACAATCTAATCAACGGATACGCCGATCATCCCCCAAAAGGTTGATGGGGCAAGAAGGCGAGTTCCATATTCTCTTGCCTTACGAGCTTTTCCCGACTCGCTTTCTGGATCTGCCAAGACCAAGATGCCCAATCTTTTCGTTACCCCTGTAGCGACAATCAATCCGGCATTTGTTGCAAGCATCTCCGCCATCTGCCGAGTTATCGGTTGGCCATTGATGGTGTCGGTGATTGCTCCCGTGAAGCACACGGACTTTCCGGCAAGATCCTCCCTCTTCGAGGATGAAGCGTACGAACGTACAATTTCGTTCTCGCCATTGCTCTTCAGTCGCTCGATTGACTCTCGAAGGATGTCCTCGTTGAATCCGAGCAGGAATACCACCTCTATCAAATCTCGCATTTCCGAATCCGTTATTACCCCATCCGCGAGCGCCAATTGAACCATGTTGTTGAGATATTCCCGATGGGCCGTTTCAGCTACCTCGCGCGAGATGTTCCACTCCCGTGCGACTTGGTACAGTGTGTCGGCTTCATCGGCAGTAACTTTCCTGTCCTCCAACGCCCGGTCGAGAAGATCCATGTATGCTCTAACTTCTGCGTCGGCAATGGATGAAGGAAGTCTTTCGAGCAGAGATCGAATGTATGCCCCTTTCTGTGAAACCTTCAATCTCTGCGCTTCTTGTCTGTTGCAACTTCGAAAGGAGGAGGGAAGCCTTGGCCAACCAGAAACAGGACTGCAAGGTGGAATGCTTTCGGGTAGACCTAGGCTTAAACCAAGTAAAGCGGTAAAAAGCTTTGCGGTTGCACGTGCGTCATCTAATGCACAGTGCGCATCCTGGAGGCTGATTCGAAAATGGGCACAGCAATTTTGAAGTCGATGACTTTGGAGTTTGGGTGCGAAGGTTTTGGAAAGTTGGAGTGTACACACTGATGGGGATGGCGGCAATTGATGGCCGAGGCGTGAATATTCTGATCGCAAAAAAGTGTCGTCAAAGCGGATGTTATGCCCGATCCAGACCTTTCCCGCAATTCGTTCGAGAATATCGCCGGCAACCTCTTCGAAACATGGTGCCTGGGCCACGTCACCCGCCGTAATTCCATGCAACTGGGTCGGGCCTACATCCCTGCATGGATTGATAAGGGTCGTGTATTCGTCACGGACTTGCCCTCCTTGATCAAGGGTAATTACAGCAACCTCCACTACACGGTCGCTACTTGGATAGACTCCTGTCGTTTCCACATCGATCACGGAAAATAGATTTCGCACAGAATCCATTACTTCCACTCGTAACTCTCCGAATGGGCCAAGTGCCCCCTGAAGTTGGCAAGGTACTTCTTCACCAACTCCTCATTGCCCTTGATGACGAGGAGATTCTCCGCGTTCTTCTCCTCCGCCGCCTTCGTGAAATTGAACAAGCCCGGGATCAACGGTTGTACGCATGCAGTTCCCAAACGGCAAGGGGGTCTTCTGGGCGAGATGCTTTGCTGCTCGAACCAGCCGCTGGTATGTGGAAATATCGTCGAGCTCGTACATCATGAGGTCGATCACTGTTCAACCTACATTCTCCCTTATCAGCCGCGGGGGGGGGCAAGGTCAACGACATATGACCATGGGGAGCTAACAAGTCCCTGGAGCGACCGCGGGGGTTTCTCTTTGTCGGCGAGAACCACAACGTGAACCCTGCGGAGGCTATCCCCCGGAAACTCTTAACAGCCCTTGTATATCTTGAAGTTCTTCCAGTCTCCATTCCATTCAAATATCAAGTTTATGGTCTTAGGCTCGGCATTGTCCGCGACAACATGAATCGCAAATCGGAATACGCCCGTTCTGCGGAGTAATTCATGGTATCTATTCAGGATGACATGCGTCTCTGGGTTAAAATAATTTCTGTTTTCTTCGAGTGACACGATATCCAAAAACTGATTCACACCCTTCGGGATATGAATAGGGAGATACTTTGTTTCGGGTCTCTGGCAAGACCAATGAAGCATGATGCTGTCACAATATTCTGTTTTAACAAATTCTCCTTTTTCATTTTTTGCCTCCAAGTTAACAAGATAACCCCTACATTCTCTGGCCATCCTATTGCGAGTATTGTTGACCCGAACACGAATATATACAGCCTTAGGGCCTGTTGCAGCCAAAGTTCTTGATGTATGGAAAGTATGCGAGACGCATTCCTCATCGTTGTCGAAAGAGAGGTTGAGATTCGGCCTGAACATCCGCTGTCGGATTGGCTCGGCAAATAGCGCGGTCAAGGCGCCCGAAAGAAAGGTGGCCACGCTTTGGAGAATCGATGCTGCCGAGGAGCTGGTGGAGGGATCTGGGGGCAATTTGTTCCACCTCCGTCAAGTGGTCCATAGGATTGACCCGGGAGAGAAGCGTGTGGGTACCCGCTTGTCGGCCTGCACAGAGCCTATCTTTCCCGGAAGCCGGGCTATAAAGTTATCGAGCCATTGCCCTTGTGGTATGGTGCGTCATAGCGTCCCTAGGATTGCCCTTGTGCGCATTTCCGATAGCCATTTCTTTGTGAAGTGGTCGCGGAAGGCAATACGGCGCCGTACCCCCGCGACCTGAGACATCTCCTCGAGAGATACGAACCGATCGATCAGTCCCAACGTCTTTCCACCACGAATGCATCCGCGATCTTGGGACGAGATAAACCAGTTTCCCTCCTTGACTCTGACGAGTGCGAGAAGGTCCTTTTCCCCAGGATCCAGGCTGGCAACATCGAGGCCCCCGGCAAGCACCGCATCGACGAGGGCCATTTGATCAACCTGGTGGACAGAGATTTCTCGGCGAAGCAGCGGGATATCCACCATCACGCGGCCGCCACCAGGACGATTCCCGGTTGCGACTTCTCCCACGCATGTGCCCGTTGTCGCAAGCCTAAACCCTGCGACGAGAAGTCGCCAGATACCGACATCGTGTGCCTCGATGATCGCTGTCGTATCGAGATAGACGACATTCCCGTGATCAAGCGCCATCACCCGCCGCCCGACCCAACTCCGGCGCGAGCCCGTAGGTCTCCATGAGTTTGTCCATCTCCTCCGTTGTCAGGTCGAGCAGACTCGCGGCTCGCCGCTCGGAAAGGAATCCCCTGTCCAAGGCCTTTCGGATTCGCCGCATGTATTTCGCTGAGAAGAGGGGAGGCAGGCTACCCACGGCAGTGACACGGCCGGTCCAGGTCAGCCGAGCCTCACTGATCGAGGCACGTTCTGCGACGGGGATCAGGTCCAGCGCTCTCAGGCGGTTGTAAAGCGCGAGTGCGGTCACACCGAACTCGTCCGCCGCCGCCTTGATCCAGTTATGGATATCCTTCTTTCCCCGTTGCTTCCATCGGTCAAGGATAGCGTCTTGGGGCATGAGCAGGGCTCCCGCGAAATTATTGGCGAGCCACTCGGTTCGCTTTGCCTTGTGCCCCGTAGGGCTCTCCGTGTCGACGTGGTTGGGGGGCAGGGTGGGCCAGGTCAGGATGTGGAACAGTTCATGGGCGAAGTCGAACGCCCTCCGGCCTTCCCGGTCGCGCCGGTTGATGAGGATCGTGTCAAACTCGGGCAAGTGGCAGGCCGCCCCGGATATGGCGAGGCCATGCATATCGACGTGAAGGACCAGGATGTCGAGTTTCTCCTCCGCGACGCGAGGTAGTATGGGAGCGGGCTTGGATCCGAGCCCCCATGACTGGTTTAAGCGTTCGGCGGCGTTCCATGCTTCTTCAAACAAACTCCTGATGTTCAACCCAAGCCGGGGAGTCAGGGGACTGAATGTTTCGCCAAGGTCCTCGCCGAGGGCGCGGTAGGCGGCGATCCACCCTCTCGCCTTGTCCTCGAAGGTTTCCAACTCGGCGGGGGCGGCCTGGGCTCTCCAACTGAAGGCACCCTCTCCGACCAATCGGAAGGGGTCCGTGAAGAAATCAAGGTCCTTCTTCAAGATGCGGATGACGGAAACTAATTCCTCGGAGGTGATCTTGCGCTGACCGGTCTCGATCGAAGAGAGGGTTTGGCGATCCTTGAAGCCGAGGCGGTCCGACAACTGCTTTTGGGTCAAACCAGCCGCTTCGCGCGCTTCCCGTATGCGATCGCTGACCATCCGGTGGAAGTCCTTTTTCCGCTCAGTCCCCATCTTCGCCCTCCCCCGAGGAAATCATCTCATGAACCTGCCCGCCATGATAGACCGCATTTTGTGAAATGCAAGATATATATGCTTTGTGGCAGTCGGAAAAAAGGGGAAGGAGGAGGAACGCGACCGCTAAAGATCAGATGGCAATCTTCATACGACACCTCCATGCAAGGCCACGGAATCCGTCACGCGCCTCGCTATTTTGTTTGCTCCCAGGGGCCCGAGAGAACATCCCCGAGGCCCGGGACCATGTTGATGAACAGGGTGCGCCTGGGGTGCGGAGGGTGCGGTAGGTCTGCCAGAGTCTGCCGCACCCTGCATTCCGCAAACACTCTAAATCGTTGAAGTCTATGAACCTTTCAAGGAACGTGGTATAAACCAATCGATGGAACGTTCGCGCCCGCACGGCCAGCGTGGGATCCTCGCCGGTTCGGGGGCGGGGAGGTCTCTCTCCGCTCTCCTTCTCGCCTTCTGCCTCCTCTTTCCCCTTC
>Ga0209212_1008643_pt1 | contig 10874 bp, 8 predicted proteins | sample RifGroC2_FD_183996 | JGI IMG/M metagenome (GOLD analysis project Ga0209212, IMG submission 183996) | Groundwater microbial communities from Rifle, Colorado, USA - Groundwater C2 (SPAdes) (version 2) | ecosystem: Environmental > Aquatic > Deep subsurface > Groundwater | place: Rifle, Colorado... | reverse complement strand
TGCACCATGCCCCCCGTAACCTGATTTCCGAGGATGAACGAACATGAGGCTCGCCCGTGGTCCGTCCCTCCGGACCCATTCTCCCGCACCGTTCGGCCGAACTCTGTCATCGTCATCAGAACGATGCGGTCCTGGAACGAAGCCATATCCCACCAGAAGGCGGAGATCGCAGCGGACAAATCGCGCGCACGCGTTGCAAAGGTGCCGTTCGCCGTCCCCTGCTGCACGTGCGTGTCCCATCCCCCCGTTTCAGCAAAGCCGACTTCGAGACCCACGTCTGCCTTGATAAGCTGAGCGATTTGCTTCAGGGAATTTCCCAGGGGGGAAGAAGGATATGTCACACCCGGAGACGGACGATACTGCCGGACATTCGACGCCGAAAGAAGCTTGACCGCCTCGAAACTCCCTGTCCCGGCATTATGAAGCAGGGATTCGGTCGTTTCTCTGTACATCGATTCCAACGTCCCTCCCGCCGAGGACATTTCGCTGACTCCGAATTCCTCAAGCCGGGAAATCGCCAGCGCCGGCTCTTCACCGTTCAAGCTCCGAGGCATCGCTGGCGTCATGGCAACTGCACGGAACGGAGTCGCTTCATGGCCGAGCAATCCACACGCGCGGTTGAGCCATCCGGACGACATCCCCTTGCGTCCCGGCGTCCCCGTTTCCATATAATCCTGCGCGTCAAAGTGTGATCGTGTCGGATCCGGAGATCCCACGCCGTGCACAATCGCAAGTCGTCCCTCTTTATAGAAGGGAAGGAATGGACTAAACGCCGGATGAAGTCCGAAACCGTTGTCAAGATCGAGCAGCTTCTGCTCTCCAGCAGATCCGGCGGCGGTCATCGCCAGCCTGGGGCGCAATCCGGTCAGATGTGACTCCTCGACCGGCGGCACGGCCATGAGCCCGTCCATTGCTCCACGCTGAAAAATGGCGATGAGGATCGGACGCTTTTCAAACAATCCGGGAGCCGGTGTCGCAAAAACGAGACGATTCAGGAACAATGGCGTTCCGCCCACGCCGAGCGAACAGAGGGCCAGGCCTGAAGACTTGAGGAAGATCCTGCGGGTGTGCATGCTCAGCCTAGATAAATATCGGTCCACGAAGCATCACGAAGCGACACGAAAGGTCCTTGATTTGCATCTCATCTTCTTCGTACTACGTGGTCCTTCGTGTACCTTCGTGGACATGTTTTTTATCTGCGTTGAAACTCCGGCGATCCTATGATGAGTCCTACAATATGTTGTTGCATTGTCGGAGGATTCGATTGGTCCATCGTCAAACGCCTTCGTCGCGCGTTTCCTTTCTTCGTCACCAGCGGAAGTCCATTCTCATCCATGAACATCTCTGGTTCTTCCCCTTCATCCCCGACTGCGTGTTCCTCTTTCTCTTCTATACGAGAACGCAATTCCGTGGACCGAACGCTGCGCTGAAGAAGCGCTACGGTCGAATCGGCACTTCGCTCAGGCAACAATGCCTTTGTGTAGGCTGCCAGCGCTTCATCGGGAGATCCGGGCTCGCGACCATCCGTGAGCAACTCGAGGTCGACCCTCACACCCTGTACCCTTCCCGATGCCAACTGAAACCCATAATTCATTCTGTTCAGAAGCGATCCGCTGTTGATCCATTGCGAAGCCCGGTCAGGATAACCGGTTGGAGCCTGACAAGCATACATTGGCTGACCCATGCGCGAAGTCCAGGAGACAATGCCGCGAGACGTCTCAACGTGTGCGCCCAGACCCCTTACGGCACTTATCGCCAGCTCGAACGGCGACTTGATCTTCGCTCGTCTCGATGCCGGCGACCAAAACTCCGGCGATTCCACGAGCACATGCATCACAAGCCCGATATCGCCCTTGGACGCCAGGAAAATCTCAGCCATTCGATCGATCAGCGCCTTTGGAGGATCGTCAGACACGAACCGAATTGCGATCGAGCGTGAAATGAATTTCGCAGTGGCAGGATGACGGGCGAGCATCTCAAGGACCCGCTCACCATCTTCAATACCGCCTCCAGACGGAAACGTCACGCCAAGGATCGCCTTTGATCCCGCGTCATGCGCGTCTGCGCGGAAGAGAAATCCGCCATCCTGCACAAAACCGACGGCCCTCCCTCGATCGATCCGCTGTTTGAGCTGATCCCCCTTTTGTCCGGGGGGCATGATTGTCCATCCGGTGAACGCCCGCGCCACTTCTACGACATCCTCCTGCGTGTATCCGCCATCCACGCCCAGCGTGTGCAGCTCCATGAGTTCACGCGCGTAGTTCTCGTTGAGTCCGCGGCGGCGTTGCGCCTGCTTGGGCAACTTCTCCATCGCTTCACGCGCTCGTTCCGCATACTCCTTTCGCGCACGATCGACCGCTGCACGATTTACTCTCCCGCGTAATCCGGGCTCTTCTTCCATCCCCCGGAATTCCATTTCCATCGTCGTCAGCGCGCCTTCCCCCGCCGTCGATTGCGCGTTGTCCAAATACGTCAGCATTGCGGGATGTTTCGCCGTTGCCTTCAAGAGGTCCACGAATCGTCCGGCGGCGTTTGGACGTATTGCATCCCGCTCATACGAAAGGACGTACGGACGAGATTGATTGTCCGACAAGGAGACGTTGAAATGATTGAACCAGAATTCTGTCAGAACCTCGCGCAATTGATTCTCGGACGAGTACGCGCGAAGCGTCTTCTGCGCAAGTAATTGTCCGGTCAATTCCTGGACAGGTCGAAATCCCTTCTCTTTACTGAAGTCCCGGAGCTTGTTCTGTAGCTCCTCTCTGTCGGTCGCTTCACCACGCTGAATGATCCCCTCCTCGTAAGCCGCTTGCAACACAAAGCCGGTATTGGGATATGTGCGAGCTATCTCCTCTGCGGATTGTGATAGTGCCGAATACGAAGTGAGGCGATCATTGAGGTCGCGATCGGGAAGCCTCCCGGTCAACTGCTCGTCGAACCACCGGTCCAATCCCGTGCGAGCGACGGATTCGATGTCTCCCGGTCTCGGTCCATACGTGAAACGATCAAGCAAATGCGCGGCCGCTTGACGTTCCGTCAGGCCAAACCGGGCATACGGAAACCGTGTCCGCTCCTGTGAAGAACCGGAAAGAAGGAACAGCAGGACAAGACTGAAGGCAAGAATGAGAGGAAACGTTGTTCGCCGGCGAATCCGCATAGAAGTATGGATGTACTTCGAACAGGATGGTTTAATACCGGTGCATGTGAAGGGCAATCATTGAAGAGGTTGAACCGCGAATCGACGCGAATACAGGACGGATAACATTGAAAAGACGTTCCGGCCTACCTCATCAATCCCGTCTCTGAATCTCCATATCTGTTCGCATGTATTCGCGGTTTCGTTTCACTATTTCCCTCTGACAATCTTGAAATTGAAGTTCGCATTTCCCAGCGCGCCGAACAACCTGATCCACAATGGAAGGATCATCTCTGCTGCATCTGGGAATGCACGTTGAATTTGTTCCGCAAGCGAGTCGCTATTGCTCACGAAGAGCGACGGAGGCATGCCTTTGGAAAAATCGAGCGGATTGGAGACATCGATCAGAACTTTGGCCTTCTGATTGTTCGCCGTCCGGGATCCCATTCGCACGCTGTGTCCGAGCGAAATCAGCTTGGTCCCAATGGCCTGCCCGACCATTCCTGTCCCTAATACCCCGATCCTCATACTAGTGCCGCTCCCACTAATAAAGACTGTGGGGGAGCGTGCACTAGTGCTCGTTCCCAATGCTTCTGTAAACGAGAACACAAGATTGGTTATTGGGAACGGCACTAGTACCTCCTGTCACACTACATTCCTTGAACTCCGCAACGACTCATCGACTCAACTACTTGTTCACCACCAAACAGCTTGCGATGATATCATGCAGTGCCTGCTTTTTCTCCGTGAATCCTGCAATGATGTAACCGATCATCAGGACCATTGCGGAGATGAACTTGGCAAAATATCGTCCCGTCGCCCGGCCGAACGTAATGCGATTTCCCTGGAGGTCGGTCACTTTGATACCCAGAGCCATCTTGCCGAGTGTCCCCTGATTTTTCGAAGACTCCATCAGAGCAAAATAGAGCCAGGTGCCTACCGTGATGACGAGCATGAACATCAAATATGCTCCGATGAATCCGGCAATCATCGCAGTGGCGTCTTCAGGCTCATACTCCATCGACGACATTTCCGACCCAACGATTCCTAACATGGCTACAAGAGGTATGAGTACGAAGAAACTGAGGACGCCGAGAAGAATGGAGTCGATCAGATACGCCGCGAACCTCTTCCAGAAGCCCGCATAGGAGAAAGTTGCACCGTTCATATGAGACCTCCCGGTAAGGATATGAATGGAAGACAACCGTACATCGGTAGGATGGTAAGGACTTTACATTTCGAAAAAAAGGCGGGGATGGTTCATTGGCTTGTGAAAATCGAAAGTTGGCTCATTTGCCTATGGAAGCAATAGGTTCGTTGAATGGTCTTCACCAATCGAAAATCGACATTCGACAATTCCTAGGTCTTCCCCTGTACTGCCCTGACCTCTTCGGCCCCCTCTTCACCCAACATATAAACAAGCTCTTCCTGGCAGATATCGACAGCCCTTCCAGTACCATTGCGGACTACCGTGCAACACTGCGTCCTGCCTCCCACCCACGGGTCGTCGAGCGTTAAGACACCTTCCTCAATGACCAGCGGATACGCCACACAAAAGAAGGGCTTGATGGCGAATTTCGGCATCCCTTCTTCCACCGCCGCCTTTTGAAGCACGCAATGGCCGCGGGAATTCAGGAAGACGCACTTCCCCGAATCGGCGACGGTTCCCTCACGATGGCCTGAGGGAAAATCAGCATCCACCTCACGCACACCGTCAAACCATCGGCTTGGATCGTGGTCCTGATCGAGATCCATGTGTTTCTGCACGATTGCGGTGTGCCGAAGAACTCTTGCCTTTTCTTCTAGATCGACGAATACTCCGTCCGCGCAGCACGCAGCGTTGCAGTTGTTCATCGAGCATCCAGCAGCGAACTTCTTTTCGAACAAGACGTGGTCGACCTTGAGGCTTTTCTGAAAAGAGAGACGATGGTTCTTCAGCTGCGTGAAAGTCATGCAGGACTAAGAATTATGTGATAGTAGATGAAACGCGAATAGAGTGAAGCGCAATGAGAACATTCTGAAGAAACGTGCCAAATGGTCCAAACGTACCAGACATGCCAAACAGGAAAGCTCGAGGAAGAACAGACGCAGATACATTCACAGTTCGCTAGTGCCGTTTCCAATAATTAACCTTGCATTCCACTTGACTTAAAGCATTGGAAACGTGCACTAGTGCTCGCTCCCACACAAAATTTAATAGTGGGAGCGGCACTAGTTTATTCGGCTCTTCAGTCTGGCAAGTTTGGATCGTTTGGAATGTTTGGTATGTTTTTCACCGATTCTTCCTAAACCACGCGATCATATCCGTTGTTACTGGCTTCGCCCCCAGTTGTCTGAGCATCGTAATGATCTGCCCCCGATGATACGAGGCGTGGTTGACCTTGTGAACCATTGCATGCCAAAGAACTGTTGTCCAAGGGTTGCCGCGGATATCCGTATATGAGAATTTCTCCTGCAGCTTTTCGTCGCTAAGCTTCACGATGAATCCATTCATGTCATTCTGATATTCTGCTATCCTTCTTTTCATATCTGCCAGGTCCGGGACCTCTTCCGGACTTGTGATGCGCGGCTGTGCGGAACCGAGCATGCGGTCGAGCCAGATCCTGTCAGCCCCGTGCAGGTGGGTCAGCGTCCCATGCACACCTCCATGACTCGACCCAAGGTCTCTCCGATATTGTTCCTCCGTCAATGGCGTGACCGCTTCGACCACGAGGTTCGTGGCCCATACGTCGTACGCATACAAGTCGCGGATGTCGGCGATGTTCATACATCAAAGTCCTTCTTGAGCTGTGCTAACCGCTGTAGCGCATCCAGCGGCGTCATTCTATCCGGATCGATCTTGCGAAGCGCGTCCCGGAGTTTGTCGTCCTTCACCTCAAACAACTGCATCTGGAATTCTTCCCCTTCCTTCTTTCCCGACCTTCCATGCGTAATGAGCTCTGAGGATTCGAGGTTCTTCAGGATCAATGCCGCACGGTCCGTGACTTCGGAAGGCAATCCGGCCATCTGCGCAACCTGAATGCCGTACGAATGATCGGCGAATCCCGGAAGGACACGGTGGAGGAAGACCACTTTGTCGCCGTATTCGCGCACGTCCACTTTGAAGTTCTTGACTCTCGGCAACACCTGCGTCAGTTCGTTCAACTCGTGATAATGCGTAGCGAACAGCGTCTTCGCGCCGATCCTCTGGTGAATGAACTCGGTCAATGCCCACGCGATGCTTATACCGTCGAACGTGCTCGTTCCACGTCCAACTTCATCCAGCAAGATGAGACTCTTCCGTGTAGCCGTGTTGACGATCTGCGCAGCCTCATGCATCTCCACCAGGAAGGTACTCTCGCCCGCCGCGATGTTGTCATTCGCTCCCACGCGCGTGAAGATCCGATCGACCAGGCCGATGCGCGCCGATTTCGCCGGGACGAAGCTTCCGATCTGCGCAAGCAACACGATGAGCCCGACCTGTCTGAGAAAGCTCGACTTGCCGCTCATGTTCGGACCGGTAAGAATGACGATCTGCGCATGCTCCGTATCGAGCGAGCAATCGTTCGGCTGATAGTGTTCGCCGGGAGGCAACAACTGTTCAATGACAGGATGTCGCCCTTCAACAATCTCCAAGCTTTCGGAATCGTCAATCATGGGCCGGACATACTTGTTTTCAACGGCCACCTGTGCAAGGGAGGCGAGACAATCGAACGTCGCCAACAGGCGCGCATTCTCCTGGATCTCCGCCGACCTGGCCGCCACAAATTCCCTCACTTCATGAAAGAGCGTTGTCTCCAGCTGCAAGATCCGCTCCTCGGCGTGCATCACTTTTTCTTCGTATTCTTTCAGATCGGGAGTGATGTACCGCTCGGCATTCGCCAGAGTCTGTTTCCGGATGTAATCGGCCGGGACCTTGTCCTTGTGCGAGTTCGTGATCTCGATGTAATACCCGAACACATTGTTGTACCCGACCTTCAGCGATCCGATGCCCGTACGCTCTCGCTCCGACTGCTGCATCCGCGCGATCCAATCCTTCGCGCCGTGCGACAGTCCGCGCACCTCATCGAGCTCTGCACTGTATCCCTTGCGAATGACGCCTCCGTTGGCCACGGCAGCCGGCGGATCATCCGCGATCGCGGCCTCAATGCGGTCAACAACTACCGGCATCGGCGCGAGTCGTGTTGCGATGTCGGTCAAAGTGGCCGACGCACACGACCCGGCTTTTTGCTGAATCGCGGGAATATAACGCAACGATGCTTTCAGCGCCGTCAATTCACGCGGGCCCGAACGCCCCGTGGCGATCCGGCCGAGCAGGCGCTCCATGTCGCCAAGATTGGACATGATCTCCTGAGCATCCCGGCGGAGCGAATTCTGTTCGACGAGCTCTCCGACGGAAGACAAGCGCTCGCGCAATGATTCGGGCCGTTTGAGCGGCCGGTGGACCCATTGCTTCAGCTGTCGCCCTCCCATGGGAGTGCACGTCCGGTCGAGGACCGAGAAAAGCGTCCCGTCCGTCGCACCGCTCATGGTCGATGTGATCTCGAGGTTCCGTTTTGTCGCCGGGTCGAGAGAGATGAAATCGGCGATGTCGACGGGAACGATCTTGCGTATGTGAGGCAGGTTCGATTTCTGCGTTTCCTGGAGATAATGCATGACTGCCCCGGCAGCGACGATGCCGACCGTCAGTTCCTCCAGTCCGAATCCTTTCAGCGACTGCGTTTTGAAGTGCATCAGGAGGGCTTCGTAGCCGTAATCGCGGTTGAAGACCCAGTCATCCAGTTTCGACAAAACGCAAGAGACCCTGTTCGCGAGAATTCGTTCGATCGCTGCAACGTCCCTTTTCTGAACAAGCACCTCCGAGACCCCGAGTCCGGCCAGGTGATCGGCAAGGCGCGCAAGCGGAAATTCGCCCGCGGCAAACTCTCCCGTTGATACATCCACCCAAGCGCATCCGAGGATGTCCGCCGACGTCGCGAGCGGCGAACCAAGGGCCACTGCCGCCAGGAAATTGTTCTGCTTCTGGTTGAGGACCTTGTCGGAGAACGCGACTCCCGGTGTGACAACTTCGATCACGTCCCTTTTGACGATTCCCTTCGCGAATTTCGGGTCTTCCAGCTGCTCACACACCGCAACCCGATAACCGGCGCGTACAAGCTTCGGCAAATATGCTTCCAGTGCATGATGCGGAAACCCGGCGAGGGGCACTTCGCCAGCCGCGCCGTTCCCCCGTTTTGTCAGCGTAATACCCAGCACCCGCGACGTCACTTTCGCGTCTTCCTCGAACGTCTCAAAAAAATCCCCCATCCGGAACAGGAGGATCGTGTCCGGGTATCGGGATTTGACGGATTGGTATTGCTGCATTAACGGCGTGGACATTTCGTTTTATAGCTCAGAATGCCGGCGTAAATTAATTAGCCACAAAAGGCACAAAATGCACATAATGTGAATTTTAGAGAATGAACTTTCTTACTTGAAGACGTGGAGATCCAAAATTAATGAGCATCCCGTGTTGTTGTTTCGCAGCACGAAGGTACCCCAAAATTAGTGCTGTATGTTTCTCGATGAGCGTGTGGACAGCTTTAATCTCAACCACGAGCCGATTGTCAACGAAAACATCAGTATTGTAATCTCCGAGTGGAAAGCCGTCCTCATCAAGAACTTGCAATGGGACTTGGGCATCAACTACGATCCCGAGCTTTCTTAGTCTGTGTACAAGCGCTCTTTCGTAAACTTTTTCAAAATGACCGTGCTTCAGATAGCAATGAATTTCGAAGCTTGTCTGTCGAACAATGTCGCATAATTGCAGTATGTCAAGCATAATAACCCCCTCTATTTGGAAATTAATTCAAACACTACATCAGGACTTGTCTAACTAGAACTTCAACTATTGTTAGCGATCTTCCCACCCTCCTTTCTTTTGTGACTTTTGTGCCTCTAGTGGCAAATACTCTTTGTGAATCCTATGATTCTTGAGCAGCCTCGACAGTGACATGACCATGCTCCAAATCCACAACAATCCTCACGACATTCGCCCGGCAACACACCACACAATCTTCGGTGTAGGTCTGCCGCACACCGCCGGTGGGATCGACCAGCGTCTCGTTCTCTTCCCCGCAATACGCGCAGCGATATGTCACGAATGGCGCGGTTTCCACGCGATCACCAACCCAAAGTACGCATTCGCACCGCCGAAGACAACGTGATTACCCTCGCATTCATGCCTTCATGTATCCCTTTTCTTTCTTTGCGTCCTTTCCGTTCTTTGCGGTTCAAGTTTTTCTCTTGACGGCGAAATCCACGATCTTCTGCAGTGCTTCACCAAAACCATACCCCGCGTTTTCGGCGCTTTCCATGAACGATACTCCCTCTGTGAGGTCGGGATTCGGATTGACCTCGAGGACATACACTTTGTTTGACGGCGACAACCGAATATCCACGCGGGCGTAGTCGCGACAACCGGTGATCAGGTAGGCATCCAAAGCCCGTTGCCGAACACGGCGCTCGGCCTCCTTAGATAACTTGGCGGGGCAGATCGTATGAATGCGATGATACGCTTCTTTTAGCGGATCCCATTTGACGTCGTAGCTGAGAATTGGAGGATGCTCCCCCGGGAGCTCAGAAAAATCGTATTCCAGGATCGGAAGGACCTGGGGAGGAGTGTTCCCAAGGATGGCGACATGAAGTTCCCGCCCGTCGATGAACTCTTCGATCAGGATGGGGGGAGAGAAACGCTGGAAGGCGTCGTTCACCCGCTGCGTCAATGCGTCGAGGTCATTGACGACGGAGCCGGCATCGACGCCGACGCTAGCGTCTTCCTTCGCCGGCTTCACGATCAGCGGATAATGAAGACCGTGACGGCGCGGAAATTTCGACTGCGTGAGCTGTCTGAAACGAGGCGTAGGGATTCCGCTCGCCAGGAGGACCTGCTTTGTCAGTCCTTTTCGGAGGCAGAGAGAAAGGGCGAATGGTTGAGAGCCGGTGTAGGGAATGCCGAGAAGGTCGAACACGGCGGCAACGGAGTTCTCCAGTCCGACCGTATCCTGGAACCCTTCGACCAGGTTAAAGACCACATCCGGCTTTCCTTTTTTGAGGGTGGAAAGGAGCGGAGTTACCTTGTCACGGATGTTGACCAAACGGACCCGATATCCGCGCCCCTCGAGCGCCTTGGCGATCGCCTGGTATTCCTCGACCTCCGTCGCCACGTCGATCCGGTATTCCGGAGTGAACGGCAGTGTGGCCGGGTCGACATTCTTCATTACCTCATAAATGTCCTTCCCCGTCTGATTATACACGATCGCGACGGTCAGTTTCTTGCGTGCCATACGCATAAAATAGCAGGAATCAGGCCCATCTCAAATACTCGTTGAAAGTACTCGAACTATTTGGGTAGGTTTCGCCCGCCGACGAACAAAATTTCCGAACCTGAATGAGCTTCTATCCTCAGCCAAATCTTTGGACGTGCGGTCCGTTCGCGCTTAAGCACGCTCTCGCCACTCTCGGCATCTTTGCCAACGAGAAGGATGTTTCGAAACTTGCCGGGACGAATTGGTGGCACGGGACGGACGAGATCCAGCTCGCAAAGGCGGCACACCGTTATGATTGCACGCTGAAGGTCTTCCGCAGATTCAACGCAGAGCAGGCGCGACGCGAACTGAAGAAATATCTCAAACGAGGCATCCCTTGTCTTCTTTGCGTGCACGAATGGCAGCACTGGGTCACGGTGGTCAAAGAGGAAAAGGGTAAATTCATCATTTTG
>Ga0209212_1008642_pt1 | contig 10876 bp, 7 predicted proteins | sample RifGroC2_FD_183996 | JGI IMG/M metagenome (GOLD analysis project Ga0209212, IMG submission 183996) | Groundwater microbial communities from Rifle, Colorado, USA - Groundwater C2 (SPAdes) (version 2) | ecosystem: Environmental > Aquatic > Deep subsurface > Groundwater | place: Rifle, Colorado... | reverse complement strand
TTTTTTGAATAGGGTAAATCCGCTTTTTCCCATTTTACCCAATCTGTTTGAGCGTAAACACATAGGGTGTAAAAAATTAAAAGCACAGTAAATATCTTTTTCATTTTATAAAAATATATTTATGCATCGAGCAATGCACGAGCTATAACAATGTTCTGAATCTCGGAAGTACCTTCATAAATTTCTGTAATCTTTGCATCGCGCAAGTATCTTTCCACAAGATATTCTCTTACATAACCATAACCCCCATGCACTTGAATCGCTTCAAGCGCACATTCAACTGCAATTTTAGATGAGTAAAGCTTTGCCATTGCAGCTTCTTTATAATATTTTTTTTCTGCATCTTTTAAGGCAGCAGCTTTTAGCGTAAGCATTTTTGCGGCATCGATCTTAACAGCCATATCGGCAAGTTTAAACTGAATAGCCTGGAAGTTTGCAATGCTTGTTCCAAATGCTTTTCTTTCCTTAGAATATTTAAGTGCAGCTTCAAAAGATGCTTCCGCAATTCCAATAGCTTGAGCTGCAATTCCAATCCTTCCGCCGTTAAGCGTGTTCATTGCAAAGTTAAAGCCCTTGCCTTCTTCCCAGACAATGTTTTTTGCCGGTACTCTGCAATTTTCAAAAGTTAGTGAGCATGTATCAGAGCTTCTTATTCCCAGCTTATCCTCTTTTTTTCCGTGACCAAAACCCGGTGTTCCTTTTTCAACAAGAAATGTTGATATACCCTTATGGCCTTTTTCTTTATCGGTTGTTGCCATAACTAAAAAATGATCGGCCGAAATTCCATTGGTGATCCAATTTTTCATTCCATTAATTACGTAATGATCACCATCCTTATCAGCCGTAGTTTTTTGCTTAGTTGCATCGCTTCCAGCTTCAGGTTCTGACAAGGCAAATGCGCCAAGTCTTTCACCTTTAGCCAATGGAGTTAAATAATTTTGTTTGATATAATCCGAACCGTACTTTTCCAACCCAAAGCACACCAGAGAATTATTTACTGACATGATAACCCCAACACTTGCATCGACTTTGGAAATTTCTATCATTGCAAGGACATAGCTGATTGTGTCCAGGCCAGCACCTCCAAACTCCGGAGGAACCATCATTCCGAGGAATCCTAATTCACCTATTTTTTTAACGATGTCCGTGGGAAACTCTGCATCAATATCTCTTTGAATAGAACTTGGAGCGATTTCAGCTTCTGCAAATTCCTTTGCGGATTGCTGAATCATCAGGTGATCTTCTGTAAAATCGAAATTCATTTTTATACCTATGGTTAAATTTGAAGAATTTGTTTTTAACTCTATTTTAATTTATATAATCGCAGATAAAATGGGAAATGTTTTTATTTTAAAGATAAATTCTTCTTTATATATTTTGATATGGAAAATGGAACAAACTTACCTGCAGAGAACAATTCTGAGAATCAAATCCAGAAAAAAGTAATACTTAAAGGATTAACTCTATCCGAATTAAAAAATTATTTCCTTGCAAAAGGTTTGCAAAAATTTCGAGGTGAACAGTTTTTTTACTGGATGTACAATCATCTTTCTACCAATATCGATGAAATGACTAACATTCCAAAGACTATCCGCAACGAAATCCGGAACGAGATTGAACTCCAAACCTTGGAATACTTTCACACTGAAGAATCGGAAAACACAAAAACAAAAAAATATATTTTCGTTACAAAGGATAATAACAAAATTGAATCGGTTATTATTCCCGAAGAGACTCGCACAACGCTTTGTATCTCAACGCAAGTCGGCTGTCCGCTTGACTGTCAATTTTGCGCTACGGGATTAATGGGTTACAAAAATAATCTTTCTTCAGGTGAAATTTTTGACCAATATATGCTTGCCGCAAAGGACTATGGTAAAGAGAAAATCACTAACATTGTTTACATGGGAATGGGGGAGCCGCTTCTAAATTATCAAAATACATTAAAGAGCTTGAAGATTTTTTCGAATGAGTTAACAAAAGGAATCAGCGTTAAAAAAATTACTGTATCAACTGCAGGCATTGCCCCTAAAATAAGAGAGCTTGCTGATTCCGGTATTAATGTTAAAATTGCTCTTTCGCTTCATTCTTGTTTTGAGGAAATGAGAAGTAAGCTGATGCCGATAAATCAAAAATATTCCTTAAAAGAAAATTTGATGGCAGTGCGATATTATGCAAAGAAAACCGGTACACGAATTACATTTGAATACATAATGCTTAAGGATTTGAATGATACTGACGAGGACGTAAATGCACTCGTAAAGATTTGCAAAGAGATTCCTTCAAAAATCAATATCATTCCATTCAATTCATTGAGCCATATGAATCCAAAAGGATTTTCAGCAAAATTAGAGTCAGCTCCGAGAGACCGAATTGAAAATTTTGTTCAGAAATTAAGAGATAAAAACATCACCGTAATGGTTCGTCAAACTCAAGGAGATGATATTGCAGCAGCTTGCGGACAACTTGCAGTTAAGTTCCTTTAAAATGTAATTGAAGAATTTTTATGCGAAAACTTACTCACGATGAAATTGCAAAAAGCAGAAGCACTCTTGAAACTTTACACAAAGTTAGGAAATTGCCTGTATATGTTTTGCTTAACAGCATTAGAAGCAACTACAATGTTGGATCAATTTTCCGTACATCAGATGGAGCAATGATAGAAAAACTCTATTTGTGCGGTTACACTTCCTGCCCTCCCAAAAAGGAAGTGTTAAAAACTGCATTGGGTTCAACTGAAAGTGTGAGGTGGGAATATGTAAAAGATGCAAAAGCAGTTATCAGTCAACTAAAAAGCAAAGGAGTTCAAATTTGCGCGTTGGAACTCACTGATAAAAGTATTCCATATCACCAAATCAAATCTGATGACCTTCCGATCTGTTTATTAATCGGAAATGAAATTACAGGTGTGTCTCAAGAATTGCTTGATCTGTGCGATAAATCAATTGAAATACCACAGTATGGAATAAAGCAATCGTTGAATGTAGCTGTGGCTTATGGAGTTGCAATATTTGAATTTAGAAAAATTTTTAATTTATAGATAAGAAAACATGAGTCCTAGATGTTGACCACTTATTGTGCGCTCGTAAAATACTCCTCCCCGTTATCTTTAGTGTGCAGGAAAAGCATATTTGCTCTAACTAATTTCACCAACGTTCGGGATGCCCTTCTTTCAGAAATGTTAATATAATCACTAAGCTCTTTAACAGAGATTCTTTCATAATTATCTAAAAATTCAAACACTGCTTTTTCGTTAGGACCTATTGAATATTTTTTCAAATTCATTTGTGAAGATCGTGCTTTTAATATCCTAATCATCTCTTTGCTTGCCTGAACGCTTTTATCATTAACTCTTATGTGAACCACTGATTGGTTTACATCTAATTCCTTAAGATAATCTTGAATTCTATGCGGTTTATTATCCGACTCGAAAATCTCGACCACAACTACTTCTTTTCCTTTAACTTCCACATAATCGATATTAATATTTAATGGCGGTTCACAAAAGTTATTAGCTGCATCATAAATTAATTCCGCTTCAGCTTTTTCACTTTCAACTCCGATTATTTCCTTATCATCATCAACTCCAATTACCAGATAACCGCCTTTAGTATTTGCAAATGCAATCATTTCACGTGCAATTTTTTCAGTTGTCGAAAATTTTCTTTTAAATTCACAGGTTAGATTTTCACCCTCTTCAATCAGTTCGAGCAATTCTCTCGGTTTCATTTTACATCATCCGGAAATAATTGAACGTCGCTCAGCCTGCCTCTGATAATTGATGAGCGCCGGCTTACATAACGAGAATTTGCTGCAGGATCATAGCGTAATGGTGAAGGAATGACAGCCGCCAATCGAGCGCTTTCTGTTGCGGATAAATTTTTAGGGTCCTTGTTAAAATAAATATCGGAAGCTTTTTCAATTCCAAAAATACCATCTCCCCACTCAATAATGTTTATATAATTTTCTAATATTGATTTTTTTGATAGCTCCTTTTCTATTCTCAAAGTGATTAAAAATTCTTTTCCTTTTCTCCAAACACTTTTACTTGTTGAAAGAAATAAATTTTTAGATAGCTGCATACTAATTGTACTTCCGCCTCTAACTGTTCTTCCTCGTCGCTTATTCAATCGGATAGATGTTTTTAATTCTTTCCAATCAATGCCTTTATGTTTGAAGAATTTTCCATCTTCCATTGAAATTATTGCCCTCAGTAAATTAGGATTAACATTGTCAATATCTGCCCAAGCCTGTCTCGGATAATAAATCATAAAATTTTTTAATGCACGCTGCTCCATTAAAGATGTAATCCTCGTTCCATTATATTGAAGCCATGGAATGTTAAAAGAAGGAATGCTGAAATAAAGTACTAATATCAGGTAAATAATTGAAAAGAAGAATTTTCTTTTTTTTATGAGAGGCAGAGCCTTGCTAAAAATTTCAGCAAGCTCATTTATAGGAAATTGAGAGTAATTCATGAATGGATATTCAATAGAATTAACCTAGATCATTTAGTGAAGAATTACTTCTTATTTTATCTTGTCCGATTTTGGTTTTTCAGGCTCTGTTAAATCAATAGGTGTATCCATCTTTTTCACTTCATTTGCTTCCATTTCTTTACGCTTGATATCCTTCTCCTCATCGCTCTCGGATTTTTCCTCGATTTGTGGCTGTTCTTTCTTTACATCTTCATTCGGATCAATGGGTTGAATTAATGAATCTGATTTCGTTTCAGCCAATTAATTCAATCTGTTTTAGTGAATCCTCGATTGCTTTTTTTCTTCTATCGATTTCCTGCTTATAAAATGTTAGTTTCGGTCTTATACTTGAGGCGTATTGAGATTGAGGATATTTAACATTGATGCTGTCATAAAACACGGCGGCGGAATCCAAAAGCTTAAGCTCATTTTCTAGAATCCATCCCCCGGCATACAAAGCTTTTGGTGCTAACGATGATTTCGGATAATCTCGGAAGATGCCGTAAAATTTATTTACCGACTCGCTATATTTTTTTTCAAGAAGAATTTTTTTCGCATCAACATATAATTCATCTGCAGGATCGTAGGTTAAATTTATCAATGGCTTTTTAAGCTGAATTGCAGCAGCGTTTACAATGTTTTCATTTTTATAGTTATCATAAATAAAGTAAAAAATACTATCTCCTTCTTCCTTTCGGCCAATCCCATTGTAGTATGTTCCTATGGAGTATAGCGAGAGAGAATGATATCTTGAATTGGGAAAATTCTCAATGATGTTTTTATAGTAGTAATAAGCGGAGTCAGGAACATTAAGCTCGGTAAAGAATAAATTTGCAAGGTCGAATTCATTTTTCACTATTATGCTCTTTACCGAATCAATACCGATTGTAGGACGCATAGGAGGATTTTTTGTTACAGTCTTTACTTGTGTTTTTACAGGCTGAACAAATCCTCTCTCGTCACCCTCGTTTCTTCTTTCACCTAAATCAACAGATTGCAATTCCTTTTCTTCAGCGCTTAACGTATCAGAATAAAATGCGATTGAATCTTGTATGAATTCATCGGGAGTTTCTAAATACGAAAGCTGTTTTCGCGCATCGAAAATACTTTTTTGCAGGGTTTGATATCTTTTGAATAGCTGGGCTTTTTCAGATGCCGGTTTGGAATATTCCGGTGGAGCGGTTGAGCTTGCTGATTTAATGTAATAAATGCTTGCGCTGTCAAAGTTTTTGTAATAATGCTCGAAAATCTCACCAAGCTTATATTTTGCAATACCGGAACTGACAGATGTGGCATACGTTGTGTCGACTTTCATCAGATACTCTACAGATTCATCAACCCGATTTAAGCTGTATAAAGTAACTCCAGTTTCAAGATCAATTTTATCAAACGAATCTGAATATTTATTTTCATTTCGCATTTCTTCGAGAATGGATAATGCTTTATTATTTTCTCCGGCTTTACGTAATGCAGAAGCCAATTCAATAGTGGAGTTTAATTCTACGCTAAAAGAAGGCGAATAATCAAAAACTTTTTCAAATGAAGCAATTGCGTTGTTATTATCATTTATCTTTATGTAGAGTCGTCCCAATTCGTACATTACTTCAGCATTTACTTCGTCGTTAGTAGAAACTTCTAAAAACTCATTTGTAAGTGAAATGGCAGAAGAATAAGTTTCTTGGATAATCAGATGTACAATTTCTTCAACATAAGCATCTTTAACAATTTCGTCTTCACCTTCTTCAATGCCTTGTTCCCGGACTTTTTTTAACGAGGCTAAAGCGCTCTTAAAATCTTTCAATCTCATTTGTGTTTTGGCAATCCACAAATCGTTCTCAAGGATTAGATCGCTTTCGGGATCAGTCACAACAAGTTCTTGAAATTTTCTCAGCGCTTTCTGATAATTTTTTTGATAATAAAAAGATTTGCCAAGCATCAGCAATGCATTATCGACATAACCGGAGTTGGAGTGGAACTGTAGAATCTTTGAACTTTTTTCGATAACATTATTTAGAAGCTGCGGTACATTTCCCGAAATATTTGGTTCTTCAGGTTCAAAAAGATTTTTTCGTTGAAGCTTAATGGCATCCTCAGCTTCTTGAAATTTATGCTTTGTGTTATAGTAGAGGTTAAAATATGTCGTGAAATCTTCCCAAACTCCGCAGCCGGGAAAAACTAAAACGAGAATAATAACAGGGATGTATTTCTTAAGTGAGGAACTAAATTTTAACATATGAAAAGCTAAATAAGAATGCGTAAAATGCAAAGGTAAAATATTTTACAATGCTTCGGGTCCCGATTCATCAGTTCTTATTCTAATAACATCCTGCACGTCTGAAATGAAGATTTTGCCATCACCAACTTGACCGGTTTTAGCAGTGCGGAGAATTGCATCCACAACTTTATCTACTTTGGTTTTGTCAACCACAACTTCAATTTTTATTTTGGGAACGAACTCAATTCTGTATTCGCTTCCGCGATAAGTTTCTGTATGTCCTTTCTGCCTTCCGTAACCACGAACTTCTGAAATTGTTAATCCGCGAACTCCTTCTTCTATCAGCGCTTCTTTTACTTCATCAAGCTTGAATGGGCGAATAATGGCTTCAATTTTTTTCATGAGGAATTTCCCTTCTATTTACCGTGGCATTGTTTATATTTTTTACCGCTTCCGCAAGGACACGGATCGTTCCGTCCAACTTTTTCCCCCACGTGTACCGGTTGCAATTTTCCAATGTGCTGGGCACCGCCTTCAGATTGAGATTTAGTTAATCCGATGTTTGTAGTGCTTTGTTTACTCTCAAATACCCTTGTTATTGGTTCTCGCCTTCGTCTGCTTTGAACATCATCGGGAGCTTGAGGCCAAAACTTAAAGCAAAACGAAACCACTTCATCGCGAATTTGCTGAAGCAGCGTTACAAATAGTTTGAAGGCTTCACCTTTATATTCCACTAATGGATCTTTCTGACCATAAGCTCTCAATCCGATTCCCTCTTTCAGGTCATCCATTTCGCGGAGATGCTCTTTCCATTTATGATCAATCACGCTTAAAGTAGCATATCTTTCAAGCCGCGCCATCAACTCAGAGCCTATCATCTCTTCTTTCTTCTTATAAAATTCTTTAGTGGCATCAATTATTTTATCCTTTATACCATCTTTTCCTAATGACTCGAATTGTTCTGCAGGTATATGCAGATCAACTAAGAAATAATGGAGCACATCTTCTCTGAGTTTTTCTGCGTTTACCTCATCGAAGTATTTATCAACTAAATCAGTTACAAATTCATCAAGCAAATCAAAAATTTCACCCTTAAGGCGATCACCTTGCAAAGCTCTATTTCTGCGGGTATAGATCACTTCTCGCTGCGAATTCATTGTGTCATCGTACTCTAACAATCTTTTTCTTATTGAGAAGTTATTCTCTTCAACTTTCTTTTGAGCACGTTCAACAGATTTAGTAATCATTGGATGCTCAATAACTTCGCCATCCTTTATTCCCATTTTTGTCATTACAGTAGAAATTCTATCGCTGCCAAAGAGTCTCATTAAATCATCTTCAAGCGATAAGAAAAACTTGGAAGTGCCCGGATCCCCCTGTCTGCCTGATCTCCCTCGTAATTGTCTATCAATTCTGCGTGATTCATGCCTTTCAGTTCCTAAAATATAAAGCCCGCCTTTATCCACAATACCTGACCCGAGTTTTATATCTGTTCCACGGCCAGCCATGTTCGTCGCAATAGTAATTGCTCCTGCTTCACCGGCATGTGCAACAATCTCTGCTTCTTTTTGGTGCTGCTTAGCATTAAGCACATTGTGAGGAATATTTTTTCTTTTTAACATTCTGCTTATCGTTTCCGAAACTTCAACGGAAGTAGTTCCTACAAGTACAGGTCTTCTTTGCTCTCGCAATGATTCAATCTGCTCAATTACCGCATTATATTTTTCTCGCTTTGTACGATATACTGCATCGTCTTGATCATCGCGAACCATCGGTTTATTTGTAGGAACAACCACTACGGGCAATTTATAAATTTGGAAAAACTCCGATTCTTCTGTTTCGGCGGTTCCCGTCATTCCGGCAAGCTTGTTGTACATTCTAAAATAATTCTGAAGCGTAATAGTGGCAAGCGTTTGCGTATCTCTTTCAACTTTAACATTTTCTTTTGCTTCAATTGCCTGATGAAGTCCATCGGAATATCTTCTTCCCGGCAGAACGCGACCTGTGAACTCATCAACAATGGCAATTTTTCCTTCTTCAGTAATTACATACTCAACATCTTTTTCAAATAAAGTATATGCTTTCAAAAGCTGATTTAGGGTATGAATCCTATCGCTGCTCTCGGAATATTTTTGGTAAAGCACATCTTTCTTTTTGATTTTTTCTTCAAGCGTTAAATTCGCATCATTTTCAAATTTGCTAATCTCCGTGCCTAAATCAGGAAGAATAAAATATTCTTTCTCCATTCCTGTTCCCTTAGCAAGTTCTTCTCTTCCTTTTTCTGTTAGATCTAATGTGTTGTTTTTTTCATCGATGACAAAATATAATTCATCATCAATAATGTGCATATTCTTAGCTTTCTCTCGCAGAAATTCCAACTCAGTTGTTTGAACTAATTTTTTATAGGTGGGTTCACTAAGAACTTTGGCAAGTTTGCTGTGCTTTGGTAGTCCACGCTGAGCTCTCAATAATAATTTTCCAGCTTCGGTTTCGTTTTTGTTGTTGTCATCATTTAGAATTGCCTCAGCATCCGAAACTAATTTCGAAACTAAGTTGGATTGGATTCGGTAAAGTCTTTCTATTTTAGGTTTCATCTCGTTGAATTTTTGATCATCAACGTCAACTGGACCCGAAATAATTAATGGGGTTCTTGCTTCATCAATTAAAACAGAGTCAACTTCATCCACAATGGCATAATTATGTTTACGCTGCACTTGAAACTCTTTATCAATTGCCATGTTATCGCGCAGATAATCAAATCCGAATTCATTGTTTGTCCCATAGGTAATATCACAATTGTACTGCACCTTACGTTGAGCGGGAGTCATCGTGTTTAAAATTACTCCCACAGTTAAACCGTGAAACTTATAAATTTCTCCCATCCATTCGCTGTCACGAAGTGCGAGATAATCATTAACAGTAACAAGGTGAACACCTCTTCCAGTTAACGCATTAAGATAAATTGGAAGCGTTGCTACTAATGTTTTTCCCTCACCCGTTGTCATTTCGGCAATTTTACCTCGATGCAAAACGATTCCACCCATAAGCTGTACGTCATAAGGAACCATTTCCCAAGTAATTTTATTGCCGGCTACATTCCAAGATTTTCCAACGAGTCGTTCACACGTTGCTTTAACTACTGCAAAAGCTTCTGGAAGAAGATCGTTCATTACTTCTTCATATTCCTCATTTAGTTGTTCTTCAAGTTCATCCAGATCATCATAAGCAGCGTTTCTATCAAACTCTTCATCAGATTGCAGCTTTATTCTAAGTTCTTCTATTTTCGTGCGGGTTTCAGCAGTGTGGTTTTGAATTCGCTCTTTAAATTCTGAAGTTTTTACACGCAGTTCATCGTCGCTAAGATTTTTTATCTTTTCGTACTCAGCATTTATTTCATCTACAATAGGCCAAAGTAATTTAGTTTCTTTAGTGTGCTTATCGCCAAAAATCTTCTTTATAAAATCTAACATTTAAAAGTCTCTCCAATTGAAAAAATAGTGTCAATCAATAGCGAGTCTTAGGAAATTAGACTTATCCTCAACTCGCTTTATGCAGATTAAACGAAGCCAAAATTAACTATTGAGGTTTTGAAATGCAATTTAAGAAGTAGTGCTATGAATAAGATCTGAAGCGACATTCGTGACAATTTTTTTTATCACGATGTTATCCTTCAACAAAAACATTATTTCTTTTTATTAGTCTTAGGAGCTTCCTTCTTTCCGCTCCATTTAGCTAAAGGATTATTTATTGCAAATTTATATAAACCTTTATCGGTTCCCACCCACATTTCGTTTCCATCAAAATAAAAAGTTTGCACCAGCGATGAACTTATCTCCGTTTGATTCAAGTCAATGTTGACAATTTTGCCCGAGACTCTATCAATTATAACAAATCCTTTTCCATATTCCTTTTTATTTTTCTTATCAAAAGCATAAACGGCAGCCCAAATTTTATTCCCCGTTTTTTCCAAACAATAAATTCCATTGCCCGGCAACCCGTCTTGCTTGGAAATTCTTTCCCATTTCAATTTGCGATTGTATTTATATATTCCTCCCATATTAAAATTCGGCTGCTGCGGAGTTACAAATTCATCGGTTGCAAACCAAATATTATCTCCTTCAAAAAGAAAATCCGAAACAGATACCGCATCACCTTCTGCATTGAATCCCTTTTTATTATTTAT
>Ga0209212_1008640_pt1 | contig 10881 bp, 12 predicted proteins | sample RifGroC2_FD_183996 | JGI IMG/M metagenome (GOLD analysis project Ga0209212, IMG submission 183996) | Groundwater microbial communities from Rifle, Colorado, USA - Groundwater C2 (SPAdes) (version 2) | ecosystem: Environmental > Aquatic > Deep subsurface > Groundwater | place: Rifle, Colorado... | reverse complement strand
AGAGGCAGATAGTTGTAGATACCTGCAGCCAGCTTGCGGATCATGCCGCTGCGGAGCATCAGTTGATGGGAAATAACCTCGGCGTCGGAAGGGGTTTCCTTGACGGTAGGGATAAAATAACGGGAATAAAGCATTGTCACCTCAGGGGATGTTGACGTTGTTTTACAAGAATGAACTAATGTATCTTTAAAACGGCTGTACTCACGCGGAGTCGCGGAGACCGCGGAGAAATACAACTACTTAATATATTTAATATTTAACCAATCGGGTGAGTATTTATTTTGGATAATTGCTTGTGTTCACTCTGCGTACTCCGCGTCTCCGCGTGCAACTGCTTATATTGGTTTATTTGCGGCGTACAGTTAGTAGACTCAGAGCTTGTCGATTTCTTCGAGGAGTGCATCAGCCAGCTTGTCCTCCGGCACCTTGCGGATAATCTCGCCGTGGCGGAACAGCAGCCCCTCTCCCTTGCCGCCGGCAATGCCGACATCTGCTTCGCGTGCTTCGCCGGGACCATTGACGCTGCACCCCATCACCGCCACGGTGATCCGCTTGTCCACGCCCCGCAGCCGCTGCTCGACCTCCTCTGCTACCTTCACCAGGTTGATCTGGCAGCGACCGCAGGTGGGACAGGAAACGAAGTTGACACCGCGCTGGCGCAGTCCAAGGCTCTTGAGGATCTCGTACCCAACCCTCACCTCATCCAGCACATCGCCGGTCAATGAGACACGCATGGTATCGCCGATACCATCGGCGAGCAGGATGCCAAGACCGACCGAAGACTTTATCGTGCCGGAAAAGATCGTGCCGGCCTCGGTAATGCCGATATGCAACGGATAATCAACCTTCTCCGACAGCAAACGGTAGGCTGACACTGTCTTCATCACATCGGATGCCTTGAGCGATACCTTGATCTCCCGATAGTTCAGTTCTTCAAGGATACGGATATGTCCTAGGGCCGATTCCGCCATGGCCTCGGCAGTCGGATGGCCGTACCTTTCCAGCAGCTCTTTCTCCAGCGATCCGGCATTGACACCGATCCGGATCGGCACCTTACGCTCGCTGGCAGCCTTAACGACTTCAGCCACCTTCCATCTGTCGCCGATGTTGCCGGGGTTGAGACGCAGTCCGTCGATACCCCCCTCAAGCACCCGCAGGGCCAGCTTATAATCAAAATGGATGTCGGCAATCACCGGGATCGGGCTTTGACGCTTGATCTGGCCAAGGGCAACAGCTGCTTCCATATCCGGCACGGCACAGCGGACGATCTCGCAGCCAACCTCGGCCAGTCCCTTTATCTGGGCCAGCGTCGTTGCAACATCCCGCGTGTCGGTTGAGCACATGGACTGTACCGAGCAGGGCGCATCACCACCTATGGCAACAGGGCCGATATGTATCTGTCTGGTTACTTTTTTCATAAGGGGGCATAGTGCCAAAGAGAGGCGGTAAAGTCAAGAACGACAAGCGGTTTCCGAGATAGTTGCGGCATCTTGGGGGAAATTTTCCGTACCTTAGCCGTCACTGGCGATGATCTTCCATCTGGTAGACGCGGCTGACAGGAATAAACCTGGGCCGCTATCGGAACATGGTTACCACCAACCCTATGATGCAACCGTTTCCGGAGTAATGTTCAGTCGCAGGCCGACACCATGCAGCAGGTTGAACAGAGTACGAATTTCCGGATTTCCCCGGCGTGACAAGGTGCGATACAGGCTTTCGCGATTAAGATGGGCCTTGTCAGCAACCGCTGCCATGCCGCCATTGGCCGCGGCAACGTTGCGTAGCGCCAGCAGGAAGGTCTCACGGTCTCCCTCTTCAAGCGCGGCATTCAGATATGCCGCTGCTTCAGCGGGGTCTTTCAGCGCCTCGATCAGGTCTTTTTGATATTCGGTCACGTTTGCCATGCTAGTGTCTCCTTCTGTGATCTTGCAGGTAGCTGGTGGCCTGTGCGATGTCCCGTTTTTGGCTATCCTTGTCGCCGCCAATCAGGAGCAGGATAATCCGGTTCTCTTCTTTGGCGAAATATACGCGGTATCCTGGCCCGTAGTCGATCCGCAATTCCCAGACACCTTCATCAAGGTGTTTGTGGTAGCCAAAGTTGCCAAGGCGGGCGCGGTCAAGCCGGACACGAATCTTTGCCCGTCCGTAGTTGATCCCAACCCGGACGAGCCGGAACCAAAAAACTCACACGGAGGCACAGAGGCACGGGGAAAGTCAATAATTGCAAATCTTTTTTTGCTGTATCCCAAAACTCCTTTAAACCTGGGTTTCTCCGTGTTCTCTGTGCCTCTGTGAGAGCAAGTTTGTCTGTTTTGAGAATAAAGTCAGAAAATATGCTAAATTGCCGGCAACCTCTGTATTGATAAGTCTTTACAGGTATTGTGAAATTTTTTCTTGCCACTTCAGCACGAATTTCAGGTGTTAGTTACTAAGAGCCTCCAGCCATTCCTTGAAAGGCGCAATGCCGTTCTCGGTCTTGTAATAGTCTATCTCGTGCGGAAATGCTTGTGTGGTCATATATTAGCCTATAAGCTACAAAATAACAAGATGGATTACTACGTATATTTGTTTGACAATGGATACTACCTGACTGTCAACGGATCACATGAAATACAGCTAAGGCCGTTCAGCGTGACACCGGCAAGAAAAGTTCTTATTTGTCTGCTTTTCCGGTTCCGCCATGGGCATACCAGTAAGCGCAGGCCACAAAGACCACACCGCCGACGATGTTGCCTACCGTGACCGGTATCAGGTTATCCACCAGAAAGCCGTGCCAGCTCAGCTCAGGATAGGGACGTACAAGCTCGTTGGAAAGAAAAAGACCGGCGGGAATGAAGTACATGTTGGCAATGGAGTGCTCGAAGCCGCTGGCCACGAAGGTCATGATCGGGATGTAGCAGGCAAGCAGCTTGCCGGTCACGTCACGGGCAGCCGTTGCCATGAATACCGCCAGACATACCAGCCAGTTACAAAGAACGCCGCGGACAAAAGCAGCGGAAAATGAAAGATTGCACTTGGCAGTGGCGACCTTGAGAGCCTGCTCAGCCACTGTCCCCTGCTCCCACAGATGAGATTCAAACATCAGCCAGGCAAAGAACAATGATCCGATGAAATTGCCGGTCAATACCACAACCCAGTTTTCTGCGAGTTTCAGCCAGGAAATCTCGCCATGCAGGGCAGCACCCGCCAGCAGACTGTTGCCGGTGAACAGCTCCGCGCCGCAGATCACCACCAGCATCAGGCCGATGGAGAAAACGCTGCCGCCCAGGAGCCGGGCGATACCCAGGCCGGCAAACTGCGCGGCATCCTGGGTAACAACCGTTGAGAGCTGCGCACCGAATGCAATGTAGAAACCCGCCAGAAGACTCAGGACAAAGGTGCGGCCGAAACCCTGATGCAACACACGGCGACCGTTCTGGATAATGGTCAGGGCGGTCTCTGCCGGTGTAAGAAAGCGTTTTTCGCTCATCAATCTCACCTCAAATAAAAAAACCCGCTGGAGCATTGCCAGCGGGTTTCGTAACTACCAGAAAATCAGCGTTTAAGCAAGTCTGTTGGCATAAAGGGGAAACCTCTTCATCATCTGGTTGACCTGCCCCTTGATGGCGTCCAGTTTTTCGTCATTGCCGATATTGGCAATGGCATCGGCGATAAAACCCGCCACCTGCTCCATCTCAGGTTCCTTGAGGCCATGGGAGGTGCATGCCGGGGTTCCGACACGGATGCCGGATGTGACGAAAGGTGAACGGGTCTCGAAAGGCACCGTGTTCTTGTTGACAGTGATACCGGCCTTGTCCAGCGCCTCTTCGGCTGCCTTGCCGGTGATCTCTGTGCCGGAAAAGTTGATCAGCATCAGATGGTTGTCGGTGCCGCCACTGGTCAGCTTGAAGCCGTTCCGGGAAAGCGCGGCGGCCAGAGCCTTGGCGTTATTGACGATCTGCTGCTGGTAAACCTTGAACTCCGGCTGCAGAGCCTCCTTGAATGCCACTGCCTTGGCAGCAATGACGTGCATCAAGGGTCCGCCCTGAATTCCCGGGAAGATCTGGGAGTTGACTGTTTTGGCGAACTCTTCGCGGCAGAGGATCATGCCGCCTCTCGGGCCTCGAAGGGTCTTGTGTGTGGTGGTGGTAACGAACTCGGCATAGGGGATCGGACTTGGATGCACACCAGCGGCTACCAGACCGGCGAAATGGGCCATATCGACCATGACAACCGCACCGACCTTGTCGGCAATAGCACGGAAAGCAGGAAAATCGATGATGCGGGGATAGGCGCTGGCACCCACAACGATCATTTTGGGTTTGTGCTCAACAGCCAGACGCTCCACTTCTGAATAGTCTATGGTCTCGGTCTCGGGGGAAACACCATAAGGCACGATATTGAACAATTTGCCCGAAAAGTTGACCGGGCTGCCGTGGGTTAAATGGCCGCCATGGGACAGATTCATCCCCAGGATTGTGTCACCCGGTTTACAGGCAGCAAAATAGACCGCCATGTTGGCCTGGGAACCGGAATGCGGCTGGACATTGGCGTGATCGGCGCCAAACAGCTCTTTGGCACGATCAATAGCCAGCTGCTCAACAACATCCACATGGTGGCAGCCGCCATAGTAACGCTTGCCCGGATATCCTTCGGCATACTTGTTGGTCAGCACAGATCCCTGTGCCTCCATAACCGCCTCGGACACAAAGTTTTCTGAAGCGATCAGCTCCAGGTTGTACTCCTGCCGTTCGGTTTCGTGACGTATGGATGCGGCGATTTCAGGGTCAAACTGGGAAAGGATAGACATGATATCTCCTTTAAAATTAGAAATTCCGTACTCTGGTTTGCACAAACACGAAACGGGACTTTATTCAAGTCCCGCTCGATTAATCATACTGCAACACACCTATTTACAATACTTTTTCTCGATTTCAGAGATCATGTCCAGCCGCCCCTGGTGACGTCCGCCTTCAAAGGAAGCATCCAGCCAGGCACCAACGAGGTCACATGCCTTTTGTTCGTCCAGGACGCGTCCCCCCAGAACAAGAATGTTGGCATTGTTGTGTTCTTTTGCCATTCGGGCCATAAAGACATCCGTTACAAGCGCTGCCCGTATTCCGGGAACCTTGTTTGCAGCAACAGACATACCGATACCGGTGCCGCAGATGAGAATACCGCTTTCGACTGAGCCGCCGGCTACTGCCTCGGCAACCTTTAGACCAAAAGCAGGATAATCGACCGAAGCATCCGTGTCAGTACCGGCGTCAGAAAACTGGATTCCCCGTCGCGTAAGATAACTCTTCAGGGCTGTCTTAAGGTTAAGTCCGCCATGATCACTGCCAATGACAATCATTACATTCTCCAGGCTATAACTTCTTGAACAATAAGGTAGCGTTGGTGCCGCCAAAACCAAAGGAGTTGCTCATGGCGTACTCAATCTTTGCATCGCGTGCCGTGTTGGGAACATAATCAAGATCACATTCCGGGTCCGGTTCAACATAATTGATTGTCGGCGGAACAACACCCTTATCCATGGCAAGGCAGCAGAAGACAGCTTCTATGCCGCCGGCGGCACCCAGCAGATGTCCGGTCATGGATTTGGTCGATGAAACCATCAATTTATTGGCATGATCGCCAAAAACCGACTTGATGGCCATGGTTTCATACAGATCGTTGAAATGTGTTGAAGTCCCGTGGGCATTGATATAGGTAATCTGCTCAGGATTGACCCCGCCGCCCTTGAGAGCCATCTTCATACAGCGGGCAGCACCCTCACCGCCTGGAGCCGGCATGGTCAGGTGATAGGCGTCGCCGCTCATGCCATAACCAACAACCTCGGCATAAATCTTGGCGCCGCGTTTTTTGGCTGCCTCATATTCTTCGAGCACAACAATACCGGCCCCCTCGCCAAGGACAAAACCATCACGGTTCTTCTCAAAGGGCCGCGAAGCGGTTTCCGGACTGTCATTGCGGCTTGATAGCGCCTTCATAACAGAAAAGCCGCCAATTCCCAGAGGTGTTACCGTGGATTCAGTTCCGCCGGCGATCATGGCATCGGCATCGCCGCGCTTGATGATGTGATAGGCGTCCCCAATGGAATGAGTCGCTGTGGCGCAAGCAGAAACAGATGATATATTGGGTCCCTTGGCGCCATATTTGATCGAAATGTGGCCAGGGGCCAGGTTGATAATCAGCATGGGGATAAAGAAGGGAGAAATCTTTTTATAGCCGCCTTCCTGCAACGCCACATGATATTTTTCAATGGCCGGCAGGCCGCCAAGTCCGGCGCCCACAAGCACCCCTACCCGTTCGGCGTTTTCTTCGTTAATGACCAGTCCCGAGTCTTCCATGGCAAAATGTGCGGCACCCATGGCGTACTGGATAAAGAGATCCATCTTCTTGACCTCTTTTTTGTCAATAAAATCTTCGGGATCAAATCCCGAAACCTCACCGGCAATCTTGACAGGCATATCGGATGCATCAAAACGTGTAATCAGGCCAATGCCTGATTTACCATTAATCAGCGCGTCCCAGTTGGTGGCGTTACCTGTCCCGAGGGGGGATACAGCGCCCACTCCTGTAACTACAACTCTTCTCATGATATGTGGCTCCAAGGTTTTGAATTACGTTTGTACGTTAGAAATCATGTTTCATTTTTGACACAATGATTCCCTTTATCCTTGCAGATAAAAGGCAGAAAATGAAAGAGGGGAGAAACTCCCCTCTTTCATTCAATGGATCAATCTTCCTAGCTGTGCTCAGTGATGTACTCGATAGCGTCATTCACCGACTGGATTTTTTCAGCATCTTCGTCGGGAATTTCAATATCGAACTCTTCTTCGAGAGCCATAACCAGCTCCACCGTATCCAGAGAGTCTGCGCCAAGATCATCCATGAAGGAAGCTTCAGGAACGACCAGAGACTCTTCTACACCAAGCTGTTCAGCTACGATTTCTTTAACCCGTTTTGCAATATCAGACATCTTTCACCTCCGTTTGTTGTAAACCTGATCTAGGTTTTATTTTTCTGTTTTATTGGCACAGATTACTTAACAATGAATTTGTTAAAAGTCAAAACATAATTTTAGCTTACATATACATGCCGCCGTTGACAGCCAGCACCTGCCCGGTAATATATGCAGAATTGTCTGAAGCAAGGAAAAGTACGGCATTGGCGATGTCATCGGCACTACCCAGGCGCTCCATGGGAATCTGGGCGGCAAGCTCCTGGCGAGCCTTTTCAGGAAGCGCTTCAGTCATATCCGTGGCAATAAATCCCGGGGCAACAGCATTAGCTGTTACATTGCGGCGTGCCAGTTCGCGAGCAACCGATTTTGTGAGACCGATCAGGCCGGCTTTACTGGCACAGTAGTTTGCCTGGCCTGCGTTGCCCATCTGGCCAACGATAGATGCAATGTTGATGATCCGGCCATAGCGCTGTTTGGACATCACTTTCGATGCAGCACGGGTACAGACAAAAGCGCCCTTGAGATTTACATTGAGGACGGCATCCCATTCTTCGTCTTTCATGCGCATGAGCAGGCCGTCACGTGTGATGCCGGCATTATTGACGAGAATGTCCACCCTTCCGAATTTTTCTGCAGCCGCTGCCACCAGGCGCTCGGCATCCTCTGTTACGGCAACATTGCACTGAACCGCCAAGCCCTCAGTTCCACCCTTGGCAAGCTCGGCAACCAGCGCCTCACAACCTTCCAGGCTGATATCCGCAGCGACGATCTTTGCTCCGCCGGCTGCAAGGGCAAGCGCTATGCTGCGGCCGATACCGCGCGATGCTCCGGTTACAACGGCGACTCTATCTTTTACCATGATTCGCACCCCTTTCTGACAATTTATCCCGAATTATTGTAACGACTTGATTCCGTTCAGATCCTCGACATTGGCCACTGAAACGTCTTTTGTAATCCTTTTAACAAGTCCGGTCAGAACCTTGCCCGGACCGATCTCCACGAACCTGCTCACCCCGAGGGAAGTCATCGCCTGAACCGACTGTTCCCAGAGGACCGGCGAACAGACCTGAGCCACCAGAAGCTGCTGCACCCTGGCGTTATCCTGATTTGGCTCTGCTTCCACGTTGGAGACGACCGGAGACACCATTGAACCATAGGGAAGCGTAGCAACAACCTCCGCCAGCTTATCTGCAGCCGGCTTCATGAGTGCACAATGGAATGGTGCGCTGACCGTAAGAAGCATGGCTTTTCTGAATCCCCTGGCTTTGGCAATCTCAATGGCACGGTTGACTGCTCCGCTATGACCGGCAATCACAATCTGTCCCGGCGAGTTGAAGTTAGCCGGTGAAACCACTTCACCTTGAGCAGCCTCGAGGCAGATCTCCTCAAGAACCTCTTTATCAATACTCAGCATGGCTGCCATGGCTCCGACTCCAACCGGCACGGCCTCCTGCATGAAGGCACCACGAGCCCGAACCGTTTTAACCGCATCAGTAAAGGTCATAGCACTGGAACAGACCAGTGCCGAGTACTCTCCCAGGGAATGTCCGGCCAGATAATCGGCCTTAAGACCGGTTTCCTGCTCCAGGACGCGTAATACTGCAATACTGGCGGCAAGAATGGCGGGCTGGGTATTGGCGGTCAGCTTTAACTCATCCTCACTGCCTGTGAAGCAGATATGGGAGAGTTTTATGCCAAGGGCATCATCGGCCTCCTCAAACACCTGGCGCGCAACCGGAAAGGCATCAGCCAGCTCTTTGCCCATACCGGAATACTGTGAACCCTGCCCTGGAAAGATAAATGCGGTTTTGGTCATGAAATATGTCCTCGTGATGTATGATTAATAAAAACCGTAACGACTACCAGCGCATCAATGCTGAAGCATAGGTAAATCCTCCGCCAAAAGCATCCAGCAATACAATATCCCCTGGCTTGATGCGGCCTGCCCGGTTGGCTTCGTCAAGGGCTATGGGGATTGAAGCTGACGAGGTATTGCCGTAATTGTGGAGATTTACGAAAACCTTGTCTTCAGTCAGTCCCAGACGTTTGGCCGTTGCATCAATAATGCGCTTGTTTGCCTGGTGAGGGATGAAGAGCGAGATATCGGACGGGGACATGGCATTGGCGCTCAGGGAGGTACAGGCAGCCTCCTCCATCGCTCTCACGGCATGCTTGAACACATCATTGCCTTCCATCCTGATATAGAACAGCTGCTCATCGATAGTATGCTTGCTGGTGGCAGGATTTCTGCTCCCGCTACCGGCCTGGTAAAGCGTCTTCCAGAATGAACCGTCGCTGAATATATTGGTGGAAAGGATGCCGTTATCGCTTTCCGAGGCCTCAACAACCGCTGCACCGGCGCCGTCGCCAAACAGGATACAGGTATTGCGATCAGACCAGTCAACTATGCGTGACAACACCTCAGCACCGATTACAAGCGCCTTCCTTGCTATCCCGGAACAGATGTATTTTTCAGCGATGGAAAGGCCATAAACAAAGCCTGAACAGGCGGCTGAAATGTCAAAGGCCGCAGCCTTGAATGCGCCGATTTCGTTTTGGATTATACAGGCTGTGGAAGGAAGGGGAAAATCCGGCGTAACAGTGCCAAGGATGATCAGATCAAGTTCTTCGGCACTGATACCAGCCATCTCAAGGGCACGTCGTGAGGCCTCAACTGCGAAGGTAGAGGTAAACTCACCTTCAGCGGCAATGCGGCGCTGTTTGATACCGGTTCTGGAGGTGATCCATTCATCATTGGTATCAACCATCTGTTCCAGATCGGCGTTGGTGAGAATTTTATCCGGCAGAGAGGAGCCGGTACCGACTATCCTGGCCCTCAGCATGGCATCTCCATTAGTAAGTTAGTATTTATTTTCTGAGCCGTTTGCAGAAAATTAATACGTAAACGCACTATCCCTTGTGGATTAGTAAGTTAGAAAATGTTTTCTGCGGATTTTTGCAGGAAATATTTTCGTGAACGCACTATACAGATTATCAGGATTACGCAGCATCCTGAGTTTTCTGGGTTTCTCGTTGCGTATATACGGAAGAATTTTCCGACAATTTTTCGGAAACATGCTCTGTTACACCACTTTTGGCATATTCATGAGCAAAGCGAATGGCATTTTTAATTGCCTTTACGTTGGAACCGCCGTGGCAGATCATGCCGACTCCATTAATCCCAAGCAAAGGAGCTCCGCCGTATTCGGCGTAGTCAACTATCTTCTTGAAACGACTGAACGCACCACGAACAAAGAGACCACCAAGCTTCGAAACCCAGCTCTTCATAATCTCTTTCTTCAGCATCTGGCCGGCGGCATCCGCAAGACCTTCCGACAGCTTGAGCACCACATTCCCGACAAAACCATCACAGACAACGACCTCAACGGTTCCCTTGAAGATGTCGCGACCTTCCACATAACCGGCATAGTTGATGGATGTTTCCCTCAGGATGGCGTTGGTTTCGCGGGTAAGTTCATTCCCCTTTGAATCCTCTTCACCATTGGAGAGAAGTCCCACTGCCGGGTTGGCAATTCCCATTGCATAGCGCGCATAAACCTCCCCCATGATAGCAAACTGGACAAGGTGCACCGGCTTGCAGTCCACGTTGCCGCCAACATCAAGGACAAGGGTTTTGCCCTTGAGGGTTGGGAATATCTGGGCTATGGCGGGTCGTTCGATATCTTTGATGCGCTTCAGCACAAACATGCCGGCAGCCATGGTGGCACCGGAATTGCCGGCACTGACCGCGGCACAGGCCTTGCCGTCCTTTACCAGCTCAAAGGCAAGACGCACCGAAGAATTACGCTTTTTGCGCACTGCATCCGAAGCGGAATCATTCATTCCAACTACTTCGCTCGCATGAAAGATATCAATGTCGAGGCCTTTACAGTTGTGCAGCGCAAGTTCAGCTTCAAGACGTACGCGATCAC
>Ga0209212_1008639_pt1 | contig 10881 bp, 10 predicted proteins | sample RifGroC2_FD_183996 | JGI IMG/M metagenome (GOLD analysis project Ga0209212, IMG submission 183996) | Groundwater microbial communities from Rifle, Colorado, USA - Groundwater C2 (SPAdes) (version 2) | ecosystem: Environmental > Aquatic > Deep subsurface > Groundwater | place: Rifle, Colorado... | reverse complement strand
CGTTGACCACCTGGCGCAGGGCGCCCTGGGCCCACTGGCCGGTCTCGATGACCTTGACCACTTCGCCGCCGATCGAGGCGTCCTCGAGCATCATCAGGTAGACGTCGAACAGCGCGCGCTCTTCCTGGCGCAGCTGGCTGGCCAGGCGCTCGGACAGTGCGCGGATGTCGGCGCGCACCGCTTCCAGGGCGTTGTAGAAGTAGGCGATCTCGCCGTCGATGTCGCTGACCAGGCGGTCCGGCACCACCTCCAGGTCGGCCGGCGGCAGCACCACCACGCCGCTGCCCAGCGCCACCCCGGGCGAGCCGGGTACGCCGAGGAAGCGGGTGTCGGGGATCGCCTTGCCCTGCTTGCCGAGGCCGCGGATCGAGCCGGTGGCCTCGGCATGGGCGATGACCCCGGCGAGCTGGGCGCTCATGGTGACCAGGAAGGCTTCCTCGCCCTCGTCGAACTGGCGGCGCTCCTTCTGCTGCACCACCAGCACGCCCATCACCCGGCGGTGGTGGATGATCGGCGCGCCGAGGAAGGAGGCGTAGCGTTCCTCGCCGGTCTCGGCGAAGTAGCGGAAGCGCGGGTGGCTGGCGGCGTCTTCGAGGTTGAGCGGCTCCTCGCGGGTGCCGACCAGGCCGACCAGACCCTCGCTGGGGGCCATGCTGACCTGGCCGATGGAGTCCTTGTTGAGGCCCTCGGAGGCCATCAGCACGAAGCGGTTGCTCTGCGGGTCGAGCAGGTACACCGAGCAAACCTGGGTGCCCATGGCCGCGCGCACGCGCTCGACGATGATCGTCAGGGCGGTGTCCAGATCCCGGGCGGAGTTGACCTCCTGGATGATCTTGCGCAGCGTGTGGAGCATGGTCAAAGGGGCGGCGCTCCTATAAGACGGTGGATGGCGGTCAGTCGCGGATGGGCAGGCGCGGGGCGAGTTCCTTCAGGGCGCGGCGGTACACCTCGCGCTTGAAGGACACCACCTGGCCGAGCGGGTACCAGTAGCTGACCCAGCGCCAGCCGTCGAATTCCGGCTTGCCGGTCAGGTCCATGCGCACCCGCTGTTCGTCGCCGGTCAGGCGCAGCAGGAACCACTTCTGTTTCTGGCCGATGCACAGCGGCTGGCTGTGGGTGCGGACCAGACGCTGCGGCAGACGATAGCGCAACCAGCCGCGGGTGCAGGCGAGAATGCGCACATCCTCGGGCTCCAGGCCGATTTCTTCGTTCAATTCGCGAAACAGTGCCTCTTCCGGCGACTCCTGCGGATTGATCCCGCCCTGGGGAAACTGCCAGGCATCCTGGTTGATGCGCCGCGCCCACAGCACCTGACCAACCTCGTTGGCCAGGATGATGCCGACATTGGGTCGGAAGCCATCGGGATCGATCACGGCAGGCACCTCAAATCAGATATGCCCGGATTGTTCCACAAAGCCCGTGACAGCGGCAACGCGCGCGCGCCCGCGCATGGGCAGTCCGGATAAAACGGGGTACGCTAGCCCATTCCCATCCTGCCTTGAGAGAGCCTATCCGTGCGTCTGGCGCTATTCGATCTCGACAACACCCTGCTGGCCGGCGACAGCGATCACGCCTGGGGCGACTGGCTGTGCCGGCGCGGCATCCTCGACGAAGCCACCTACAAGGCGCGCAACGACGAGTACTACGAGGACTACCTGGCCGGGCGGCTGGACATCAATGCCTACCTGAACTTCTGCCTGGCCGTGCTCGGCCAGTACGACCGGGCGCAGCTCGACGCCTGGCACCGCGAGTTCATGGCCGAGTGCATCGAGCCGATCATCCTCGCCAAGGGCGAGGCGCTGCTCGCCGAGCACCGCGCCGCCGGCGACAAGCTGGTGATCATCACCGCCACCAACCGCTTCGTCACCGGGCCGATCGCCGCGCGCCTGGGCGTCGACACCCTGCTCGCCACCGAGTGCGAGATGCAGGGCGAGCAGTACACCGGGCGCACCACCGACATCCCCTGCTTCCGCGAGGGCAAGGTGACCCGCCTGGAGCGCTGGCTGCTGGAGAACGACCTGAGTCTCGACGGCAGCACCTTCTACAGCGACTCGCGCAACGACCTGCCGCTGCTGGAGCTGGTCGATCGCCCGGTGGCGGTCGATCCCTGCGCGGAGCTGCGCGCCATCGCCGCCGAGCGCGGCTGGCCGGTGCTCTCGCTGCGCTGAACGCGGCGCGGCATGAACGACAACGGCGCCCGCGGGCGCCGTTGTCGTTTGCAGTCGGGGCTCAGCTGAGGAACAGCCGGTAGGCCGGATCGTCGCTCTCGTCCCAGTACGGATAGCCGATGCCGTCCAGTGCCTCGGTCAGCAGCGCCAGCTCGTCCCCCGGCACCTGCAGGCCGACCAGCACGCGGCCGTCGGCGGCGCCGTGGTTGCGGTAGTGGAACATCGAGATGTTCCAGCGCCCGCCGAGCTTGTTGAGGAAGTTGAACAGCGCACCGGGGCGCTCGGGGAACTCGAAGCGGAACACCCGCTCGTTTTCCGCGCCCGGCGCGTGGCCGCCGACCATGTGGCGGATGTGCAGCTTGGCCAGCTCGCTGTCGGTCAGGTCGAGCACCGGGAAGCCCTGCTCGCGCAGGCCGGCGACCAGTTGCTCGCGCGGGTCGTTTTCCGGGTGGGTCTGCACGCCGACGAAGATCTGCGCCTCGTTCGGGCGGTTGTAGCGGTAGTTGAACTCGGTGATCGCGCGCTTGCCGATGGCCTGGCAGAAGGCCTTGAAGCTGCCCGGTTTCTCCGGGATGGTCACGGCGATGATCGCCTCGCGCTGCTCGCCCAGCTCGGCGCGCTCGGCGACGTAGCGCAGGCGGTCGAAGTTGACGTTGGCGCCGGAGTCGATGGCCACCAGGGTCTGCCCGCTGACGCCGCGGCGCTGCACGTAGCGCTTGATCCCGGCGACGGCCAGGGCGCCGGCCGGCTCGGTGATCGAGCGGGTGTCGTCGTAGATGTCCTTGATCGCCGCGCAGATCTCGTCGGTGCTCACGGTGACCACCTCGTCGACGTATTCGCGGCAGATGCGGAACGGCTCGGCGCCGATCTGCGCCACCGCCACGCCGTCGGCGAACAGGCCGACCTGGCTGAGCACCACCCGCTCGCCGGCCGCCATCGCCGCGCGCAGGCAGTCGGACTCCTCCGGCTCGACGCCGATCACCCGGATCTCCGGGCGCAGGTACTTGACGTAGGCGGCGATGCCGGCGATCAGGCCGCCGCCGCCGACCGGCACGAAGATCGCGTCGAGGCGGCCCGGCTGCTGGCGCAGGATCTCCATGGCGATGGTGCCCTGGCCGGCGATCACGTCCGGATCGTCATAGGGGTGGACGAAGGTGTAGCCCTTCTCCTCGACCAGCTTGAGGCAGTGCGCCAGCGCCTCGGGGAAGGCGTCGCCGTGCAGCACCACCTTGGCGCCGCGGGCGCGCACCGCCTGGACCTTGATGTCCGGGGTGCTGCGCGGCATGACGATGACCGCCTTGATGCCGAGCTTCTTCGCGGTCAGGGCCAGGCCCTGGGCGTGGTTGCCGGCGGAGGCGGCGATCACCCCGCGGGCCTTTTCCTCCTCGCTGAGCTGGGCGACCTTGTTGTAGGCGCCGCGGATCTTGAAGGAGAACACCGGCTGCAGATCCTCGCGCTTGAGCAGGACCTGGTTGTTCAGCCGTTCGGACAGGCTGCGCGCCGGTTGCAGGGGCGTTTCCACCGCCACGTCGTAGACGGGCGAAGTGAGGATCTTCTTGACGTACTGTTCGAGCATCGGAGGGGCCGCAGGCGGAGTGGGCAGAATGGGCCGAGTCTACTCCTGCGACCGAGGCTCGGCCAACCGCCCGGCCGCTGGGCGCCGGCTTGGCGCTATAATGAGCGGGTCGATTTTTCTCTTCGCGGAATCCGCCATGAACCAGGATCAGCTCAAGCAGGCGGTGGCCCAGGCCGCTGTCGATTTCATCCATCCCCGCCTCGAGTCGCGCAGCATCGTCGGCGTCGGTACCGGCTCCACCGCCAACTACTTCATCGACGCCCTGGCGAAGTTTCGCCAGGACTTCGACGGCGCGGTGGCCAGCTCCGAAGCCACCGCCGCGCGGCTGAAGAGCCACGGCATCCCGGTGTACGACCTCAACAGCGTCGCCGAGCTGGAGTTCTACGTCGACGGCGCCGACGAGACCAACGCGCGCCTGGAGCTGATCAAGGGCGGTGGCGGCGCGCTGACCCGCGAGAAGATCGTCGCGGCAGTGGCCAAGACCTTCATCTGCATCGCCGACGAGAGCAAGCTGGTCGAGCGCCTCGGCGAGTACCCGCTGCCGGTGGAGGTGGTGCCGATGGCGCGCAGCCATGTGGCCCGCGAGCTGGTCAAGCTGGGCGGCGACCCGGTGTACCGCGAAGGCTTCGTCACCGACAACGGCAACATCATCCTCGACGTGCACAACCTGATGATGATCGGCGATGCGGTGGCGCTGGAGCAGCAGATCAACAACATCGTCGGCGTGGTCACCAACGGCCTGTTCGCCGCCCGCCCGGCCGACCTGCTGCTGCTCGGCACCGGCGAGGGCGTGCGCTCGCTGCGCCGCTGAGCCGCGCCTGCAAAAAAGGCCGACCAGCTCCGGGCTGGTCGGCCTTTTTGCGTTTGCGCGGCCTGCTGCGCGCCACGGGGCCGGCAAGTTGCGCTCATAACGTCTAGCTTTATCGGCAGCAGTTCAGCCAACCGAGGAGAGCGACCATGTCCGGCAAGTTCCGCCTGAAGAAGGGCAGCAACGGCCAGTTCCATTTCAACCTGGAGGCCAGCAACGGCCAGCCGATCCTGACCAGCGAGCACTACAAGGCCAAGGATTCGGCGCTCAACGGCATCGAGTCGGTGCGCAAGAACGCCGTGCGCGAAGGCGCTTTCGAGCCGCTGACCGCCAAGGACGGGCGGCCGTACTTCGTGCTCAAGGCCTCCAACGGCCAGGTGATCGGCCAGAGCCAGCTGTACGCCAGCGCCGCCAGCTGCAAGCAGGGCATGGAGTCGGTCAAGCAGCACGCGCCCGCGGCGCTGCTGGTGGACGAGACACTGGCCGACTAGTGCCTCGGCCTCAGCGCGGCGTGCTGCCCGGCTGGCGGCTGAACACGTAGAAGCGGTTGGGCTCGCCGACCAGATAGATGTTGCCTTGCGCATCCATGGTCACGCCTTCGGCCTGCTGGATGCCGTCGCCCAGGCCGTTGCGGCCGCCGGACAGGCTGAGGAAACTGAGGGGCTTGCCCTGCTCGTCCAGCTCCAGCAGCAGGCGCGACTCGTCGGACAGCAGCAGGGTACGGCCGCTGCGCGGGTCGACGGTCAGCGAGGACAGGTCGCGCAGCGGCAGGTCCGCGCTGGGCAGGGCTTCGAGCGTCACGCCCGCGTCCGCCGCGGCGGGAAGCGGCAGGCTAAACAGGCCCAGCGGGTCGCGCTCCTTGGCCAGCAGCAGGCGTTGGGTGTGCGGGTTCCAGGCCAGGCCTTCGAAACCCTTGTTGCCGGCGTCGGCAAAGCCTAGGTCGTAGCGGGCGGTGTCCGCCAGGTCGAGGCGTTGCGCGTCCGCGGCGAGGCGGAACACCGCCAGCAGGTGCTGGCGCTCGTCGACGATGGCCAGGCGGCCGTCGCCCAGCGCTTCCACCGCTTCCGGGTCGGCGAAGCCGACCAGCTCGATGCTGCGCAGCACCTGGCCGTCCCGGCTCAGCTCGACCAGCTTGGGGTGCTTGCCGGTGACGGTGAACAGCGTGTCGCTCGACGGATTCCAGGTCAGCCCGGAGGTTTCGTCCTGTTCCAGGCCTTGCAGGGTGGTTTCCCGCACCAGGCGGTAGTCCGGCAGCCAGATGCCGGCGGCGCGCGCTGCCGGGCTCACCGAACGCTCGCTCCAGTACAGCCCCAGCTGGCGGTCCCACTGCAGCAGGTAGCCGGCGATCAGGGCGCCGGCGCCGAGCGCCAGCAGGAGGACGGACAGCAGGACGCGGTGGCGGGCTGGACGAGGGGGCATGGGCGGCAGGCTCTCGGTGGTGGCGGGGCCACAGCATGCCTGCAGCTTGTTGAAAACTATGTGAATTTTCCCCGGGGAGGGGAGTGACGAGCCGGTACCCGCCCGGCTCGTGGCACGCCTCAGAGCACGTGGGTCTCGAAGCGGCACAGCTCGGGCAGCTCGACCACCAGCTGGTCGCCGCGGGCCAGCGCGCCGACGCCTGCCGGGGTGCCGGTCAGCACCACGTCGCCCGGCTGCAGGGAGAAGTGGCCGCTGATGTAGCGGATCAGCTCGAGGATCGGCGTCAGCATGTCGCGGCTGTTGCCGTCCTGGCGCAGCTCGCCGTTGATGCTCAGGCGCACGCCGATGTCGGCCAGGTCCTCCACCGCATCGCCGGGGACGAACGGCGACAGCGGGCAGGCGCCGTCGAAGGCCTTGGCGATCTCCCACGGGTGGCCCTTGTCCTTGAGGCGGTTCTGCACGTCGCGCAGGGTCAGGTCGAGGGCCACGCCGAAGCCGCTGATGGCCTCGCGGATTTCCTCGTCGTTCGGCTGGCGCGACAGCGGCTTGCCGATCAGCACGGCGATCTCCGCCTCGTAGTGCACCGCACCGCGGTCGCGCACCGCGGCGCTGGCCGGCTTGATGAACAGCAGCGGCTCGCTCGGCACCGGGTTGTTCAGTTCCTTGGCGTGTTCGGCGTAGTTGCGCCCGACGCAGACCAGCTTGCCCACCGGGAAGTGGATGCGGGTGCCGTCGACATACTGGTGCTGGTAGCTCATGACAGACTCCTGATAATCCGTAGGGTGGAAAATGGCCGGAGGCCTTTTCCACCGTTCGCGACCAAGGTGGAAAACGCTACGCGGTTTTCCACCCTGCGCGAGTCAGGCGAAGATCTTGCCCGGGTTCATGATCCCGTTCGGATCGAACACCGCCTTGATCGCCTTCATGCAGGCGATTTCTTCCGGCGAGCGGCTGTAGCCCAAGTAGTCGCGCTTGGTCATGCCCACGCCGTGCTCGGCGGAGATCGAGCCGTTGTACTTGTCGACGGTCTCGAACACCCACTTGTTCACCGTGGCGCACTTGGCGAAGAACTCTTCCTTGGCCATGGCGTCGGGCTTGAGGATGTTCAGGTGCAGGTTGCCATCGCCGATGTGGCCGAACCAGACGATCTCGAAATCCGGGTAGTGTTCGCCGACGATGGCGTCGATTTCCTTGAGGAACGCCGGCACCTTCGACACGGTGACCGAGATGTCGTTCTTGTACGGGGTCCAGTGCGAGATGGTCTCGGAGATGTACTCGCGCAGCTTCCACAGGTTCTGCAGCTGCTGCTCGCTCTGGCTCATCACGCCGTCGAGCACCCAGCCCTGCTCGACGCAGTGCTCGAACAGCTCCAGCGCGGCGTTGGACACTTCCTCGCTGCTGGCTTCGAACTCGAGCAGCGCGTAGTACGGGCAGTCGGTCTCGAACGGCGCCGGCACGTCGCCGCGGCCCAGCACCTTGGCCAGCGCCTTGTCGGAGAAGAACTCGAAGGCGGTCAGGTCGAGCTTGCCCTGGAAGGCGTGCAGCACCGGCATGATCGCGTCGAGGTCGGGGGTGCCGAGGACCATCGCGGTGAGGTTCTTCGGCGCGCGCTCGAGGCGCATGGTGGCTTCGACCACGAAGCCGAGGGTGCCTTCGGCGCCGATGAACAGCTGGCGCAGGTCGTAGCCGGTGGCGTTCTTGATCAGGTCGCGGTTCAGTTCGAGGATCTCGCCCTTGCCGGTGACCACCTTGAGGCCGGCCACCCAGTTGCGGGTCATGCCGTAGCGGATCACCTTGATGCCGCCGGCATTGGTACCGATGTTGCCGCCGATCTGGCTGGAGCCGGCGGAGGCGAAGTCCACCGGGTAGTACAGGCCCTGCTCTTCGGCGAAGTTCTGCAGCTGCTCGGTGACCACGCCCGGCTGGCACACCACGGTGCGGTCGAAGGCGTTGAAGTCGAGAATTTTATTCATGTAGTCGAAGGACACCACCACTTCGCCGTGGGCGGCGACGGCGGCGGCGGACAGGCCGGTACGGCCGCCCGAGGGCACCAGGGCGACCCGCTGCTGGTTGGCCCAGCGCACGATGGCCTGCACTTCCTCGATGCTCTTGGGGAAGACGATGGCCAGCGGATTGGGCTCGAACTGCTTGGTCCAGTCCTTGCCGAAGGCGTTGAGTGAGTCGGCGTCGGTGAGCACCTTGCCGGGCTCGACCAGGGTCTTCAGTTCAGCGATCAGGGCAGCTTGGGTCATCTGCGGAAATCTCGGGCGGTTCATGGTCACCCTGAGCAGGCTTCATGCTCGGGGATGGGCGCTTCGCGGGGGCGCTATGGTAGCATATGCCCCCCGCAGATCGTGCCCGCCGCCGACTTGCGGGTCGGTACAGCCCGCGCTGTCCAGCGCCCAGCCAACTTCCCGGGACAACAGGTTACGCAGATGAGCAAGACGACCTCTCTCGACAAGAGCAAGATCAAGTTCCTTCTTCTCGAAGGTGTCCACCAGAACGCCGTGGACGTCCTGAAGGCCGCCGGCTACACCAACATCGAGTACCTGAAGGGCGCGCTGTCCGAAGAGGAGCTCAAGGCCAAGATCGCCGACGTGCACTTCATCGGCATCCGCTCGCGCACCCAACTGACCGAGGAAGTCTTCGACTGCGCCAAGAAACTGGTCGCCGTCGGCTGCTTCTGCATCGGCACCAACCAGGTCAACCTGAACGCCGCCCGCGAACGCGGCATCGCGGTGTTCAACGCCCCCTATTCCAACACCCGTTCGGTGGCCGAGCTGGTGCTGGCCGAGGCCATCCTGCTGCTGCGCGGCATCCCGGAGAAGAACGCTTCCTGCCACCGCGGCGGCTGGATCAAGTCGGCGGCCAACTCCTTCGAGATCCGCGGCAAGAAGCTCGGCATCGTCGGCTACGGCTCGATCGGCACCCAGCTCTCCGTGCTGGCCGAGGCGCTGGGCATGCAGGTGTTCTTCTACGACGTGGTGACCAAGCTGCCGCTGGGCAACGCCACCCAGGTCGGCTCGCTGCACGAGCTGCTCGGCCTGGCCGACATCGTCTCCCTGCACGTGCCGGAGCTGCCGTCCACCCAGTGGATGATCGGCGAGAAGGAAATCCGTGCGATGAAGAAGGGCGGCATCCTGATCAACGCCGCCCGCGGCACCGTGGTCGAGCTGGACCACCTGGCCGAGGCGATCAAGGACGAGCACCTGATCGGCGCCGCCATCGACGTGTTCCCGGTCGAGCCCAAGTCCAACGACGAGGAGTTCGAGAGCCCGCTGCGCGGCCTGGATCGCGTGATCCTGACCCCGCACATCGGCGGCTCCACCGCCGAGGCGCAGGCCAACATCGGCCTGGAAGTGGCCGAGAAGCTGGTCAAGTACAGCGACAACGGCACTTCGGTGTCCTCGGTGAACTTCCCGGAAGTGGCGCTGCCGGCGCACAAGGGCAAGCACCGCCTGCTGCACATCCACCAGAACATCCCGGGCGTGATGAGCGAGATCAACAAGGTCTTCGCCGAGAACAACATCAACATCGCCGGCCAGTTCCTGCAGACCAACGAGAAGGTCGGCTACGTGGTGATCGACGTCGACGCCGAGTACTCCGATCTGGCGCTGGAAAAGCTGCAGCAGGTCAAGGGCACCATCCGCAGTCGCGTGCTGTTCTAAGCGTTCTGCACGGATGAAAAAAAGGGAGGCTTCGGCCTCCCTTTTTCGTTTCCGCGCTTATTTCACGGTGATGGTGATCTTCTCCGACAGCACCGGCGGCTGGTGCGGGATGTGGTTCTTGTCGCCGAGCAGCAGCTGCAGGCTGTGCTGGCCCGGCGGCAGGGTGATTTGCGTCTCGGTCTGGCCCTTGCCGAAGTGGCGGATGTTGTCGGTGGCCGGCAGCGGCGCATCGAGGCCGGGCAGCTCGGTCACATCCACCAGCAGGTGGTGGTGGCCGGTGTCGGCCACATCGACCCCGGCCGGCGCCACGCCCATGCCCTTGAGGCCGAAGCGCACGTTGACCGGGCCGCTGACGGTGGCGCCGTTGGCCGGCTCGATGAAGTACACGGCGGCGCCGGCGGGCGCCGCCTTGCGCGGCGTTTCGGCCATGACCGGCGCGGCCAGGGTGACGGCGGCCAGCAGGCCGCAGGTGGCAAGCAAGGATTTCATCGCAAGGTTCCTTCTATTGGCGTAAGTCGGCTACAGACTAGCTGTTGCCGCGAAAGGTTCCAATCGAAGGCAGGCCGCTGGCTAGAGCGGTCCGTTGCCGCGGCGGCGATACCAGCCGGTGAGCGACAGGCGCTCGCGGCTGGCCGGCAGCACCTCGTGGGGGAAGTCGCCGGACATGAACACCACCAGGGTGCCGGCCGCCGGCGCCACGTCGTGCTCGCGGCCGTCGGCCAGCTCGATGCGCAGCGCGCCGCCGTGCTCGGGGAGCCAGCCCTCGTTGAGATAGAACACCGTGGTCACCGTGCGCCGGTCGTCGTCGCGGAAGCGGTCGAGGTGGCGGCGGTAGAAGCTGCCCGGCGGGTACAGGGCGAAGTGGCACTCGTAGTCCTCGAGGCCGAGGAACAGTTCGCGGTTGAGGCGCTCGCGCAACTCGTCGAGCAGGCCCAGATAGCGGTCGACCGCGGCGGACTCGCCCGGCGCCAGCCACTGGATGTGGTCGCCGCGGATGCTCTCGTCGAGCTGCTGGCCGGTGCCGCGGCCGATGGCGGCGCGGGTCAGGGCGCCGGCGGCGTAGCGGCGTCGGCATTCGGCGGCCAGTTCGCCGGTCAGCGTCGCCGGCAGGGCCAGCGTCTGCAGCGACCAGCCCTGGCTGGCGAGGTCGTCGAGGATGCGGTCGAGGAGGGGAGGTGTGCTGTGTTCGGTCATGGCGCATTCTAGGGAGCGGTTCGCCGAACAGGCAATGGCCGGCTGCCG
>Ga0209212_1008638_pt1 | contig 10882 bp, 9 predicted proteins | sample RifGroC2_FD_183996 | JGI IMG/M metagenome (GOLD analysis project Ga0209212, IMG submission 183996) | Groundwater microbial communities from Rifle, Colorado, USA - Groundwater C2 (SPAdes) (version 2) | ecosystem: Environmental > Aquatic > Deep subsurface > Groundwater | place: Rifle, Colorado... | reverse complement strand
CCGCCGCGCCAGCCATACCTTCGTCAGCTCAGCCATCAGGAGTTGCCGTTTCCGTTTCTCCTGTATTCAACCGCAGTTTAAAAATCGGAATATCTAATTCTGATGTCAAACGACTCCAGCAGTTGCTTAACTCCGATCCCGACACTCAAATAGCCGCTTCGGGAGCGGGCTCGCCTGGTCAGGAAACCAACTACTTTGGCTCGGCCACCAAAAAAGCCGTTCAGAAATTTCAGGTCAAATACGGGATAGCGTCTTCGGGAGATGAAAAAACCACTGGTTTTGGATTAGTTGGTCCAAAAACAATGGCTAAATTGCAGGAAGTGTTTAGTCAGCCAGCAGCTCCAACGCCCACTGCGCCGACCGTAGCCCAGCCATCGCCAGTTGCCGTTTCCGTAAGTCCGGTCTTCACTAAAGGATTGGAAAAAGGAATGTCCGGCTCCGATGTCAAGCGGCTCCAGCAATTACTCAACTCTGACTCAGACACGAAGATTGCCGAATCAGGAATAGGTTCTTTTGGCAATGAAACCGAGTACTTCGGCTCTCTTACTGAAAAAGCCGTGCAAAAGTTCCAGACCAAATACAATATTGCCAAATCCGGAGATTCCGGTTATGGCTATGTTGGACCGAAAACCCGAGCCAAACTGAATGAAGTGTTCGGCCAATAAGAAAGCGAAACCGAAATCCAGAAAAACCAGTTAGATTATCAAGAGATCAAGAAATCCGACTTGCTATATATTAAGTCGGATTTCTTTTGACTTTTTAGGAAGAGTTTGTTAAAGTAAAATTTATGCGAAAATCTTTTAAGATCGGCGTTGTCGGCATCGGCATGGTGGGAAAAGAAGTGATGAATTATTTTATTAGCCAGGGCTACGAAAGAGGAAAAAATTTGTTTTGTTACGATAATGATTCTCAAAAAAACTTCTCTGACGATCCCCGCCAAGCGAATATAATTTTTGTCTGCGTTCCGTCTCCTTCCAATCCCGACGGCTCCTGCAACACAAAAATCGTGGAGTCGGTAATAAAAAAATTTTCCAATCCCGATAAAAATAAAGTTTTCGTGGTTAAATCAACAATTGAACCTGGAACGACTGAAAAACTGCAACAACAAGTTGATTGCCCAATAATTTTTAATCCGGAATTTCTGACCGAATCTCAGGCTCGGGAAGATTTTATCAGGCCCGACAGACAACTGGTGGCCCACACCGAAAAAAGTCTTGGTCAGGCGAGTCTTGTTTTGAATCTTTTGCCTCAAGCTTATTTTTCGTCTCCCGGCGCTCTGGATGCTTATAATTTCGTGGGATTGAACGCCAGCGAAGCGGAATTCGGAAAATACGCGGCAAATATTTTCGGCGCCATGAAAGTGACTTTCGGAAATATCTTCGCCGATTTCTGCGCCGGTCTGGAAAAAACTCTTGTCAAAGAAGGGCTGAAAGTTAAAATTGATTACGATAACGTAAGGAAAGCGTTCGCTCATGATAGAAGAATAGGCGACGCTTGGCTTGATGTTCGGCATGGAAATTACCGCGGTTTCGGCGGCTACTGCTTCCCTAAAGACCTTAACGCTTTTATCGCTTTTGGCCGAAAACTTGAAAAAAAATTAACCAAAAAAGACAAAGAAAAAATTCTTATTGCCAAAGGACTTGCTTTTTTGGAAGCAATCAGAGATTATAATATCACCCTTTTAAAATCTCAGAATCTTGATTTGAACGAGCTTATAGGACATAACCACCAAGAGGTGGCAAAATCAAAAAATGCCGGAAAATCAATTTCAACAAAAAACAGAAAACCAAAATAAAAAAATTCTTGTTACCGGCGGAGCCGGCTTTATCGGCAGCCATTTGGTTGAGGCGCTTCTTAAAAGAGGCGATTTTGTCGTCTGCGTTGATAATTTCAATGATTTTTATCATCCCGGCCAAAAGGAGCTTAACGTCGCTCCGTTTTTAAATAATCCCAATTTTAAACTTTTCAAAATTAATATTAATAATATTGACGCTTTAAGAGTTGTCTTCACAGAAAATAATATTCAAAAAATAGTTCATATAGCGGCTCAAGCCGGGGTCAGGGGCAGTTTAATAGACCCTCACTTGTATTTTAACTCAAACATTACCGGCACTCTTAATCTTTTGGATTTAGCTAAAGAATTCGGCATTAAACATTTTATTTTTGCTTCTTCGTCTTCGATTTACGGAAAAAATAACAAAGTGCCGTTTTCCGAGAATGACAATGTTGATTTCCCCATGTCGCCTTACGCCGCTACCAAAAAAGCCGGGGAACTTTTGTGCCATACCTACTATCATCTTTATGACATCAATACCACTTGCTTGAGATTTTTTTGCGTTTACGGTCCTAAAGGAAGACCGGATAATGTGCCTTATAAATTCACAAAAGTTATTGAAAGCGGAGAAGAATTGCCGATGTTTGGCGATGGCACCGCCAAAAGAGATTACACTTATATTGATGATATCATCGCAGGTGTTTTAGCCGCGGTGGATAAGCCCCTTGGTTTTGAAATCATAAATCTTGGCAATTCCAAGACCGTTGATTTAAAATATTTTATCTCCGTCGTTGAAAATCTGCTTGGCAAAAAAGCCAAGATAAAACAAATGCCTTATCCGGTCAGCGATGTCCATACAACTTTCGCCGATATTTCTAAGGCTAAACAACTGCTTGGTTTTTCGCCGAAAACCAACATAGAGGAAGGAATGGCGCGTTTTGTAAATTGGTACAAAAATGAAAGATTCCAAGAGAAATAATAAAAAAATCGTGGCGGTGACCGGCGGAGCCGGTTTTATCGGCAGTCATTTAGTGGATGAACTCATTAATTCGGGCTTTAAAGTGAAAGTAGTTGATAATTTATGCATATTTAAAAAATCTCAAGATTTTTTTTACAGAAATCCCGAAGCCGAATATTATAAATACGACATCCGCGTCTTAAATCCTCTTATTAGGGCCTTAAAAGGCGTTGACACGGTTTTTCATCTGGCCGCCCTGGCCAGAATTCAGCCTTCTTTGAAAAATCCCGAGCTTTACGCTCAAGTGAATTCTCTTGGCACGATGAACGTTCTTTTAGCCGCCAAAAAGGCCGGAGTCAGACGGGTGATTTATTCCAGCTCTTCCTCGGTCTACGGATTAAAAAATAAACCGCCGGTTAAAGAAGATATGTCGGCCGACCCGTTAAATCCCTACGCTTCCACTAAACTGGCCGGAGAATACCATTGCCGGATTTTTTCCTCGGCTTTTGGCTTGGAAACCATAGTGCTTCGTTATTTTAACGTTTACGGGACCCGTCAGCCGGATGTGGGGCAGTATACTCCTGTGGTGGCTAAATTTTTAGAGCAGTTAAGCCGGGGCAAGCCAATGACTATTGTCGGCGACGGAAAATTAACCCGCAGTTTCACTTATGTTGATGATGTTGTTCAGGCGAATATTTTAGCTATGAGGTCAAAAAAAGCGGGTCAAGGAGAGATTATTAATATCGGCAGCGGCCCTAATTTTAGGTATGAAATAAATCAGCTGGCCGAGATGATAGGAGGAGAAAAAATCAAAGACTTGTTAAAAAACAAAAAAGCGATTTATATTCCGCCCCGGCCGGCGGAAATCCATCACAGCTCGGCTGATATTTCCAAAGCCGAAAAGATTTTGGGTTGGCAACCGAAAATCTCTCTGGAAAAAGGCCTTGAGATAATGAAGAGGCACGGCTGTGGATAAGTTTCTCGGAAAAATTTGACAATTGGGTGAGAATTTGCTATATAGTAACTATGTGAGTTTACGTTCTAACGAACGGAGTCCATCTATGTGCATAGATCCCCTTAGTTTATCTAGGGGGATTTGTGTTTTTGATTTTAAAAGGCAACCATTGGCGTTTTTTGGGAATTTTATTATAATAAAAGCAAAGTGTCGGGTTTTTCGGTAATTTCGGGTTCTTGGGCGGCAAGCGCAATGACGCTCACATAAAAACATAGTTTGGGGTTAGTCTTCGCTTGTCGCTTAAGGGTCCGGAGATTTCCGGAAACAAATTTATTTATTTTTAACATTTATAAAAAAATGACCATAACGAAAAAAACTTTACTGGCCGGTTTAATCGGTTTTTCTCTGCTAATCGCGGTTGAGGTATCGGCTCAAGAAACCTCCGACCTGCCCGAGCCCGGATTAACTCCCCAAAGCCGATTTTATTTTTTAGACAGAGCGGCTGATTGGTTGCGTCTTAATGTTCTGACTTTTAATTCCGTCCAGAAAACCGAATTAAAAGCCAAGATCGCCGAAGAACGGCTTTCGGAACTTAACAATCTTTCAGAAAAAGGGGCCAAGCCGGAGGTGATGGAAAAATTGGAGAAAGCGATAGAAAAGCAGAGCGAAGAAATCAGTAGACGGATTGAAAAATTGAATTCTAAAAATATTGATGTTTTCCGATTGGTTGAAAAACACGGCGATTTTAATTTAAAGCGCCAGCGAGTTTTGGAAAATGTATTGGAAAAAGTGCCGGAGGAGGCGCGAGATAAAGTTGAGGCCGCTTTGAATAATGTTTTCCAAAGAGCGGAAAAGAGCCGCGAGGTTTTGCTGAAACAGGTAGACAAGGGACTTATCTCTGAAGAAAAAGCTAAAGAAATCGCTGAAAAGCAGATTAGCCGGCTTAAAGAACAATTGGAAAAAAGAATAGAGAAAGCCGGTGAAACCAAAGACGAGCTCTTGAAAGAACGTCTTCAGAAAATCAAGGAGAAGAGGCAAGAACCAAGAGAAGACGCGGCGGTTAAAATGATAAAAATAATTGCCAAACAGTGGTCGTTTGAGCCGGCCGAGATTCGGGTGAAAAAAGGAGACAAGGTTGTTTTGATTATCAAGAGCCTTGACGTTAAGCACGGCTTTAGTTTGCCGGAATTCGGCCTTGACGAAAAACTGGAGTCGGGCAAGGAAACCAGAATTGAATTCAAGGCGGATAAAGCCGGCACTTTTACTTTTCGTTGCTCGGTCTTTTGCGGCCAGGGCCATTCGGAAATGGCCGGCGTTTTAATTGTTGAGGAGTAATGCTAAATATTCGGGAAAATGTGGAGTTAGCGCCCCTGACGACTTTTAGGATTGGCGGGCCGGCCAGGTATTTTGCTGTTGTTTTTAGCGAAGAGGAGCTTAAAGAGTTATTGAAATGGGCGAGAGAAAAAAAATTACCTACTTTCTTTCTTGGCGGCGGCTCGAACATTTTAATTTCTGATGAAGGATTTAAAGGGCTAGTCATAAAAATTCAAAACTCAAAATTAGAAATTAAAAATTCAAATGTTTTTGCCGAAGCCGGAATTTTGTCGTCAAAAGTTTTGGCGGAATCAATCAATTATGGATTAACCGGTCTGGAATGGCTGGTCGGCATTCCGGGCACGATCGCTGGGGCGATGGCCAATAATGCCGGCGCTTACGGAAAGGATATGTCAGCCGTGGTGGAAAAAGTAAAAGTTTTAGAAGTCGCCACTTTGGTCGCGAAAGAAATGACCAATAAAGATTGCCGGTTTGAGTACCGCGAGAGCATTTTCAAAGGTAATTCTAATTATATTATCCTTTCGGTTGTTTTAAATTTAAAAAAGGGTAATCCCGAAGAAAGTCGCGCATTAATGAAAGAATATCTTAAACAGCGCTCGTATAAAAATAGCGGAAGGAGTGCCGGCTGTTTTTTTAAGAATATTTCTTGGGAAAAGTTGAATAATAAGGAGAATTTTCTGAAAAAGTTTCCGGAGCTTAAAAAATTTGAATATTTGCCGCGCGTCGGCGTCGGGCATCTTATCGATTTTTTGGGACTTAAGGGAAAATCAGTCGGCGGAGCGATGATTTCTTTTGAACACGCCAGCTACATTATCAATAAAGAAAACGCCAAAGCCGAAGACGTGATTCGCCTAGTGAATTTGGTAAAAGAAAAGATTAAAGCGCGTTACGGAATTGTTTTAGAAAATGAAGTGGAAGTTGTCGGATAAAAGTTATCCACAATTTTAGAAAATTTTTCATTGTTTTTTGAAAGCAAATTGCCGATAATTAAATCAGATGCAGAAATTTTATTTTTGAAAATAAAATTTCTGCGAGTAATTTTTTTAAAAAATACGCTCTGCATCTATTAAAAGTAAAAAATTTTACTTTTAATTCCGCAACAAATATTTTTTAGTCGATGTTTGTTGTTAATAACTAACATTTTAAAACAATGGTAAAAAGAAGGAAGAAGGCGGTTGCGAAAAAAACCACCGCTAAAAAGACCAGTAAGAAAAAGACATCTCGCCGCAAGAAGCGGTAATAAAAAGAAAACGCCCCCTAGACAGAAGGGGCGTTTTCTTTATAATAAGACTTATAGGTCTTATAAGTCCTATCCTATCTGTATGGAAACAAGAATAAAAGCCACCGAAGTTGAATTAACCGATGAGCTTCGGAATTTGATTGACAAAAAAATCATCAGCGTAATCAAAAAATTTTTTAAAGAAAGCAATCCCGAAACGGAAAGTCTTTTGATTGATATTGAACTGGGGCGCACCACCAAACATCATCTAGAGGGCAAAATTTGGAAATGCGAGGTTAATGTAGTTTTGCCTAAGGCCGGCCTTCCTCTGAGAATTGAAGCTGTTACCGAAAGAATGGAAAATTCCATCAATAAAGCCAAAAAAGAGCTGGAAAGAAATTTAAGAAAACTTAAAACCAAAAAAATCTTTCGGGTGCGCAAAGCCGCTCGTTTCCTGAAAAATAGATTGCTAAAAAGATTTTAATTTTAAATATGCCTCTTTTTAAAGGAATCCTCGGCGGAAAGGGCGACGTCCGTTTTTTAAAAAGCTGCCAAAAAATTTTAGCGGAAGTCAATGGGTTTGAGAAAGAATTTGAAAAGCTGGAAATATCCCTTTTTCCAGAAAAAACCAAAGAATTTAAAAGTCGCCTTCAAAAAAATGAAACCCTAGAGGACATTCTTCCGGAGGCTTTTGCTTTGGTTAGGGAAGCGGCCAAAAGGACTTTAAATCAGCGGCATTTTGATGTTCAAATGCTGGGTGGTCTGGCTTTGCATCAGGGAAAAATCATTGAGATGAAAACCGGCGAGGGAAAAACTCTAGTGGCCACTCTGCCGGCCTATCTTAACGCTCTTTCCGTTCCGCCATCCGCCCATTCTGGCGGAGGCGGAGGCGTTCATATTGTCACGGTCAATGATTATCTGGCCAGAAGAGACGCGGTCTGGATGGGACAGATTTACCATTTTCTTGGTCTTTCAGTAGGATGCATAAATCATGAGGTAAGTTATTTATATGACCCCATACATCAGGAAGCGGATGAAGTCCGGGATGTCATGGGTTCTTTTAAAGTTGTCTACGAATTTTTAAAACCCTGTCTGAGAAAAGACGCCTATGAGGCCGATATTACTTACGGCACCAACAACGAATTCGGCTTTGATTATTTAAGAGACAATATGGTTTTTCGGCCGGAGCAGATGGCCCAGCGGCCGTTTTATTTCGCCATTGTCGACGAAGTTGATTCTATTTTAATTGACGAAGCCAGAACTCCCTTAATTATTTCCGCTCCGGACGAGGAATCCGGCGAACTTTATAAAGTTTTCAGCCGGATTGTTTTTAGTTTTAAGGAAAATGAAGATTATTCTATTGATGAAAAAGACCGGGCCGTGTCCGTAACCGAACCAGGCATTGAAAAAGCGGAAAAAGCTCTCGGCCTCAAGGATATCTATACGGAAAAAGGCATTAAATATGTTCATCACTTGGAGCAGGCCCTTCGGGCCAAAGCTCTTTTTCATCGCGATAAACATTATGTGGTGAAAAACAACGAGGTGATTATTGTTGACGAATTTACCGGCCGATTGATGCCCGGACGCAGATGGTCCGAAGGACTGCATCAGGCCATTGAAGCCAAAGAAGGCGTGGCCATCCAAAAAGAATCCAGGACTTTAGCCACCATCACTTTCCAGAATTATTTTCGGATGTATCAAAAATTGGCCGGAATGACGGGAACCGCCCTAACCTCGGCCGAGGAATTTCACAAGGTTTATAATCTTGAAGTTGTTCCCATCCCAACTAATAATCCGATGATAAGAAAAGATTTGCCGGACAAAGTGTTTCAGACTGAAAAAGGGAAATTCAAAGCGGTGGCGGCAAAAATCAAAGAGCTTCATCAAACTGGTCAGCCGGTTTTGGTGGGAACGGTTTCCATATCAAAAAACGAATATCTTTCAGCTTTGCTTAAAACCGAAGGCATTCCTCACGAGGTTTTAAACGCCAAACAGCATGAACGAGAAGGAGAAATTATCGCTCAAGCCGGGAAAAAAGGTAAAGTAACCATTGCCACCAATATGGCCGGCCGGGGAGTTGACATTATTCTGGGAGGAAACCCCGCTGAGCGGGACGAAGCGCATAAAGTTCGCGAAGTCGGAGGCTTGTTTGTTCTGGGCACGGAAAGACACGAGGCTCGGCGCATTGACAATCAATTGAGAGGAAGAGGCGGCCGGCAGGGCGATTCGGGAGCCAGTCAGTTTTTTGTTTCCTTAGAGGACGACCTTTTGCGGATTTTCGGCTCTGATAGAATCAAACGTCTGATGGCGACTTTTAAGTTTCCCGAGGATGAACCGATTGAGCACGGGTTAATCAGCCGGGCTTTGGAATCGGCCCAGTCAAAAATTGAAGGAATGAATTTTGACCTCCGCAAGCATCTTTTGGAGTACGACGACGTGATGAATAAACAGCGACAGACCATTTACAAAAAGCGCCGGGAGATTTTATTCGGCCAAGAAGATTTCATTGAAAAAATATCGCTTGATGTTTTTGAGGAAGATAAAAGAGAAGAGTTCGTTAAAAAAGAAAAAGAAATCGGCCGGGAAGAATTTTTTAATATTCTGCGAAATCTTTGGTTGCAGGTGATTGATTTGCTTTGGATAGAGCATTTGGAAATGATGGAGTATTTGCGCGCGTCCGTAAGATTAAGAGCTTATGGACAACGCGATCCTTTGGTAGAATATAAAAATGAAGGAGTGCGGCTTTTTCGGGAGTTGGAAACGGCCATTGACGAGCAATTTTCTCATCTGGTTTTACAGATTCAAGCCCATCCGAAAATTGAAAAGCCGGCCATGCAGGAAGTCCATCGTCCGTCTCAACTCTACGGATCTCCGACTTCCGTAATGGCGCAAAATAAAGGCCAAGGCAAAGTGGGCCGCAATGACCCCTGCCCTTGCGGCTCAGGAAAGAAATATAAAAGGTGTCACGGGGCGTAGGAGTAAAATATGGTTAATTTCAGAAATCTTACGTTACAAGAAAGGCGGCTTAAGAGCGGGATGGAGAAATTTAATTCTCGAGATAAATCGCTTATTCTCGAGGCACTCGAAGTGACAAAAAGGGCACACGAGGGACAGAAAAGGGACGAAGGCGATCCTTATATTATTCATCCGATTCGGGTCGCAAATACCCTCATATACGATTTGGATATAACTGATGCAGAAATGATAATCACAGGATTGCTCCATGATGTAGTTGAAGATACCGGGGTTTTGACTCAGCAAATCAAAGAGCAATTTGGAAGTAGGGTAGCGGGATTAACTAAAGCGCTGACACGCGATAAGGAAAAAGAGACAAAAAGAGAAAAATTTGAAAAGACAGTTAAAAGCCCTAAAGAGGTACGATTGATAAAAACGTGTGATTGGTTAGATAACTTGCGATCGTTCGTGTACCGAACTGACCGCGGAGAAAGATGGCAACGTCACATTAAGGAGGCGCGAGAGATGTATATTCCGTTAGTAGAGGCGGTAGGTAACGGGTGGTTGATGAAAGAGATGAAAAAAGCTTACGAAGCAGTCCTGCGCCTGCTGAAATAAGATCAAAAAATGTCATGGGAAATAGAGTATGAAAAAAATTATAGATATCAATGGGAAAGAGCATGAAATTGATTGTATAGGTTGTGCTATACAAAGTGGCAAAGTTGTTTTGCCTATCGAAAGAATTACAGAGACGGAAAATTTTTCACTAGAGCAAGACATAGAATGGCCTATAGAAGGGTTTTTAGTGATTGCCTCAAAAAGGCATATCCGCTCTATCAACGAGATGAGCGACGCAGAAATGGGAGAGTTTGCGGGGCTATTAAGAAAAGCTCGTAAAGCATTACAAGAAGTCCTTGGTATATCTATTGTAACGTTAGTGCAAGAAGAAAATACAACATCATCTCATTTCCATCTTTGGCTTTTTCCATGGCATTCCTGGATGCAGGAGCGATGGCAGGGGGAAATAACTGAAATCAAGGATATAATGCAATACTCCAAAAAAGAAATGTCAGGCAAAGAAAATTTAGATAAGATTAAGCAGTCAGTGGAAAAATTAAGGAAAGAAATATAAAAAGTGTCACGGGGCGTAGCAAGAAATTACAAAAACTTATATAATTAGATTATGAAATTAAAACCGAAAATGAAAGGGAAAACAGCTCAGGAAATTCAGGATGAGATTTTTCGGAAAATGTCGGCGGATAAAAAATTAAATTTAGCATCTGATTTATGGCTTTTGGCGAAAGAATTGTCTGGTGATAAAATAAAAATTCCCTATATGGTGACTGGCGGGATGGCGGTTTTTGTTTGGGGTAGACCGAGATTTACCGCCGATATTGATATTATTGTTGAATTGGATTTAGCAACTGCCGGAAACCTTATTCCCGTATTACGCTCTCTAAGCAAAGTCAATTATATTGATGAGTACGCGGTTGAAAATGCCATAAAAAATTTTGGCGAATTTAATTTTATTGACGGCGAAAGCGGAATGAAAGTTGATTTTTGGGTTTTAAAAGACAACTCATTTGATATTTCCAGAATCAAAAGGAGGATTCCTAAAAAAATCCTGGGTGAAAAAATTTATTTTATCTCGTCGGAAGATTTAATTTTGAGCAAATTAGATTGGTA
>Ga0209212_1008635_pt1 | contig 10888 bp, 10 predicted proteins | sample RifGroC2_FD_183996 | JGI IMG/M metagenome (GOLD analysis project Ga0209212, IMG submission 183996) | Groundwater microbial communities from Rifle, Colorado, USA - Groundwater C2 (SPAdes) (version 2) | ecosystem: Environmental > Aquatic > Deep subsurface > Groundwater | place: Rifle, Colorado... | reverse complement strand
CGCTTCGACCGCATGCAGGGCCGGCAGGACCTCGGTGAGGTCCCGCGCGACCAGGATACGCCGTGGTCGGGTGAAGTGCAGCCAGCGCTGATGACTGGCGTCGAAGAGGAGGGCGCTGCCGGAAGCGGGGGGGAACATGAAATCTCCATGGGGCGCATCACTGATAAGGCGGCGGATTGGACCTTGCCCTCTCCCTAGCCCTCTCCCACGAGGGGAGAGGGGACTAGCCCCCCCTCCCTTGATGGGAGGACCCCATCTACGGGTCTAAAGGGCTGGGGGAGGGCATTATCCGGAACCAGAGGTGTGACGGGCGGGGCCGGTTCGACGGTTGCCGGCGGCAGGGCCGGGGCTATCTCCTCAGCGGGGAGAACTTCCTCGTCCCATTCCGCCGTGGCAAGTTCTTCTTCGCTGGCCGGCGCCGGCTCGGTTGCGCCGTGCAGCTGGCGCAGCGCCTCGGCTGCCGCCGCGGGACTCAAGGCGCGGCGCTGTTCGAGGAGCGCGACGATGCGGGCGGCACGGCGCCGCACCTTCTCCGGCTTGAGTCTGGGGTTGTAGGCGAGACGCGGGCCGGGGAGGATGGCGGCGAGGGTCGCTCCTTCCGCCGCGGTCAGCTCCGCCGGGTTCTTGTCGAAGTGGTAGCGGGCGCCGGCGCCGACACCGTGGACGCGGGGCCCCAGTTCGACGACATTGAGGTAGAGTTCGAGAATGCGCGCCTTGCTCAAACTCGCTTCCATGCGGCGGGCGAGGACGATCTCGCGCAGCTTGCGCAGCACCGTCTTCTCCCGGGAGAGGAAGAGGTTCTTGGCCAGTTGCTGGGTGATGGTCGAGGCCCCCCGGGCGAGGCGCTTCTGCTCCAGATCGTGGCGCAGCGCTTCGCGCATCGCCTCCATGTCGATCCCCTGATGGCCGTAGAAGCCGGCATCCTCGGCGACGATGACCGCCCATTTCAGGGTGGCGGGAATCGACTCATGCGGGGTCCAGTCGCGGTTTTTCGGGCCGACGACAAAAGGATGCTCTTTCCCCTGCCAGTCGCGCACGACGATGCTGAAAGAGGTGCGCGGGTTCTTGAGAAAGCTGACGTCGGGGAGGCGCCAGAAGACGGCGAAAACGACCGCGCCCGCCCCCAAAAGCAGGAGGAGGGCGGCGGCGAGGAGGAGACGGCGGGTCGTCAAGCGGCGGCCAGGGTTCATTTGCTCGGCGGCAGATCGCGATAGGGAGGGTAATGGTGTTCCGACACGAGATTCTCGATGGCTTCCGGTTCGTAACAGCTGTAGCCCTCGAAGGCGTGTTTGAGGTGACGGACCCAGTTGCGCGGCGGTCGCGACGAAACCTCGTGTTTGCCCTGCCGGCGTTTGCCGGTGATGGCGACGGTCCCCTTGGCGTCCACCCAGGCGTTGACGGTGTAACAGGTGCGGCCGCGGCAGTTGCGGGCCTCGACCTGGCCGGCGCCGAGATCGGCGCCGCGGATGATCCAGTGTTTGCGCTGCAAGGCGAGGATCAGGGCCGAAGTCGAGAGACGCCGATCGGAGGCGGTTGTGCAGAGGGGTTGCAGAATAAACTGGCGGGCGGCGAAGGCCGGTGGGGCGCAGGCACAGAAGAGGGTGATGGCAATAATCGGCAGCATCAGACGTGGCATCGAGAGGGTCTCCTTGTCGGCGGCAGCGGGCGTCACCCAGGCGGGCAGTATCGTCGAAAAAACATATGGCCCGGGCAGAATAACGCAAACCGCGAGTAAAGGGAATCGCCTTTAGGAGTACCTCCGCCGGGCGACGATTACCTTTTCACCTCCGCGACCATGACGGCCCGGCGGTGTATCGCCCGCGGTTCGTGGCCACTTGTCGGACTGGTGTCGAACCACGCAACGTAGTCGGGACCGCAAGGTCAGCCGACTCATTCCTTCAAGGTCGAAAAGACGAAGGCGGAATTACCGCTGATCTGGGGGTTCTGGTCGCGACCGTATTGTCTTCTGGCCATGTAGGTGACTTCAAGGCTGAGGAACTCCTGCACTTCGGCCAGGGAAATTTGGCGGTCTTCATTACCATACGGTTTCTGGTCGGCTTCGCCGCTGAGGGCTTTGAGGAAATAGCTGGTGAAGAGACTGTGCTGCGCCTCGGTATCCCACGAGGCGATTTCGCCGACATCGGTGGCGGCGAGGACGTTGATGCCGTTTTGCACCTTGGGCAGAGTGATCGGCTTCAGGGCGATGGACGAGGCGTTCTTGGTGATGGTGCCGCCTTGCGAGCTGCCGGAGAAGCAGGCATCGATGACCACGGTAATGCTCCTGGCCGGCAGCTTGGCGATGTTCCGGTAAAGGGTATCGAGGGGATAGCCGTTCAGTTCGACCGTGGTCGGATCGGCGTCGACGGGGAGGAGATAGCCGGAGCCGTCGGTCAGGCTCGGCGCGCCATGCCCCGAGTAGTAGATGAAGACGTCGGATTCCGGGCGCACCCAGTTGAACAGCCGCCCTTTATGGTTGTCCTTGTTGCCGAGGGTTGATACCATTTCCGCCTGGGTGGCGTCTTCCAGGTAGATGATGTTGCCTTCCCGGTAACCCTTGACATTGACCAGGATCTCCTTGATGGCCTGGGCGTCGTTGAGGGCATAGTCGACGTTGGGGACGGACTTTTTGGCCGACATGTAGTTCATGTTGCCGATGATGACGGCGACGGCATGTTGATTTTTCTCCGGCTTGAGGCCGGAGTCTGTTTTCGCTTTGCTGGTGTACTTCGGAGCCGGTTTCGGAGTGGATGCACTGGTCGCCTTGCTTTTTGCCTTCATCGTGTTGAGGGCCAACAGGGCCTGTTTCCTTGCGCCGGCGGACGGTTCATTCCTGGCGGAATTTTCCAGGGACTGCAGCAGCCTGTCCGAAGCGACGTTCAAGCGAGAGATCGTGCTGTTGTAGCTGGAGTTGTAGACTTTTCTTCTGACTTCCTCATTCGGATGGGTAGCCCCGGCGTAAATCAGCTTTTCGAGTAAATCCCTGTCATTATCCTTGAATATGGTCACGGCAGACGACAGGGCCGCATAAAACACATTGGTGTTGCCGACGTTGTCGAGGGCAAACCTGGCGACGTCGGCAAAGTATTGGTTTGCTTCAGTCTTATGCACGGCGATGTTGTAACAGGCATTGACCTTGTCGTTGTCGACTGTGCCAGCAAAGACGGTGAGAATCTTGGGAATACCGGCGAGGGACGTCAGCTCGGCCTGGGTGATGCTATATTTTTCGAACCATTTTTCTCCCAGGGAAAAACCGGAACAAAACAAAAAGACCAGCAACAGCGGGAACAGCTTTTTCATCGTCTCCTCCCGGGAGGTGAATGACAGGTTTGGTGGTTGCTCTGGCTCACGATGCGCCCACAGAATAGCATGGGTGGTTAATGAGAATCGCGAAAATCGTGAGCATGGTCGCAAGGCCATGCCCTGACGTCGCGATCCGGGCGCCCGCGTGGGGCATTGACAGAAAGAGCGCAAGGGTATATTTCATTCTGCTCGTCCTCACGGACTGAGCGTCAAGGGAAGAGAGGCCACGACATGACCCAAAAACGCTCAGGGATCGTCCCCCTGTTGCAACACGAAGCGGCGGGAGGAGTCCTCCTCCTCCTCGCCACCATCTGCGCCATGGCCCTCGCCAATTCGCCGTGGCGCGACTGGTATGCCTTCTTTCTCGAGACGCCGGTGGCGGTGCAGATCGGCCAGGCCAGGCTGGCCAAACCGTTGCTCCTCTGGATCAACGACGGGCTGATGGCGATCTTCTTTCTCCTCATCGGCCTGGAGCTCAAGCGCGAGGTCGTTGCCGGCGAGTTGTCGCAGCCGGCACAGGTCGTTTTGCCATTGCTGGCGGCCGTCGGGGGGATGGTCGTCCCCGCCCTGATCTACCTCTTTTTCAATAGTAGCGATCCGACCACCGTCAGTGGCTGGGCGATTCCGGCCGCCACCGACATCGCCTTTGCCCTCGGCGTCCTCGCCCTCCTCGGCAGTCGCGTCCCCCGTTCCCTGAAACTCTTTCTATTGACCCTGGCCATTGCCGACGACCTCGGCGCCATCGTCATCATCGCCCTCTTCTATTCGAGCAACATCTCCTTCGTTTCACTCCTCCTTGCCGCCCTGGTGCTTGTCATCCTCTTTTTCTGCAATCGCGGCGGGGTCCGGACCATCGCCCCCTACCTGGTTCTCGGGTTCTTCCTCTGGCTGGCGGTGCTCAAGTCGGGGGTCCATGCGACCCTGGCCGGTGTCGTCCTCGCCTTCTTTCTCCCTCTGCGCGGTGGCCCGCCAGGGGTAGAGCCGCCCTTGCGCCAGCTGGAGCACGATCTGCAGCCCGCCGTCGTCTTTGTCATCCTCCCCCTCTTCGCCTTTGCCAACACCGGCATCTCTCTGGCTGGCCTGACCCCGGCGGCACTGTTGCAGCCGGTCCCTCTCGGCATCGCCCTCGGCCTCCTTCTCGGCAAGCTCATCGGGATTTTCGGCTGTTCCTGGCTGGCGGTCAAGGCCGGTTTGGCACGCCTTCCCGAGGGCGCCAGCTGGCGGGCGATGGCCGGGGTGGCCCTCCTCTGTGGCATCGGTTTCACCATGAGCCTCTTCATCAGTTCCCTCGCCTTCGAACAGGGGGAAGGGAATACCCTCCTCGTCGATCGTCTCGGCATCCTCGTCGGCTCGGGGTTGTCCGGGCTGGCGGGTTATGTGGTGTTACGGCTGGTCTTGCCGTCATCTGAGGCGGGACGGCAACATCGCAGCAAGAAAGGTAAGCACTAGATGATCGTGGTGGAGAATCTGACCTTCGACTATCCGGGGACGCGCGCCCTCGACCGCGTCTCCTTCCGCGTGACCGCCGGGAGCATCACCGCCCTGGTCGGTCCCAACGGGGCCGGCAAGACGACCCTGCTGCGCGCCCTGGCGGCGCTGGAAGAACCGGTTGCCGGCACCATCCGCATCGCCGGCATCGACGTCCTCGCCGAGCCGCGGGCCTGCCACCGCCAGGTCGGCTATCTCTCGGACTTCTTCGGCCTCTACGACGAATTGACCGTGCGCCAGTGTCTTCTCCATGCCGCCGCCATCCGCGGGCTGGCGGCCGCCGCCGGGGCGGCAGCCGCGCTGCGCTCGGCGACCCGTCTCGGCCTGGCCGAGCGGCTGGAAGCCAAGGCCGGCACTTTGTCGCGGGGGCTGCGCCAGCGTCTCGCCATCGCCCAGGCCATCGTCCATCGGCCCGCGCTGCTCCTTCTCGACGAGCCGGCTTCGGGCCTCGACCCGGAGGCGCGCCACAGCCTGGCCCGGCTCTTTCTCACCCTGCGCGACGAGGGGATGACCCTCCTCGTCTCCTCCCATATCCTCGCCGAGCTCGACGAATACTCCGACGATATGCTGGTGCTGCGCGCCGGCAAACTGGTCGCCCACAACCCGGTTCGGGCGCCGGCGCAACCGGCGCAGGCGACGCCTCTGCGCCTGCTGCTGGCGACGCCCTGCGCCGGTCTCGGCGCACTCCTCGCCGCCGCGGACGAGGTGACGCAGGTTTGTCTCGCCGGATTGACGGCGACCTTCAACTTCAGCGGCGACGACGGCGCCCGCCACCGCCTCCTGCGCCGCCTCATCGAGGCCGGGGCCGAAGTCTGCGCCCTGGCCGAGGAAAGGCCGAACCTGCAGCAGGCTTATCTCAATTCGGTCCGCGGCAGTGCCGGGGAGGTGGGACGATGAGCAATCCCGAACTGCGCCGCAACCTCTGGCTCGAGCTGACCCCGCACCGCCTCGTCGGCATGCCGCTGATCCTCGCTGTCATCTTTCTCCTCCTCTATATCCTCGACGATTACCGGTTCGCTGACGGGGTCGCCAATGGCGCCGTCGGTCTCTACACCCTCCTCGCCGTCCTCTGGGGGACGCGGCAGGCCGCCGAAACGATCATCAGCGAAATTCGCGACCACACCTGGGACAGCCAGCGCATGTCGGTGGTCGGACCGTGGTCGATGACCTTGGGCAAACTCTTCGGCAGCACCATTTATCCCTGGTATGGCGGACTCCTCTGTCTGGCCGTCTATGCCGCCGCCGCGCCGACGCACGAGGTCCCCCTGACCGAAAGCCTCCTCATCCTCCTCGGCATTGCTCTTTTCAGCCAGAGTGTCGCCCTCCTCGCCAGTCTCCAGGCGATCCGCAAGGACCGCCGTTACAGCCGCTCCCAGGCCGCCGCCTTTCTCATCCTCGGTCTCGGCCTCGGCTTGCCGCTCCTTTCCCTGGCCTTCGAGGGCAATCAATCGATCCTTTGGTACGGGATTCCTGTCGATCTGACCGATCTGGCCCTGCTCTCCCTCTACGCCTTCCTCGGCTGGGCGGTGATCGGCGTGGCCCGGCTGCTGCGCAGCGAGCTGCAGATGAAGAGCACCCCGCTGGTCTGGTGCGCCTTTGTCCTCTTCGCCATGGTCTATGTCGCCGGCTTCTTCAACGCCGGCAGCGAGGATCTGCCTCTCCCCCTGCTGCATCTCTATGCCGCCCTGGTGGTCGGAGTCACCCTCACCTACGGCATGGCCTTCAGCGAGCGCAAAGATCCGGTGGCCTTCCACCGTTTGCTTCAGGCCTGCGCCCGCCGCAACTGGCGCGATTTCTGGCTGCATCTCCCCCTCTGGGGCGCCACCCTGCCGCTGGTCGCCATCGCCGTCGGCGGCCTCCTCCTGCGCGATCTCGCCGGCAGCGCGCCGGCGGGGGCAGGCTTCTCCGGGGTGACGGCGGTGGCCGTCTTCGCCTTTCTCCTGCGCGATCTCGCCCTGCTCCTCTATCTCAACCTCGGCCGCGTCCCGCGTCGCGCCGACATGGTCGCGGTCCTCTATCTCGGCCTCCTCTACGGGGTGATTCCGATTATCTTCGCCACCCTTGACCTCGACCGGCTGACCCTCCTCTTCTGGCCGCGCTGGGATATGGCGCCGCTGCCGACGGTGCTGGCGCCAGTCGGCGAGCTCGGCCTGGTCGCCTGGCTCTTGATCCGGCGCTGGCAGACGCAGCATCGGCGGCCGGGATAAGGGGGGGGATCCGGAGAATGCGTGGCCATGGCTGAAATTTCTTACGAAAAACTCCTCGAAAGCCTCTTTGACGGGGTCTATTTCGTCGATCTCTCCCGGCGTATCCTCATCTGGAACAAGGGGGCCGAACGCATCACCGGTTACAGCCGGGAAGAAGTCATCGGTACCAGTTGTGGCGAAAACATCCTCCGTCATGTCGATGGCGGCGGCTGCGAGAAGTGCACAGGCGGTTGCGATCTCGCCGCCACCCTGCTGGACGGCAAGGTGCGTGAGGCGACCCTCTTCCTCCACCACAAGCTCGGTCATCGGGTGCCGGTGAGTGTGCGGATTTCGCCGGTGCGCGACGACGCGGGGAAGATCATCGGCGGCATCGAGGTCTTTACCGACAATTCCAATGCCCTGCAGATCCTGCAGGAGCTCGAACGCTACAAGGAAGAAGCCTATATCGACGCCCTGACCAAGGTGGGGAATCGTCGTTACGGCGAGATGACCCTCGACACCCGCCTCTACGAATGGCGCACCCACGCCACCCCGGTCGGAGTGATTTTTCTCGATATCGATCATTTCAAAAACTTCAACGACACCTTCGGCCATCAGGCCGGCGATGCCGTCCTCACCATGGTCGGCAAGTCGGTGAGCAACACCCTGCGCCGCTGGGATGCCCTGGTTCGCTGGGGCGGGGAGGAGTTCGTCGTTATCCTCAACGATGTCTCGCCGGAGTTGCTCGCCGAGATCGCCGAGCGCATTCGCGTCATCATCGCCAGCAGCTTCCTTATGCTCGGCGGGGAGAAGGTGGAGGTCACCGCTTCCCTCGGAGGGACGCTGGCGGTGGCCGGCGACACCCCGGAGGCGATCATCGCCCGGGCCGACCGGCTGATGTACGCGAGCAAGGGGCGCGGGCGCAACGTCGTCACCCTCGGTTGAGGACCCCGCTTAAGCACTTGGCCTGGGGCATTTGTCAGGGTTGTCTCGCCGAAAGGAACATTTGTGCCCCACGATTTGCATGATTTTTTTACCTTTCTCACCCTTCTTTTCTACGGCCTGGTCTTTTTTACCGCCGGCGTGGCGATCACAACGAAAGTCACCCGTGGCAGCAACCTGACGATTGCCCGCCATCTCCCGCTCTTTGCCCTCTTTGCCTTTGTCCATGCGTTCCACGAGTGGTTGGTCCTTTTTCTTTATCTGGAGTGGCCGACCATTCCGCAGGAGCTGCTGCCGATTATCAGCGGGATGCGGTTGGTGCCGGTCTTTCTTTCTTTCGTGCTGTTGCTGTTGTTCGGCTTCAATGTCCTGAAAAGCGTTTATCCGCACTACCGCAAGGTCGTGAGTTCGCTTGCGCTGCTGCTGCCAGTCATGCTTTTTGCCATTTTGTACCTGCATGGCATCGACGCCTCGCCTGAGTTCTTTCGTTTTGCCGTGTTGCGCGTGCGCAACCTGATCGGATTCCCCGCCGCATTAATGGCGGGAGTCGGCCTCGTCGGTTATGCCGGCACCGTTCGCGCGACCAGCGAAAAGGTCGCACGCAACTTCGCCGCCGCCGGTATCGCCCTCATCGTCTACGGGCTCTTCGCCGGTTTGGTGCCGACCGGGGTCATCCTCGGGTACGGTGTGCGGATCGAGCTGTTGCGCGGCGTAGCCGGTCTCTTCATCCTGCATTTTCTGATGAATGCCCTGCATATCTTCGACCTGGAGCGCGAGGCAATCATCGAAGAACGCCTGCAGCGTTTCGCCCAGTCGGAAAAGCTGGCTTCCCTGGGTCAGTTGGCGGCCGGCATTGCTCACGAGATCAACAACCCCCTCGCCAATGTCTCCCTCAACGTCGAGTTGCTGAAAAAATCGCTGCTGGAGCAAGGAACGGGGGAAAAATACGCGAAACGCTTCTCCGCCATCGAGCGCCACCTCGACCGCGCCTCGAAGATTGCTCGCGAACTGTTGACCTTCTCCCGCCACGACGACGATAAGGCGCAAGCCGAACGGCTCGATCTTAACGAGGTGCTGCGCAATACATTGACGTTGCTCGGACCCCGGCGGGACGAATATCGTTTCGACCTGCAACTGCAGCCGTTGCCGCCGGTGTGGGGAATCGTCTGGAAGGTCGAGGAGGTCTTCCTCAACGTGCTCCTCAACGCCCTGGACGCCAGTCCGCCCGGTGCGACGATCACGCTGAGCAGCCGCAGTAGCGGGGCGGACGTGGTGGTCGAGATCGCCGATCGCGGTCCCGGTATCCCGGCCGCACATCTCAGCTCCGTGTTCGACCCCTTTTTTACCACCAAGGAGGTTGGTGTCGGCACCGGCCTGGGGCTGTCGGTCTGCTTTGGTATCATGGAGCGGCACGGCGGACGCATTGCCGTGGCCAACGCCCCGCAAGGGGGGTGCACGGTGACCCTGACCTTCCCGCAAGGAGACCATGATGGCGCCTGAAATTCTGGTGGTTGACGACGATCGGGAACTGCGCGAGACGATGGTCGAGATCCTGAGCGAGGCCGGATTCACGGTGACCGCGGCGGCGAGCGGCGAGGAGGCCTTGGCAACGCTGGCGCGGCAGCCCTTCGCTCTGGTTCTCATCGACATGATCATGCCCGGGCTCAGTGGCCAGGAGGTGCTGCCGCTGCTCAAGCGCCAGGCGCCCCGCGCCAAGGTGATCATGATCACCGCCTTTGCCACAGTCGAAAATGCCGTCGAGGCGATGCGCCGGGGGGCCGACGATTACTTGACCAAACCGTTCAAGGTCGACGAACTGCTGACGGCGGTGCGGCGGACCCTCGAAGAGGCCCGTCTGCGCGAGTGCGGTTTTTCCATCGACATGGACAGCACCTTCAGCTGTCTCGGCAACGCCCTGCGGCGCGAAATTCTCAAGCTCGTGGCACGCGAGCAGCGCATTCGCTTCATGGATATCGCCCGCCATCTCGGCATCGAGGATCACACCAAGATGAATTTCCATCTCAAACTGTTGCGCGACGCCGGCCTGGTCGGCCAGGACGAACGCAAGAACTACCTGTTGACCCCCGAAGGGCAACGGGTCATCGACTGCCTCGGCCAGTTGCAGCAAGGCTGACCCCTCCCCTCATCCTCCCTGCTCCACCTCACCCCTGCTCCATACAATCTGTGAAGAATATTTCACAACTCTCCGAAGATAGTGAAAGATTCTTATCTGGAACCAAGTTCCCACTTCTTGGCATAGTGGCGCAAACGTCCGCCGCCGTCGCTTGAGGTGCGTCTGCGAACAGTCGCCGATCATGGCGGGCGGCATGCGTCGACCAAGCAGTGAAACGGTCCTCTTCATAATTATGCAGCAAGACGATTCGGTTTCACGACGGACACAGGTACCGCAACAACCCACAGGAGGCATGTACATGAGGAAGAGAGGTTTGTTCACACGGATGGCGCTGCTCGCCTTGCTGGCGAGTAGTCTCATGTTGTCGGCGGGGAGCCAGGCTCTGGCGGCCGACACGATGGCGGCAAGCTGTGTCGGCTGTCACGACGCCGACGTCAAGGCCTACGCCGGCACCGCCCATCAACTGGCGTTCAGCTGCGGCGCCAAGGGTGCTTTGCAGGCGCAGAGCTGCGAGGCATGCCATGGTCCGCGCACTCAGCACATGGAAAATCCGACGCGCGAACTGGCCCCCACGGCGGAAAAGCAGACCGGCATCTGTCTGCAGTGCCACCAGGGCGGCGCCCGTCTCAACTGGCAGAGCGGGGCGCATCAACAGGCCGGCGTCAGCTGCGCCAGCTGCCACACAGTGATGGCGAAGAAGAGTGAAAAAGCCCTCCTCTCCGCCGTCGATGAAGAGTCGCTCTGCTACAGCTGTCACGCCGAGGTGCGCGGGCAGATGCTGAAGACCTATCACCATCCGGTGCGGGAAGGGAAGATGACCTGCTCCGATTGTCACAAT
>Ga0209212_1008634_pt1 | contig 10890 bp, 16 predicted proteins | sample RifGroC2_FD_183996 | JGI IMG/M metagenome (GOLD analysis project Ga0209212, IMG submission 183996) | Groundwater microbial communities from Rifle, Colorado, USA - Groundwater C2 (SPAdes) (version 2) | ecosystem: Environmental > Aquatic > Deep subsurface > Groundwater | place: Rifle, Colorado... | reverse complement strand
CATGGCAGTTAGTTAACTAGACGATAAAACGGCCAAAACGTTACACTTCACTATTATTCCTTGATTTTTAGTAAAAAAAAGACTGGACTTGGCCATGTATTTAATACCTAAAATCTAACACATATTTTTCAAAAAGTCAATAAAATGGGTTCAGCTGTCAACTCAGGTCTTACTTTTCCGGATTTTAGCTTTATCGTGCTTAAACAGACGATGAGACAGGAGAAATATAACAGTTAGCTAAGGTTAGGGGCTTTTTCGGTTTTTGTTCGGTTCTATCCCCTGTTTATCCACAGTTTTTAAGCCTAAATCATGGTCTGAAAATTAGCTGAAAAAATCATTAAAAAGACAGAGATAAGTCCACAGTACTGTGGACTTATCTCTAAAAATCGCTCTGCCTGTTCTGTTGTAATATTAGTCATAAAAAAAAGATAAGTCCACAGTATAGTGGACTTATCTTGTAAAATCCTATTTTTCTGTCTATAATAACTACATAAACAAGGGGGGTCTAAACTACTCCTATGGCTGTGAAAAAAAAGCCGACAATTGCCAAGACCAGTGTTAAGCCAGCAGACCGCTTTAATATTATTTTGGAGCGAGAAGTGTCTCAACCTTTGTGGTTGTCTTTGTCCTTAGCGGCTCAGCTAGGTGGCATCAAACCTAAGACGATCCGCCGTGCCATTGAACAGGATTGGATTAAATTCAAAATAGAACACAATCGCTATCTAATCAACTGTGCTTCTCTAATTCGTTACTTAAACAGTCGGACTAAACTCAAGAACAAATTTGATACCCAAGGTCTGGGGCAATATGTAAAAAAATGGAACTAAAAAACTACTTCATTATTGAGGTAGTTTTTATATAGACAAATTGTCAATGTAAATAAACAATTTATATATATACTTATATGTCTTATAAATAGGGGTATTGTTGATAGTTATCTTTAATTATTTTCTTCCAACGAGCAGTTTCATTACCATCGCCTAGATCATTTTTATGATAAACCAATAGAACATAAACCTTTTTGCAGGATTCATCAACGGCGACAATACACCTATTACCAGAACCTTTAGGCGACTGATGCATGCCAGCGACACTGAATTCACTTTTGATAATCTTTAAATCACCACTCTTAATAATAATTTCCGCTACATCTTTTTGCAGTAACATATCAATACGTTCAAACTGACTAATCAATGCCTTGAGGGTTATATCCCAAGCGCGATGATATTTCTTACTAAATTTTTTTATATAGTGCCTAGAGGCAAATGGCTCTATAATCACAAGGTAATTTTCAATCATAGGCCGTTTTAATAAACATTGTCCGGATTTTCTTGAGTAATTAACTCATAAGGGATGATCTCATCATCTCGGCACAAAAAATAAGGCATTTGGTTATGGGTAAAGTTAACTATTTCTTCCGTTTTTTTATTCAGCCAATTTTTGTTAATTGCTTTAATCAATTGCTTTTCTTCCGAATTCAGCGACGACAGGACTTGTTTTTTGTTGCTCTCACTCTCTTTGATTAATAACAGACCATCCTTTTTTCTATCAACCACTATCTTGCCAGAATTTTCTAATTCATCAAGAGCACGAAAATATATGTCCGGTACCGGCCCATAGGGTAATCGGCGATATTGCATACCACTCATACTGGATAATTTTTCATAAAACCAAGCAAAATCAGCCAAATACAATAATTTAGCTAGTTTGGTCTTAGGAATTTTACCATCGCTGGCGCCACCAGAGCGTAAGCAAGCCAAAATCATTTCTTTATACTTTTCTAAATTAGGTTCCAAGCCACTTTCCATCTCTTCCAAAGAAATACCAAAAAAATCAGCTATTTTCGAGGCTTCCGCTAGGCTTAAATCACGCTTACCTTGTTCAAAGGCGATATAAGACGAACGTGAAATGCCAATCTTTTCAGCTACTTCAGCCTGCGATAGACGCTTTTTTAACCGTAGCTCTTTGATAAATTTATAGTAATCTTTAGTCATATATTATAGTATATAGCAACCATGTTTAAATGTCAAACTATCGATGTGTATATTTTAAACAATGGTTATCATAGTTTAAATGATAGCAAAAAATTACCTAACAGGGGCAGTATAAAATGTCTATTATGTTTTGGCCACAGCCACATAAGCAGTAGCCTTGCCTTTGCCGACTGCTCTAATTATTTTTATGGCTTTCAATTTTTGTAAATGCAATTGAGCTGTGCGTCTCGGGCAGGAACAAATATCCTCAACATCTTTAACAGCAATACGGCCGACTTGATCTAAAAAATCAATAATCTTCAATTGTTCGGGCGTTAAATATATTTGCGACTTAATATTAGCATCAACATTACGACCGGCTAATGGCGAAATCTTTGCTTTAACTTCATCAATTTCCTGTTTAAAACCGACTACAAAGTATTCTAACCAGGCAGTGATGTCCTTTTTGCTGGTATTATAAGTTTTACCGATATTGATCGCTTTATAATAAGACGGCCTAGCGGAATTATAATAGTCTTCTAAAGCAAACAAACGACGAAAATCATAGCCTCGCTGATAGAGTATCAGAGTGGCTAAAGCGCGAGCTGTACGGCCATTACCATCATTAAAGGGATGAATAGCCGCTAATTCTAAGTGGGCGATAGCCGCTGTAATAACCGGATTTAAATCTTTGGTATTTTGGATCCAGGCAACAAAATCAGACATCAAGATAGGAACTTGCTTAGCTTCAGGACCAGTATATAAGGTTTCCAGTGGTCTACCAAATTGTCGACGCACTACATAAATTGGTCCTGGCCTATAATGACCGCAAAACTGCGGGGCTAAAGTTTTATTAGTGGTTAACTGATGTATTTTCAAAATAACCCTTTCAGTTATGGGTTTTTTATCAGTTACCACCTGGGCAATATATTTCAAGGCGTTTAAATAATTTTTAACTTCATAAATATCACGATCAGGAGCGTTCACCTTTTTATTGGCATATAAAGCCGCCACCTGTTCCATATTCAAATGGTTACCCTCTATTTCAGTGGAATGATGGATCATACGAATGGTGGCTTGGCGACGCAAACGTAATTCTTGCTGAGGCAATATTTTTGCCCTATCCACAATGCCCTTAGCTTCAGCAATAGCGGTGAGGTTTGATAAAATCTTATTATTTAGTTTATATTTTGGTTTAAACATAATTTTAACTTATATTAATATCATAGCAAAAAATTACGAATCGCGCAAGATACGCGCAAGATACGCGCAATGATTTGGCAAGATCTTAAACTGGGTTACCATTGATGATCTATTAACTCAAACTGATTTGTTTTAGTTCTTGCTTGATAACAGTGGCGGTGACTTGCTTGTTCTTAACCCAAACTATGTCTTCGCTATAATCAATGTCTTTGAAGTAAGCCAATTGACTTTTAAAAATTTTCTCGTTAAACTCTGGGCCAAATAACTGTCTGGCCTTTTTGCTAATCGCTAATAGACTGTGTTGCTTCTTCACAATAAAGTATAAATCAACATAGTCCTTCCATTTTGTTCTGCGACCCAGAGCATAGGCCTTCATAGCTGCCAAAGTAAGTAAATCAGGCATAGCTATAACACCATCTAATTTTTTACTAAACTTAATCTTAAAAGGATAATATAGAAAAGTCAGCTTGACGCCATCAACCATGATAGTATATTCGTCTTTATTGTCTATAAAAACTTGGGTAATGGATTGCTGGGCTTTATTTAATTTGCTTCTGATTTGCGCCTTGGTAAACTGCTGGTTGCTAAACAAGTCAAAATCAATAGATTGTCGATGACCTAATTGCAGGGCAATGGCTGTGCCACCCACTAAACCAAAATCCTTACTAAACAGTTTCAGCACTGGTAATAATTTAATTTGTTGCTCAGTTAAAACCGTTTTAAACATATTTTTCAAAATAAAGCTTGAAATAATTCTTAATTTGCGGACTGTAGTTATGTCTTTTGTTCTTAATCTGCTGTCTAAAAATACGAGCGGTATTTTTAATAGTTAGGATCTTAAACATTTTTTCCACATCATCCCAATCACCATAATTCAAAACATGCTCCACAATAGAAGCTTCTGAAACATGCTCCAAATCTTTGATATACCACATTAATTGCGGTCTTTGTTTAATGAATTGTCTGATCGTCATAAACAAATTGAGGCTTAATTACTAGCTGTATTATAGCATAGTGAACTACCAAAATCAAGCAAAAACTACCTCTTGTCTGAGGTAGTTTTTATATCCAATTATGGAAATTCTCTTTTACCGAGGACTAAAGTACTGCATCCTTAGCGGCCTTAGCTACGCGGAACTTAACAACAGTTTTAGCAGGAATCTTGATGCTGGCACCAGTCGCTGGATTGCGACCCATACGAGCCTTGCGGTTCACTTTAACTAATTTACCAATGCCGGTAATAGCGAACTCACCATTGGTCTTGACCTGCTTGAAAGCCAGACTTACCAGCTCGTCCATGAACTTGCCGGCATCCTTTTTGGTCATGTTGTTGGCGGCTGCTAGAGCATCCAACATTTGGGTCTTGGTCATTTTCTTTGCCATAGGATTTATTTATTAAATTTATTATTAGGCTGGGTTATCCCCATTTTTATTGCCTTTCTTAATTCATTATACACTAGACTGAAAAATAATACAATAAATATAGGGGTTTCTGCTATCAGTACTATGCAAGAATAATTCTTTTCGTCAATATCAGAAATATTTGCTTAGATTAACTCTTTTTTTCCTTACCACTAATGGCTTGATGATAGCGACAGTAATCACAGTTAGCACTGGCTGTGGGGATAGTTTTGAGTTGTAAACACTTGTGAGCATCAATGATGCATTTTTCTATCCAACTATCATCACCCTCGTAGGCAATTAAAGTAATATCAAATTCTAATTTAGCATCGAAAGCAGACCTGTCAGTGTCACCATTGCAATAGACAAAGTAGCCGGTCTTGGAAACAGGAAAACCTTGGTGACGCAAGAGCCATTGGTAGATTTCCATCTGGCGCTTGTAGCCACCCTGCCACTCTTGATCTAGCTCCGTGATCTTAGCTTGTTTGCTAGTGGATTTGTAATCAACCACGACCAGCTCAGCCTGTTCATTAAACCAAATATCATCAACCGCTCCGGTGATAATGAGGTTGGTAGGCTGATGATGGAATTGAATGCCCACAAAATTTTCTCGCCATTCATCTAGAGCTTCGTGCTGGAAGGGTACGGCTTTGACGCCATAGGCCTTCATCAAAGGATGTTCCGTGCCTGCGGCTCGGTGAATATCAAATTCTTTCTTAAGCAAAGTATCTACAGCACTATTAAGGTTAAAAGGAAAACCCGGAGGACGGCCTACGCCTAGAACGCGGTCTAAGTAGAAACAACGGGGGCATTCCAAAAATAGCTCTAATTTGGAACGGCTCAAGCGAAAAGGCTGGTCAGCCTGAGCATCATAGAGGTTGCGACTGCGTTGGGGGTTATAGTATTGGGACATAGAAGTAATAATTATATTATATTTATCATAGGTTATTTAAAAACTTTTAGCAACCTTGGCGTTTTACTTGACTTTGATTTTTTGCTATAATATAAACAGATACACTTATCCATATTTTTTTAATATACAAACTATTTTACAAACTATAAACTAATCCTATGCAAACAAGTAAAATCTGGCCTGGCTTCTTGGGCTTAACTCTGTTTTTTATCTTAGCCTTAGCTTTGTCTAGCCACGCTTCAGAGATTGGTACCTATGGTTCAACTACTGATGAGCCAACTGGTGATACCGATTTACCGAGCTGTGGCTCGTGGGCTGGTAAAAGCTATACGGACATAGCTGGAGTACATGGCAATTACAATAGTGATGAAGATTATACTCGCGTTAATATTGCCCAACAACTACTTAGTAGCAGTGGTGGATCAAATGATCCAACTAAATTTGGACAATTTTGTGGTTCTGGCACCACAGGACTTTCTTCATTTTTTACACTAAAGAAAAATGGCTCATTGGATAACAGGCATGCTTGGAGTTCACTCAGTACTAAAGGCAATTATAATGATGGCTCTTTTTTCAGACCGGGCGATCCCATGAACAAACTATATTGGACTTGGCAGTGTTGCCTCGGCACTAACTGTATAACTTGTGGCGCAAAAAGAATTGCCCCCACTTGCGGATTAGGCAAAGGTGGCTGTAATAATGGAGAAATGTATAGCTCTGTTTTTGAGAACCCAAAAGGTACTTTTGTTTGGCAATGTCGCAGTTATGACACCTACTTTAATCCCGAAGGACTTGATAATCCAATGACAGATATTGATGAAAGATATGAACATCAATATATCAGTTGTGGAATAAATACAACTAGTGGTGGGGGTTGTGGTCTCATGAATGGAAAATCCATACCTGAAAAAGAAATTATGGGCTGGAACAGCTGGACAGACAATCCCTGTCCAGATGGCAGTGCTATAGTTAATGGCGCCATTCAGCTAGACTGGATTGATGATCCTAATGCATTAATAATTGCTATTAACCCGGCTGATAACCCTAAAATTTCTCAATGCGGAGGTATGACTTGGCAATGTCTAACCAAAGATGGGATACTCTCTGCCCCTTGTTCAGCAGATTGTATACCAGATTCCACGCCTACATCTTCCATACCAACATCAACTACCAGCTCCACGATCACTGGCTTCGGCACCAACAGCGCTCTGGCCACTATCTTTAATAATCTTCTGCAAATACTAGCTAATATCAAAGCGGAACTAGTGGCTCTCAAAAATTTCTAACTAATTGATTAAAGAAAAAATAGGTAAATCATATAACTAAAACAACAGCCATAGAGCTGTTGTTTTGTATATCTTTATTCCTTACTTTCTATGATGCATTTTAGCAAACTTCTTGAGGCCAACTTCTTGAGCCTTGGTTAAATGCACTTCCGGTCTGCGGGCTTTGACATAATCATGAGCAGCTTTGAGAGTCATGCCTTGGGAGATGAGGTAGGCAATAACCAATGTGGGTGAACGGCCATGACCTAATTTACAGTGAACAAAAACTTTTATCTTGTTGGCCACTAATTCAGTAATAAAGGCGGTGCCCACTGCCAACTGTTCTTGACTGGGCGATTGGTCATCAATGACCGGCAACCATAAATAATAGTCTACACCTCTTGGCTGGTCTAAACGTTCATCTTCCAAACTAATATTAGCTCTGATCCCCTTGTCTAACAATTTTTTGTCAAAATTAAGCTGACAACAATTATTAGTACCCAGATAAATATAGTTGTTAATTTGAGAATAATGGATAGTAGCTGTGTGCATAATCGTTTAATAGTTTAAAACTACAATATTGGCATTGAGCACCAAGGCAAAGGTCACCCACAATAGATAGGGTAAGAGTAAATAGGCGGCTGTCTTGTTGAGACGATAGAAGACCAAAATGTTCCACATAATGGTCAGCCACAAGATAATTATCTCCAAGAAGGCCAGGAGAGGATTCTGCAGGCCAAAGAAAATAAAGGACCAGCCAATATTCAACAGCCATTGGATAATGAAGACTAACATAGCCAGATTGCGCTGTCTTTTGTGCCACTGTCCTTTCAGGATCAAGAATAAAGCATAACCCATGAGTAGAAACAAAATAGTCCAAACCGGACCAAATAGCCAACCCGGTGGGTTAAAAGACGGTTTCACCAAAGTCGGATACCAATCGTCTAAAGACACGACATTAAAAATAGCGCCGAACCAGCCGGCTAATTGCGCAAATAGCAAAGACGCCATCAAAAGTAAGGCTATCTTTATTTTTCCCTCCCTCATAATATTAGAAATTTAATAATAATTAACTAATCTATTATCATCTAAATTTGTTTATAGTATACCACAAAAAGCACACCAACAAAACATAACAGCATTGTTCAAGTCGGTGAGAATATGTTAAAATAATTAAATATGAGCAAATATTTAATTATTCTGACAATTATTTTAGCTATCACTGCCGTAGTCTGGGCGGCTGATACTGATGAGGATGGCCTGACTGATGAACAGGAAAAAACTGTTTACCATACCAACCCACAAAATGCTGACAGTGATGATGACGGCTTTACTGATCAAGAAGAAATCAAAGTCGGTTTCTCTCCCCTAGCCAAAGACAAGAAAAAATTAGTAGATATTGATTCTGATAATGATTATTTAAACGATGCTTGGGAAATAATTATGGGTACTGATCTGCTTAATCCGGACAGTGATGGTGATTGGTATCTGGACGGTACCGAAGTAGCAGCTGGTTTTGATCCTCTGTCTCCAGAACTTAAAAAAGTCAACAAGACTATCAAAATAAACCTTAAGCAACAACGCCTAACTTACTATTGGGGAGATAAGCAACTGGATTCTTTTCTCATTTCCAGTGGCGTAGCTGGCATGCGCACACCTCGGGGCAACTTTAGCATTCTCGGCAAGTATCCGGTCAAACATTACTATGGTGCTAATTTTGACTTTCCTAATACCAAATGGAATTTGCACTTTACCACTGGCCAATATCGTTACTATATTCATGGGGCTTACTGGCATGACAACTGGGGCACGCCCATGAGTCATGGCTGTATTAATGTGGCCTATGCTAATATGGAACATCTCTACTGGTATGCCCAGATTGGGACGTCCGTGAAGATTGAATAATATAAATTACAAAACATGACTGTTAATCATACTAAAAATCAATTAAGCAGAATAGACATTTAATTGCTGTCGACGAATTATTGATTTTAGCTAAAACAACAGAAAAAGAATACAAAAATAAACGCACTATCAAAGCACCTTCCTTGAATCGTTTATTATAATCATATATTAATATATTCATAAAAACAGCCATTAATCAACAGCTGTTTTTTGTATCTAAACAATTAAGCTAATACCCGTTAGCTACTTATTGGCTACTTAAAATAAACCGTAATTTCCAACGCATCATCATGCTCGGGTAATCCTGAAGGGTTATCTTTTTGCAGGATCAAAGCGCCTCTGTCGCCATAGCTAGGCCGATCAAAAGTTAGTTCGGCTGTAAACGGCACGTAATCCTCGGTCATCCAGTTACTCTGAGCCGTAGCAATACCTTGAGCAATAATCAAACCGTCCCAATCAGTCAGCACTACAGGGAAACTGGCTTCAAAAAACCAAGTACCACGGGCTTCACCCTTAATAACTAAAGGGCTGGTAATGATTGTTTCCGGTTGAGGTGTTTCCAGTCTAACCAAGTCTTTGTAAATCAAAGTTGCTTTAATCACCGGTTCCTCTGTTGTCGGTTGATTAGTCGGCGCCGATGGTTGAGTTGTTAAGATATAGGCGATGAAACCGGCAATAATCAAAGCTAAAAGCAAGGTGATAGTAATTCTTTTCCAACTGCGCTGAGTTTTGGATAATTCCGACCAACTGGCTTGTTGTGCCCAACGTTTTTTGTTAGCCAAGCCAATAATCACTAGAACCATGCCCAAACCCCACAAAACCATGTTGTCCATAATTATACCCAAAGGAAACCAACAAATGCCAATAATGAACAAGGAACAATAGTTAACTTCTTGCTGTTTAATACGGCCCTTGGCAATCATTACCAAATAAATAATAGCCAATATTATAACCACTAAGACGATTAAACCCATGGTCCAGAGATAAGCTGGGTTATTAAGCTGAGTCACATCTTTGACAACAGATAAAAAGATCGCGCCACTAATCAAAAGTGCTAGACAAATAATCATCCAAACAGTAGTGGAGCGATACCAAGGTAATTTTGTCTCCATATTTTTAAATTTAAGTTATGAACTGCCCTGATTAGTTAATGGCCATTAATTCAGTGGCAAAAACCAAGGTAGCATTAGGTGGAATAATAGCGCCAGCACCACGGCTACCATAGCCTAGATCAGCAGGAATAGTTAACTTACGCTTCTCCCCCACTTTCATATTTAATAGTCCTTGATCCCAGCCCTGAATAACTTGGCCAACGCCTAAAGTAAAAGAAAAAGGTTGACCGCGATCTACGCTAGAATCAAATTTAGTACCATCCAGCAAAGTGCCAGTGTAATGAACGCTAATAGTATCACCCGCCTTAGTAACAGCTGTGCCTGTACCAGCCTGCAAAACATCAATCTGCAAGCCTGAGCTAATTGGTTGAGTTGTCTCCATGTTGTTGTTATTAATATCTTTTTGTTTGTTAATTTGTATTTGTTCAGCTGCGGCTAAGTAATCTGCCGCCATGTTTTGGGCTTGGAGGTAACTATATAACCACCAACCACCAGCTAAGATCAAGAGAATAATGGCCACAGCCATAATCCAAGATTCTTGCCAAAAACTAGGTTTAACTACTAATTGGGGGTCATCTATACCCGGTTTGAATTTTTGCGCCATAGAATTATGAGTTATTACTATTTATTTATTAATTAATTTATAAATAACTTATTTTGCACTGCCCTACTACTTTTATTATACCCAACTAGCTAGCCTTGTGCAATTCATAGAAGATAATACTACCGGCCATGGCGACATTGAGACTTTCCATATTTTTGGTCATGGGTATCTTCACCAGATGGTCAGCTGATTTGATAATATCCGCAGACACGCCCTGAGCTTCATTGCCCAAGACTAAACAATATTTCTTAGCTGAGAGCAATGGTTGCAAATTTTGACCCTGCAAACTAGTGGCGTAAACAGGCAACTGTTTTTTAATTTCTTTAAACAATCGACACTCTTGATCAAAGCTGATGTGCAGCTTAAAAATGGCTTCTTTAGCTGCCGACAAAGTTTTAGGATTGTACAAATCAGCGCAACCTTCATCTAAAACCACATTAGTCAAACCAAAAGCGACAGCGGAACGCAGTAAGGAACCAAGGTTGCCAGGATCGCTAATAGCATTGAAATAAAT
>Ga0209212_1008633_pt1 | contig 10890 bp, 9 predicted proteins | sample RifGroC2_FD_183996 | JGI IMG/M metagenome (GOLD analysis project Ga0209212, IMG submission 183996) | Groundwater microbial communities from Rifle, Colorado, USA - Groundwater C2 (SPAdes) (version 2) | ecosystem: Environmental > Aquatic > Deep subsurface > Groundwater | place: Rifle, Colorado... | reverse complement strand
GCCTGTTCGCGATATCCTTTTTGAACTTACCATAATTGGAAAGAGTAAAGTCTTGGCCGTATCGAGCATTGTAGTCCTTTACGATCTCAACAAGACCCTCTTCCTTGAATTCAGCCCCCCCGTTATTATCTATCCCAGGATCGAAAAGACAGGTCACTTTCACATATGATCCCGCCGGCTTCAACAGCTTGTAGTAGGTGATTGCCTCGTTTATGCTACTGGTCGCAAAGATCGCATGAAACTTATACCCATGACTTAAGGTTAGCCAATTTTCAAGAATATCTGTGACTACTGCTTTTTGATGTCCGAATGTAGTCCTCGATCCCCTTGATACGTCTTCCGTCCGCAGTTGAATAGCCCACCATGGGAACATCGTTCATGTAATGGTAATAGATCCTGCTTTTCTTTGGATTCATCACCGCCTCAGCTTCCGTTGCTGCTTTTGCCTTATCCAATGCAACGGATTTCCTCAGGTCCTTATCCCTGAACGTAAGGACCTTGTATGGATCAAACCCAAGGACATTCCTATCGCGTATCCCGTCTGCAATACTATATCTGTGAAGTTCATCCCCAAATACTGTAGACGTAGTGCTTTTCTTTTTTTGGTTATCTTCGAGAATCGGAGTGCCTGTAAACCCGAAGAACATTGCCCTGGGAAAGGTTTCCTTTATAGTCAGGAGCATCTCCCCAAAAGTGGAACGATGCGCTTCGTCCACAATGATCACCATCCTCTTGGAGTTGATCTTGGCCAAGTCCCGGGCACCGATTCCATCATCATTGATCCTACTCATCTTCTGTATCGATGTGACTATGAGCGTGTCAGCGGGATCAGTACTTTTCAATCTCGATATTAGAACATAGGTATCCTCTGTTGCTTGGACATCCTCAGTTTCGTTTGCGAATGCTCGATATTCCTTGAGTGATTGGGTCCCAAGTTCAATCCTGTCCATGAGGAACACAACCTTATCGGCATCCTTGGAGTTGGCTATCAGCTGGGCAGACTTGAAACTTGTCATGGTCTTCCCGGATCCTGTTGTATGCCAAATGTACCCGCCCCGCATCTCTCTTCCATCCCAGAGGGCTTTCGAGACGCGATCCGAGATCGCGCTAGCTGCATAATACTGGTAGCTCCGCATTACCTTAAGAATGCCGTCGGAGCCATCGGCAACAGTATAGAAGCCAATCAGCTGATGCGCCATCGGTATTGAGAGGAGCGAAGATGCAATATCTTGCCATCCATTGATCGGCTCATTATTGAAATCCGCCCAGTGAAAGTAATAGTCTTTGACAAATTTCCCTTCAGGGCCCGGATTTGCGAAGTAAACCGTCTCGTTCGGCTCCATAGCTACAAATACCTGTATAAGCGAGAAGAGTCCTGAAAAAACTCCCTCGTATGCATACTTTTCAATCTGGTTGTACGCTTGACTGACTGAGATACCGCTCTTCTTCAATTCGATATGGATCACGGGCATCCCGTTAATCAACAACATCAAATCGCCCCTGCGATCATTAGCGAATGCCTCACGTGAAGGAAGGTCTGGTTGTTGTGCTATTTGATACCTGCTTTGTCCAGCTGCAATCTCGTTCCTGTCATATATTTTGAGGCTAATTTCCTTTCCAAGGTGCTCAATATCATTCGGGTTGTCGCGCTTGATGGAGACGGTTTTACCGTTGATGAAACCATTTAGCTTAAGAGGTATTCTCAAAGCCACGATTTGTTCCAGTATCTGCTGCATCTCACCATCTGTCAGTGGGTGGCCATTCAGTCTATCGCGAATCATGTTGTTGTTATTGAGAATACATCTCCAGTTCTCGACCAGGTCTTTCTCGGTTGGGTTTTTGATCACCTGAGGTTCCCAGCCTTTCCGTGAAAGCACTTCAATCAGAGCTTGTTCAAACTCGGATTCCTTGGTGAAAACTGTAGTGGCTCAATAACCGCCTTTATACAAACATTTTATCGAGCATTGCCTTTTTTACATTCTTGAGCTTCTCAAGCTTACGCTGATGAAGAGTGATAAGGTTGTCCATCTGATTAAAAAAAGTACCAATCAGTTTCTGTTCTTCCTTTTTTGGAACTAAAAAACTAAAACTCTCATACTCTTGCGCATTAACACCAGGCTGTCCAGAACGCTGAGAGGTAATCTGAATAAACTGTTTGTATCGTTCAGTCAGAGTATTCTGAAATACAAAATCAGCTACGTAATCCGGCTTGATTCTAGCTCGAATCAAGAAGCCGGCAAAATATACGAGGCCATCGCGATGCCTATAAATATATGTCTTTCCAACACTTGCACCTGTACGAGCAAAAAGAAGATCTCCTTCATCCATTTTGTACTTATCAGATTCGCTAGGTTGAAAAACTGGCGAAGTCAGTCCATCCATTTTAAACATTCGGGTCTCATCATCAATGTCTGTTATCCGGATGTATTTATTGATGCCATCGAATTCAGTGGACGCAGCATTTAGCCCATACGTAAGAGGCTCGCTCAATTCCCCTAACTTACGCTGTTCCCAAGGGTCAGTAAATCCAGCAAACCTAATCTCTGGAATGTTCGAACCATTTTTTGGAAACATTTTGTCGAGCATGGATTTCTTTACAGAAACCAGTTTGTCATACTTACGCTGATGAAGGGTGATAATATTGTCTAGCTTGATAAAAAAGTCAGCAATCTTATTTTGCTCTAATTCTGAAGTAATCCAGAAGGGGTACTCTAGCATCTCCTTTATATTTAGAACCCGATTACGACCAGCACCTCCAGGAGAAGAGAGCCATAAATGATGCCGAAATCTTTCATCTAGAATTAGTAACTTAAAATATCTAGGCTGCATCCCATCAAGGAACTTAAATTGTGGAAATCTATGCGATACAAGCTTTCCGTCATCATTCTGATCAGTTATTGCAACCGCATGCTCCCAACCAAAGGTAATATTTACTATAAAATTCCCAGCCCCAACTCTATGCATTTGAGCAGTTTCCAATTGCATTCCAGGCTTAACGTAATTGTGAAATGTACCTTTAGCATGGCTTCGGATTCCTAAACGATTGTACCCATCCTTTGGTGCTTCAATAGGATCCGAATAAGGAATTACAATTGTTCCAAACTTACGCTGTTCCCAAGGGCCATCAAATCCGACAAACCGAATTGCGGGCTTCTTTTTATCCTCTGTCATATTACTCCGCTCCCAACAACGACATGAATTCTTCGAGCCCCTTCATATAATGGGAGTTACCCGTAAGCTCTTTAATCATGGAACCAATGGTGATTTCAGTTTCATGCAATTTAGTCTCAATTTCCGAGAAGGTCGTCTTGTACTTTTCTGCTAGGGCAACAACCTTCGTGATCAACTCGTCAATGATCGTCTTGGGAATTGAATGTAGGCTAAGCAGAAGTGGATCGATCCATTTGGCCTCAAGCAATGATTTTGCATCCTCATAAGACAAACCCTCGATTACTTTCTTGGTCTTGTTATGAAAGGCTGTAATCTTCTTCTTTAGTTTGGGCTTCAACTGTTTCTCTTCTCCCATCAAATCATTGATGAGCATGATCTTTGCTTCAAATGAATCTTCAGGAATCAGAATTCCCTTCTTTTTATCAGCAATCAATCTTTTTGCTTCCTTTGCAATCCAGGATGCAACAAAACCATCCTTCGCATCATTGACCGCTCCGGTTTCTTTTTCTTCTTCGGAGAATGAATCCAAGAGCTCTTCATAGGTTGTTCCTATCGCAGCAACCCTATCTTCAATCGCACGAAGTTCCTTATATTGCTCATTCAGCAGGGTCTTCTCAATCAGGTCAAACGGGATCACCCTCCCCCGCCATCCATCCTGGACCTCTTCATTATTCTTGGTTATCATCCTTGGTTCTACTTTTCTGGCTGCTTCAAATCCTTCCGTTTGCAGGATCTCCAAGTCTATCGCTATGCTTGTCCATTCATCATCCAATAATTGATAGACATCATATCTGTCGACCAATGGAAGATTTACATGGCGTGCGAAAATATCATCACTGAGAAGCGACTCTTCGTTTGTGATTTTTACACTCTCAAACCCATCAATCAGATCATTTCTGAGCCTATCTCCAAAGTTTTCAAAGGATCTCTTAAAACTCTCGACAAATTCAATAACACTAGGATGAGCCTTCACAGCCTCCCGTATGTCATCCACAGCCAAGGTCTTGAATGGCCCATCAGCCTTGGCAAACAATTTATCCTCAAGTCCGGGAAAAGCTTCCCAATATTCATGCAGGTCTTCGATCTCGTTATCAGGAATGCCCCCAAGCATCAATGAGTAGATATCCCATTTCTCTGATGCCTCGGAAGAGTCGACGTATCTTGGAATGTTCAAATTGTACTCGTTCTGGCGTATCTCTTCCTTGCTAACCAACCTCGCAAACTTGGAGAGACCTTTCCGCTCCATGATGACATCAACAATTTTCTTGATATCGGAAGCCCTGAGCTTATTGTTCTTTCCAACCTTGGTGAATCCTTTGGATGCATCTATGATCAGCACATCATCCGAATCCCTTTTCATTTTCAATACCATAATGATGGTAGGTATCCCTGTCCCAAAGAAGATATTGGCCGGAAGCCCAATGACCGCATCAATATGGTTGTACTCAATGAGATTCTTCCTGATCCTTTCCTCCTCCCCTCCTCGGAACAATACTCCATGGGGCAAGACGATGGTCATGATCCCATCGGGTTTCAGATGGTAGAGGTCATGCAGGAGGAAGGCATAGTCTGCCTTGCTCTTGGGAGCAAGACCAAACCGTGCGTACCGGGGATCCGATTCCTTGTTGGTAGGATCCCACGCTTGGGAGTAGGGCGGATTTGAGACCACCGCATCCACATACAGGGGATCGTAGGTATTCACCGGATCGTTGTCTTCAAAATACGGCCAATCTTCTTCAAGCGTATCACCGTTGCGGGTGACAATGTTGTCAGGAAGTATCCCGCGCATGACCATGTTCATCCGTGTGAGGTTGTATGTATTCTCCTTAAGCTCCTGTGCGTAGTACTTGATGCTGTTCTCGTCATCGATATGCCTGGCAACCGATCGCCCGATGTTTATCAAGAGCGATCCAGACCCACTGGTGGGGTCATAGATCTTAATCTCCTTCTTATCCTTGAGGTGATCGGCCACTATCTCCGACATCAATAGCGACACCTCATGAGGAGTATAAAATTCGCCAGCCTTCTTTCCGGCACTGGCGGCGAACATGCTGATGAGGTACTCATAGATGAAGCCAAGCACGTCATAGCTCTGCTTGCCGTCCATGGGAATCACCTTGATCAGCTGGATAAGGTCCCGTATCGCCTTGGTCTGGGTCCCGGAGCTGTCACCAAGTTTGCTCAGGCCGGTCTGCAGAGTATCAAAAATCTTCTCGAACACTTTCTTGTGTGATGGATTTATGTTGCGGTTGAACGCAGAAAGCGCATCCCTGACATTGGAGACATCGAAGTCCTTGCCCATTTCTACCCAGGTGGAGAAGAGATGGTCGTAAGAAATGAAATAGCCCACATTCCGTTGGATAAAATCCACGGTTTCATCGTCATCCTCAGGGAGTGCCGCAATATCCTCTTTTTCAAAATGATTGCTGATAAGAAACTTCATTTCCTTATCGGATAAAAATTTGTAGAATATAAAACCGAGGATATAATCCTTATACTCATGGGCTTCGATCTTTGAGCGCATCCGATTTGCGGCTTCCCAAATTCTTGAAGCCAACTGTTGCTTGTTCATCCCAATCCTCCAGTGAAAATCCACCTTACCCGAGGCTGTGATCCATAATCTGGACCTTACCAGTTCAAAGATCAGAAACGCTTCCTCGTAGAAAGGCTTTTGCGTGCATATTTTGCATGTAGGATACCCCTTCGATAAGGTAAATTGCAAGAAAAATAGCCCAAGTACACATTGCGATCAAACAACACAAGCGTAAAAATTATCCAATAATTTCCACAACCATCTCAATTACTACATCCGGAGTTTCGTAAAGAATTCACATATTCAAATTTTTCCTCACTCCCATAACGAGACTCATAGGCCAAGCTCAAGCATTTTTCGAAATGAACGGGTTTTAGACCATGATGAAATAATATTGGAAGGATGGTTGGATCTTGAGCCTTTTTACAGGCAAATTCAAAAACTGATAAATAATAGAGACTTTCCACGCTATCCTTGAAATCATACTTTTCCAGAATCAAACCAATAATTTCATTACTTTTATATATCATTGCAAAATGTAGACTTGTCCAGCCGTTTTGATCCGCCAATCTTGGATCTGCCCCTTTCTTCATGATTAGCTTGGCTACTGAGTCATCCTGACAGTATTCCAAAGCATACATCAAAGCTGTTCGTCTTCTATGATCCGGATGGTTTATATCCAATGAGCGGAATCGAAAGAATCTTTGCGAATATGCTTGGTCTAAAATAAATTTGACTACTTCGATATTCTGGCCTGACTCGAGAGCGTAAAATAAGCAATCCCAATCTCGATTGTATTCAAAAATGTTGCATCCATATTCAATCAGCATTCTAAGTATTGCAGGATTGCTATTTGTTCTTGCAGCTAGCATTAACAATGACTTTCCATCATCCCTCACATCGGTCCTAAACCCGAGTTGTATCAGATATCGTAGGATATCGGGATTTGGGTTTTTCATGGAAGCAAATTGTATGGCATTTGTGTTGTATTTGCTTACCACATTGATGTCTGCTCCATATTTTACAAGAATTTTTAGGGTGTCAAGATTATTGCAATCCCTTGAAACATACAGAAAAGTTGTCATGCCCCCATATTCGGTTTTTGTATTAAGATCTGCTCCTTTTCTAATTAAGAATTCGCAAATCTTTACATTACCATGAACAATTGAAAACTGAAGAAGACTATTCAAATCATCCATGGTGCTTGATCGCTGACTTACATATATTTCCAGTAGCTTATCAAAATTTTCGACTGAAACAGAGGATGATTCTAAATACTTGAAAAGCTTACTTAGAGAAAGCTTTTTCAATGTTCCATCCTTTCTATACAGGTCCAATTCCATTTTGACCCTCTTTCAAGCACCGCATTAATGTCCGATTTGGTAACCTAGTAAAGTCCCTGGAAAATGACATAATGCAGAGCTTCCCATTACAGAGGAACCCTCTATTATCAGTAAATATACAGGCAGCAACAAATTTGCATGATTGTCCTGAAGATCTTTGAGTACAACACAAATACTGTGTATTGGATGCATGCCAACCGTAACTTTTACTATAACCCACATACTATCTGAGTCAAACGAAACCATTACTTCTGTAGAACAGGTTACGGAATGATATCCCATTGACACCCCTCCACCATTCCGATACTCTCAAGCCTACCCAGATACTACTTAACATTTGTTTACACTTTTTCCCAAAATCCTATTGACCTTCCATCCGCATCCGTACTATCCTCCATCTAACAAGTCTGAAGACTAACAGGCTTACAAGGATGACGAGGATTATGAAGAAAACTACCGTGACTTTTGGAGAGTACTTGAAGCACAAACGCGAAGAGAAGCAGATTAGCTTGCGTGAAGTGGCTCGTACTTTGGGAGTGTCGGCTCCATTCCTGAGTGATGTGGAAAACAATCGCCGTGGACCGCTGACCGAGGAACGACTGGCAGATTTGGCCAAAGTGCTGAATTTGAATGAGAAAGAAAAAGACGAGATGTATGACATTGTCGGCAAGCAAAAGGGCCTACTCGCACCGGATTTGAATCCGTATGTGACCGAACGACCGTATGTGAACGCCGCTCTCAGGACTGCAAGAAATTTGGAAGCGAACGAAGAGGATTGGCAACGATTTGTCGATGATTTGATCAAAAGGAAGAATGGGGATAACTGATACGCCATGATGAAATGCGCAAGTAGACTCGATGCCAATGGCATACCACATCTCAGCAAAAGTCAGCTGGAAACCTATGGAGAACGAGTACTGCGCGACTTTTCCCCTATCGTCCTGCTGGTACCACAACCCACCGATATCGACAGGCTCATCACCGGCTACATGGGCTTTACCCTAGAATATCAATACCTGTCACATAATCAGGTATATCTGGGGATCACGGTGTTCGATGATACCGATACCCTACCCGTATACAATCCCGAGCAAAATCGGGCTGAGTTCCTATCGGTGAAAAAGAACACCATCATCATCGAGGGAACCCTTGCCGACAATCCCAATCTCATTCATCGTGAGCGTTTCACCGAAGGGCATGAGGCATCACACGGGTTGATCCATCCCGAGTATTATCAGAGGAAGGCCCAAATCGCCAGTTTGCACGACTACTCTGGTTGTGGGTATTCCAAACCGTGCTTCCCAGACCTCAGTGGTGTTGATGGAAACGGTAGACGCTTGAAAGGAGAAGCCTGGCTCGAATGGCAGGCAAACTACCTGGCATCGGTGCTCCTGATGCCAAGGGTTGCGGTCAAGCGGCTGCGGAATCTGATCGAGCCCAAGGGTAGTCCATTCTGGCATTATGAGCTGATCCAGACGATGGTAGATGTCTTCAATGTCTCCGAGGAAGCCGCGAGAGTACGCCTGGTCTCACTGAACCATCTTCCCACCTGACAATCAATCACCGGTGTCCATCAAGCAATCCTCAAGATTGCCGATGGAATGACTGTAACAAAGATACCTGACTGCCTCTTCGCAGCGGGTTTCTTTTTCGCTTCTATGTTAGCTTTCTAGCTAACAACATACAACACGAGGAGATGCGATGGATATTCCCATGAGATGCCCCAATTGTGGAAAGCGGGCATTCGACACCACAGGATTCCACCAAGTGAATCAGCCGCTTGAGATTTCGCTCAAATGTCCGCAGTGCAACCGAGTTGTGCGGGTTCCGATCGCCCAAGACATGTGCCTGCCCGCCAGGAAAGGAGTCAATCGCGTTCACATCATGAACAAGTAACATAGGGAGAACCATCCTCCTCGATACCTAGATAACCCGGTACATACCGAGCAGTGGGGCCGCATGGCGAGCCACCGAATAGCCGGATGATCCATAAAACACTCGTTTTGTGATCATCCGGCTTTTTTATGCCCATCAGGACCATCCGCTTCATTGGCAAAAGCTCATGGTCATCACCTCTAGGATCCGTGGGATCCGAACGATAGCATCCTTGGTGCCAAGCCAGGATTTCCCCACCGGGATGCACCACATCAATCACTGAACGCCGGCCGTAGGGAATGCGCCGGTCGAAGGTCAAAACGGAGATGCGTTTTGATTTCGGCCAGCATGCCTTAGCCGCTGCATACCCGAATGCCTGTCTCCGTTTTGCCCGAACCCCAAGGAGGGGAACATGGCAACATCAGAGACTCAAAGTAGGGACTTCTACATTTTCGATCCGATCACAGAAGTAAGGATACCGGTCACCGAGGAACAATTCCGAGAGTATTATCGTCCCATCAACCGCATCTACGCGTTCGCCAAGCGGCATCACCAATGCGCATGCCATCACTGGTGGCGATGCGGCGGGGACTGTGGCATCTGCGATTGGTCACGGGATCCTGAGCAGGAGGACCTCGCCCAGCTGCATTATGACCTTGAGATGATGGCCAGCGAACGCCATCAGTCGTACGATCCCGAGATTGTTCTGCAGAGGAAGGAGTTCAGGCAGAAGGCCGTAGCTTTCCTCGACCTGCTCACCGGGGAGCTGAGAAGGATCTATGACCTCTATGATGAGGGCAAAACTCAGGATGAGATTGCACACATGATGGGAGTATCCCAGGATACCATCCATCGTAGACTCAAGAAGATCAAGGAAGATTTCCGGTCGTTCTATGAGGGATGATCGCACCATACCAAAGATCGTAGGTGGAGGGACGTACCTTCCACCTATGGATATAACCCTTATTTCAACCAATACACTTAAGCCATCAACTTCACGAAGTCAGTCCAAAATCATTATCAATATATATTTTCCAGAGCAGACTAACATAGACAATCAGGAGTAAGTGTCTATTACAAAATTTGAAGATAGAGATACTGTTAACATTGATGATCTGGAATCTTAATTTTTTTACTCCTTCACTCCAGATTGCCGCACCCACCCATTTCTAGTCGATTGATCCACTTGAATTCAAATATCAAGATGGAGTGTAAGCTCCATGATATCGTGTTTCCAGCATAGAATGATGGGTGACAGGTGAAAAATATGCATCATAGTTCCAAAAAATTAGTCAATGAAAATCCTATGTGTCTATGCAATAATTAGAATAGAATATCCCTGTTGGACCTAGGATGATAAAGACTTTAAATAATATCCAAGCAGCTCATAACAATGGCCAAAAGGATAACTATGATATGGAGCATGAAATGAAAATGGATTATCGACTAAATCATTTTTCGTTACTAATGAATGCTTTGACAGAATTTAATTCCGAAGCCTTAGCCTACCTCAATAAAGATACCGTGAACAGGAATGGCGTTCTTCCACACGAGAGAAGGTTCTTCGGATTCCACCCATTTGATGCTGTGAAGTTTTCCGGGAAAAACTCTCCTGCAGAAACCAAGTTTCTTTGTGAACATATCAACAAGGAATTGTCTCACTGGTCGACCAATATTACTGAACGTTATAAACAACAATATGACTATACTGAAAAATATTTTATAAATCACGAGACTTGGCAAAAGTCACGATACAATTCAAACGAAAATTTTTCGCAATTACCAAAAATACAGGACCCTTGGGAATCGATGGATGTCCTATGTCAAATTGGTGGTTTGATAGTAGCTTATCCAAACAGATCAACCAATATCATAAAAGTAAATGACATTGAGCCGGGAAATGAAGAAGAAACAACCATACTAAGTCAAGAAGGTTATTCAGCTCTCTTAGACCATAGGGAAAAGAAG
>Ga0209212_1008632_pt1 | contig 10892 bp, 10 predicted proteins | sample RifGroC2_FD_183996 | JGI IMG/M metagenome (GOLD analysis project Ga0209212, IMG submission 183996) | Groundwater microbial communities from Rifle, Colorado, USA - Groundwater C2 (SPAdes) (version 2) | ecosystem: Environmental > Aquatic > Deep subsurface > Groundwater | place: Rifle, Colorado... | reverse complement strand
CTCCAAATTGCTGCCTAAATACCGGCTGAACTGGAATTACGGCAACGCGGTACAGGACGTCAACATGGTTCTGGGCCGCATCGCTCTGGCGGAAGGGAAAACGGAGGAGGCCAAAAAATTCCTGCTTAAGTCGGCTGACAGTTCCGGTTCCCCGCAGATGAACTCTTTTGGGCCTAACATGTGCCTGGCGAAGGACCTGCTTGAAAAGGGTGAGCGGCAGGTGGTGCTGGAATACTTTAAAGAATGCGGAAGTTTTTGGAAGAGCGGCCAGGGCAAGCTGGACGAATGGGCCAAACAGGTAAAGGCGGGAGCCATGCCGGATTTCGGCGGGAACCTGTACTACTGAAGCAGGGGCTGAAGGGACGCAAAACCGCCGGGGAAGCCCGGCGGTTTTGTTTTAATTGCCCGCCGCGGCGGCCAGCTGGCCGCAGGCGGCGGCTATGGAGGCGCCTTTTTCCTGGCGCAGGTAGGCGCGCACGCCGGCGGCCATAAGCTCCAGCTGGAATTCTTTTACGCGCGGCGCGGCCGGGCCTGGGCCGCCGGGCGGGTTGTAGGGGATGAGATTAAGGCGGCAGGGGATGCCTTCTATAAGTCTGGCCAGCAGCGCGGAGTCGGAAGGACGGTCGTTCACGCCGGGCAGAAGGATGTACTCCAGCATAACAAGCGCCTGCCGCGCGGTGCAGTACCGCCTTACGGCGGCCAGCACGCGGTTGAGCGGGTAAACTTTTTCCATGGGTGTAAGGCGCGCGCGGAGCTCCGGGTCGGCCGCTATCACCGAAACGGCCAATCTTACACGAAGGTCCGACGCGGTGAGTTCCTCTATCACCGGTATCACGCCCACGGTGGAGACCGTCATCTTGACCTGCGGGAAATGGCGGCCGCGGCTATCGGAAAGTATCAGGATGGCCTTCCTGACGTTCTCCCAGTTAAGGAAAGGCTCGCCCATGCCCATGAAGACAAGGCTCTTCAGGTTCACGGCCTCGCGCAGGCAGGCCTCGAACTGGGCTATTATTTCGGCCGTAGTGAGCGAGCGCTTGAGGCCAAGAGCGCCGGTGGCGCAGAAGGTGCAGCCGCAGGCGCAGCCGGACTGGGAGGAAAGGCAGGCGGTCTGCTGGTCTTTGCCCGGCAGCACCACGCATTCAGCGGGCGCATCACCGGTGAACCGGAAGAGCAGTTTTCTGGTGCCGTCCGCGGCCGCCTGCCTGCGCTCCGGCAAGGGCAGTGGCGCCAGCGTGAAGGCGCGGCCCAGCGCCCGGCCGACGCGCGCCGGTACGTTCGGCAGCTGCGCCAGGTCCGTGGCGCCGCGGCGGTGCACGGCCAGAAACACAGCGCCGGCGTTGCCGGGTTTCTCGCCCAGGTCCGTCAGCGCCGCCGCGATCTCCGCGCGGGTCAGCCCCCGCAAGTCAGGTTCCATTTAGATATTCTATTAAATGGGGACGCTGATGAATTGTTTCCTATTGCATTGCGGTTTTGTCCAGCCCGGCCACAATTAGGAAACAATTCATCAGCGTCCCCTACCCTGCTTTGCTAGAATTGTTTTATCTGGAAGCTTCCATGCTTGATAAAACCGATATTTTAAAAACTGTTCCCGATAACCGCCAGGAGTGCTATGTCTGCTATCGGGCGAAGAAGAACTGTTTATGCGACAGCATAAAACCCTTCGCTACCAAAATGCGCTTTGTGATCCTGATGCATACCAAGGAAGCAAAAAAACAAAAAACAGGGACGGCCCGGCTTGCGAAGTTGTGTTTAACGAACGCGGAACTGTTAATAGGGACGGATTTTACGCGCAATGAGCGGGTTAATGCCCTGATACAGGATCCCGCCTATAACCCTTTTGTCCTGTACCCCGGGCCTAAAGCCGTGAATTTTAAAACGCCGGGGCACGACCTCGCCGCTGAAGGGAAAACCCTTCTGATCTTCGTCCTGGACGGGACCTGGGCCTGCGCCAAGCGGCTTTTAAACCAGAATCAGAACATCCGCGCCTTGCCCCGGCTCTCATTCTTCCGCGGCTATAGTTCACAATTCGCCATTAAACATCAGCCCAGGGAACATTGCGTTTCAACCATAGAGGCCATCTACTATTTATGCCGGGAGGCCGAGGAAGCCGGTTATGAAAACCTTAAGATGCAAAGCGAGAACCTGATGGCCGTTTTTAAAAAACTGGTCGATATCCAGCTTGGCTATCAGAAAGGAAAAGGCAGAAGGGGGAGCGGGGTCAGGTCTTGAAATTTAGCGGAGAGTGTTAAAAGCCGGCACCTTTTGGATGCTGGACAGGTTGTGTGAGATTATGACTAGATGTCTTATTGCGGCTATTGTTCTCTTCGGGTATGGCGGCGGTACTGCCTGGGCAGGCGCCGGGGCGGAGCGAGGGGAGGCCGTAAGGACGATGGCGTCCGCCCCAGTTTCGCTGGGCGATTACGATATCAATCTGGTGGTCGATGCCGTGGTAAAAGCCATGGGCGACGCGGCGCGCGACTATTACCTGCCGGATAAGCCGGAAAATTCCAAGGCCATAAAGCGCTACACCAAGGACGCCCGGGCGATAATAATGATGGATACTTCCTTTAAACGGGAATTCGGCCAGGTCTGCGTGGATGTGGCGAACGCCGCCGCCAATGCCGGCAGGGACACGGAAATGCTGCCGGGCCGCCCCCTGGTGCTGCCGTTGGGACTTGCGCCCGTGGAGATCGGAGTATCCTCGATAACCGCGTCCATGGATGGGGATATGAAAATGATATACACAAATACTATGCCCTGCATCCAAGCCTCCGCCACAACTTTACACCGCGCTACGCTCCGGCAGTTCCCGGATACGGCCTCGAACCCGGACGCAAAAGAAGCCTATGGGCGCAAGTTCGGTTCAATTCTGACCGCCAATCGCTTATATAATCATGTCTTGTCCGAAGTCTGCGCTAAATTGGTCGGCTACGCGGAAAAGGTCTCGGCGCAAAACCGTAAAAAGTGAGGCGAATGGGGGCAGGTCTTTGCCGCCGGGAAAGCCCGGCGGTTCTGGTTTGTAGAATTTAGGTGCGCCCAAGTGTATTTATTTACAGCCGGCCGGTGTATTAGTTTATGAGGACCTTCGCTGCGCCGGGTAGTTAACGCATGATGCCTCCAGAAGAAATGAACGAGCTTATAGAGAAACACGCCGAAATGGCCTACGCCGCCGCGTACCGGCTTACCTGCAACCAGGCCGACGCGGCCGACCTGGTGCAGGAGGCCTTTCTGCGCGTCATCAACAAGGCCGGTCTTTACAATAAGGACCTGGACTTCGGCGGCTGGCTGCGCCGGGTGATATTCCGCGTGTATTTAAACCGTAAGCGCGGCGAGTCCCGGCGCCGGGAAGTGCCTCTCGATGCCTCCGAAGCCGAAACGCCGAGTCTTATGGACCGCCTTTCCGACCCGGCCGGCTCGCCGGATTCCATTGCGGAAAAGAGCGAACTGCAGGCCGACATTAAAGCGGCCCTGCGCGGCCTGCCGGCGGATCTGCGCGCGTGCGTTATCCTTGTGGACGTGGAACGGCGCGGCTACGAGGAGGCCGCCGATATACTGGGTTGGCCGGTCGGTAGCGTGGCCGGGCGCCTTTTCAGGGCCAGAAGGCTGCTGCGCGCGCGCCTGGCCGGATATGAGGGAGAAAAAATATGATCTGCGCTATGTTCATGAATATGGTTGACCTTTATGCCGAAGGAAGACTTGCCGGCTTCCAGGCGAGGTGGATGGAACGGCATACCGCGGCGTGCCCTGCCTGCGCGGCGGAACTGGCGGCCTGGAAGCGGATGTTGGCGGGATTGCGGGACATCCCTGTTCCCCAAGTGCCAGCCAACCTTAAAGAAATGCTGCGCGGCGCGCTGGCCCGCAAAGAGCCTGAGGAGGCGGAGCCCGAGGAAGAACTCCCCGGTTTGGTCCTTCCAGGTAGGAGCTGGGAGCCGTCAATGGCGCTGGCCGCTGGACTTTTGGCGCTGGCCCTTTCCAGCTCTATATCAGCTATAGGTCCCGGGATCCCAAGCCAGGGCTATCCGGACGAGGCCGCCGGCCATGCTCCGCGCGGCTGACCGATCGGGATTTAAAAAGGACTATAAAATGGAAAACGATATTGTTACCGAGCCGGAAAAAAAGCGGGCTTTTACCCTGACCATACCGATACCGGACTGGAATTACTGGCGTTCCATAATGCTGCCTGGCTGGCGTACGGTGCTGCGCGGGGCGCTGATCTTTTTAGCCGTAGCGCTTCCCCTGGCGTTCTATTTGCGCACGTATGACTCCGCGACGATAAAGATATTTCTGCTGCAGCTCGGCGTGACAGCCGGCGCGGCGGCCTGGGCCTGGGGCAGTATCAGGGAAGGGCGTTTCGAGGTCCCGCTGCGTTCGGCGGCCATTATCCTGCCGGCGGCGCTGCTGCTGCTGTGGAACGCGGCGCGGTTCCTGTTCTCGGCCTTCCGCCTGGCCGGAACTACGGGTTTTGTGCTGCAAACGGCGTTCCTGCTGACATTCATACTTACCGTTATCGCTTTTTCACGCCCCGACCTGCGCCGGACGGTATTGATGATACTGGGCGCGTGGGCCGTGGTCGTGATCTACGGCCTTATGCAGTTCATCGGCTTCGACCCGTTCGTCTGGAAAGGAGCTTTCGGAGAAAAAATATTTTCAACACTTGGCAATCCCACATTGTTCGCTGCCTATTCGTCCCTCTGCGCGCCGCTGGCGCTGGCGCTGGCCTGCGACGAAGAAAGGCCGCTGTGGCTGCGTGTGGTGGCCGCGGCGCTTTCCCTGGCGGCCGCCTGGCTTCTTGCCTGGACCGGAGATCTTATAGCGAGAGCTATCTTCATGGGACTGATGGCCGTATTCGCCGCGGCAGCGTGGAGAACGCTGAGATCCGGGGCGCGGGCGGCGGGGCTGCTGCTTTCGGGCGCCTGCCTGGTAATGGCACTGGCTCCGTTCTCCACCCTGCCGGTTCCGCACAAAGACCGCCAGCCGGAGTTCCTGCGGGAAACCTGGAAGGGGACCGCGGCGCTGATAGCGGACCAGCCGCTGCTCGGCTCGGGCCCGGGGTCTTTCTGGGTGCGGTATCCCGTTTTCAGGCGGCCGTCGGTCATTCTGCTGGAAGGGCGGCATAACAATGAAACCGACCATCCCGAGAACGAACTGTTGGAGCAGTGGGTGGACGGCGGCCTGCCTGGGTTGCTCCTCTGGCTGTGGCTGTTCGCCGCGCTGCTCTATAAAGGGGCAAGACGCGTGTTCGCCGACGAGGCGGCCGAGGGAAGTATCTACATCGGCGGGCTTCTGGCGGCTACGGCGGGCAGCGTTCTCTTTATGCTGCTGTCCGTCTCTTCAAGGTTCGCGGCTCCCGGCTGGCTGATGTTCTTTACTGCGGGCCTGTTGGGCGCTAGCGCCGCCGGCGCGTCGGCTGAGCCGGATAAGGTACTGGCCCTGCCGCTGCCCTTCGGGGGCGCGCGCCGGGTGCTGGCGGCCGCGGTTCTGGCAGTATTTCTTTTACCGGTTTACGGCGCTGTGAAGGCTTTCCATTCCGACATCCTGCATAACTTCGGCATATTTTATTCGAAAGGGGGCTACTGGGGGCAGGCCCTGCGCGAGTACGAACTAGAGGTTCCGTGGGCCCCTTCTTACGTGATGAGCCGGTATTTTTTAGGCAACGTCTACGCGGACCGCGGCGAGCCGGGGGACCTGGAGAAAGCGCTGGCGAGCTACAGGGAAGTGCGGGCCAGCGCTCCGGATTATGTTTCTGTCGCTTACCGGGAAGCCAAGCTCCTGGAAAAAATGGGCGATCACGAACAGGCCATTGAACGGATGGAAAGACAGGTGCAAATAGACCCGGTGTGGGAGGAAACCTGGCTGTTCCTTGCGGGACTTTATGAAAAGACCGGCGCCGCGCCAAAGGCGGCGGAGGCGCGCCAGAAAGCCCTGGCCGCCAGGGCAGCCTGGCCGGCGCAGGCCGCTTCGGCACCCCAGGCCGATCCCCGGACTTCGGGCGGGATAGGGTTGGACGCCTGGTTCACTAAAGACGGGATACTTGTTGCCGGGACTGCTATTAAAGACGGCCCAGCCGATAAAGCCGGTATCAGGGAGGGGGACCAGATATTTCAGATAGACCCTAAAGCGCCCGCCTATTTCAGGCAGAAAGGGCGCATATTCCGCCCGGATAAATTTACGCCGGAAAAAACGGCGCGAGTTCTTATGGGAGAGCCCGGCACTAAAGTTACCCTGATCGTGTGTCCCTACGCGGGCCTGGATAAACTGGCGGGGAAAACAGGCGAGCCGGGCTGCCGGGGCACGGTAAAGATAATTCAACTCACGCGGGTGCGCGTGCGGACTCTCCCGGAAGGGCTGTCCCGGACGGGGGCTGTCAGCAAGATCGCCGAGTCGCGGAGTTTTTGACCATGTTGAGGCAGGGGCTTGTTCTTGCGTTTTGCGCGGTCGCGCTGGCCGGGTGCAACAGGCCGTTCTTTCAGAACGATCTTTCTTTCGTGAGGAACGGGAGTAAATATGATTTCAGGGTTTCAGTAGTAAAGGACAGGCTGTATATTTCCTGCAAATATAACGGCGCCGGCATCGGCGATGATAACGGCGGGGACATGGCGGGAAAGAGCATTACACAAATTGCCGTAAAGGACCTTAACGGCGACGGCTACCCGGAAGTATATGTCTTCTGCGACCGGGCTTCCGAGGTGCCGGACATAAACGCCATGACTTGCACCGAAAGGTCCTGCTCCAGGATAGGCGTGCAGGGCGCCGCCGGCGGTCCGGGCCCGGAGAATTACTGCGGCGATGATTCTTATAGTATCGAGAATAACCTTGTGGTCCGCAAGTACCGCCTCTGCAGGAATACGTCCCTGACCGGAGACGGGCTCGGGCGCATCGCCTATAAGCTCAATCAGAATTCTTTCGGTTATATCCTTAACTCCGTGGACACCCCCGCGCCGCCGGCCTCCAGTTAACGTAGCCCGGCGGTTTTTGTTTATAGGAACAAAGACCAGGGCGGGGTGGGCCCTTTTGCTCATACGGGGGGGCGGGTTTTTCCGGCATAATATAGTTAATGGGAAAATCAGAACTTCCTTTGCTGCTCTGCGCTTTGTTCCTGGCCGGCCTGTCGCCGGCCGCGGCCGGCGGCAGGGATTACGGCTATTTAATAACCGGGAACCCCGCGGACGCCAAGGTGTTCCCGCAGGGCGGGGCGATGCTTGAAGGCGGCGCGGACGATGTCGCGCAAGCCATCAGCTGGCTGATACGCAGGGCGGACGGCGGGGATATAGTGGTACTGCGGGCGGACGAGGACGAGGGGACGCAGGAAATGTTCGCCGTGCCCGGCAAGGTGGACTCCGTGGAGACCTTCAGTTTTACGTCGAGGGCGCCCGCTTACGACCCGTTCATCCTGGGCAGGATAGACCGGGCCGACGGCATTTTCTTCGCTGGCGGGGATCAAGCCGAATACGTGAATTTCTGGAAGCATACCCCGGTAGAAGACGCGGTCAACAGGGCCATAAGAAGAGGGGTTCCGGTGGGCGGCATCAGCGCGGGGCTGGCCATCCTGGGGCAGTTCCAGTTCGAGGCGCTGCACGATACCGTTACGTCCGCCGAGGCGCTTAAAGATCCTTACGCCTTAGAGGTCACGCTAGGCCGTGATTTCCTGCAGGTCCCCCAGCTGAAAGGGATAATTACGGATTCACATTTTACGCAGCGCGGCCGGCTGGGCCGGCTGCTGGTGTTTATGGCCCGGCTTGTGCAGGACGGCTGGACGGGCGAGGCCAAAGGCATAGGCGTCGACGAGGGAACCGCCGTGCTGGTGGACGACTCCGGCGCGGCGACGGTGACGGGCAGGAACAACGCGGTGTTCGTCAGGCTTTCGCGTAAGCCCCTGGTCTGCCGGCCGGGCGAGCCTTTGACCGCCCTGGATTTTGAGACAGTGACCGCGGCCCCCGGCCAGCGCTTCAACGTAAAGACCTGGGAAGGCGAGGGCCGCCGCGGCCGCATGGACGTTAAAAAAGGCGTGCTCGCCGCGCACTGAACAATGCCGGGAGACGGGACGCCGTCCGCTGAACCGCCGGGGAAGTCCGGCGGTTTTATTTTTTTGTATTATATGTGATAGGCACGGCGGAAAGGCATTTTTTAAGAACGCGACGCCGGGCTGATTTGCCGATATTTCTGACAACGCTGGGCAAAAACCCCGGGGAGACATCATGAAGGAACTGAACTGGAGACTGTTGCTGCTCGGCGGTTTATTGTGCGCGGTGGCCGCGGCCGCCACCCCGTACGTAACGCTGAAGCTCGGGCAGAGCGTGGACCTGACCATGGGCGGCATGTTCCTGGCCGCCTACGTGCTGGGCAAACGGATGGAGGGGCAGGCGCTCGCCATCGAGCTCAATATCATCCAGGCCATGATAGGCCTGGTGTCCAGTATCGCCTTCATGGTGGTGATCCTCGCGGCCTTCTTCTACATCCAGAACGTCTTTGGCCGCAATATCGGCTTCAATCTGAGCACCTGGCAGATGTTCCTGTGGCTGTTCGTCTCCGCCAACCTCGGCGTGTTCATGGGTATCTTCCCCAGGAGCTCCCTGCTGAAGGACCACTCCATCCCCTGGCCGGGCAGCAAGGCCACCCTGGCCGTGGCGCAGACGCTGACCGACCCCAAGGCGACGGTCACCACCAAGACCAGGCGCGACGTGCTGCTGGTCAGCACGGGCGCGGCCGGCTTCCTGACCTTCCTGCGCGACGGCCTCGGCGTCATCCCCTCCATCGTCGGCAACGCTGCCCTGAACATATCGATAGGCGCGGAGTTCGCGGCTATCGGCATCGGCATGCTGGTGCCGCTCTCCGTGGGCCTCTCCGGCCTGCTCGGCACCTGGATAGTGAGCGCCTTCGGCGAGACGGTGGCCAAGTATTCCGCCCTCTCCGGCGTGGCCCAGGAGAACTTCGCCAGCTGCCTCGGCACCCTTAATTCCGTGGGCGGCCTGGACGGCGCGCAGAAGGCGGTTGCGATGGACTTCCTGAACGCCACCTGCGGCAAGGCCGCGGAGTTCGCCGGCGCCTCCTCCCACTTTAAGTACGTGGTGCAGTGGATGATGTGGCCGGCCACGGCCATGATGATAGCCGCGGCGCTCACCAGCGTGATCGTCCCGATAATCCTCCATTTCCTGCACAAGGACAAGGTCAAGTTCGAAAAGCACGAGTTCAAATCCCTGGCCGACGAGAATATCCCGCTCTGGTGGACCGTTGCCGGCATCTCCGTTACCGTGACGCTGCTGGTCTGGATGACCAGCTCCTGGTTTAACATGCCGTGGCAGCAGGTGCTGCTGGCGGTGGCCATCCAGCCCATCCTGATCATCGCCGGCCTGCGCGTGCTGGGTATCACCGGCTCGGGTCCGGTCTCGCTGATGGCCAACGCCACGCAGTTCCTGTTCGGCCTCATCTGGCCCGCGCATATCAGGGCCAACCTGACCGCCGCCTATGTCAGCGCCAACCCGCAGGCCACGTCGGAATGCGTGGTGCCGTCGTTCTGGGTGGCCCAGCGCCTGGGCGGCAAGTTCAAAACCCTGATCCTGGCCCAACTGCTGGTGATCCCGATAGGCGCCATCCTGACGCCGTTCATGTTCAACATGCTGGAGCGCACCTATGGCATAGGCCTCAACCCGGGCCAGCTCGCCGCCCCGACGGGGCTCAAGATCGCCACGCTCGCCATCGTCATGGAGAAAGGCCTGGCCTACCTCCCGCACGGCGCGCTGCAGGCGTCCATCATCGCCATCTTCATCGGCGTCTTCTTCGAGCTGCTGCTAGCGGTCAAGAAGACCAATGAGAAGGGCCACGAGGTGAGCCGCTTCTGGATGGTGCCGATCCCGGCGGCGCTGGGCTTCGCGCTGATCCTGCCGGCCTCCCTCAACATCGGCATGGCCGTCGGCAGCGTGATCTCGGCCGTCTGGCAGCGCTTCTCTCCCGACGAGGGCGGCTCGTTCGGCCATTACGCGACGCCGCTGGCCTCCGGCCTGGTGGCCGGCGAGGCCATGGTGGGCTCGATCATGATGCCCGCGCTGGCGGTGGCGATGCAGTTCTTCAATAAATAGAAGGCATTAGCGGGTAATTCAAAGCCGCCGGGAAAGCCCGGCGGTTTTGTTTTGGTAGAATCAGGGTAGGAGGGAATATGAAAAAGATAATTTTGGCCGCCGCGGTGCTGGTGACGGGGGCCGGTTTTATAATGGCAAAAAAGGCCAAGCCCGCCCCGGCGCCTAACGGCATCGAGCTGCCGGCCGACTTTGCCGACTGGCGGCTGCTCTCCACTTCTATGCGCGTCGACAACGACAGCATGCGCGCGGTGCTGGGCAACAAGGCCGCCATCAAGGCGGCGCGGGAAGGCCGCACCAACCCCTGGCCGGACGGGGCCGTGCTGGCCAAGGTGGTGTGGCAGCGCACGGGCATAGCGGAATGGCCGCCGGCCTCGGTGCCGGGGGATTTCGTCCACGTGGAATTCATGATCAAGGATTCCCGCAAATATCCGGAGACCGGCGGCTGGGGCTTCGCGCGCTGGCTTGGCAACGAGCTTAAGCCGTACGGCCGGGACGCCGGCTTTGTTAAGGAGTGTTTCGCGTGCCACCAGCCGGTGAAGGCGCGTGATCATGTCTTTACCAGACCCGCTAACATGCCTTTGGCGGGCAGATAGCGGAGGGAAAAGACGCCGGGAGGGTTTTGGTTATGTCTGAAAAAACATTATTTACCGCGCTGGTGACGGCGGAGCAGCGGGAGGCCTATACGGTGCGGCTGGACGGCAGGGAACTGCCGGCGGCCGTGACCGGGAAGTTCCTGAGAGCGGCCGCTTCGCGGCTGGACTTCCCCGTGGTGGGCGACGACGTGTCCGTGGCGCTGCATGACGGCGGGGAGAAAGCGGT
>Ga0209212_1008631_pt1 | contig 10892 bp, 10 predicted proteins | sample RifGroC2_FD_183996 | JGI IMG/M metagenome (GOLD analysis project Ga0209212, IMG submission 183996) | Groundwater microbial communities from Rifle, Colorado, USA - Groundwater C2 (SPAdes) (version 2) | ecosystem: Environmental > Aquatic > Deep subsurface > Groundwater | place: Rifle, Colorado... | reverse complement strand
GAGGTTGGAACCGGAACCGGCCAGGATCAGCCGGCCGGCCGGCGGCTCGGCGGCGCACGCCGTCCCCGCGATCAGCGCCGCGACCAGCCATGACGCCACTGCGCCGCATAGTGCGGCGGACTTCATACCTATCATAGCGCCCTCCTTGCCAGGGCCGCGCTTGCCGAGGAACCTGGCTTCCTTGCTGGTGTCGTACAGTTACATCTTTCGGTAAGACTGGTTGAACTCTTTAATCTTTCGTCACTTTCCTCAAAAAAAACCGCCCATGATGTCAAACCCGGCCCAGGCGCAGACAAACCCTGAGAAACTTGCACTAAGAGGAGCCATGGCTAATGGCATTGACCCTTCCATGGTGCTGAATCTGCCCATATCTGCTTGTAACAGAATTCCGCCAACTTGGTAGCCACTGAACCGTACTGAATGATAAAAAGTTCGCATTATATGTATTATTCTTTTTAAATGAGAGTGGATCGACTTTCTGTGTCAGAGATATCCAGCAGCAAAAGGACGCCGAAGTGCTCCCAGGCTGCCTCTCTCAGATGCTCGCCCGTTTCTGAAATTTGCGGCGACATTAAAATACTGGTTGACAGTTCGAGAACCTGTCGCTAAGATGACATCCACTTTCAATTGGAGTTCTCATGAAACGGGCCAAGAAAAAGATATTCGCCGACTTCATCTCCCAGCGCGGACTGAAGTCGACCAAGCAGCGCGACATCATCCTGGACAGCTTCCTTTCCAGCGACCGCCACCTGAGCATCGAGGAACTCTACCTGAAGCTCAGGGCCAAGAACCCCAACATCGGCTACGCCACCGTCTATCGCACCTTGAAGCTGTTCGCCGAGGCGGGGATCGCTCGCGAGATGCAGTTTGGCGACGGCCAGACCCGCTACGAGCACGTGGGGGAGGGGGAGCATCACGACCACCTGGTCTGCACCCGCTGCGGCAGCATCGAGGAGTTCGAGAACGAGACCATCGAAAAGCTGCAGGCCGAGGTGGCAACGAGCCGCGGCTTCCTCATCGAGCGCCACCGGCTCGAGCTTTACGGCCTGTGCGGCAACTGCAGGAAGTGAGGTTGCGGCGGGAAGCTCATGAGCCCCGCCTCTCCCTCCTGAAGTCGCCGCCCGCGCAGCCAGCCAGACCATCCTCGACACTCCAGCGCAGTCACCAAGCCGTCGGGTCATTGAGCAGAGGTTAGCTCCGGGAGCCCCGGGCAGCAGTTTGCCGGGGGGGAGCAGCAATTTTTTTCGACGCCAATCTGAAAGTGACATTCATTGGCATCACATCGTTAAGAGGGGTAGTGTAAACATGTCATTGTTCAAGCAAAAGGGTTCCTGTCACGAGGCTCAAAACGCTGCAACCGGTGCCACCAGAAAGGTCGCGCTGGTGGGGAACCCCAACGTGGGAAAGAGTGTTCTCTTCAACGCCCTGACGGGCGCTTACGTCACGGTCTCCAATTACCCCGGCACCTCGGTGGAGGTCTCCCGCGGCAGCACCGTCATCGGTGGCGAGCACTACGAAATAATTGACACCCCCGGGATGTACTCCATCCTCCCGATCACCGAGGAGGAGCGGGTGGCCCGGGAGATACTCCTGACCGAGCGTCCCCACCTGGTGATCCACGTCCTGGACGCCCGCAACCTGGAGCGCATGCTCCCGATGACGCTGCAGTTGATCGAGGCGGAACTCCCGGTGGTCCTGGTGGTGAACATCATGGACGAGGCGGCCCGCATGGGGCTCGAGATCGATATTCCCCTGCTCTCCCAGCGCCTGGGCATTCCGGTGATCGGCGCCGCCACCGCCAAGAAGGTGGGGCTGCCCGAGATCAGGGCCGCCATCGGCGCCGCTCCCAGCCACTCGACCCCCCCCTTCCGCTACTCGCGCCTGATGGAGGGGGACATCGCCGAGATCACGGGGCACCTGAACGGGGAGTACCTGCTCTCCAAGAAGGCCATCGCGCTGCTTTTGCTGCAGGGTGACGACGAGGTCGCCGAACTGGTGCGCAACACGGAGTGGGGCGGAGCGCTGGAGGTCGAGGGGGCGGTCAAGGACAAGCGCTTCGAGCGCAGGGAATCCTTCCATCTCGACCTCTCCATGGAGCGCAAGACCATCGTGAAGGGGGTCCTGGAAGGGGCCTTCAGGGCTCCGGCCAAGCGGGTGGTCACCTTCGCCGAGCGCTTCTCCCGCTGGACTGTGCGCCCTGTTACCGGGGTGCCGCTTTTGCTCATCGTGCTCTATTTCGGCCTGTACCAGTTCGTCGGTGTCTTCGGCGCCGGAACCCTGGTCGACGTGCTGGAAGGGAAGGGGTTCGAGGAGCTTTTCAACCCCTGGATCACGGCGCTGGTCCAGCAGCACGTCCCCTGGCAGGCGATCCAGGAGCTTTTGGTGGGGGAGTACGGCATCATCACCCTCGGCCTGCGCTACGCCGTGGGGATCATCCTCCCCATCGTCGCCACCTTCTTCCTTTTCTTCTCCATCCTCGAGGACAGCGGCTATTTCCCGCGGCTCGCGCTTCTGGTGGACCGGGTCTTCAAGACCATGGGGCTCACCGGCCGGGCCGTGATCCCGATGGTGCTCGGCTTTGGCTGCGACACCATGGCGACCATGGTGACCCGGACCCTGGAGACGGTGCGCGAGCGCATCATCGCCACGCTCCTTTTGGCGCTGGCCATCCCCTGTTCCGCCCAGCTCGGCGTGATACTCGCGCTCCTGGCCCAGGCGCCCGGCGCGCTCCTGGTCTGGAGCGTCTGCCTGATCCTGATCTTCCTGGTGGTGGGGCTGTTGGCCGCCAAGGTGCTGCCGGGCGAGACCCCCATGTTCTACATGGAGCTCCCCCCCATGCGCCTGCCCCAGTTCTCCAACGTGCTGACCAAGACCTACACCAGGATGCAGTGGTACTTCCTGGAGATCCTGCCGCTTTTCATCGTGGCCTCGGTGCTCTTGTGGCTGGGGAAACTCACCGGCTTCTTTGAGACCCTGGTGCAGGCGATGAGCCCGATCATGGCCGCCCTGGGGCTGCCGCGGGAGTCGGCGGTCGCCTTCATCTTCGGCTTTTTCCGCCGCGACTACGGTGCGGCCGGTCTCTATGACCTGCAGACCCAGGGACTCTTGAACCCGCGGCAGCTCACGGTCGCCGCCCTGACCCTGACCCTTTTCATCCCGTGTGTGGCGCAGTTTCTGGTCATGAAGAAGGAGCGCGGCTGGAATGTGGCCCTGGCGCTGGGGGTATTCGTCTCGGTGCTGGCCTTCGGCAGCGGCTGGCTCTTGAACCGCTTCCTGCTGATGACCTCGATCCTTTAAAAAGCTAGCGGCGCACCAGGTGTGGCGCCCGCCCCCACCCCCCGACCCCCTCCCGCGCGGGGAGGGGGAGTGCAAGCAGGTCGGCAGCAGGGAAACAGGCGAGGTTTGAGATGAGGTGCGGATTCTGCGGACACGAGTTCGCCGAGGAAGAGGGGAATGTGGGGTGCAAGAGCTGCCCCATGACCGGGGGGTGCAAGATGGTCAAGTGCCCCCGCTGCAACTATGAAAATCCGCCCGAGCCCGCACTGGTCAAGGGGTTGAAGAAGCTCTTCGCCGGCAAGCGGCGGGGGAAGTCAATTGACGATTGACAATTGACGATTGACAATGTTAAGGGTTCGGCGTCGCGTTCTTCTTGCGGCCCGTTCCCGGTTCCTATGGCGCAGTTGAAAAGGAGAAGTTCAGATGAAACTTACGGATAAGGCGGAAGAGATACTGGAGGCCCTCTGGATCGTGGCCGAGGAGAAGGGACAGGGGTTCGCGGAGCTGGAGCAGATGCAGTTCGAGGCCTCCGATCCCGCCTACCATGAGCTCTCCTCCTGCGCCTTCATCGAGATCAGGGACGGGCGCATCTACTTCCGTCCAGAAGGGCGCGAGGAAGGGCGCAAGACCATCAGGCGCCATCGCCTGGCCGAAAGGCTGATGATGGACGTCTTGAACATCCGGGGCGAGAGCGGCAACGTCAAGGCCTGCCAGTTCGAACACCTGCTGAACGAGGGTGTGGATACCAAGGTCTGCACCATGCTGAATCATCCGGCCACCTGCCCCCACGGCAAGCCGATCCCCGCCGGTGACTGCTGCGAGGAGGCCCGCAAAAGCGGCGACCTGGGGGTGGTCCCCCTGACCGAGCTCAAGTCCGGCGAGGAGGGGGACATCGCCTACATCCAGACCGAGGACAGCAAGAAAATGCAGAAACTGATGGCCATGGGTGTGCTCCCCGGCAATCGGATTTCTCTGCTGCAGGCCTTCCCCTCCTATATCTTCAGGGTGGGCTACTCCGAGTTCGCCATCGATTCCGCCATGGCGCGCGAGATCTTCGTCAGGAGATAACCGGGAACGGGATCTGCATCAGGCTGGCAGAACCGGCACACAGACAATAAAAGAGAGCAAGGCGACAAGAGGCGCTCCCGCACGGGGGGCGCCTCTTTGCGTTTCGTTGGGTTTTTCTCATCTCATAATGAATTGATCGTCCAGATCCTCGCTGAATCTTCCTTCCTGCATGAGAAAAAAAGTTCAAGATCCGCCAAAGTCTGACGATGAATTAAAGCGAAGTCTGGAAAAGTTGAAATTCAGCCACAAAGGAAGCTTGCACATGATATCTGCCGGCAAGGATAGGTTTATAGACGCGGCTCCCGACGCGGAGTTCAGCAAGCTCGCGGCGGATTGGTCCACCACGCTGGCACAGGCCGCGGCCGAGCTCAGGGCCGTCGCCGGCAGCACGGAGGACGAGTTTCTCCTCATCGGCGGGCGGCTGCAGGAGTTTTACCAGCGCGGCAGCGCCATCTCCGGCCTCGCCTCGGAGATGGTGGGCGAGGTCGCGGGAGACCAGGTCACACGCGCCATGGACGGGCTGGGCGAGATGCTGGACGGCATGGGACACTACGTGGACCGGGCCAACAACGAGATAGGGAGCAGCGCCCAGACCCTGCGCGAGATCCTGGAGCTCCTGGAGCAGGTCACCGGGCCGCTCTCCGGCTTCAAGAAGGTGAACAAGGTCCTCAGGATGCTGGGGATCTCGACCAAGATCGAAAGCGCGCGCCTGGGGCAGAGCGCCGCCGGGTTCGCCACCCTGGCCAGCGACGTGGGGGACCTTTCGGTCCAGGTCAACGACAAGGCCGCCATCATCCTGAGACGCAAGGACGACCTGGCGCGCACCATAGAGCATACCCTGGGCGGGGTGCTCGATTCCGGGACGCGGCAGCACGGCCAGGTGATGACCAGCCTGGAGCGGACCCGGGCCAGCCTGGAGGCGCTCACGGCGATCAACGCGCGCTGCTCCAGCTCGGTGACCGGCATGTCGGCGGTCTCCGAGGAGGTGTCGCGCAACATCGGCGATGTGGTCATGTCCATGCAGGCGCACGACATCGTGCGGCAGCAGATCGAGCACGTGGACCAGTCACTCACCGAGCTGACCCAGAGGCTGCGGAGCAAAGTGGCCGGCGCCGACGAGGCGGCCTGCATCTGCGAGCTGCAGATCGCCCAGCTGCGCCACGCCGAGGAAGCGCTGGACCAGGCGGTGCAGACCATCGTGCAGAGCCTCAGGGACATAGCCAGGAAGCAGTCCACGCTCTCGGCGCAGACCAGCGGCATGGCCGGAGTGGCGGATCAGGCCGGAGGCAGCTTCTTCGCCGGCATGGAGAAGGACGTCTCCGTGGTGAGCGCGGCGCTCCTGGAGAGCGCCCAGGTGAACCAGGGTCTGTGCCGTGCCATGGCGACGGTGGCGGAAACCGTGGGCGAGATCGCGGGTTTTGTCGGCGACATCGAGACCATCGGCGAGGAGATCAAGCTGATCGCCCTGAACGCGCAGATCCAGTCGGCCTATACCGGCGTGGACGGCGCCTCGCTCGGGGTTTTGGCCGAGGCGATCCAGCGGCTTTCCATCGACGCCATAGCCCATACCGGCGCGGTCTCCGACCCCCTGCAGGCCATCATAGCGGTGACCCAGCGGCTGAACGAGGGGGTCTCGGCCGAGACCAGCGGTCTGGAAGCGGAGGTGAGCGCCATGGTGGGCACCCTGTCCGGGCTTCTGGACGGGCTGCGCCAGGTGAACGAATCGCTGCGCCGCTCCCTGGGGCGGATGGACGACGAGGTGACGCTGCTCTCCACGGAGATCGAGCAGGTGATCGCCGGGATCACGGTGCACCGCACCGTCTCCCGGGTGCTGCAGGGGGCGATCGAAATGCTGGCCGGGATCACCGGGGCGGCGCGGCTTTTGGCTCCCGCCTCGGCCGCGGGGCTCAACTTCGACCAGCTCTCCAGCCGCTACACCATGCAGAGCGAGCGCAAGATCCACCAGGCGCTTCTGACCCGCAGTGGAGGCGCCGCCGCGGCGCCCGCCGCGGCATCGGATGACGGACTGGGCTGCAACGTGGAATTATTCTAGCTTAGAAAGAGGAGTCCCCATGGACGAGATCAGCATGAAACAGCTGCAGGACCCGCAAGTGCCGGGCAGGGTGACGCTCAAGGTCAACGGCAAAGCGACGATAAGTGAGGCATTCGCACTCAGGGAGGCGCTCCTGCAGGCGCTCCAGGGGGCGGGCGAGCTTCTGGTCGACCTGCGCGCCCTTGAGGCCATCGACCTGACCGGGCTGCAGCTTTTGTGCGCCGCCCATCAGAGCGCGGAGAAGGCGGGAAAGAGGCTTGAGGTGATTGACGAGGGGAACGAGGTGTTCCGCAGGGTGGTCGCCGATGCCGGTTTCCAGCGGCACGTCGGTTGTGCCTGTGACATAACGAGCAGCTGCATCTGGGTGGGAGGGGAGAAGTGATGGCCAAGGTAATCATGACTGCGGACGATTCGGCGAGCGTGCGGCAGATGGTGAGTTTCACCCTGAAGCAGGGGGGGTACGAGGTGGTTGAGGCGGTGGACGGCAAGGACGCCCTGCAGAAGCTCTCCAGCCAGAAGGTGGACATGCTGATCACCGACCTGAACATGCCCAACCTGGACGGCATCGGGCTGATCAAGGGGGCGCGCGGGCTGGCCAGCTGCCGGTTCATACCCATCGTCATGCTGACTACCGAGTCCCAGGACTCCCGCAAGCAGGAAGGGAAGGCGGCCGGCGCCACCGGCTGGATCGTGAAGCCCTTCAAGCCCGAGCAGCTCATGGCGGTGGTGAAAAAGGTGCTAGGCTGATGGACGCGCACAGGCAGGCATTCAAGGAAGAGGCCTACGAACTCCTTTCCGAACTGGAAACCTCCCTCCTGGAGCTGGAGGAGACCCCGGACGACATCGACCTGATCGGCCGGGTGTTCCGCGCCATGCACACCATCAAGGGGTCCGGATCGATGTTCGGTTTCGACGACATCGCGAGCTTCACCCACGAGGTGGAGACCATCTTCGACATGGTGCGCAACGGCAAGCTGGAGGTGACCAAGCTCCTGGTCAACCTGACCCTGGCTGCGCGCGACCAGATCAAGGCGATGCTGGACCATTCCGAGGACGGGGAGGCGGCGGACGCCGAGGCCACCAGCCGGATCATAGCGGGCCTGAGGACCCTGGCCTGCGGCAACGCCCCCGCCCCGCCCCCCTCCCAGGCCAAGGCGGCCAAGGCCGCGCCGCGCCAGATGGCGAGCTACCGGATACGCTTCGTCCCGGTGCCGGGGATCTTCGCCAGCGGCAGCAACCCGCTGCATCTGCTGGCCGAGCTGAGGGAGCTCGGCAGCTGCAACATCGTGGCGCAGACCTCGGGCTTCCCCACCCTGGCCGAGATGGATGCCGAGTCCTGCTACGTCTTTTGGGACGTGATCCTGACCACGGACCAGGGGGTGAACGCCATCCGGGACGTCTTCATCTTCGTCGAGGACGACTGCGAGCTCAAGATCGAGCAGATCGCGGAGCACGACGGCTTCGGCGAGCAGCAGGAGTACAAGAAGCTGGGCGAGATCCTCCTGGAGCGCGGCGACATCAGCCGCGGCGCGATGGAGGAGGTGCTCTCCCGGCAGAAGCGCTTCGGCGAGCTGGCGGTCTCCCAGGGGATCATCCCGGAGACCCGGGTGCAGTCGGCCCTGGTCGAGCAGCGCCACATCAAGGAGGTGCGCCAGGAGAAGCAAAACGCCGAGGCCGCCTCCAGCGTCCGGGTCCCCGCGGAGCGGCTGGACGACCTGGTGAACCTGGTAGGGGAGCTGGTCACGGTGCAGGCGCGCCTGTCCCAGACCGCCACCCTGCGCGAGGACGCCGAGCTCTCCGCCATCGCCGAGGAGGTGGAAAGGCTCACCTGCGAGCTCAGGGACAGCGCCCTGAACATCAGGATGCTCCCCATCGGCTCCACCTTCAGCAAGTTCAAGAGGCTGGTGCGCGACCTCTCCGGCGAGCTGGGGAAGGAGATCGAGATGACCACTGACGGCGCCGAGACCGAGCTGGACAAGACGGTGATCGAGAAGCTGAACGATCCCCTGGTGCATCTGATCAGAAACTCGATCGACCACGGCGTCGAGCTCCCCGAGGCCCGGGAGGCCGCCGGCAAGCCGCGCCACGGCACGGTGCACCTGGCGGCGGTGCACTCAGGGGACAGCGTTTTGATCACCATAGCCGACGACGGCGCCGGGCTGGACAAGGAAGCGATCCGCGCCAAGGCGGTGGAAAGGGGGATCATCTCAGCCGGCGCGGAACTCTCCGACAAGGAGCTCTTCGCGCTGATCTTCGCCCCCGGCTTCTCCACCGCCAAGAAGCTCTCCTCGGTCTCGGGGCGCGGCGTGGGGATGGACGTGGTGAAAAGGGCCATAGAGGCGCTGCGCGGCTCCATCGAGATCACCAGCGTGCACGGCCAGGGGACCCGGATCACGGTGCGCATACCGCTCACCCTGGCGATCATCGAGAGCCTCCTGGTGAAGATCGGGGAGGACTCCTTCATGCTGCCGCTCTCCCTGGTGGACGAGTGCATCGAGCTGACCCGCGAGGACGTGGCGCGCTCGCACGGGCGCAACCTGGCCCACGTGCGCGGCCGCCTGGTCCCCTACATACCGCTCAGGGAGCGCTTCTCCATCGCCGGGGGCTCCCCGGATATCGAGCAGGTGGTGATCACCGAGGTGGACGGGCAGAGGGTCGGCTTCGTGGTGGATCACGTCATCGGGGAGCACCAGACCGTGATCAAGTCGCTGGGACGCGCCTACAAGAACGTGCAGGGGGTCTCCGGCGCCACCATCCTGGGGGACGGCTCGGTCGCCCTGATCCTGGACATACCGCAACTGGTGAAGTCGGTTGAGCAGGAGGCGGAGGCGGCCTGATGGAAGAGGCAATGCGCGTCAGTGACCACGCCGCAACCCTGTCGAGCCGCGACTTCGACAGGCTGAGCCGCTTCATTTACGACACCTGCGGCATCAAGATGCCCGAGGTGAAAAAGACCATGCTGGAGGCGAGGCTCCAGAAGAGGCTGCGTCACCTCGGCATGCGCAGCTTCAGCCACTACTGCGACTACCTGTTCGCCCCCGAGGGGCAGGAGCAGGAACTGGTGCAGATGCTGGACATGGTCACCACCAACAAGACCGACTTCTTCCGGGAGCCGGACCATTTCGACTACCTGAGCCGCGTCGTGCTCCCCGAGTGGCTGAGCCGCCACGAGGGGGGGACCCTCTCCATCTGGAGCGCCGGCTGCTCCTCCGGGGAGGAGCCCTACACCCTGGCCATGGTGCTCTCCGAGTTCGCCCTGAAGAACCCGGGCTTCGACTTCCGCATCCTGGCCACGGACCTCTCCACCCGGGTGCTGGACAAGGCGAAAAACGCCATCTACAGCGAGGACCAGGTGGAGCCGGTCCCCTTCGAACTGAAGAAGAAGTACCTCTTAAGGAGCAAGGACCGCGCTAGCGCCATGGTGCGCGTGGTGCCGGAGTTGCGGGAGAAGGTCCGTTTCCGCCGGCTGAACTTCATGGACCACGACTTCGGCATGCGCGAGCAGCTGGACATCATCTTCTGCCGCAACGTGATCATCTACTTCGACCGCCCCACCCAGGAGAGGCTCTTGCAGCGCTTTCACAAGCAGATGAAGCCGGGGGCCTTCATCTTCATGGGGCACTCGGAGACCCTGAGCGGCCTGAACGTGCCGCTGGTAAGCGTCTACCCGACGGTGTACCGGAAGCTGAAATGACCCCGCACTGCGACACGCTACCTTTTCTGTTCCTGAAGCCCGGAGAGATGGTGCTCCGGGAGGAGCCGATGATCGTCACCACCCTTTTGGGCTCCTGCGTGGCGATCACCATGTACTGCCCGAGGCTCAGGCTTGGGGCGATCTGCCACGCGGTGCTCCCCAGCTGCCGCAAGGAGCTCCCCTGCAACTACGGGCACCCCGAGGCGGGCAAGTACGTGGAGTGCGCCATCCGGCGCATGCTGGACGGGTTCCAGGCGCACGGCGTGGCCAAAGGCGAGATCGACGCCAAACTGTTCGGCGGCTCGGACATGTTCGACACGGTCAGGGCCAGAAGCCGGAGCGTGGGGCGGCAGAACATGCAGGCGGCGCTGGAAATCCTGCAGAGCCAGGCGGTGCGTGTGGTCACCCAGGACCTGGGGGGGCAGCGCGGCAGGAAGATCATTTTCCACACCCACACCGGCGAAGTCTTTCTGAAACGCCTGAGAAGATCGGAGATCTAGCTAGATGGCAAAAAAGATCAAGGTGCTTATAGTGGACGACTCGGCGGTGGTGCGCCAGACCATGACCGAGATCCTCTCCTCGGACCCGCACATAGAGGTGATTTCCACGGCGGGCGATCCCTTCATCGCCGCCGAGCGCATCAGGCACGAGGTCCCGGACGTGATCACCCTGGACGTGGAGATGCCCAGGATGGACGGCATCACCTTCCTGCACAAGATCATGAGCCAGCACCCGATCCCGGTAGTGATGTGCTCAAGCCTCACCGAGAAGGGCTCGGAGACGGCCCTGAAGGCCCTGGAG
>Ga0209212_1008627_pt1 | contig 10895 bp, 9 predicted proteins | sample RifGroC2_FD_183996 | JGI IMG/M metagenome (GOLD analysis project Ga0209212, IMG submission 183996) | Groundwater microbial communities from Rifle, Colorado, USA - Groundwater C2 (SPAdes) (version 2) | ecosystem: Environmental > Aquatic > Deep subsurface > Groundwater | place: Rifle, Colorado... | reverse complement strand
CTTGCACAGTTCAGCGGTCTGCTCCGGGTTCAGGGGCAGTGCCGGGATTCCTTGCGCCTTCCGTTCATTTTCGTGTTGCAGATATGCTTCGATCATGTTCACCCTCCTCCGTATGTTTTCCCTTTTATTTTAAACAGTTAGGGAATTTGAGTTACAGACATGCAGCCACAGCGGGCTGCATACTGTATACACTCATCACCCTGCTTTGTCAATTGCCAATATTAAACATTGCCTAATAAAAACTAATGTTTCCGCACTTGGTTCACTGCAGGAGAGGGGTGAATCTGAAGGCGCACCCTCGATGGGATATCGTGTTGCCGGAGGCCTGAAGAAAATTGAAATACCGTGGATTTATGATTTACTGAAAGAAGACAGGGGAGGCTCTGTTCGGTTGGTTACGATTCGAAAGGAGGAATAGCATGAACTGTCTCGATCCGGAAAAACACGGGCAGCATATGTGTGTGCTTAATGCGGAAAACAAGATGGACTTGGTTCGTTCCCTTTCCACAAGCCCACAGGTGGAATGCAACATCTGCGGCGCGAAGGCCAAAGAGGCAGAGAATGTGTGCGATCCCCGGGAATTGCCCGACATAGGCTGGATGGGGGATGGTGCCGACATCAAGAACACCCACCAGGCATAGAAGAGTGATACCTGCAGAAAAGCCGGACAAAAGAAAGCCCGGCTTTTCTTTTTTCCTAGTCAGCTGCGGGTAGCGGAATGCCAGTCACTTTTTCCTGAATCACGGCATCAACCAGTTCCGTCTCTTCCTGTTGGCCGCTATCCATATTCTTCAGGATGACTCTACCCTTCGCCAGCTCTTCGTCGCCGATAATCAATGTATAACGGCTGTTGTACTTGTCCGAACGGCGCATCTGGCTCTTGAGGCTCTTCCCCTCGTAGTCGATCTCGACGGAGACCCCCCCCCGCTGAAGAAAGCTCATGATCCTGAAGGCCTCCCTGGCAGCCACTTCACCTATCGACGCTATGAAAAGATCGGGTCTCTTCTTGAACTCGCGCCCCGCCAGGAGGAGCGCCACGCGCTCCACCCCCATGGCGAAACCGATGCCGGGGAGAGCAGGCCCACCAAGGTCGCCGATCAAGCCATCGTAACGGCCACCGGCAGCTACGGCACTTTGCGCTCCCAGAAGGCCGGTCACCAGTTCGAAGGTAGTGCGTGTATAATAGTCCAGCCCCCGGACCATCCGGTCGTTGATTCGATATACCGTGCCGGTGGACTCCAGGTAGCTCCGGGTGGCGGCGAAGTGATCAGCGCACTCCCCGCAAAGATGGTCGAGCACCGATGGCGCACCTGCCGTAGCCTCCTTGCAGCCGCTCGACTTGCAATCCAGGACACGCAACGGGTTCGTTTCATAACGGCGGGTGCAATCCTCGCACAACCGGTCGAGTTTGCCTTCAAGAAACTCCCGAAGCGCCTGGCGATAGGTGGGACGGCACTCCCTGCACCCGAGTGAATTGATCTCCAGTCTCGGCTCTGTAAGGCCTATTTCCGCAAAAAAGTGGCAGAGCATCGCCAGGACCTGTGCATCGATCTTAGGGTCGGTTATGCCGGTAACCTCGGCGCCAATCTGATGGAACTGGCGGTAGCGCCCCTTCTGGGGTCGCTCGTACCGGAACATCGGCCCGAGGTAATACAGTTTGGCTACAGGATCGGCGGCATACAGCTTATGCTCGATGAAGGCCCGCATGACGCTTGCCGTGCCTTCCGGGCGCATGGTAACCCGATTCTGCCCTTTATCCTCGAAGGAATACATCTCCTTTTCGACAATGTCCGTGGCGTCGCCGATTGAACGGCAAAACAGTTCTGTCTTCTCCAGGATTGGAATTCTGATCTCGCTGAACCCATACAGTTCGAATACCCGACGGGCAGTAGTTTCGATAAACTGCCATTTTTCGACCTCTCCTGGAAGTATGTCATTGAAGCCCTTGATGCCGGTAATTGCCACGTTCCCTATTCTCCCTGCTTGGTTTGTTCATTCTGTCGTATGTGAAAAACCACGTTCCTGCCGCTGAATTTACCCCGGTACATGGCCTGATCCGCCATTTCCAGCAGCTCGGTATATGTCTTAGAGTCGTCCGGATAACAGGCATACCCCAGGCTTGCCGTAATTCTGATGTCATATCCTTCCTCGTGGAGGAAGTGATGGCGCTCCACCGCGCCGCGAATACGCTCGGCCACCCTTGCAGCCCCGAGGTTGGTACTTTCAACCAGGATGATGGTGTATTCGTCCCCACCGTACCGGATGACCGTATCCACCTCACGGACGAGCCCTTTGATCAGGAGACCAACCTCCTTCAGTACCTTGCTCCCCACAAGATGCCCGTGCTTATCGTTGATGTCCTTGAATTGATCCAGATCGAGGAAGACGACCGACAGGGAGGAACGGTACCGTTCCGCCCGTTTTATTTCCCGGTCCAGAGCACTTTCAAGGTACCGGTAATTGAAGAGACCGGTCAATTCGTCGATGTTTGCAAGGTTACGCGCTGTGGAAAATCGTGTTGCGTTCTCGATGGCACGTGAAGACTGCTGGAGAAGAAACGTGATTCCCCGCAGATCCATTTCCGGGACCAGACGCTCATCGCGGTTGTTGAAAAGAGCGACCACCCCCTGCGGACGTTCGTTAGCACAGAGACGCATGATCAGTGCATCCCTGATACCTGTCGGATGATCTTCCGGCACGATGGCCAGTACAACGGCAGCGTCGCCGGAATCGGCATTCCTTTCATGGGCGGCCATTACAATTTCGGCAAAAGCCCGCCCACTCCCTTCATCAAGATTGAGCACACCTTTAAGCGACAGGTATCCCTCTTCATCATATAAAAGGCCCAGACCTCTTTCCAGCCCAGCCTCGGCTGCCATCACGGAAACGACAATCCCGGCAAGAGGGTCAAGATCGAGACAGCCGGCAAGTTCCGCCCCCTTCTGGAACAGCGTAACCTGCCGCTTCAACTCACTGTTTTCATTGGCAAGCTGCCGCTGCTGCAGAACAGATCTCACTGCATGCCTGAGTTCATCCGGATCGACCGGTCTGGTCAGACAGGCGCGCGCTCCCGATTGGAGGGCGGTGACGGCCGCGGCCTTTTCCGAATGTTCAGTGATGGCGATGATACCTGTAGATGGAAATTTCTTGCCTACCGTAGCGATAAAACTATCACAGGTAGGGTCGGAAGTGCCGCATCCGGTCACGACTACGGCGTAATCGGCCCCCTGCAAGGCATCGAGAGCCTCGGCTCCGGATGAAAAGGAATCGCAGCAAAAACCTGCCTCTTGCAGTAAAGAAGAAACTTCAAGGAGTGTTGCCTGGTCATCCTCTACGATGAGAATTTTTTCCATACGGACTCCCGAACGGTGGCAGTTGAGGGGCAGGTAGCTTCCGTGGCAAGGGAATTAGGGTCAGAACTACTACTGAAATAACAGAAAGAGCCTGAAGCGTCAACGAATTTGGCCGCTAAAGGAGGCAATCCGCCATGCTCCGTCCCTTTCGGCTGTTACTGTAATGGTGCCGTCTTCATCGGTACGCCACACGCGGGCACCGCACTTCTTCAGGCGCTGGAGCGTTTCCGCAGCCGGCAGGTGAAAGACGTTCTTGTACCCCGCCGAGATAACAGCCTCCTGGGGAGAGGTAGCGGCAAGAAATGCAGGAGAACTTGAGTGCCTGCTGCCGTGATGTGGAACCTTCAGGATGGTGCAGTGCAAATCTTCGCTGGCTGTCAGGAGCCGTTCCTCCGCAGCCGTGCCGATGTCTCCGGTAAAGAGCACGCTGAATGAATTCAGCGCCAGTCGAAACACGAGGGACTGATCGTTGACATTCTCGTCGCTTTTCGAGCTGCCCGGTTCCGGAGCGGGGAGCCCGGGGAAAACAATCCGTGCTTCGCCGACCTGCACAGCCTGGTCCCCCGGACCTATTTGCCGAACCGGGACCCCCTTCTCTGCAAGGATCCGCTTGAACTGGTGATATTCTTCACCTTCTCCGGGAGCGACTCCTTCCCATAGCTCCCCAACAGGAAAATTCGCCGCGATATATAAAAGCCCCTGAAGGTGGTCGGGGTGGGGGTGGGTCAGGACAAGAATGTCGATTCTCCTGATCCCCTGGTACCAGAGAGCCGGTGCGAGCAGCCGCTCTCCTACATCTTTAACGCTGCGCCTGCCGTTACCCCACGACGGCAGCCCTCCGCCGTCGATCAACATGGTCTTCCCGTTCGGAAATCTGACCAGGGTCGACTCCCCCTGGCCTATGCTGAAAAAGGTAATCTGCAGACGGTCCCGATGCACCGGAAATCCAATCAATGAAACCGCAAGGGACACAAGACAGAGACTGCAGCCGACAGCGCGGGTCCGTGCTCCCCTGGTGAACGTGAAGACGACGGCGAACAGAAAAAAAAGTCCCAGCGAAGGCCAGCGCGGTTGCAGGAATGTCGCCACGGGAATCCGGGCGAAAAAATCGATGATCCCGTTGGAAAGCCAGACCAGGAAGGTGGCCACCATCAGCAGCCACTCGGCCACGACCGGAACCGACGGGATGAACGGGAGAGAGAGAAAGCCCAGAACCACCGCACCATATCCCAGTAACGGGACGATGAGGAAATTTGCCAGAAGCCCGGTAAAGGATACCTTGTGAAAGTAATGAGCCACAGGAATGGCGGTCGCTACGGTTGCGGCAGCCGACGCCATGGCGAAATAGAGAGCCTTGCGCAACACCGGCTTCCCGACCGATGCAAAAGGAGTCATGAACCATGGCGTCAGCACGAGGAGCCCCCACAGGGCAAGGAAGGACAGCTGGAATGAAATGTCGAAAAGCGCTCCGGGTGTGAGCAGAAGGATCAGGAAAGCAGCGAGCAGCAGCGAGTCGACAGAATCCGTCTCCCGCTCGAGAGCCAACGCCAGGATGAAGGCGCCCAGCATTATAACGGAACGGAGCGTGGCGGGAGCCGAACCGCACAGGAACAGGTAGAAGATCATGACCGGCAGGGTCAGGAGAAGAATTGACCGGCGCGCGTTACAGTGGAGCAGAAGAAAGGGCACCCGGGACACGGCGCGGTACAAAAGCTGGAAGACGACCAGGGAAATTATCCCCATATGAAAACCGGAGATGGAAAGTATGTGGCTGACCCCGCTCCTGGCATAGGCATCAGTCAGTTCCGGCGACACTCCTCCTTGTTCCCCCAGGAGCAAGGCGCGGAGGACGGCTGCTTCCACAGGCGGAGCAACCGAACTGATGAACGATCCGGCCCTGGCGGCAAGATGGTCCAGCCAGCCGGCAACCGGCTGGCTTACACCCTGAAGCATGAGGATGACATCCTCCTGCTTCTCCACGAAGCCGACCGTGTGGATTCCTTGTAAAGAAAGATGGCGCACGTAGTCATAGGCACCGGGAATCAGATTGTTGCGGGGGCGGCTCAGCCGGGAGCTGAAGCGGACGCGGTCGCCGGTCACCAGCGGGGTTCTCCCTTCGGCAATGAAGAGAAGCAATTTGCCCGTCACCGGAATATAGCCGTCCCGGCGGCAAATCTTTTCGGTTGTGATCTGCATCCGGCACCCGCCATCGGCGGGCTGCGGCCTTTCGGTTATAATACCTTCGATGACAACCGGGTCGTCGCCGGCAAAACCTGAAATATGGCCGGGGGGAAACTGCGGCCTCAGATACGGCTCGACAGAAAGGTTCCCCCAGATCAGGAACAGCAGCGAAAGGATAATCGAGAAGGGGATCCTGCTCTTCGGAACGAGAGCGGGAACAGCCAGGATGAGCAGGAAAACGGCGAGCCCTGCCGGAACATAGAGGGAGAAGGAGGCTGCTGAAGCTACGCCGGCAATGATGGCCAGTAGAGGGAGAAGCAGCGGCCTCTCCAGCATGTTACTGCCGCTCTTCGAAGCGCTCCGCGAGCGAAGTCAGAAGGCGCTCCGCCCGGGACCGGGAAACACGATCATCGGGGGCACCTTCTATCCCCGCGAGCTTCATGTAATCCTGCGGTGAAGATTTGAGTTTCACCAGGGTGAGGACGTCGACGCCTCCATTGGGGGGAAGCCGCAAAATCAGTGTATGTGCCCCGCGCTTCAATCGGGTCACGCCAAGGTCGACCCAGTCCAGAAAGGGGTTGCCGGCTTTTTCGATTTTTTTCCCGTCGAGCTCAGCATAAACCACTTCGCCGAGAAATTTGACTTTCAACTGGTACGGTGCGGAGTCGGCAATTATCAGCGGAACGACAACCCTTGCACCGGATCGTCCGGCGCGGACCCATTTCTCAGCCTCGAACCGTCCCAGGTAATCGATGGTGGTTGCCTGGGCGCCCTGCGGAATGGAGGCAGCCCTGGCAATCTCCACATTGAGCGGCTTCCGTTCAGAATCCTCCGGTATCGCCTTTTCCCAGGAAAGTAGCGATCCCGCAATTTCGGCAAAGGCGCCCAACGTCAGTGGAGCATCCAGCCGCCATCCCTCAAGAGGTTCAACTGCCGCCAGTTGCGGGGCCTGGAGCAGGAAGTAGTCGACCGCCCCTTCAGGGGGCAACTCCACCGATATTTCCTGCTCCCCTGCCTTCAGGTAAACCTTGCCGGCAACTTCCTCACGCAAGCGTTTGCCGGTGCTGACCTTGAATTTCTTGCCACCGGCAGACCATATCTGCCCGTCTCCCTTACTTATGACGTTCAGGGCATACTCCCCCTCAAGGGGGATGAACAGCTTGAAATGAACGGTTGTAGGAACGGCAACACCGCTCACCCACCCGTTACCGCTGAAGGGACCATACAACTCGTAGTTCATGACCACTGCGTTGTCAGTTTTTGCCGAATAGTAATCCTCTGCCTCGTAATGCATCGAACGACGCCCGCCGAGAATAGCCAGATACTCCTTGTCTGCCGGCTTTTCCGGCAATCCCTTATCCCATTTGAATGCAGAAACGAGCATCCGCACGAAGTCCCGTTGGGTTACCTCCAGCGGGGAGGTGTCAGGCTTTGGCCCGGCAACCCCATCGCCGACCGCCATAGCCAATAACACGAGAAGTGTCATGATTACCTGAATTTGCCGGATACGTTTCATCTTGGACCTCCAGAACATATAGCCCCTCCAGGACCGAAAGGCGCGGCTACTATAGCACATTTGCATATGCATTGTGAAGAAGCGGGACCATCCATTTCGGGTGTTCAAACTAACCACCACTGTTCAGCGGTACATTAATGAAGGTAACTGACCGTTATTACAAGGTAAGGCTTCAATAGTAAGGGGTGGTTGTTCAGGTTTTAATCAATCAGGTTCCGGCGACAAATTGAGCATGGCAGGTAGCAATCAGCTAAATCTTCAATCGGTACAGGGAGTTATATTTTTTTTGCGAAATTCGATCACTTGGTATTCCTATTGTAATAGGTAAGACAAAACGTACAAAAGGGAGAACCCCATGCTGACACATAGAAACAATGCTCGAAAGTTGACCGTCGCCGCAGCTCTGCTGCTGCTGATCGCCCCGGCCTCAGGGAATGCCTACCAGGACCCGGTCGCCGAAGAAGGGAACTGCGCCTTTGCTCTGCAGGTTCAGGACGAATACGAGAAGATCCAGTTCATAAATCAGCTTCGCGCGGCAAAAGAAGCATCGGCATCCCCATACGGGGAGGTTCTTGCCAACTCGGTACAGGCAAGGATGAGCAACGGCGAAATCATGGAAGTCGATACATTCTCGGTGGACTGCCTCTCGTGCCATGACGGCGTCAATGCAAAGGCGAAGGACATTCGATACAAGAACAACAGCAACAAACGTTCGACGGATATGAGTAGCGTCAGGGGAAGCCATCCGATCGGAATGCATTATGGAAGTTACGCCTACGCAGACAGGAGCTTCAGGCCGCTCCATTCACTCAAGCCGGGTATGGAACTGATTGACGGCAAAGTAGGCTGCCTGACATGCCACAACCCTTTCAACAAGAAAAAATACCATCTGGTAACGGATAACGAACAGAGCAAATTGTGCTTCTCCTGCCACACGAGGTAGTCGAAAGCGACGGAAAGGATGCCGCCATGGGATACAGATGCCAGCAACCACACGAAAATGATGATGATTACTCCTTCAGGATGATGGAAGTAGTCATGGTAGAAAAGAGGAGTGCCGGAAGCGAAGCTTCTTCCACTCGCGTTTTACTGGTGGACAACAGCTACGACACCCTGAAATACGTTCAGGACCATATGAATGATTTTGTAGCCAACATGATAAAGGTGAAGAAAATGAGCCCTGCCAGCGTGAAGAAAATCGAAGAAAGTGCGGAACTTTTTCAGAGCAACCTGCAGCCACTCTTTTCGATGATTTCCGAAACTTCCAAAACCCACATTCTGGACAAGCTGTCCAATTCGCTGAAAAAGGCGCTGATCCTGATGGCCATCGACAGGTACAAGAGCGACCAGGATTCGATCTGTAAGGCGCTCGGCATCAGCAGAGAGAAATTGGATAAGGAAATGTCCGTGTGCGGCCTGAACCAACGCTGGCGTTCCATCTAAAAGGCTGAATTTGTAAACGAAAAAGGCAGACGCCCCGGCATCTGCCTTTTTCAGTTATTTTTAAAGAAAAAACTTAATTCACTCGGCGCCTATCTTGTAACGCTCCAAGCGGTCACGCAACGTGTTGCGGCTTATGCCAAGCAGCTTTGCCGCAAGCACCTGGTTGTTGTTGCTTTTCTCCATCGCCATGTGAATCAGTGCCTTTTCCAGTCCCATGTTGATGTTCTCATAGATGGAACCTTTGTTTTTGACGCAGATCCCATCGAAAACGGGCTCCAGCATGTTCCAGAAAACGGCGTAGTAATCTTCTCCCGCTGCTTCGAGATCGACTTCCTTGAACCCCGCCTTCGCCTGGAGAAAAGATTCGAAATCATCGGGGAGCAGGAAATCCCCCTTGCAAAAAACCGTAGCCGAATTTATGACGTTCTTCAGTTCCCTGATGTTGCCCTCCCACGGATGGGCAGAAAGCATGTCCATTGCTTCCGGAGCGATCCCCTTCAGTTTCTTGCCGTACTTCATTGAAAATTTGCGGATGAACAGATCAACCAGCAGGGGGATGTCCTCGGTACGCTCCCTGAGGGGTGGCAGGTAAAAGGAAACAACCCGAAGGCGATAAAAAAGGTCCATCCGGAACGACTTTTCCTTGATCGAATTGACCAGGGTCCGGTTCGTAGCGGCAACGACGCGCACATCGACCTTTATGGTATCATTCCCCCCTACCCGTTCAAATTCCTGGTTTTCCAGGACACGCAGAAGTTTTCCCTGGTTGGCAAGGCTCATTTCCCCGATTTCATCCAGGAAGATGGTGCCCCCGTTACATTGTTCGAATTTCCCGATCCTGCGCACGTGGGCGTCGGTGAACGCACCCTTTTCGTGGCCAAACAGTTCACTCTCCAGAAGAGCTTCGGGCATTGCGGCGCAGTTTACCGCCAGGAACGGCCGATTGCGGCGCCTGGAGTTGTTGTAGATCGCCCTGGCCAGCAGTTCCTTTCCCGTACCGCTGTCACCTTGAATCAGAACAGTGGCGTCAGAATCGGCTACCTTGCCGACCATTTTCCAGATTTCGATCATCTCCGGAGACGAGCCGATCATGATGTCTTCTTCGGCATTATACTCGGTCAACTGCTCGCGGTCCTTGGTATAACGGACCTTACGGTTCAGCAGATTGCAGTCCACTGCTTTGCTGACCAGCCCTTTCAGTTTTTTCAGGTCGAAAGGCTTGGTCACGTAGTCATAGGCGCCATTGCGCATTGCCTCAATGGCATTTTGCGTCGTCTTGTTCCCAGTCGCCATGATAACGGAGAGCCCAGGATCAATTTTTTTTACTTCCTGCAGTATCTCCAGTCCCGATTTCCCCGGCAGTCCGATATCAAAGATGGCTGCATTGGGCCGCTCGGTCAGGACGCGCTTCAGCGCCGATTCGCTTTCGCTCTCCAGCAGGAGTTCCACATCCTCGCCGCTGAAAACCGTCTTCAGCATCTGCAGAATTGCTACATCATCATCCAGTATCAGCAGTTTTGGCCTCATAGGTACCTCATGTAAGGATAGTCATTTGTCATATCGGCAATAACGGAAGCACCTTTAGGCATTGAAAAATTGGGCAACAAAAAAGCCGCCTTGAAGAGCGGCTTCATAAAGTATATGGGAGGGATCCGGTTAGTAACCTTCCTCACTTTCGTCGAAATCATAGTCATCGTCAACGGCATCATCATCGCATTCCAGATCGTCGGATTCCTCCATGTCGTCCTCATCTTCCAGTAACAACGCTGTATCGTCCTCCTCGCTGATCGCTTCGAACCTGGCAAGGGTATCCCCATCAGTGCAATACCTTCCCGACCTGTGGGAGCACGTTTCCTTCGTGCACAGGTCGAACAGCTGTATTTCGCTGCACAGCCGGGGCGGGTTTTTCGGTGAATCATTATTCTGTGAATCGTTCGTCATTTGCAGATCCCTCAACTACGGTGGAAATTCAGCCGCCATTAGCTAGAAATTCCACCGCCTTGTCAACATCTTCTTTGCAGCCGATGTATATTGGTTCTCTCTGATCGAGGCTTTCAGCTTTCACGTCAAGAATCGATGCCTTGCCGTTGCTGGCCGCTCCTCCTGCGTTTTCCATCAAAAAAGCCATCGGGTTAAGTTCGAACAGCAACCGAAGCTTGCCGTTCGGCGATCCTTTGAGGGCCGGGTACATGAAAAGGCCCTTTCCTTTCATCAGAACCTGATTGATATCCGGGACGAAACCGCCGGAATAGCGAAGTTTCGCACCTTTCCCCTCGAGGTACCGGATAAATTTTTCATCCCCCTCGGAGTATTTGTTTCGCAGACCGCCGGGGGAGTAAATGTCTCCAGAGGGCATCATTGTCACGTTCTCCCTGGTGAGCGTGAACTCCATCAGGTGGTTC